>X413_Lion__coassemble_49_pt1 | contig 71717 bp, 64 predicted proteins | sample X413_Lion__metabat2_high_PE_002 | metagenome-assembled genome bin X413_Lion | reverse complement strand
ACGGGAGCTTGTATGACAGGCTGAGAGGAAGGTATGACCTTCGACCGATAACCTGATTTGGATAACGCCAACGTAGGGAATTCTTGCAGAAAAGAACGTAAGGAAACGGAAAGCAGACCAAAGACAGGCTTTCCGTTTTTTGTTGTTTCAGGAGTATGTATATGGTGAAAGTAAATGGTGTAGAGCTGGAACTTAACGGCATCACATTGGGTACCTATCTGGAAGGAACAGCATATGACTGCAGTAGGATCGCCGTGGAGAAGAACGGTGAGATCGTACCGAAATGTAGATATGGAGAAACGATCCTGCAGGATGGTGACAGAGTGGAGATCGTGAGTTTTGTGGGTGGGGGATAAGATGATCCCCTCACGTGAAGAGATGCATGATGCTTTGGTACAAAGACAAGGGGCAATGATCACTGAACGGTTTGAGAAATCATGTGTGGTGATATGCGGATTGGGAGGCCTTGGGTCCAATATAGCGATTTGCTTGGCCAGAGCAGGTATCGGTAAACTGATCTTGATTGATTTTGATGTGGTGGATGTGTCCAATCTCCACCGTCAACAGTATCGTGCCTCCCAAGTGGGAATGCCCAAGACCGTTGCCCTTGCCCGGGAATTGGCAGAGATAGCACCGTATATCAAGATCGAAACACATGATGTGTGTATGAGTGTGGATAATGTGCAAGATCTTGTGAAAGATGGTGATGTCATATGCGAAGCATTCGACGATCCACAAAGTAAAGCTATGCTTGTTAATACGGTGCTGGAGTCATTTCCCAAGAAAACAGTCGTTGCCGCCTCCGGAATGGCGGGAATCGGCAGTGCAGATGAAATTATGACAAAACATGTTATGAAACACTTGTATATATGTGGAGACGAAAAGAGTGATGTGAAGGATGTCGGGAGTCTTGTGGCATCCCGGGTCATGGTATGTGCGGCCAAACAGGCCCATATCGTTCTTAGGATCCTGGCAGGTGAAGAATAAAGGAAGAAGGGTAAGTAAAATGACAGAAGATAAATTGATCATCGGCGGGCATGAGTTTCATTCTCGCTTCATTCTCGGTTCCGGTAAGTATTCTATGAAATTGATCGAAGCGGCGATCAAGGATGCCGGAGCAGAGATCGTTACCTTGGCCGTACGTCGTGCCAATACCAAAGAACAGGAAAACATTCTTGATTTTATTCCCAAGAACGTAACGTTATTACCGAATACTTCCGGTGCTCGAAATGCGGAAGAGGCTGTGCGCATTGCAAGGCTGGCAAGGGAGCTTGGGTGTGGTGATTTCGTTAAGGTCGAGATCATGCGTGATACGAAGTATTTGTTGCCGGACAACCAGGAAACGATCAAGGCCACAGAGATCTTGGCCAAGGAAGGTTTTGTGGCCATGCCGTATATGTATCCGGATCTTAATGCGGCCAGAGATCTGGTGAATGCCGGGGCGGCTGCAGTCATGCCGTTGGCATCACCGATCGGTTCCAATAAAGGTCTTGCTACTAAAGAATTTATCCGGATATTGATCGATGAGATCGATCTGCCGATTATCGTGGATGCCGGTATCGGCAGACCGTCTCAGGCATGTGAAGCTATGGAAATGGGAGCTGCCGCCATCATGGCCAATACTGCTCTTGCCACAGCCGGGGATCTTTCCCTCATGGCTTCGGCGTTCAAAGATGCCATTGAAGCAGGGCGTAAGGCGTACCTTGCCGGTCTCGGCAGAGTTTTGACACGGGGCGCATCTTCTTCCGATCCGTTGACAGGTTTCTTGAGAGACTGAGGTGGAAGAGATGGAAAATGAGTTTTATGTAGATTCTCGGTTTCTTTCTGAGAAAGCGTTGGAATTAAAGCATAGATTGGAGAACGATCCCTCTTCCAGGACCGACCACATGGCGTATATGGAAGGCATGGAACAGATCGATTCTGATATATGCACAAAAGTCATGGCCGAAGTCAATGGTTTTGACTATAGCCGATATACGGTGAGTGATGTGCGCCGAGCACTGGATCATGAAACATGTACGGTGGAAGACTTCAAAGCATTGCTATCCCCGGCGGCAGAGCCTTTTCTTGAAGAAATGGCGGTGCGGGCACGAAGGGAGACAAGTAAGCATTTCGGTAACACGGTATATGTGTTTACACCGTTGTACATTGCCAACTATTGTGAGAATTATTGTGTGTATTGTGGTTTTAATTGCTACAACCATATCAATCGGATGAAGCTGACACCGGAACAGATCGAGCATGAAATGAAGGTCATTGCGGACAGTGGCATGGAAGAGATCCTCATCCTCACCGGTGAAAGCAGAGGTATGAGCAGTGTGGAATATATCGGGGAAGCATGCAAACTTGCCCATAAATATTTTCGTAATGTCGGGCTTGAGATCTATCCTGTCAATACCGATGAATACAAGTACTTACATGAGTGCGGTGCCGACTATGTTACGGTCTTTCAGGAGACATACGACGATAAGAAGTATGAAACATTGCATTTGCTTGGTCATAAGCGGGTTTGGCCATATCGTTTCGATGCTCAGGAAAGAGCATTGATGGGTGGTATGAGAGGAGTTGGCTTTTCAGCTTTGCTTGGTCTATCCGACTTCCGTAAAGATGCCCTGGCGACGGCAATGCATGTCTATCTTCTGCAAAGAAAATACCCCTATGCTGAGATGTCTTTATCATGTCCGCGTCTTCGCCCGATTATTAATAACGATAAGATCAATCCTTTGGATGTACATGAGAAACAGTTGTGTCAGATCCTTTGTGCATATCGCATCTTCCTTCCCTTTGCAGGTATTACGGTATCTTCGCGAGAGAGTGCTACTTTCCGGAATGGTATCGTGAAGATCTGTGCAACGAAGGTGTCTGCCGGTGTTTCCACCGGTGTCGGTGACCATGAGGAGAAATATACAGGTAAGCAGAGTGGTGAAAAAGAAGGCGATGAGCAGTTTGAAATCGAAGATGGCAGAAGTCTGGAAAAGATGTATGAAGATATTGCCGAAGAAGGATTGCAGCCGGTGCTGAATGATTATCTGTATTTATAGGAGTTCATATGAAGAAAATTGATACAACGTTGTATTTCATTACTGACAGTACAGGTCTTACGGAAAATGAATTCCTCAATAAGGTGGAAGCTGCTCTTGAGGGCGGTGTAACGTTATTGCAATTGCGAGAAAAAGACCGTACGACACGGGAATACTTAAGACTTGCCGAAAAAGTACATGCATTGGCAAAACAATATGATGTTCCTCTCATTATTGATGACAGGATCGATGTGGCTATGGCGGTACATGCCGAAGGTGTGCATTTGGGACAGAGCGACATGCCGGTCAAGACCGCCCGTTCGATCGTTGGAGAGGACATGATCATTGGGGCTACGACAAAGACCGTTCCTCAGGCTTTGGAAGCGGAAGAAAGCGGAGCCGATTACCTTGGTGTAGGTGCCATCTATCCAACGACAACACATGTTAAGACCGTAATCACACCGGTATCGGTATTGGATGATATCTGTGCGGCTGTAAAGATCCCGGTCAATGCCATTGGGGGATTGAAGGCCGACAATGTTGCAGTATTGGAACATTGTGACATCTCCGGTATTTGTGTTGTTTCGGCAATCATGAAAGCGGGCGATCCTACGGTGGCGGCCAAAGAACTGTTGGTCAAAGCAAAGCAATTGAGGAAACGTATATGAAATTGCATACATGCTTGACGATCGCCGGCAGTGATTGTAGTGGCGGGGCGGGTATTCAGGCGGATCTTAAGACGATGACGGTGAACGGCGTATATGCCATGAGCGTCATTACCGCTCTTACAGCCCAGAATACGATGGGTGTAAACGGTATTTTGGATATCGATCCTACATTTATCAAAGCCCAACTGGATGCGGTGTTTGGCGATATCCCACCGGAAGCCGTAAAGCTTGGTATGTTGTCGGACAGTGGTGCCATGACAGTTATTGCGGATGCGCTTACGCAATACCACGCCCATAACATCGTGGTCGATCCGGTAATGGTATCCACAAGCGGATGCTTACTGATGAAGAAAGAAGCTGTTTCTACACTGCAAGATAAGATCCTTCCGCTGGCAGATCTTATCACCCCCAATATCCAGGAAGCGGAAGTGCTTTGGGGGAAGAAGATCACAACCGATGAAGATGTGATACAGGCAGCGAAAGATCTTGCCAAAACATATGGATGTGCGGTGCTTGTCAAAGGTGGACATCGTCGTGACAATGCGGACGATCTGCTGTATGTGGACGGCAAGATCGTTCGGTTTACACAGCAACGCATCCATAATCCCAATACGCATGGGACCGGATGTACATTGTCATCGGCCATTGCTGCTTTCCTTGCCAAAGGAGTGACGATGTCTGAGGCGGTGGGACAGGCTAAGAAATACATCAATGGTGCATTGGCGGCCATGCTGGATCTTGGACATGGCGATGGACCTCTGCATCATGCATACAACATAAATAAAGAAGAGGAAAACGTATGAGAGATTACACAACACAGATGGATGCGGCCAGACGCGGCATCATCACACCTGAAATGAAAAAGGTGGCAGCCAAAGAATTTCGCACGGAAGAAGAGATACGTGATCTTGTGGCACAAGGACAGGTCGTTATCTGCGCCAACAAACTTCATACATGTATTGATCCCAATGGCGTGGGCTCCATGTTGAAAACGAAGATCAATGTCAATCTCGGTGTTTCGAAAGATTGCAAAGATTATGATGTGGAAATGCAGAAAGTCATGACCGCTGTGAATATGGGGGCGGAAGCCATCATGGATCTTTCTTCCCATGGCAACACACAACCGTTTCGTCGTAAGTTGACAAGTGAATGTCCGGCCATGATCGGTACTGTGCCGGTATATGACAGCGTCATTCACTATCAACGAGATCTGGCGGAGTTGACAGCACAGGATTTTATCGATGTCGTTCGTTTACATGCACAGGATGGTGTGGATTTTGTCACGCTCCATTGTGGCATTACCCGCAAGACGATCGAACAGATCCGCAAGCATAAGAGGAAGATGAATATCGTTTCCCGTGGTGGCTCACTTGTGTTTGCTTGGATGTGCATGACGGGAAATGAGAATCCGTTCTATGAACATTTCGATGAGATCTTGGATATTTGTCGTGAGTATGATGTTACGGTGTCGCTTGGGGATGCATGTAGGCCGGGGTGTCTGGCAGATGGTAGTGATGTATGTCAGATCGAGGAGCTGGTCCGTCTTGGTGAATTGACAAAGCGGGCATGGGCGAAGGATGTTCAGGTCATGGTGGAGGGGCCGGGACATATGCCGTTGGATCAGATTGCGGCCAATATGAAGCTGCAGTCCACGATCTGCAGTGGAGCTCCGTTCTATGTCCTTGGACCGATCGTAACGGATATTGCGCCCGGTTATGATCACATCACAGCGGCTATCGGTGGTTCCATTGCGGCTGCCAACGGTGCTGCATTCTTGTGTTATGTCACACCGGCTGAGCATCTTGCTTTGCCGAATGTGGATGATGTCAAGCAAGGTATCATTGCCTCCAAGATCGCTGCTCATGCCGGGGATATTGCCAAGAAGGTGCCTCATGCTCGTGACATTGACGATGCCATGGCAGATGCCCGTCGAACATTTGACTGGGATAAGCAGTGGGAATGTTCCATCGATCCTGAAACAGCTCGCAAGATCAGGGCTGACAGAGCACCTGAAGAAGAAGACAGCTGTTCTATGTGCGGAAAATTTTGTTCAGTACGAAGCATGAATAAAGCTTTGAACGGGGAGTATATCGACATCTTGTGAAAACAGAGCACCGCAAGGTGCTTTTTCTTATGTTTTGTGAATTTTGGAAAGTAAAGAAATAGATATGCAAGCATGAAGATTGCATTAAAATCAGTAAGCGTTTTCATCGAACTTCCGTGAAGTGATGGGGAAATGCTTGTAAAGTTGTCGGAAACATAGGTGGAATGGGTTTTTTATCATGCTTAATTAAAATTCTTGTACTATAATGGATACAGAAGAAAGCTGAATTTCAGGAGGCAAAATAATGAGAGCGAATACAATGGCTGCAATGATCTTGGCAGGCGGCAGAGGTTCCCGTTTGCATGATCTTACAAAGAAGGTTGCAAAACCGGCTGTTCACTTCGGCGGGAAATACCGCATTATCGATTTTCCGTTAAGTAACTGTGCAAATTCCGGTATTTCCACTGTCGGTGTTCTGACACAGTATGAATCTGTCATTTTGAATGCATATGTCGCTAAGGATCAGTTCTGGGGGCTGGACACAAATGATGGCGGTGTATATGTTCTGACACCACGTGAAAGGGATCAGAAAGGCTTGGAGGTCTATCGTGGTACGGCAGATGCGATCACACAGAATCTGGATTTTCTCGATCAGGTGAATCCGGAATATGTTTTGATTCTTTCCGGTGACCATATCTATAAGATGAACTATGAGAAAATGCTTGCTTACCACAAGGAAAAGAATGCGGATGCGACGATCGCGGTCTTGCAGGTCCCTTTGAAGGAAGCAAGTCGCTTCGGTATCATGAATTGCGATGAGGATGATATGATCCGTGAGTTTGAAGAGAAGCCCGAACATCCTAAGAGTGATCTGGCTTCCATGGGAATCTATATCTTTACATATAAGACGTTGCGTAAGTATCTTTTGGCGGATGACAAGGATCCTAATTCCAATCACGACTTTGGTAAGGACATCATTCCGGCATATCTTAATGACGGTAAGAGACTTGCGGCATATCGTTTCAAGGGGTATTGGAAGGATGTAGGTACGGTGGATTCTCTTTGGGAGTCCAATATGGATCTTTTGAAGAACAATAATGAATTGGATCTTGGGGATCAAAGCTGGAAGATCTACACAGAGGATGTTAATGCTTTGCCACAGTATGTCGGTGAGGACGCTGAGATCCACAATGCGTATATCACACAGGGCTCTGTGGTGATGGGTAAGGTTGTCAATTCGGTCCTTGGTACGAATTGTGTTGTTGAAAAAGGTGCTGAGGTCATTGATTCTGTCATTCAGCCGGGTGCTAAGATCGGTGAAGGGGCACGCGTCACACGCTGCATCGTTGCGGATGATGTGACGGTCGCACCGGGGGCGGTCATTGGTTCGGCTGACAGTGAGCATATTGAACTTGTTGCTAAGAAGCATGCGGAGTGATTGGGAGGATTGACATGAACGCACTGGGAATCATTTATTTTGAGGGCGGTATCGCCAACGTGCAGGGACTTGCGGATTATCGTCCGGTGCCTGCCATCAGTTTTATGGGCCGTTATCGTGTCATCGACTTTATCTTGAGCGATATGACCAATTCCGGTATTGACAATGTACAGGTATATTGCAAGGAAAAGCCTCGTAATCTGATCGAGCATCTCGGAACGGGCACACATTACAATATCAATTCCAAGCGTGGTAATCTGCGTATCTTGTATGGTGAGAAGAGCTTCTCTTCGCCGGTCTACAATCATGATGTGGCCAACTACATGTTGAATATGCAATACATTGAAGAGGATACGAATCCTTATGTTGTATTGGCACCGAGCTATTTCATCTACAGTATCGATTTCAATGATGTGTTGCAGAAACATATCGAGAGCGGTGCGGATGTAACATGCTTGTATACGAATACGGATGATGCCAAGCGGGCATATCTTGGTACGGATACTTTGACGATGGACAAGGACAAGCGGATCCTTTCCATTGAGAAGAACAGAGGTACATGCAAGAATAAGTCCATTTCTTTGGAAGCATTCGTGATGACGAAGAAGTTGTTCATTGAGTTGGTCAAGAAGGCTGCTGCCACATCTTCTTTGTATTGGTTCAAGGATATCTTGCGGGATTCTGTGAACGATCTTGATATCAGAGGCTATGGTGTGAAAGGCTTTGTGGCTTGCATCAACTCTTTGGAAGAGTACTACAGATGGAGCATGGAGCTTAGGGACAGAACTGTTGCGGCAGGTCTTTTCAAGCCGGATTGGCCGATCTACACGCAGACAAGTGATTCTGCTCCGACTCGTTTCTCAACGGATGCGGATATCAAGGGCAGTGTGATCGCCAATGGTTGTGTGATCGAGGGCACTGTGAAGGATTCTGTCATCGGCCGTAATGTCACGATCGAGAAGGGAGCAAATGTGAAGAACTGCATCATCTTACCGGGGGCATATATCGGTAAAGATGCGGAGCTTGATCATGTTGTCGTGGATAAGTATGCTGTGATCCACCATGTAAAGGCGTTACAAGGAACGGATGATCAGCTTGTATATGTAAAGAGAAGAGATCGCATCTGATCTTGTGGTGAAAGGAGACAAAGATGGGAAGATCCATTTTGTTTGCGGCTGCAGAAGGTCTGCCGTTCATTAAGACGGGAGGTCTTGCGGATGTCATCGGTGCTTTGCCGAAGGCTTTGGCCAAGCGAGGGCATGATGTTCGTGTGGTATTGCCGCTGTATAAAAAAGTCATCGAGAAGCACTATGATGAGTTGGAGAGGATCGGTACGATCCGGGTACATTCCGGTTGGATCGATCAGCCGGCAACTTTCTACAAAGCTGAGGTCGACGGTGTCATCTACTACTTCATCGAGCATCAATACTACTTTGAAAGAGACGGTCTGTATGGCTATGAGGATGATGGTGAGAGATTTGCTTTCTTCCAGAGAGCTTTGCTTGACATGATCTACTTCATTGATTGGTGGCCGAATATCATTCATTCCAATGATTGGCAGTGCGGTATGATCCCGTTGCTGTGTCATGCATGTTATGCATCGGATATGCGTTATCAGGCGATAAAGCATGTATATACGATCCATAATCTTGCTTTCCAGGGGAATTTCGGTGTGGATATGATGCCGAGTTGCCTGGGGCTTGATTACAGCTATTTTGACAACGGTTCCATTCGTTTTGATTCCGGTATCAGCTTTATGAAGGCCGGTATCGTATATGCGGATAAAGTGACGACAGTGTCTCCGACATATTCCAATGAGATCTTGACTCAGACATATGGGGAACGTATGGATGGTATTCTGAGATATCGCAGAGAGGATCTGTGGGGTATCGTCAATGGTATCGATGATGTATTGTGGGATCCCAAGACCGATAAGTCTTTGAAGAAGAATTATGATGTCAAGTCTTGGAAGACGGGCAAGAAAGCCAATAAGACAGCGTTGCAGGAAGAGCTTGGACTTGAGGTGGATGATGATGTCATGTTGATAGGTATGGTATCCCGCCTTACCAATCAGAAGGGTGTTTACCTTATCACGGATCGTTTGCAAGAGATCATGGATATGAAAGTTCAATTTGTGGTCCTTGGCTCCGGTGAGGAGAATGCCGAGAATGCTTTCCGGTGGCTGGAGAACAGTTATAAGGGACGGGCGGTATACTACAATGGCTACAATGAAGATCTGGCGCATCGCATCTATGCCGGTTCGGATCTGTTCTTGATGCCGTCTTTGTATGAGCCGTGTGGGTTGAGTCAGTTGATTGCATTGCGTTATGGTTCTTTGCCTTTGGTCCGTGAAACGGGTGGTTTGAAGGATACGGTCCATCCGTACAACATGTATACAGGGGAAGGAAACGGCTTCTCTTTCACGGCGGCGAATGCGGATGATATGATCTATACATTACGTTGGGTGACAGATCAGTTCTATAACAACAAAGAAGGCTGGAAGGGTCTTGTGGAGACAGCTATGAAGGAAGATCACAGCTGGGAACAGAGTGCAGGTGTTTACGAACAGTTGTACTATACGATCTGCAACTGGCCTGATAACTGATATACTGAACGGGCCGGGATACCGGCCTGTTTTGGTACCGTGGTGGTAAAACTTGTGAAAAAACTATAAAGATGATTTTTTCGGGCGTTTACCACATTGTTTACGGGTGATATAATACTAAACGGCAAATAAGGAGGATATACAAATGTCTAAGGTTACTGTCAAAGATCTGGACGTTAAGGGCAAGCACGTGATCGTGCGTGTTGACTTTAATGTACCGCACAAGGGAAATGTCATCACTGATGACAATCGTGTACGTGCTGCACTCCCTACAATCAATTATCTGACTGAGAATGGTGCAAAGGTTCTGCTTTTGAGCCATCTCGGCAAGGTCAAGACAGAAGAAGACAAGGCTAAGAACGATATGTCTATCGTTGCTGAATGCCTGTCTAAGCTCCAGAGCGCTCCTGTAACATTCGTAAATGCTACACGTGGTGCTGAACTGGAAGAAGCAGTTAAGAATCAGGAAGAGGGTTCCATCGTTTTGATGCAGAATACTCGTTACGAGAAGGGTGAGTCCAAGAACGATCCTGAACTCGGCAAATACTGGGCAGGTCTTGGTGATCTGTTCGTAGAAGATGCATTCGGTTCTGTACATAGAGCTCATGCATCCACAGTAGGCATTCCGAGCAATCTGCCGGAAGGCTGCTCTGCAGTCGGTTTCCTTGTTGAAAAGGAATTGAACGTCCTCGGCAAGGCTTTGAACGATCCTCAGAGACCGTTCGTTGCCATCCTCGGTGGTGCTAAGGTCTCCGATAAGATCGCTGTTATCGACAATCTTTTGAAGATTGCCGACAAGGTCCTCATCGGTGGTGGTATGTCCTATACATTCTCTGCTGCTAACGGTGGTTCCATCGGTGATTCCCTGCTCGAAGCAGACAAGGAAGAGATGGCTAAGGAATTCATGGCTAAGGGCGAAGGTAAGCTGTTCCTCCCTGTTGATACAGTAGTTGCAAATGCATTCGATGATGCAACAGAAGTCAAGACAGTCAATGCCGGTGAGATCCCGGATGGCTTCATGGGTCTCGATATCGGTCCTAAGACAGTTGAATTGTTCCGTGAACAGCTCCAGGGTGCTAAGACTGTATTCTGGAACGGTCCGATGGGTGTGTTCGAAAAACCTGAATATGCAAAGGGCACAGAAGCAGTTTGCGAAACTCTTGCAAACCTTGACGGTGCTACAACGATCATCGGTGGTGGTGACTCTGCGTCTGCAGCTAAGAACCTCGGCTTTGCCGACAAGTTCAGCCACATTTCCACAGGTGGCGGTGCATCCCTCGAATACATGGAAGGAAAGGAGCTCCCGGGTGTTGCTATCATCCCCGAGAAGTAAGATATTATGACAAGAAGACCTATTATTTTCGGTAACTGGAAGATGAATAAGACTCCTTCCGAAGCACTTGAATTCTTCAAGGGCCTCGAAGGTTATGTTACAGGCAATGAAGCTGCTGACTATGGTGTCGGCGTTCCGTTTGTGGATCTTGATGTTGCTGTGAAGAACTGCGGTGCTCTTGCAGTGGCTGCTGAAAACTGCAATGAAAAGGATTCCGGTGCATATACAGGTGAAGTATCTGTTCCTATGCTTAAGGAGATCGGCATTACATACTGCATCATCGGTCATTCCGAGAGACGTGAGTATTATGCTGAAACAAGTGCACATTGTGCAGCTAAGGCTAAGAGATTGTTTGCTGACGGTATCACACCTATCCTTTGTGTAGGTGAAACAGAAGCTGATTATGATGCAGGCAAGACAGCTGAGGTCGTTTCCACAGAGTTGAAGGAATCCCTCGAAGGTCTCACAGCTGACGAAGTTTCCAGAATGGTCATCGCTTATGAGCCGATCTGGGCTATCGGTACAGGCAAGAGTGCTGATGTAAATACAGCTGAATCTTGCTGCAAGCTGGTCCGTGATACAGTTAAGGGTCTCTATGATGAAGAGACAGCACAGGCTGTTCGTATTCAGTACGGTGGATCTGTTAAGCCGAACAACATCAAGGAATACATGGCTTGTGAAGATATTGACGGCGCTTTGATCGGTGGCGCTTCCCTGAAGGTGGATTCCTTCAAGGAGATCATCGACGCAACTAAGTAATTTACAGAGATACAGTCTTTGTAAATATATAGGTAACTTAAAGGAGGAAAATCTAAGATGCCTAATTTTATTGATCCTATTGCAGAAGTACATGCTCGCGAAGTACTTGATTCCCGTGGCAACCCTACAGTTGAATGCGAAATCTACACAGAGTCCGGCGCTTGGGGACGTGCAATCGTTCCGTCCGGTGCATCTACAGGTGAGAGAGAAGCTCTCGAACTTCGTGATGGCGATAAGTCCCGTTTCGACGGTAAGGGAACATTGACAGCTGTTGCAAATGTTAACGACAAGATCGCTCCGGCTGTTATCGGTCTGAACATCTTCGATCAGGCTCTCATCGATAAGACAATGCTCGATCTCGATGGTACAGAATTCAAGAGCAACCTCGGTGCAAATGCTACTTTGGCTGTTTCTCTGGCTGCTGCTCATGCAGCTGCTGATTCTTGCGGTCTGCCGCTCTACAAGTACATCGGCGGCTGCAATGGCAAGGTTCTGCCTGTTCCTATGATGAACGTATTGAATGGTGGTAAGCACGCTGATTCCGCAGCTGACTGCCAGGAATACATGATCATGCCTGTTGGTGCTAAGTCCCTCCATGAGGCTGTTCGTATGGGTGCTGAAGTGTTCCATGCATTGAAGAAGGTCCTCAAGAAGTATGGCTATGGCACAGGTGTAGGTGATGAAGGTGGTTATGCACCGGATAGCGTTAAGGGTGGCAACGGTCCGTTGGAAACACTCGGTAACGAAGGTCCTTTGGCTCTCATGAAGGAAGCTGTTGAAGCTGCCGGCTACAAGCTCGGTGATGAGATCTGCTTCGCTATGGACCCTGCTTCTTCTGAGTTCTACAACACAGAGACAGGTAAGTATGAGCTGAAGAGATCCGGTGAAGGCGAAAAGACATCCGATGAAATGATCGAGATGTATGCTAGCTGGGTTGAAAAGTATCCGCTCATCTCCATCGAAGACGGCCTTGCTGAAAACGACTGGGAAGGTTGGCAGAAGCTCAGAGCTAGACTTGGCGACAAGATCCAGCTCGTTGGTGATGACCTGTTCGTTACAAACACAACATTCATCAAGAAGGGTATCGAACTCAAGGCAGCTAATGCTGTATTGATCAAGCTCAACCAGATCGGTACATTGACAGAGACATTGAACTCCATCGAAATGGCTAAGGAAGCAGGCTGGACAGCTGTAGTTTCCCACCGTTCCGGTGAGTCTGAAGACTCCACGATCGCTGATCTTGTTGTTGCTACAAATGCAGGTCAGATCAAGACTGGTTCCATGAGCCGTACAGACCGTATCGCTAAGTACAACCAGTTGATGAGAATCGAAGAAGAACTCGGTGAAGTTGCTGAATACCGTGGTAAGAAGGCATTCTACAACGTTAAAGAGATCTCCAAGTAATTTCTTTTCCAAATAAATATTCGGGTACGTATTGGGCTGTCATGCTTGGCATGACAGTCCTTTTTTGTTTGCGTGCAACAGATCGGTGTTGTATAACAGTACATGTTATGGGAAAGATTAAGAATAGATTATTAAAGGCGGATCAGATGAGTGATGCGTTGCTGCTGAGTTTGTTTCTGGCATTCAGCGGAGGGTTTCAAGATGCGTATACATATATAGCCCGCGGGCATGTATTTGCAAATGCGCAGACAGGTAATATCGTTTTGATGAGCACAAAGATTTTATCCGGACAGTGGTTAGACGGTTTTCGTTATCTACTTCCATTGTTCGCATTTACGGCAGGTGTTTTTGCCAGTGATCTTGTCAAGGCTAAGCATCGGGGACTGTTTTCCAAACACTGGCGTCAGACCGTGTTGTTGGTGGAAATGGTACTCTTGTTTATGACAGGATTTTTGCCGGCGGAGTGGAACATTCTTGCCAATATGATCGTGTCCTTTGTATGTGCTATGCAGGTGGAAGCGTTCCGTAAGGTGAACGGTAAAGCATATGCCAGTACGATGTGTATCGGTAATTTGCGTTCGGCCACGGCATCGTTAAGTGGGTGGATGATGGACCATGACCGTGCTAAACTGTTGTCAGCGCTGGATTATCTGCTTGTTATCTTTGTATTCGCATTGGGAGCGGGTATTGGAGGCGTATTGAGTGCAGGTGGCGACATGCGTATGATCTGGGTGTGCATTGCATTCCTGGGGGTGAGCTGGTTCCTAATGCGCTGTGAACCAAAGGGAGAATAAAACATGAAGATCGCAGTATATCTTGGATCAACCCCGGGTAATGATCCGATATTTGAAAAGACCGCCGCGTCTGTCGGAAGATGGATCGGAGAAAACGGACATACTCTTGTGTATGGAGGAGCAGGTGTAGGTACAATGAAAACATTGGCCCAAGCTGCTCATGAGAGTGGTGCTTATGTGATCGGCATCATGCCGGAATTTATGGTTGAAGCCGGTAAGAATGCAGATTTTTTGGATGAATTGCACATTACGAAGACAATGGCTGAAAGAAGGACGAAGATGATCGCTCTCAGCGATGCTTATATGGCACTGCCGGGAGGACCGGGAACTTTAGATGAGATATCGGAAGTTATCTCCGACCGAAAGCTTGGTCTTTTGGATGGGAAAGTGGTGTTGTTCAGTGTGAATGGGTATTATGATGCATTGGAAGACATGTTCACACATATGACAAAGAGTGGTTTTTATCCGTCGGAACATGCCGAAAAAGTGAAGTTCATTCGAACGATAGCAGAGTTGGAAAGTATATTTGAGGATATGGCATGAGGAAGTTAGTACTCATTGTGTCTTTACTGTTGGCGGGATGTGTTGCACCTTCAAAGGTGGAGAAGAGTATGATCTATGAAGGCGATGCCAAGGCCGTGGAAAAGATGCTGGCACATGGTACGGGTGTTGTGTATTTGGGGTTTGAGGAATGTCCATGGTGTGTGCAATACAGACCGTTGTTGGAAGAGATGGCAATGAAAAGTGATATCGAGGTCATGCATTACGATGTCCATGCGGATAAAAAAGACGATCGTGATCAGTATGATAGGATCGCATCACGTCTCAATGAAATGGATGATAGCATCCTTCGCTATGACAATGACGGCAATGCGGTCATATACATGCCTTTAACGGTATTTGTAAAGGAAGGGAAGTTACTTGGGTATGAGAACGAGACATGTGATCTTAGTTCCAAGGAACAGGACCCAAAGACATACTGGACAGTGGAAAAAAAGCAATCTTTGGAAGATAGGATCTTGCCTTTAATGGATGATGTCAAGGCTGCCCGAGATGAAAAAAACACGCAGGGATGTGCCATCAAAGAAGACAGTGGATGTTGATATAAAAGGCATGATAATGCTATAATTTGCCATGAGGCGAAAGGAGAAGATCCATGCTTGACGCTATTTTGATGATTGTTTCAGCAGCGCTGATCGTGCTGTCTTTGTTGCAAAGCGGTAAGTCCGACGGTATTTCCGGTGCATTCACTGGAAACGGCGGCCTGAACCTGTTTGCAAACGTGAAGGAAAGAGGTTCGGAGAAGGTCATTTCCAATGTGACTTTAGTTCTGGGCATCGTATTCTTCGCTCTGGTTATTTTGATCAGAATTGTATAAACAATCACCGTCGGTGCGTGTCACCGACGTTTTTTAAAAGGAATTGAGATATGAAAGATATGAATGAGGCTGTTTTGTCAGCTATTGAATCACATAAAAGAAACACTTGTATGACGGAAGATCTCAGAGAAGATCTCAAGATCGATACATCTTCTGCATTTGTAGCATTGGAGAAGACACTAAAGGAGATGGAAAATGACTTCCGGATCGTACGTACAGAAAACGGTGCCTGGATCACCGGTGAGATGGCCGGTCTTTACTCCGGTAGATTGTCTGTAAATACAAAGGGCATGGGCTTTATCAACAATGAAGACGGTTCGGTCGTGAAGTTTGCGGAAGAAGATCAGGCGGATGCCTTGAATGGGGATACGGTGTTGTATCGTTGCCAGAAGTGGCAGATGTACGGTGAAGTTGTAAAGGTACTTGAGAGAGCTCATACAAAGATCATCGGTACGATCGTCGGCAGCACCAGACCGATGTTCATTCCTGACGATCAGAAGTTGCGAAATAAGAAGATCCGGTTGATCCTACCTCATGATTTTGCGGCAGTGGAAGGTCTCAAGTTGCAATGTAATATCGTAAAGTACGGAAATAAGATGCTTACACTGGAGCTTGAGCGTATCGTCGGGCATAAGGACGATCCCGGGGTGGATATTCTTTCGGTCTTATTGGATCATGACATTGACCCGGAATTCCCGGAAGAGGTCATGGAAGAAACGATGAAGATCGAACAGGAAGTCAAGCCGGCTGAGCTGGAAGGCAGAACAGATCTTACAAATGAGATCATTGTAACGATCGATGGTGATGATTCCAAAGACTTTGACGATGCGGTCGGGGTCGTAAAGAATGAAGAAGGGTGGTTGTTGAAGGTCAACATTGCGGACGTTTCCCACTATGTTACAGAAGGTTCATACTTGGATAAGGAGGCCTTGGCAAGAGGTTGCTCCACATATGTCACCGATCGGGTGGTGCCGATGTTGCCACATCAGTTATCCAATGGTATTTGTTCGTTGAACCCTCATGTAGTACGTCTTACGATCACATGTGAGATGCAGGTGGCAGCGGATGGAAGTATTGTGTCATATCGCCTGTATCCGTCCTATATGCGTTCCACCGAACGTATGACATACAATAATGTAAATAAGATCTTGGAAGGCGATGCACAGTTGATCGGACAGTACAGTCATTTGGGGTCTTTGTTTACAGATCTGGCGGATTGTGCGGATGCTATCCGTGCTCATCGTGTGGCCAAAGGGGCGATCGACTTTGACAGTCCGGAGGCTAAGATCAAGTGTGATGAGAACGGAGAACCGATCTCCATTGAACTTAGAGAAAGAGGTCATGCGGAGCGAATGATCGAAGATTGTATGATCGCTGCCAATGTATGTGTGGCCAACCAGATGAAGTGGGCCAACCTGCCGTGTGTATACCGAATTCATGAAGAACCACAGGCAAAGAGGATCAAGAACTTCATTCGTACATCCGCTCTTCTTGGTCATAAGATCTCTTTGGGTAAGTCCGGTGTTCATCCGAAGGAATTGCAGTCTTATCTCAACAGTGTCAAAAACACACCGGAATATCCGGTATTGAGCATGATGTTGCTGAGATGTATGCAGAAAGCGAAATACGATCCAAATTGTGTTGGTCATTTCGGTCTTGCGGAAGAGGAATATCTCCACTTTACATCTCCGATCAGAAGATATCCTGACTTGGTGGTGCACAGAATGTTGCGAAGATATGTATTCGAAGGTTGCACCGATCAACACCGACTTGTAAGGGATGAAGGGCTGACTGCCGAATACAGTGAACAGTCCTCCATTCGTGAAAGAGCAAGTCAGGATGCGGAATATGAGTGTGATGACATGAAGAAAGCACAGTACATGGAAAAACATGTGGGTGAAAGATTCGATGGTATCATCACAAGTGTGACATCCTACGGCTTCTATGTTCAGCTTGCCAATACCGTGGAAGGTCTTGTCAGCATCCGTTCGTTGGATGATGATTTCTATAACTATGATGAAGATATGATGGAGTTGAGAGGTTCTCATACACATCGTGTATATCGTATCGGACAAGAGATCAAAGTGGTCGTCATGGGGGCATCACGTGAGGCCGGTACGATCGACTTTGCCCCGGTCTCCATGGCAAGAAAAGAGCGTCGAGATCATGATGATCGCCAAAGAAGAGGAACACGAGGCGCAAAGAGATCTTTCGGTAATGAGCATCGTGGAACAGATCATAGAAAAGAAGACCGTCGTCATGAGGGTGGTCATAGGACCGATCGGAAGAAAGATCGCAAATTTGACAAAGATCGCAATGCATTTGAGCGTGGTGAACGTCGCTTGGATAAAGGCGGCAGGAAGTTTGATCGCAAGGGCGATCGCAATGCGGAATATCGTCGTGACAGAAGAGAAGATCGTAAGTTGGATCATCGTTCCAAGGAACGCAAGACAGGAGGCAGAAATGGTAGCTACAGGCAAGGTGAAAGACATAGCCGTAAACCGCAAAGCAAGGCATGATTACTTCCTGGAGGAGATGTTTGAATGTGGTATTGCCTTGACCGGTACGGAGATCAAGTCCATCCGCTCCGGACACGTGCAGTTTAAAGATTCTTATATCTCCATATACAAAGGAGAGGCATGGATCAAAGGGATGCACATCAGTGCCTATAAGTACGGTACGTTTTCCAATGTGGATGAGGAACGTGACAGAAAGCTCCTTCTTCACAAAGAGGAGATTCGGAAGCTGGATCAGAAAGTCAGGACAAAGGGATTTACCCTTGTGCCGACGAGAATGTATTTGAAGAACGGCAGAGCTAAGCTGGAGATCGCATTGGCGAAGGGTAAGGCTCTGTATGATAAGAGAGAGACAGAGAAGATAAGAGATGCCGGCCGTGAGATGGCAAAGGCAATGAAGTTCAATGGGTAATGAAGATGAGAAGAGTAATTACGTATGGTACGTTCGATCTGTTGCATTATGGACATATCAATCTCTTTAAAAGAGCAAAAGCACTGGGAGATTATCTGATCGTGGCCGTTTCAACAGATGAGTTCAATTGGAATGAGAAGCATAAGAAATGTTATTTCCCGTATGATAAGAGAAAAGCATTGGTGGAAGCGGTACGCTATGTCGATCTTGTGATCCCGGAAGAGAGTTGGGATCAGAAGAAGCGTGATATGCATGACTATGACATTGATGTCTTTTGCATTGGGGATGATTGGAAGGGTAAGTTTGATTATCTGAAGGATGAAGGTGTGGAGGTCGTATATCTTCCCCGTACACCGGAAGTGTCATCATCCAGGATCAAAGAAGATCTCTTTTTGGAAGGTGAACATGATCAACATCACGAAGGCTGAGCAGGCTTTTGCGGACTATGTTCGTAATTACGATCCGCAAGATGGTAAGGTACGTTTAAAGATCGTTCATACCTATCATGTGGAGCAGACCGCAATGCGTATTGCCAAAGACCTTGGGCTTGATGACGATGACGTTTTGCTTGCCGCACTGATCGGACTTTTGCATGATATCGGACGTTTTGAACAGGTACGTCGGTTTGGTGATTTTCGGGATCATCTGACAGTTGATCATGCCAAATTGGGAGCGGATCTATTGGAAGGTGGTCTTTTGCCTCTGTTTGTCGAAGATAGGCAGTATGATGAGATCATTCTGAAAGCAATCCGTATGCATAATCGTTTTTGTATAGATGAGCCGCTGGATGAGAGGACTATGTTACAGGCGAAGATCATCCGAGATGCCGACAAGGTGGATATCTACCGGGTCAGGTATACGGATCCGATCAAGGATGTGCAAGCTTGTTCGGAGGAGGAACTGGCTGGCAGTAAGGCCTCTGAGGAAGCATATAATGCGTTTATGGAGCATAGGTGTTTGGATCGGAAGAAGATCACTTCCCATGCGGATGGCTGGATCTGTGGGGCGGCTTTGATCTTTGATATGAACTTTGCGGTATCTTTGAAGATCTTGATGAATGAGCATGGGGTGGATCGGATGATCGATCGTATTGCTTACAAAGACTCTGAAACGAAGGCAAAGATGGCTGCTATCAAGGCGGAGGCAGACAGGTATATGACGGAAAGAACAGCCGGCTTGTAAGTGCTGTTCTTCTGTGCTATATTCAAGATGCCGATAGGCTTTTGCGGGGCTGTAATGGTTTCGACAGGTTTATGTTTGATTTCGGCTGCAGTGGTGTGGTGACCTAATCACCAAATTCAAATTAAACGCTAACAACAATAGTTACGCATTCGCTGCCTAAGAACACTTTAAGTGTTGCAGCGCCCTCTTTCGGCATTTGCTGTTTGGTTGAAAGAGCGTAAATAAACAGATACGGTTCGGTGATGTCTGTAAGCCGAATCCGACGATCTGACAGACAGATTCCACAGGTGGTATGTCTGTTGACATGCCTGTGGTCTTACTAACAACGGGCTAAACTGTAGAGGTCGGAATGTGGGACGATTCTTGGACGCGGGTTCGACTCCCGTCAGCTCCACTAAAAGAGGAAGCGTCGAACTTTTATTCTTTAGGAATGAGTTCGCGCTTGTATATAAATTTGGGAACGCTTAGACGTTCCCATGGTGCGATACGTCGTGAGACGCTCTAATTTGTGTTTTAAGACGTTTTAAGCCCGAAGTGGTACTCTCGTGTATCCTTCGGGCTTTTTCGGTTCTTTCAAATCTGGTGTTGGTAGGCACTTAAAGCGAGCTGAAGGCCGAGGCCATGTGCAAAATGGTTGCAAAATGGGCTCAAATTGGACATGAAATGGCCAATGTTGGGCTTTTGTTTTGTCAAGATATCATTGGCAAATATCTAAAAATATCTATAATTTAGATACTGAGTATCTATTGAGTATATAAGCTTGATTTGTAGATAGGAGGTAATCAATTCATGATAACAATTGCATTTGTCTGTGAGAAAGGTGGCATGTGCGCGTCGTTCATGGAATGGCTGGGCAAGAAGCCGTGGGCGAAGAACGTCGTGACGGTGCCGCAGTTCGAGGCCATCGTGCAGGCGCAGGGCTTGCAGAAGTCCGTGATGCTCGTGGACAGGCACGGGGCAGCCGCCGAGGCGGTCCGCAAGATGTGCCAGACGGTGAGCACCCTCGCGGGGGTGCCGTTCGAGCATAAGGTTTTGAAGAAATAGATGCTCCATTAGATATTGCGTATCTATCGAGTATCTAAAAGGAGGAGTATATGGCTAAGAAGAAGCAAGACATGGCGGCGATGCTCGACGGGTTCGAGGCCGCTGCCACTAAGGAACACGAAGTGAAGGAGGCGAAGGCCGTTGCCGTGAGTGCCGTCGAGGACGATTCTCGTGCTACTGCCCTCGTGTCCATGACGAAAAGCGATAAGGAGCGTCTGACGGCGATTGCGAAGGCTCACGGTTTGAGCTTGAGCGCGTTCTTCCGGTTGGCTGCGGACGAGTACATCGGGAATCACGAATGGTAAAGGAGGAGTTTTGAGATATGGCGAAGAATATGACGGAAGATGCCGTTCGCGATGAAGCGAGGGGCATTCTCGGATTTGTAGATAGCGACGTCGCACGTTCCGGCGTCGGGCAGTTGACCACGTTCAATCAGCTCGGGTTCCCGGGCGTGGCAGACAAACCGGATGGATGGTATCTGCCGAAGAACAAGAACGACGTAGCTGTGGTATTGGAAACCAAGGCGACGCGTATCGCACTTGGACAGGCTCAAGTGGACGAGGTCCTGAAGAACGTCCGCATCATGCAGACGCAGTATGACAAGGTCATTGGCATTCTGTACAACGGCGAGGACGTTCGCGTGTTCAAGGGCGAGGAGGAGGTCAAGACTCCCGATAAGTTGCAGAACGTCGGCTAGTATCTGTCGCTCTATACGGTCGATAGCATCGACAAGGAGCGTATCTACCAGCTGACGGCCAAGATTAACAATGGTCTGCATTTCGAGTTCGGCATCAAGAACCTATATCATCGCATGATTTTCACGGCGTGCGCATTGGTCGCCGAGCGTTACGGCGCGGGTTTGACGCGTCTGAAAGATATGGGGTATGCGACGTTCCATACTGCAATTCACTCGACGCTTTCCAAATCATTGGAAGATAGTCGTAAGCAGAATACGAAGATTGGCATCTTGTTGGAGGAATATGCCGACATCAAGATGAACACGACGGACAATCAGAAGGCAATTAACGACTTCATCGATTGGGTCGTCGAGATTTCCGAGTGTGTCAACTCGAATGAGTGGCGTGGCGAGGACGTGATGGGAATCTTCTTCAACGAGTTCAACCGTTACAAGAAGAAGTCCGAATCAGGACAGATTTTCACGCCCGAGCACATCACGGACTTTATGTACAAGATTCTCGATGTGAACAAAGACGACTATGTGCTGGATGCGACATGCGGTTCCGGTGGTTTCCTCGTTAAGGCAATGGCGAACATGATTCGCGAGGCCGGCGGTATGCAAACGGATGCCGCTGCCAAGATTAAGTCGAAGCACCTGTTCGGTATCGAATTCGACCGTGAGATTTATGCGTTGGCGTGCGCCAATATGCTGATTCACAAGGACGGGAAGACGAACCTCGAGCAGATGGATGCTCGTACCGATACGGCTTGCGAGTGGATGAAGGCTAAGCCTATTACGAAGGTGTTGATGAATCCGCCTTATGAGAACAAGTACGGTTGCATGACCATCGTCGAGAACGTGTTGGATAGCGTTGCGCCGCATACGCAGTGCGCGTTCATCTTGCCCGACAAGAAGCTGGAAAAGGCAAGCAAGACCCAGATGAAGCGTATTTTGAAGAACCATCGTTTGCGCAAGGTCATCAAGTTGCCCGAGGACCTGTTCTTCGGCGTGGGTGTGACAACGAGCATTTTTGTCTTTGAGGCTGGTGTCGGTCAGGATGGCAAGGAGTTCTTTGCCTGCTACATGGAATCCGACGGGCTGGCGACGGTCAAGAATAAGGGACGCCATGACGTCTACGGCAAATGGGCGGCTATCGAGGCTCATTGGGTCGAGGTCATGGAGAAGCAATCCGGCGATGCCACTTGCCAGTGGGTGAATCCCGCCGAGCATCTGTCGTATCAGATGCCGCAGAAACCGTTCGAGATTTTCGAGGAGGATTTCCGCAAGACGGCGATGGACTACCTGATGTTCCAGAAGGGCATCGATGCGAAGGCGTTCGGCGAGAAGCTGATGTCGACGGCTATGTATTCGAGCCGAGTGAGCGCAGATGACGATACCGTGACTGTTTCGATGCAGAAAGGCGGTGACGGTGATGGCGAAGATTGATACGAGTGAGTGGAAGCCGTTCATCATCGGTGATTTGTTCGAGACATTGGAGTCAGGTTTTGTAGGCGAGGGGAAGAAAATTGGAACTGCCACCATAATGCCTGATGATGAGCATACAGTTCCGTTGACAGCGGCTAAGAACGATAACAACGGAATAATGTATTGGGGGCGAAGAGGCGATTACACAACTCATTCAAATATAATCGCTGTTATTCGTGACGGTGCTGTTTCGACAGGGCGAGTGTTCGCACAGAAGGAAAAGACTGGCGTTTATAGTCATAGTTATTTCATCAAAGTCAAAACCTCAGACGTTTCATTTGCTACGAATTTATTTCTTGCGAGAGTTCTTGAAACCGTAATTTATCCTCGATATACCCGTGATGATGCGTGTATTTGGGAACGAATAAGAGACGATGAGGTTTTGTTGCCTGCTGATGCCGACGGCAATCCTGATTGGGCGTACATGGATGAATACATGTCTGAGGTCATGAGCGAAGCCGAGGCGAGCCTTGAGAATTTGACCCACACTGACGGTGATAAGCATGCCATGAATGTGTCTGAATGGCGTGAATTTGTCATTGGTGATTTGTTTTCAAACTTTGTCAAACCAGCAGTTTTGCATACTCGACAGGTTGTGGAGACCGATGAGGGTGTTCCATATGTTGTGAGAACAAAATTCGATAACGGTATCAAGTGTCGTGTGCAGCCAGTGGATGGCGTGGAACCGAGTCCCGCTGGTGTTATTACATGGGGAGCGGAAAATGCAACGTTTTTTTATCAGGCTGAGCCGTTTTTGTCAGGGCGTGATATTTATTACGTAGATACGCGTGAATATAGTCCGTTGACCTGCATGTTCCTTGCTTCATGTTTGCAAACAATAACGCATAAGTACCCGTATAACTTTGGGCTATTTCCTGACCTGTTGAAAGAGGAACGGATTAAACTCCCTGTCGATGCGTCTGGCGAGCCCGACTGGGCGTACATGGATGAATACATGCGTTCCGTGATGGAAAATAGTGAAACTGATTTGACTGCAATGCAGTCGGTGATTTGAAAGTGAATATGTGACCCGCCGTCATTATGGCGGCGGGCGTTACTTAGGAGGTGAAGCGTTTGGCAAGGAAGAAGTTTCAACGGAACGATAACAACCTCGCCATAGCCTACTATCGCTTCTCGTCGCACTCGCTGAACGAGGCAATCGAGGCCGAGAACGTGCGTGCCGCCCTGTTCGAGGACGAGCACAGCATCAAGGCCTATTTCGACAGGTTCATGCACGCGGATTTCGGCAACCCCGAGACGCGGTGTTGGAGTATTTCGTCGATAAGATTTATCTGTACGATGATAAGCTCGTGGCGACGTTCTTCTATTCGGAGGACAGGACAGAGATAAGCTGGGGCGAGCTGGGGGAATTGGTGATAAACCCTTTGGCTCCACTAAAAAGACCGATGTGCACACACCGGTCTGGTTTGCATATTGCATCGGTTTGTTGACGGTCTTTATGATATTCCCCTTCTGATCGGGAATCTTCGCTGTGAGTATATTTGCTAAGAACGAGAACTTAAACTTGTTGTCAGGTGCTTCGATATTGGAGCGATGCAAAGGAAAGGGATGATGATCTTAGAAGTCATATCATTCAAGTTGTCAGTATCCATGATGCAGAGAACAAGTGAGTTTTCAGTGATATCACATCATGTACTGGCTTAGTGTGTTCCACCTTCCGGACGGATCTCTTCGAGCATTCTGTCTATGTTTTCTTTGTACATGATCATTGCGTATATGCGTGTGATGCATATATATTTGTTATTAAGTGCTATGACGCTTTTTCTTACGGCGGAATTTCTGCCATAGGTAACGTATTACCAATAAGCTTGAAGCAAGTAATGCAAAGGCATAACCGGCCGCACCAAGCAACGGTATACCGAGTACTTGTGGCTGCATGTTTGTGGTGCATATGATGCTGGAAGAAATAAGCAATGCGGCAATGCAAAGTCCGATGACAAAGTTGCGGACGGAGCTACGTACGATATCGGTGAAGTTATCAGAGGAATGCAGGGTGATGTTGGCATTTGTCTGTCCTTGCATGTATTCCTTAAGAAGATCTGCTGTTAAGGAAGGGATCTCACTGCCTTTGCGAACAGAACGGTAGAGGGTCCTCCCCAGATCCAGGAATTCCTTCTTCCAGTCAACTTGATCGAGAAAGTTTTCGGATACTCTTGCGGCGGCGATCTCAAACATGTTTATATCCGGAGAGATCGTTGCCAATACGCCTTCCACATGGGCAAGACCTCGACACAGCATAGACATACCATGGGGCATGCGGATGTGATTGTTCTTCATGATTTCCATGAGTTTTTCCATACAATCGGCAATGGAGATGCTACCCATGGAGGCGTTGCCGTATTCGTCAAGAAAGTTTTTTAGATCATTGTAGAGATTCAATCTGTCCGGACGGGCCGTCCAGTCACCCAATTCCATGACGGCAGTCTCTACGATGGCTGTATCGTGTAAGGCAATGCCACGTACACCTTTAACGATGATCTTGCGATCCTGTTCGGAAAGCCTCCCCATCATGCCCATATCGATCCATACGATCTTACCATCCCTGATCTTGACATTGCCGGGATGAGGGTCGGCATGAAAGAAGCCATCTTCCATGACTTGTTTGATGAAGTTGTTTACAAACTTGGATCCGATCTCATCCAGATCGTATTCATTTGCTGTTAAAGTCTTTACATCATCGATAGCACACCCGTCAATGTATTCCATGACAAGTACTCTTCTTGTACAGAATTCTTTATACAAGCGAGGACAAGTTACGTAGTTTATGTTTTTGTTGTTACGGGCAAACTCTTCCATGTTCTCGACTTCCTTCAGAAAGTCCATCTCTTGTTGAGCTACGGTCCACATTTCATCCAGAACCATGTCAAGATCCACGACATTTTTGAAGTTCTTGATATCCGGCATGAGTTTGACAAAACGATGTAAGAGAGAAATATCATGTGACATGATATCGTTGATCCCTTTGCGTTGTACTTTGATGATGACCGGCTCACCACTACGTAACACAGCTTTGTGGACTTGAGCGATCGAGGCAGAGCCGAGAGGCTTCAGATCGATGGAACGGAAGTATGTTTCCCATTCTGTTCCGTATTCCTCACGTAGGATCTCTTCTACATCATGAAAAGGCATTGGGGTGACATCTGAATTGAGTTTCAGAAGTTCATCACAATACCGTTTTGGCAATATATCCGAATGCAGAGACATGATCTGCCCGAGCTTGATGAATGTGGGGCCAAGCTCTTCGAGGATGATGCGCAACTTTTCCGGGGTGATGCCACGGGTGATGTGATTGCGCAACAGGACCTGTTTGATCTCTCTTAAACGGGCACCGCCATCCTCATCAACATCTCGCCTGTTTTCTTGTTTACTCATCCGCACCGGATTCTGCTGTTTCTTCTTTGCTTTCTTCTTCGACTTCTTCCGCACTCAGTTCCTTCAAGAGTGCTGCTTTCTGTTCCGGTGTGAGAGTCTTGAGGATATCCTCGGCAGAACGCTTCTCTCTGCGTTTTTCTTCTGCTTTGTGTTTCAACTCTTCATTCAAAGCTTTACCTTGTTCCACGGCTGTCTCACCCTTGGCGATCAAGGTGTCTGCCACTTCGCCTGTCTTTTCAAAAGCCCACGCTGCCGCACCGACGCCGGCATACAGGAAATTCTTCAAACTGTCTTTAATATCCATAATAATGTCCTCCTTTTGACACTTATTTATCTAATTACAGTATAAATGAAAAACGGTGATAATAGATGATACGTATGTGATGACATGTCGAAAATATAAAGGAGAATGGCAATGATTTTCATTGCTTTTCACAAATATACAGTCATTACTATGTTAAAATCAGCGGTATTTATACAAAAACCACACTAAGTATAGTAGAATGAACATATGTGACGAAGGGGGGCTTCTCAATGAACAACAACTTGTCGTCTATGGATCCGATTCTTGCCGGCGTCGGAAATGTGGAAGAAATGTCTGTGCCGCAGTTGGCAGATGCCGCAAAGCACGGCCGCAAAGATTGTGCTTTGCAATTGTATAAGCTGCTGTATGACGATCTTTATGCTATTGCAAAGAAGACGATCGCCAGTGCCAAGCAGGCGGAGCTCATTGTCCGCAAGTCATATTTGGAAGTCTTGGACAATCTTGAAAGCATGGATCCGTTCTTGTTTGAGCTGAATCTTATTCAGGTCGTGGCGGAGAACACACGTAAGCAGGATATTAATAATACTTATACCGGTATGTTGAAGCTTACCGATGTGCAGCGTGCTTCTTTGATCGAGCAGGTCAAGGCCAAAGCTGTATCGGCTCGTACTCCGGATGAAGAAGGATCTGTCAGCTTGACTGCTCTTGCGACAGAGGGACCTTCTTTGGCAATGCCGGATTATGCGGATGCAGCCCAAGCGGGAGAGTCTGTTTCTGAAAAAGAAGCGGTCTCCGGAAGAACGATCAGTATTCCGGTGATCCTCGGTTCGGCAGCGGCTTTGGCGGCTGCGGGCATTGGTACGACTTTGTATCAGCAGGAAGAAGTGAAGAAGAAAGATCTGTCTTATACACAGATGATGAACGATCTGCAACTTGGTTTTGTTCAGGATGAGCAGGGTCGTGAAATACGTGAGTTTGAGTATGCACCGGAAGGGGCGGTTGCGACAAAGGATCTGATCGCATCTCATACAGGTACTTTGCATACAAGTACGGATGCGGTGGATATGTCGAAAGTGGGATCTGTTCTTGTCAATTATTCGTTGACGGATACAGACGGTTATGGGCAGACGGCGATGTCTACGGTAACGCGTTCTTATGTGGTGAAGGATACGCAGATGCCGGCTGTGAATATGACAACAGAAGGTGTGACGTTGACAGCAGGGGATGCTTTTGATCCGCAGTCTGTGATCTCTTCTGTATTTGATCCGGCGGATGGTGATCTGCCGAGAGTGGATGCAGAGCCTGCTGTGCTTGTGAATGATCCGTATGGGCGTACATATGAGACAGGTTGGTATACATTGAACAGCAATGTCGATGTGAACAAACCCGGTGATTATGTGGTAGCTGTGCATGCGGTGGATAATCATGGCAATGCGGTGGATGCCAATGTTCCGGTCAAAGTGAATGCGAAGCCGGTTGTACAATCTTTCAGAGGGGCTGCACCGGTGGCTGTGAATACTTCTGAGAATGCGGCATATATCTATAATTTCCTGACTCAGGCCGGTTTTACCAAGGCGGCTACTACAGGTATCATGGCCAATATTCAGATTGAGTCTCGGTTTAATCCGACAGTGGGAAGTTCTTACTACGGTCTTTGCCAGTGGGGTGGTGGTCGTGCCAGTAATTTAGTGGCATTCTGTGCTGCCAATGGTCTTGGGTCGGACAGTGTCGAAGGACAGATCAGATTCATGATGAGTGAGATGTCCGGGGCATTGATTGCAGAATTGAATGCATGTCCGGATTCGGCGGACGGTGCTGCACAGGCGGGGTATATCTTCCGTACGAAGTTTGAACGCTCGGCGGGATTGGATAATGTCCGGGCCATTGCGGCAAGCTTCTACAATGCATATTGATATAACAGGCTGTATGGTTGAACATACAGCTTTTTATATTTCCCGGGACATGAAAAAAGAAACGATGCTTGAACATCGTTTCTTTTTCGACAGATGTCAGAACAAGTGGATATTGGCAAAGACGACTGCCAAAGTGTTGGCAACAGTGGACATCATCTTGATGAAGATATCCAAGGCCACACCCACTACGTCTTTTCTTGTGTCACCGACAGTATCACCGGTGACGGCTGCTTTGTGTGCGGCAGATCCTTTACCGTGGCCTTCTATTGCCCCGGATTCAATGTATTTCTTGGCGTTGTCGAACGCACCGCCGGAGTTGCCCATATAGATAGCTTTGGGGATAGCACATACGGTCGCTCCGATCAGAAGACCTCCGACGAAATCTGCACCACAGATGAAACCACCGATGATGGGGATCGCAATAGCGAGCATAGCCGGGATGACCATCTTCTTTAAAGCTTGAGATGCGGCCATTTCGATCATCTTGTTGTATTCAGGCTTCACTTTTCCTTCCAGAACACCGGGAACAGAGAGCTGACGATCTCCTTCATCCGCCATCAGACGGGCGGATTCGATCGTGTTGTCTGTCAACATAGCCGAGAAGTATTCGATCAATGCGCCGCCGATAACAGCACCGGCGATCACAACATAGCCGGCAATATTCAAGATCGGCTCTGATGTGCCGGAATGATAGTTGGCAACATAGGCAACGATCAATGAGACAGATGCGAAAGCGGCCGATCCGATGGCAAAGCCTTTACCAATGGCGGCAGTTGTATTGCCGACGGAATCAAGGCGATCGGTGATCGTACGAACATCATGATCAAGGTGACAGCTTTCTGCAAAACCTCCGGCATTGTCGGCAATGGGACCGAATGCATCAATGGATACGGTGGCTCCCACGAACGACAACATGCCAAGAGCAGAGATGGCAATACCATATGTACCGCACAGTGTACCGGACGCAAACAGTGATATACCGATGACAAGGACCGGTAACAAACAAGATCTGGAACCGATGGCATCTCCCTTTGTGATGACAAATGCTTCTCCTTCCGGAGCGATCTCCGCCAATGTTTTGGTCGGCTTGTACTTTGTGCTTGTGTAATATTCGGTGATGGAACCGATGGCTACACCGGATATGATGCCAAGTACCGAAGAGATCCATGGTGAGATCCAGCCAAGTTTGAAGGCATCATACAAGGGGATGTTACGGAAAAGCATCATACTACCCAAAAAGCTCAATACGACGGTAAGACCGGCAGAGAGCCAGTTGGCAAGATCCAATTCATGTTCGGGATCGTTACCCATCTTGCGTATTGATGCAAATAAGATGGAGATCAAGCAGGACAACAGACCGGATCCTGCTAATAGGATCGGGAACATAGTCGTAGCATTAAAGGTTGCTTCGGTAACGGCAGTACCACCGGCTACCGCTGTTTTATAAACCGTGACAGCGATCATAAGACCGGCCGCCACCGATGCGACATAGGACTCCAATAGATCCGAGCAGTTTCCGGCAATGTCATTGACATTGTCACCGATAAAATCGGCGATCGTATTTGGAACACGGGAATCATCTTCCGGCAGATCATGACGTATCTTACCAAGGATATCGGCACTGATGTCGGCAGCTTTTGTATAGTTGCCACCGGCTACACGGTTGAACATGGCGACCAAAGAACAGCCAAGGGAATAGGTCGTGATGCGCATGATGGAGGCATTGCACTCCAGATCCACAAGCAGACCGGTTCCGGTGGAAGTGTGAGATACACCACTGAACAGCAACAGGATGAGCAATAGACCAAGTGTACCGAAGGCCTGTACGGAAAGCCCGGATACCGAACCGCCAAGCAAAGCGACTTTGACGGTCTCACCGACAGAACGGGTGCGATCGGCAGTGTTGGCAGTGCGTACATTTGCATATGTGGCACTCTTCATGCCGATGATACATACGGCTGAGCTCATGGCTGCTCCGATCAAAAATGTCAGACCGCTGGTACGTTCAATGAATAAAGTGAAGACGATCGACAATAAGATCGCCACGATCCAGATCGAACGGAATTCGGTCTTGATGAATGCGGATGCGCCGGAACGAATGATAGCAGCCATCTCCACCATGTCTTCATTACCTTCCGGAAGTTTCTTGATCTTCTGAAAGTTGAAGAAAACGAAGCCGACCGTCAATAGAGCGACGGTCAAGAATACGATCCACCATAACATGATAAAATACCCCCTAACTTTTTGTGATAGATCATAAGTCCAATGATATAGACCAAAATTTTCAAAACGTTGTATCGATACCTCCATTATCATTCTTTGTGCAAGAATTGACAAGAAGAAAAGAGTTGGATTCTGCTATCATGTACCGGGCAGGTAATATATATGAAAAGATGGAGAGAGTTTATACGGGGCTATGAATGGCAGGCTGTTCTGGCACCGTTGTTTAAATTGATGGAGGCATTGTTTGATCTATGTGTGCCGTTAATCGTTGCCTATATGATCGATCATAGTGGTGAGAAACACATATATATAATGTGTTTTGGGTTATTGGTAGGGACTTCTTTGTTGGGGGTGGCATGTAGTGTGAGTGCTCAATGGTTTGCGGCCCGTACGGCAGTGCGTGTGTCGGGACGTTTGCGGATGTCTCTTTTTGAACATATCGGTGAGATGTCGGCTGCTCAGATAGATGCGATCGGACCGGACACACTGTTGACAAGAGCATCTTCGGATGTGGATCAAGTACAAAACGGCATCAATATGTCGTTGCGTCTGTTGTTGCGTAGTCCATTCATCGTATTCGGTTCCATGATCATGGCCTTTATGCTGGATAAAAGATCCGGGTGGATCTTTGCGGCTGCCATCTTGATCTTGAGTGTGGTGACATTTGCTTTGATGACATGGGAGGTGCCGCTTGTTAAAAAAGCCAGGATGTACTTGGATGGTATGAGTCGAAGAGTCAGACAAGATCTGGAAGGTATGCGACCGATCAAAGCATTCGGTAAACAAGAAGAAGAACGAGAAGATTTTCAACATGCCGACCGTACTCTTACAAAAGCAAACGAACAATCCGGATTTGTGTCTTCCTGCTTGGATCCGGTAACGTATGTCATCATTAATCTTGCCATCGTGGTGTTGTTGAAGAACGGAGCGATCCACATTGCGGCGGGTTTGCTTTCGCAAGGAACCATGGTGGCGTTGTATAACTATATGGCTCAGATCGTTGTGGAACTTGTGAAACTGGCATCACTTATGGTGACCATTAATAAATCTTTGGTGTGTGCTGCAAGGGTGGACAAGATCTTGCAGGAAACAGGGGATATGACATATGGCACCTTGACCGTACGGAACGGAAGTGAGGCGGTGCGTTTTGACCATGTTGGCTTTGCTTATCCCAAGGCCGGGGCCCCGGCTTTGGAGGATATCTCTTTCATATTACATTCGGGAGAGACGCTTGGCGTGATTGGTCCAACCGGGAGTGGTAAATCCACATTGGCAGCACTTTTGGCAAGGATGTATGATTGCTCATCAGGACAGATCAGGTTGTTTGAAGAACCCATCGAAGCATACAGTGAAGAAGCGTTGCATAAGATGGTCGGTCTGGTGATGCAGAGATCGGTGATGTTTTCCGGTCCCGTTCGGCGGGGACTGTGCTTAGGAGCCGTTCTGGATGATGAGTGCTTGTTGAGAGCCGTACATGATGCCCAGGCAGACAATGTTCTAAAGGCCAAGGGACAAGGATTGGACAGTATCCTTGCACAAGGAGGCCGGGATCTTTCGGGAGGGCAAAAGCAAAGACTTTCCATTGCCCGTGCATTGGCCCATGATCCGGACATCCTTGTACTGGATGATGCCGGCAGTGCTTTGGACTATGCGACCGATGCCGCTTTGCGCAAAGCATTGACCAATCGTCAAGGGACAACGGTGATCATTTCCCAACGTGTGTCTTCGGTCCGAGATGCCGATAAGATCCTTGTTTTGGAAGATGGTAGGATCAGTGGCGTGGGAACACATGAATGGTTATGCGAAAATTGTGATGCATATCGTGAGATCTGTGCTGTTCAGTTGCGAGAGGAGGCTTTTCATGAGCGGAAACATGGATAGATGGAATGTGATGAAAAGACTGCTTAGGTATATCGGAAAATATCGGTTGCTCGTACCTATGAGTTTTGCTTTAGCGGCAGTTTCAGTCGTTTCTTCCTTGTATGTACCGATCGTGATCGGACAGGCAATCGATTTGATGATAGGGCCTGGACATGTACTGTTTGCCGATCTTGCGATATGTCTTGTTAAAGTGATCTTTGCGGCATGTATGGCCGGCTTCAGTACGTGGGTAATGGATCTTGTCAATAATAAAATTGTCTATCATACAGTGCAGGATCTTCGGGATGCAATGATGACCAAGATCGTTCGGTTGCCTATCCCGGTGTTGGATACATATCAAACAGGGGATATGACACAACGTATGATCGCCGATGCCGAACAAGTCGGAGATGGTCTCTTGTTGGGAACACAGCAATTGTTCAAGGGAATCCTTACGATCCTTTGCACATTGGTCGTTATGTTTTCGTGCTCATCACCAATCACGGTGTTGATCTTGGTCTTGACACCGTTGAGTTTTATGGTGGCTAAACTCATTGCCCATCATTCCTATGATATGTTTCAAAAGCAGAATGCGACTCGTGGCAAGACAACGGCATTTATACAAGAAGCTACGGTCGCACAGAAAGTCATTCGTTCTTATGGGGGATGGCACTCCTTTGCCAAAGATCTTCATGGTCTGAATGATGAGTTGATGACATATAGTGAAAAGGCTGTATTCTGGTCAAGTCTTACTAACCCTTGTACCAGAGCTGTAAATAATCTGATCTATGCGGCAACGGCCTTGGCCGGGATCTTTGCGATAGATGCCGGGACTATGACGGTCGGTGGTCTTAGCATGATGCTTTCTTATGCCAATCAATATATGAAGCCGTTCAATGACATTACCTCTGTTATTACAGAATTCCAAAATGCTTTATCCAGTGCTGCGCGGATCTTTGCGGTGCTGGATGATGCGGATGAGGTGGATGATGGCGTCATCTCCACGGATACCGTCAAAGGAGAGATAGCTTTGCAAGATGTGGCATTCAGCTATACTGATGTGCCGTTTATGGAAAATCTTTCCATTACGATCAAAGCCGGACAAAAGGTTGCTTTGGTCGGGGCCACCGGCAGTGGTAAGACAACGTTTATGAATCTTTTGATGCGGTTCTATGAAGTGCAACATGGTGCGATCAAGATCGATGGAGTGGATATTAGGGACATTCCGCGCTGTGAGTTGCCTTCCATCTTCGGTATGGTCCTACAGGATGCTTGGCTCAAGGAGGGAACGATCCGTGAGAATATCCTGTTTGGCAAAGAAGATGCTACGGAGGAAGAGATCATTGCCGCATGTCGAAAAGCATGTAGTTGGGATTTTATCCGCCGGATGCCTAATGGCCTTGACGAACCGATCGATGCAAGTAGTCTGTCACAGGGGGAAAAGCAACTGTTGTGCATTACCAGGGTGATGTTGAAAAAACCACCGGTGTTGATCTTGGATGAAGCAACTTCTTCTATCGATGCTTGTACAGAGCGGAAAGTACAAGATGCTTTCGATGCCTTGATGCAGGACAGGACATGTATCGTTGCGGCGCATAGACTCAGTACGATTCGCAATGCAGATATGATACTTGTGATGGAAAATGGGCAGATCATTGAAAAGGGTACGCACAAAGAACTTCTACAGCACAACGGAGCCTATGAAAAACTCTATTCTGCACAGTTTGAGGGAAAATGACAAAAGGAGAACAATATGATCAAAGGTGTAATTTTTGATATCGACGGAACACTGTTGGATTCCATGCCGATCTGGGAAGATCTTAGTACGCGATGCCTTTTGCGTCATGGCATTACCCCCACTCCCGGTTTGTCCCGTGAAATGTTTACGATGACGATGATGGAAGGGGTTCGGTATATTAAAGAAAAATATGATATGCCGGAAACGGTGAATGCACTTTATCAAGAATGTACGGAAGATGCTGAAAAGTTTTACCGTGAAGAAGCACAATTGAAGCCGGGAGCTATGGCGATCTTACAGGAATTGCATAAAAAAGGGATCCCCATGGTGTTGGCTACAAGTGGAAACAGACATTTGCAGGGCATGGCCATGGCCAGATTGCATACCACCGATCTTTTTCAGGCGGTCTTGGTATGTGAAGAAGAGGGGATGGACAAGAACAGTCCGGACATCTATCTCAAGGCGGCTGATATCATGCATACAAAGCCTTGTGAGACAGTGGTGTGTGAAGATGCGTGGCATGGTATCCACAGTGCGCATAAGGCCGGCTTTAAGGTGTGTGCGGTGGAAGATCCCTCCGACTTGGTAGATCGGGATAAGATCGTGCAAGAAGCAGATGCGTATATTGGAAATTTACAAGAATTGAACAAATACCTTGATATATGGAATGAAATACCTGGAAAATAGGATTGTTTTCACGATATTTGCATTGCATTGCTTTTATTATTCGTGAGCATAATGTACAATATTGACTTGGTAAGTATCGGTCAGGGACCGGTTTTCTAAACTGTATAAACAGTTTCATATCGTAAGGGAGGTAGAATATGGATTGGAAAGCATTGCCTGGATATGATGAAAAGTACGCAAACGTATCCATCAAGCAGCGTAAGACATTCGGAGGAAAGGTTGTTACGGTTCTTTACGGAGCTAAGGACGAGAACGGAAATCCTGTAATGCCGGCAGCTGGTAAGGAAGACGGACACGGTGAGTGGTTTGGTATCGAGGCGGAAGACGGATACAGAATGTTCTCACTGAAGCATCCGGCAAGTGAGGGCGGAGCCGTTGAATATGGCACCGATCATGGTGATCATGCTCTCGAGGATATGGAAAGCGATATTCAGAAGAAGCAGGAACTGTGCAAGCGTGCATCTCAGGTTGCTGAGAACGGCGGTGAGGATCGTGATGCACAGATGGCTGCTCTCAAGGCAGAATATGATGCTGTCACAAGCTGGAATACGGCAAAAGACAAGGAATATGATGAATGGTTTGCAAGAATTGCTTCTTCCATGAAGGCTGCAGCTGAAGCGGCTGTTAAGAATGCGGAAGCAAAGAAGGAGCTCATTGCTCAGGCTGAAGCTATCAGTGACAGTCAGGAATGGAAGAGCACACAGTCTAAGTTCCGTGATCTGATGGATCAGTGGAAGGAAATCGGCAGAGCAGGCGATGAAGACGATGCTTTGTGGGATGCTTTCAAGAGTGCGAGAAAGAAGTTTGATGATGCTCGTGAGCATTATTTCTCCAACCTTGATGCAAGCCGTGCTGAGAATAAGGCTAAGAAGGAAGAGTTGATCGCCAAGGCGAAGGAAGCTGCTTCCAATGTTTCAAGCTATAAGAATGCCGGCAATGTCATGAATGAACTCATGGATGCTTGGAAGGCTGTAAAGTCTGCAGGTCATGAGGTCGATGAAGAGTTGTGGGCTCAGTTCAACGGTATTCGTCAGAGCTTCTACAAGGAGAGAAAAGAATTCTTCGAGAAGAGAGATGCGGATAGAAAAGAAAGCATCGATGCTAAGAAGAAGTTGATCGAAGAGGCTAAGGAGATTGCTGCTAAGCAGGATTACTCCAAGGAAACAACAGATCGTATGAAACAGCTGGATGTTGAATGGAAGGGCATTGGCTATTCCGGTAAGAATGACAATGACAGACTTTGGGATGAGTTCAAGGCTGCCAAGGATGTATTCTGGAATGCAAAGCATGAGAATTCTCAGGAGAGATTCAAGACTTTGATCGATCAGAAGGATGAGAAGATCAAGAGTATGCGTGAGCAGGTAGAAGAGCTTGAGGAGAGAGTCTATCAGACAGAAGACTTTGATCGTATCAGAGAACTTGAGAGAAGAGCATCTGAAAAGAAGGCTATCATCGAGGATATGAAGAAGGATATCGAAGATCTTAAGAATAAGCTTGATGCATAATTACAGATGAAAGATTCGGATGTATTCCGGATCTTTTTTTGTTTATATGTAAAAAAGAGGATGAGCAATCATCCTCTTATATATGTTTATTATTCTTTTCCGTTCCAGCAGTATGTGCACAGCTTGTCTGCCGGAAGACCGGTGGCTTTGATCGTATCATCAAGTCTACTGAACTGCAGTGAGGAGAAACCCATCTTCTTGCACATGATCTCTTCCATCTTATGATATTTGTAGCTATCCGGATCGGTATAGTCATCCAGGATCGTACGATCGACATTGTCGCCTTCTTCCTGTGCTACGATCTGACGGGCAATGAGTTCCATTTCAGATGTGGAACGAGAGAAGGAGATGTATTTGCAACCGAACATGATAGGCGGGCAGGCAGGGCGTACATGTACTTCCTTGGAGCCACTGTCATAAAGGAATTCAGTTGTTTCACGCAACTGTGTGCCTCTGACGATGGAATCGTCTATCAGCAACAATCTCTTACCATCGATCAATTCTTCGATCGGGATCAGCTTCATCTTGGCGACAAGGTTACGCTTTTGTTGCATAGTTGGCATGAAAGAACGAGGCCAAGTCGGTGTATATTTGATGAACGGGCGGGAATAGGGAACGCCGGACGCATTGGAGTATCCAATCGCATGGGCGATGCCGGAATCCGGAACACCTGCTACCGTATCGATATCATCTTTTGTTAAGAAGTCTCTTTCCGCCATATACTGACCGCATCTATACCGCATCGTCTCAACGGTGACGCCTTCGTACATGCTGGGCGGATATCCATAATATGTCCAAAGGAATGTACAGATCTTCATCTTGTCACCCGGCTGAACAAGTACTGTACAACCTTCCGGTGTCATGATATCAATCTCACCCGGTCCCAGTTCATGGACGAATGTGTAACCGAGCTTCTGATATGCATAGGACTCAAAGGAGGCACAATATCCTTCTTCCTTCTTACCGACACTGATCGGTGTACGACCGTATTTGTCACGGGCAAGATAGATGCCTTGTGGTGTCATCAACATAATGGACATAGAACCGTCGATCTGATCTCTTGCAAACTGAATGCCTTCGATCAAATTATCTTTCTGGTTGATCAACGAAGCAACTAATTCGGTCTTGTTGATCTCGCCCCCTGTCATCTCCATCAGATGAGCACGGGAATCTTCAAAGATCTCTTCGACAAGTTCTTTGGCATTGTTGACACGACCAATGCAAGCAATGGCATATGGACCGTGATGAGAACGAACAACGAGCGGCTGCGGATCATAATCGGAAATACAGCCGATCCCCATTGTGCCGCTGAGTTCTTTGATATCCTCTGTGAACTTTGTGCGGAATGGAGAATTCTCGATGTTGTGGATCGAACGCTTGAAGCCGCCGTTGTCATAAACCGCCAGACCGGCTCTTCTTGTGCCGAGATGAGAATGATAGTCAGTTCCGTAGAACAGATCAAAGATGCAGTCTTCTTTAAGAGCTGCACTGAAGAAACCACCCATATACGAAATTCCTCTCTACAATAGATTAAGGATGCCGCAATATAGTGACATCCTTAATTCATACAGGAATGTTATACATTTATTTATGAAAAATGTAAAGATGACAAGGGATGGTTTGAACATCCCGACGATATTTTCGGTGTGTCGGGGTTTTCTTGACCGCCGGTCATTTTAGATCCTATAATTGACAGGATTTAAGGAGGTATAAAGATGCAGCTATTGGTACATATCACAAATCATGAGAATACTGTGAATCCGATCATGCAAAAGATGATGGAAGCAGGTATCCATGGTGCAACGATCGTTGATTGTGAGGGGATGTTGGCGGCAGTGGATGCCGACAGTGTAAATGCTCCCTCGATTTTCGGTGGACTCAGACAGTTCGTGAATCCGGACCGTCCCCATAATAAAATGATCATCGTGGCATTAAAAGACGAGGAGATCGAGATGGCTGTGAAGATCGTACATGAGGTGAGTGGAGATCTGAAACTTCCGAATACGGGTATCATGTTCTGCTTGCCGATCACGCGTTGGGAAGGGGTTGCGGCAAAGTAAGATGGAGATACTGTTTTATTTGGCAATTGCTATGTTTGCGGGTCTGTTGATGACGCGTTTAACAAGACTCGTAAAACTTCCCAATGTTACGGCTTATTTGATTGCGGGGGTACTGATCGGTCCGTGTGTATTTGGGCTTTTGAAAGATGATACAGTTTCATCTTTGGGACTTATCACAAGTACAGCCTTGGGGTTCATTGCTTTTTCCATCGGTGATCAGTTCAAGCTTTCCGATCTTAAGGCGATCGGTAAGACTGCTCTTTTGATAACGATCTGTGAATCATTGGGAGCGGTCGTTCTTGTGGATGTGGTGACATTGGCATTGGGCTTCGATCCGGCTATGTGCATCGTGTTGGGGGCTCTTGCGGCAAGTACGGCTCCGGCTGCTACATTGCTCGTCGTAAGACAGTACAAGGCTTCCGGTCCGCTTACAAATATGTTATTGCCGGTCGTGGCTGCCGATGATGCCACCGGTCTGATCGCCTATTCCATTTCTGTTTCTATTGCCCAAGGTATTGCTTCTCATCAGCCATTTAGTGTTTCCAATACATTACTTGTTCCTTTGGGACAGATTGTGGCTGCTTTGGCGATCGGAGCATTTATGGGATTTGTGATCGCTTTGTCACATCGTTGGTTTAAGAGTCATACCAACAGGATGTCATTGTGCATTGCGGCGATCTTCTTGTGTGTTGCTGTTTCGGACCGTTTTGGTCTTTCTTCCTTGTTGATGTGCATGGCTCTTGGGGCGGTGTATGTCAATCTACGAGATGATGCGGAAAATGTACTTGGCTTTATTGATGATTGGACATATCCGTTGTTTATGTTGTTCTTTGTTATTTCCGGTGCTCAGCTCGATCTTACATCATTACCAAAAGTCGGTCTTCTTGGGGTTGTTTATGTCATCGTACGCTTTGCCGGAAAGTATTTCGGTTCTTACCTTGCCGCAAATGCATGTCATTGTGAGCCGGCAGTGAAAAAAGGCATTGGTTGGGCCTTGATGCCACAGGCCGGAGTTGCGATCGGTATGGCAACTTTGGCGGTGACACAGTTACCGCAGTATGGTGATCAGATCCTTACTGTGATCTTGAGTGCCACATTGTTCTATGAGATCGTCGGTCCTATTGCCACCAAGGGTGCTTTACAAAGAGCGGGTGAGATACACAGTGAATCGTAAAAACAGGCATTGCCTGTTTTTCTTTTAGAAAAAAGAACTTATACCGTATAATACCAATCATGGAAGATAAGAATATATTGGCGCAGGCAATTCAAAAAGAAGGAAAACTCTCCCTGCGGGAAAGCATGGCTGTAGTGTGGAAACTTTCCATTCCCGGCATATTGGCACAGATCTCGGAGATCGCCATGCAGTATATCGATGCGGCTATGGTGGGTAGTCTGGGGGCTGCCGCCAGTGCCTCCATCGGTCTTGTGTCATCCAGTACGTGGTTGTTCAATGGTGTGATCATGGGTACAGCCGCCGGATTTTCGGTTCAGATCGCTCATGCGGCCGGTGCCGGTAGGAATGAAAAGGCACAGTCGGTATTGCGACAGGGACTTGTGACATCATTTGTCGTTTCCTTGTTCTTATGTCTTGTCGGGGCATGGATATCCGGACCGCTTCCGCATTTGTTGGGAGGCGAAGCGGCACTTTGCAATGATGCGACGGCTTACTTTTTGGTATATGCATTGTTTATTCCGGTGCGGATGCTCTACTTTCTGGCACAAAATTCTTTGCAGTGTATTGGAGATATGAAGACACCGAGCATTCTTTCGGCATCGATGTGTGTAATGGATGTCATATTCAACTTTTTCCTGATCTTTGAGACAAGAGATATGACATTCTTTGGACATACATTTACTGTTCCGGGGGCCGGACTTGGGGTCATGGGGGCTGCTCTTGGTACGGCTTTGTCTTTTTTGGCGGCGATGATCCCCATGCTGTATCATGCTTGTTGGAAGTCACGCGTGCTTTCTTTGAAGAACAGAGGAAGTTGGGCTTTGCATAAAGACACATTGCAAGAGGCAGTGCGGATCGGTTTGCCGATGGCGGCGGAACAGGTGGCTATGACAAGTGCTCAGGTGTTTTCCACTCGTATCGTGGCACCGCTTGGTACCAATGCGATAGCCGCCAATTCATTTGCCGTAACGGCGGAATCACTATGTTATATGCCGGGGTATGGTATTGCCAATGCGGCTACGACTTTGGTCGGACAGTCGATCGGAGCAGGTCGTAAAGAACATGCACATTCCTTTGCTTGGCTTTCTACGATCATGGGAATGGTGATCATGGGGATCACAGGTCTTATCATGTTCTTTGTTTCCCCGGTGGTGTTTTCTTTCTTGACACCGGTGACGGCAGTGCAGGCACTTGGCGTGTCGGTCCTTCGCATTGAACTTTTGGCAGAACCGTTATTTGGTGCTTCGATCGTTGCGTCGGGGGCATTGCGTGGGGCCGGAGATACCTTTGTACCGGGCATAATGAATCTGGCAAGCATTTGGGGCGTGCGTATCACGTTGTCATTCTTGCTTGCGGGTATCATGGGATTGAAAGGTGTATGGATCGCCATGGCGGTGGAATTGTGCTTCCGTGGTGCGATCTTCTTGATCAGACTTGCCAAAGGCAGTTGGTTGGAGAAGGCGATGTTGAGACAGCGGTGATATGCTGTCTTTTTTTGTGTGATAGAATAGTAGTATGTGGATGTTGGTAATAGCGGGATCGATCGTGGTCGGTTTGCCATGGAAGATCGATGTGACGCATTATTCTATAGAAAGTGATATTACTCAGGCTAAGGTCATGGTCATTGCAGATTTGCATTCCTGTCGTTTTGGCAAAGGGCAGAAGAGGCTCTTGAAGATCGTGGCGAAAGAGGATCCGGATGTGATCGTGTTACCGGGGGATTTCTTTGATGAGTTACAGGAAGATACGGCGACAGAAGAGCTTTTAAAGGGTCTTAGAGGTCGTTCTGTGTTCTATGTTGAAGGAAACCACGAAAGAAGAGGCACGGACCGTCAGAAGGAAGTATGGGCGTCTTTGTTGCAAGAGTACGGAGTGAAATACCTCTATGACGGATCCTATTTCATGAAGGATAAAAACATTGAAGTGGTGGGGCTGCACTGTATGACGCTACCTCCGGATATGACGAGTGAGGAGGTATCTGCGTTGTTTAAAACAGACGGATATCGTATACTTCTTTCACACAGAAACTGTTATGCGGATCTGTACAGCCAAACAGCATGCGATCTGGTGATATCCGGTCATGCTCATGGGGGACAGTGGCGCATTCCTTTCTTGCATCGTGGGATATTTGCCCCGCAGAGCGGTTTCTTTCCTTCTTATACAGAAGGAATGCACGATCTCAACGGTGTGAAGTTTGTCATTAGTCGCGGAATGAACAGATCTGCACATGGCATTCCCCGCTGGTGCAACGATCCTGAGATCTGCATCATTTCCATAGGAAAAGAAAAGAGGAGATCATCATGTTGAAAAAGATGCCCCCGGTCGAGAAGGTGTATGAAGCTTTTACGGCCATTGCGGATGAGCGTGTGCGTATGTATGAAGATCACGCGGAAGTGGATTCTTCCAACGATGAAAGGATGTATACGGTACGTTGGCGACAGGACACATATACTTCGGACGATCCCGCTACATATTGGCAAGGATATCCGGGATATCCTGTTATTGCCGTATGGATCTTGCAGGGTCGCTTGCGAGCAGATCGCAAGATAATCCGGCATGCCTCGGATGTTCCGTGGCACGATCTTAACGATGCCCATAAACGAGACTATGCGGCCGCTCTTGCCGAAGCATTTCATAACGATCCTTTCGAAGATGACATCCTGGAGGAAGGTAAGCGTGTGTTTACACAGATGAAAGATCTGGATGTCGAGATACGAAGGAGTGTAAAAAAGAAATGATCGAAGAATTAACGTCATATTGTTTATCCTGTGGAAGACCGCTTTGTGAAACGGGGTGTCCTGTTCAAAATCATATATGTGCCTATATCAAGGCTTTGAAAGACGGAGATATCGACCATGCGGCAGAAGTGCTGTACAGTGCGGATCCGTTTCCGGAATTGACATCCCGTCTTTGCGATTGCACAAGACAGTGTCAAGGACATTGTGTACGCGGTATCAAAGGAGAGCCGGTATCGGTACAGCAGATCGAAAGATATATCAGTGACCACAGTAAACGACATCTTGTCATCAAAGAAAAGACAGGTCGTAAGATCGCTATGATCGGTGCCGGGCCTGCCGATCTTGCGGCAGCTGTGGACTTGGTGGTGGCCGGTCATCATGTGGAGATATATGACAAGTTGGAAGAAGTCGGCGGAGCCGTATATTCCGGTATTCCCGATTATCGTTTTGATAAATGGAGATTGGCCGCCATCCGTGAGGAACTTACGGAAGCCGGTGTTGTATTTCACATGGCGTGTGAAGTCGGAAAAGACATCGATCTTGCACAACTTGAAGAAAAGTTTGACCGTGTTCTTGTGGGGATCGGTGCCCAGGTGGAAAACACCTACGGTCTTTCCGGAAACGGTTGTACCGCCGGACTTTCTCTTTTGTACGATTTGAACGTAAAACATTTGGAAGATGATTACAGACATCGGTATAAGCGAGCAGTCGTATGGGGTGGTGGCAACGTAGCAATGGATTGTGCAAGAAGTTTAAAGCGGATCTTAGAGGATGTAACTGTTATCTATCGCCGTACAAAAAAAGAAATGCCAGCCAACGCAGATGAGATCGCAGATGCTGAAAAAGAAGGTGTCACATTTGCTTACTTGGAAAACATCACAGGTTTGAGACTGGATGAAGAAGGGCGTGTTATCGGGGTTGATTGTGTGAAGATGCACTTGGGTGAGCCGGACAGTTCCGGTAGAGCTAGACCGATCGTTACCGAAGGAAGTGAATATACGATCGATTGTGATCTTGTTGTGCCGGCCATCGGACAATCGGTGGATCTTGGTATATTCGGTATAGAAAAGACAGAAGGCCATCATACGAATAAAAGAAATGTCTTTGTATGTGGAGATGCTTTGCTTGGTCCTAAGACCGTGGCAGCTGCAATCAAAGACGGAAAAGATGCGGCAACAGAGATCATTGCTGATCTTAGAGAAGGGTAAGATACCCTTCTTTTTATGATGTCCTGCTTTTCCACAGGAAAGATCATGCCAAGACATCTTTCCACAGGAAAACGGACTGAGCAAGATCGTTTCCACAGTTAAACCGATGTATGTTTATTTATCTACAGAAGTAAAAAAAGACCTGATTATTCAGGTCTTTTAGAGAGCGAGTGATGAGAATCGAACTCACGTATGCAGCTTGGAAGGCTGCCGTTCTACCATTGAACTACACTCGCATATTTAACGATGGTGTCTCGGAAGGGAATCGAACCCTCGACCCACTGATTAAAAGTCAGTTGCTCTACCACCTGAGCTACCGAGACAGAAGAGGTGATTAAGGCTGGGGCAGCGAGGTTCGAACTCACGAATGAGGGAGTCAAAGTCCCTTGCCTTACCACTTGGCTATGCCCCAATCTGCCCATAAAATATATAAAGTGCCGGTGTGGCACTTTCGATTACAAATGGTGGAGACGGGTGGTTTCGAACCACCGAACCCATAGGGAGCAGATTTACAGTCTGCCGCGTTTAGCCACTTCGCTACGTCTCCATTTTAATGGTGCCGTCTATAGGAATCGAACCTACAACCTATTGATTACAAATCAATTGCTCTGCCAATTGAGCTAAGACGGCATACATGGTGGAGGTTAACGGGCTCGAACCGCTGACCCTCTGCTTGTAAGGCAGATGCTCTCCCAACTGAGCTAAACCTCCGTTTGTTTTTGTTTTGTTTGTCACTCCCTGAGTGCTCACATAATATAACATCGTAAAATCTTATCGTCAACACTCTTTTTCAAATTTTTTTAAAAAAATTTGCGAAAACGTGATCCTCCTTGTTTCCAATAGACATATACACTTTGTCATAACATACATAAAAGATGATAAATATGCGTAAATTCAGTGTTATGGATGAGAATGTTCATAGTTCAACATTTGAGCTATGAACGAAAAAATTTTTGAAATGTTTTTTTAAGATATGTGAATATGAAATGTGGGATTCATGACAATGAAAAAAAGCACTGAATGTTATCAGTGCTTTTGGAGTGCCGTCTATAGGAATCGAACCTACAACCTATTGATTACAAATCAATTGCTCTGCCAATTGAGCTAAGACGGCATACATGGTGGAGGTTAACGGGCTCGAACCGCTGACCCTCTGCTTGTAAGGCAGATGCTCTCCCAACTGAGCTAAACCTCCGCTGTGTGCTAGATTTTTATACCATGGAACAAACACCTAAGTCAACAGGAAATGTGTAAATATTGTTAAATTCAGTGATTAAGACTGTTTTAAGATGCAAACTTCAGATTATGTCCAGCGATGAGGTGCGGTACAATGGGTTTGTGATAAAATAACGATACTGTAAAAGAGGTAAGGATATGATCGTATATAACGCAGGTAATATCGATCACAATTCCAGGTTTATCCTGTCTTGTGTGATCGGTTTCGTTGTTTCCGTGGTGCTTGGTATTTGTTATGGTGCTGTGCAGAGCATTGTGAGGATCGAGATGGAGATTGTATATATCTTCATTGGATGGGTCATTGCGAAGACTTTGCGCGAAGTCGGACATGGTGTAACAAAGAAGTATTCGATCCTTGGTGCGATCTTGGCGGCGATCGCCATCATCGTAGGAGATATCGTGACATGCTTTGGGCTGCCGATGTTGTTTACTGTTCTATTTCACCCTTCTATGTGGTTGATGACATTTAAGGTCATGATCCTCGGTAAGCTTTCTTCTTTGTGGGGATTGCTTGGGGTGTTGTTCAGAGTTGCCGGCATCTATGTTGGTTATACTGAGTCCAGGATCTTTTAGGAGGATGTGCCATGTATCGCAAGACGTGGATGGAGATCGATCTTGATGTGATCGAGGAAAATGTAAGGAAGATCAAAGCGGCATCCGGGAAGAAGTTCATTGCGGTGCTGAAAGCGGATGCTTATGGGTGCGGTGATATTCAGGTATGCAGAGCGGTGCAAGAGGCCGGTGCCGATATGGTCGCAGTGTCTTCGCTGGATGAGGCTGTCGTATTGAGAAATGAAGGGTATGCCGGGGAAATATTGATCCTTGGTACGGTGGATCCTGATAATGTACGGGATCTGATCGAGGCAGATGCGGCGGTCGCAGCATATTCGAAAGAGTGGACGGCAGCGGTGTTGAAGCATGACTGCAGAGGGTTGAAAGTACATCTTGCGGTCGATACGGGCATGAATCGTATTGGGTTTAAAGACCATGATGAGATGAAAGAAGCACTGGCCCAACTTTTGGCGGCCGGCTGCCTTGTGGAGGGAATATTCACGCATTTCTATTGTGCGGAAGAGAAAGATCACGTGATCACGGATCGGCAATTTGCTCGGTTTGAGAGTGCTGTGAAAGATCTGGATCATCCGTTCCGCTGGATCCATTGTGACAATTCGGATGCAACGATGTTTCATCATGATCATTTGAGCAATGCTTGCCGTGTGGGCATCACATTGTATGGTATTTCATCTTATGCAAATGATCTGGCTTGTCCGATCGGTCTTTATACAACGGTATATATGTGCAAGCATGTGCCGGCCAATGAAACAGTGGGATATGGGGCGACTTATGAAACCCAAGAGGAAGAGATCATCGCCACGGCTCCGATCGGATATGCCGATGGGTTTATTCGGGCAAATCAAGGGCGTCATGTATATGTGGACGGATGCTTTGCTGAGGTCGTTGGCAGAGTATGCATGGATCAGGTGATGTTGAAGATGGATCATGATGTTCCGCTTGGAACAAAGGTCGAGGTCTTTGGAAAGCATATTCCGCTTACACAGATGGCTGCGGAGCTTCATACGATCCCTTATGAGGTCATTTGTTTGATCTCAGGCAGAGTGACACGTCGGTATGTATGGAAGGGCCGGGTCATGGAGGAACAGAATGACCGTTTGCTTCGTTCGGAAGCGTGACCGGGGATGGCTCCGGTCTTTCTTTTCTATGGAGGTATTGTGACATGAGATTGAATTTTACGAGAGCTTCAAAGGAAGATATTGATGAGATCTGTGCTCTGGCCGATGATGTGATTGTCAGATATGAGGATTTCAATACGATTGACCGAGAAAAAGCACTTGGCTGGACGCATATGTCCATATCGCAGAATATCGAAAGATTTGCGGTGATCCGGGCAGATGGTCATAAAGCCGGATATTTGTTGATGACGCCCGGCAATGGACGGTATGAGATCAATCATCTCTATATATTGCCATATTACCAAAATAAAGGGATCGGTACGGCTGTGATCCGGCAATGTATCAAAGAAACAGAAGGAAACCTTCAGGTTTATGTCTTCACCGGAGATCTTTCCACATATGGGGTGTTTGAAAGCCTTGGTTTTAAGACACAGGAGGTATATCACCGGACCAGATATCTTATGGTCTATGCCGGCCATGAAGAAAATGTGGATATGGAAGAAGAATACGATGCACAATTTGCGATCGGAGGAGAAAGATGAATATTTACGATACGGAATTAAAAGAGATCAATGAAGCGATCGATGCTGCAGAAAATGCCTTGAAACATTTGAAAGCTGCAAAGAAGATGCTGAGTTCCGCATCAAACTGGGGTCTTGTGGATATCTTTGGGGGTGGAACGATGACAACATTCCTGAAGAGATCCAAGATGAACGATGCTCGCAAGGAATTGGCGGCCGCACAGAAAGCTGTTAAAGTGTTTGACAAAGAACTTCAGGACATCAACGGCATGAGTGGTTTGCATATCGAAATGTCGGACTTTATGGGGGTTGCGGATTATTTGTTTGATAACATGCTGGTGGATATGATGGCCCAAAATCGCATAAATGATGCTTTGGCACAGACAGAACAGGCTATCCGGGATGTGGAATCGGCTGAAAGAAGATTGGAACAGAGACAGGAAGATCTTGTTCATGAGGCAATGGAAAGAGGCCGGTTGTAATGGCTGACGGTGAGGCTTGGTATAGTTTTCCGGCATATTGTCGAAATACCTTTGGGAGAAAGTTGTATAGAGTGGCATTGGATGCCGGTATGACATGTCCCAATCGTGACGGGCGGATCGCCACGGGTGGATGCATATTTTGCGATGAAGGAGGGTCGGGTGATTTTGCCATTCCGTATACCGGCCGCAAATTGCATGAAGATGAGCTCATCTACAACAGCAGTCATACCGGCAACGGTTCATATATCGCCTATTTTCAGGCATATACAAATACATATGCACCTGTGGAACGTTTGCGTATGTTATATACGGCGGCTTTGGAAGATCCGCTGTTTGCCGGTGTCTCCATTGCCACAAGACCGGATTGCCTTGGTCCACAGGTGATGTCATTACTACGGGAATTAAAGCGGTCATATCCCGATAAGTTTATTTGGATAGAACTTGGTCTGCAGACAAGGCATGATCCTACGGCAATGTGGATCCGCCGTGGGTATACACTGGATGTGTTTTATAAAGCATGTTGTGATCTTTGTGAGGCCGGGATCCCTTTCATCGTGCATATGATCCTGGGACTTCCTTTTGAGACTGAAGATATGGTTTTGGATACGGTAAGATGTATCAATGATGTACAGGCCTTTGGAATCAAGATCCAGCTGTTGCAATACTTGAAAGGGACGGCACTTGGGAAGATGTATGAAGAACATGTTGTGGGCATGGAGGCTATGACCGAGGAAGCATATGTCACCTTGGTGACGAAATGTTTGGGGATGTTGGATCCCAAGATCGTTGTGCATCGGTTGACGGGAGATGCCGACAAAGAGCTGATGATCGCCCCTAAGTGGGCGTTGCACAAGCGAAAAGTTATAAATGAGATACGTCATCGCATGGCGAAGGACGGTATCGTACAAGGGAGTTTAAAGTGAAGAAGATCTTGTTGATAGGAAGTGTTACGACCGATGTGACGATGCGAGTGGATCGTTTGCCGGCTAAAGAAGAGGATGTGAATGTGCAGGAACAGGTGATGCGTGTAGGGGGATGTGCATTTAATGCTTCTTCGGCAGTGCGTTTGCTGGATGTTCCTTTTACACTGGCATATGATCTAGGTACGGGGGTGTATGGTGATCATATTGCCCGGGAAATGGCAGCCAGAGAGATTCCTGTTTTCTGGCGAAATAAGAAGGAAAATGGGTCGTGTTATTGTTTGGTGGAACCGGATGGTGATAGAACGTTTTTGGCGGTGCATGGGGCGGAATATGAGTTTCCGGATGAGATGTTTACAGGATTGGATCCTCAGGATTATGATCTCTGTTACATATCCGGGATCGATCTGGAGGATGAGGCCGGTGGCGGTATCGTCCGATGTGCAAGAAGGATGCAACAGGGGGGTGCACAGGTCGTCTTTGCGGCAGGCCCACGTATCATGCATATCACAGAGGATCGTTTACGGGCGGTGATGGATGTGCATCCGATCCTGCATCTGAATCGTCGTGAAGGGCAGATGTTGGCACATAGACTCGGTATTATGTTTCAGAGTGATCATGATGTGGCAGTGGCACTGCATGATGTAACAAAGGCACCGGTGATCATGACCGGCGGACCGTTGGATGTTTTGTGGTGTGGAGGTGACGGACAAGTGCATCGTGTACCGGCTGTTGTAAGTGATAATGTGGTGGATGGTACCGGTGCAGGAGATTGTCATATCGGTACGATCATGGCGGCATTGATGAAAGGTTTCGGTATGGATGAGGCGATCGGAATGGCCAATCGGGTCAGTGCCGCTGTCGTTGGACTTTATGGTGGTGAGATCCGTAAAGAGGATTTCTGATAGTCTGTATATTTGTGAATAAAAGGTGACAAAAGGGTGGAATTGTTCATCGAATCGGAACAGTTTTGCCTTTTTTCTTTTCAAGAAGTTTACACGCTCTTCATAATCTGTTACTTTTTTTAAGTAAATGGAGGAAGGAAAATTCTTATGACACTTGCGGATATGCGGTGGGATATCATCCTCGGCGGTTTCGGTATGTTCATGTTCGGCATCAATTTCATGGGTGACGGCTTGAAAGAAATTGCGGGAGATAAACTTCGCGTCTACATCGATAAGTACACAGCGAACCCATTCAGCGCATTCTTGATCGGTATTGTGATAACGATCATCATGCAGTCTTCTTCGGCAAGTACGGCTATCACCATCGGTATGGTAAGAGCCGGACTGATGTCCCTGGAACAGGCTGCCGGTATTGTAATGGGCGCCAACATCGGTACGACGATCACATCGTTTTTGATCTCTTTGGATATTGGACAATATATTTTATATGTGGTATTTGCGGGAGCTATGCTGGTAAGCTTCAGCAAGAACAGACAGGTGAAGTGCTTCGGTAGCATCTTACTTGGCTTCGGACTTGTGTTCTATGGTCTGGATTCCATGGGTGCGGCGTTGTCTTCTTTGAAGGATATGCCGATGTTTACGGCTTTCGCACAGAAGATGAGTGAGAATCCGGTATTGTCTTTGCTTGCCGGTACTGTCATGACGGGTGCGGTGCAGGCCAGTGCGGCTACGATCGGTGTTGTACAGAAGATGTATGAAGCAGGTGCTTTGACTTTTACAGCTGTACTGCCTTTCGTCTTCGGTGCCAACATCGGTACAACTGTAACAGGTATCTTGGCTGCTATTGGTGGTTCTACAGCTGCCAAGCGTACAGCGGGCATCCATACTTTGTTTAACATTATGGGATCGGTGATCGGCATGCTTTTGCTGAAGCCGTTGTCTTCCGTTATCTTGTGGATCGCCGGGGCCTTGAACCTGAATCCGATGATGCAGGTAGCGGTTGCCCATATCTTCTTCAATTCCATGGCGACATTGCTTTTCTTCCCACTTTTGAAGCAGATGTGTGCGATCGTACGCAAGATCATTCCGGGCGAGGAGCCCAAGCGTGTGGAAGTAGATGTTCATGCTTTGGATAACCATTTGGCAACAGAACTTCCCACAGCCGCTCTTTCTGCAGCAAGTGAAGCTGTCTTTAAGATGGCGGATACAGTCAAGGATACTGTGATCAATACCCGTGATTATTTGAATCATGAACCGAATGAGGAGCAGATCCAGATGATCGATCAATCGGAAAGTCTTACCAATACATACGATGCGATATTGACAAAATATCTTGTGGAAGTCGGTGCATCCGGTAAGATGACAGCTCATGATGCCAAGGAACAGCGTTTGCAGTTGGATATTGTAAAGAATTTGGAGAGGATCGGTGATCTGGCCATGAATCTTAAGGAGTTCTTTGAGATGATCCATGAGGACAATCACCATAATCTTTCCGCAAGTGCGGTATATGAGATCAATCGCATGTATGGACAGTTGGAGGAAATGCTGACAGTCTCTATGGAGATCTACCGTACAAAGAATGAAGAGGCATTTGAAAAGATGGGCGAATTGGAGAAGGCTATGGATCTTTTGGAAGTCAAAGCCCGTGATGCTCATTTTGAAAGAATGGCAAGCGGTAAGTGTACAGCACCTGTTGCGGCTTCGGTCTATTGCGATGTTCTCGGTAATTTAGAACGTATGGGCGATCATTGCTGGAATATTGCCCGCGGTGTCATGATGGGCAGTGTGGACGATCTTGGCGAAGGACATGACCTTGGTACAAATCTGATGAATTAAGAAAACAGACTCTTGCGGTGGCAGGAGTCTTTTTTTGGGCATATGAAGAGCATGAAAGTAAGAAGGGAACTATAATGAAAATGTCAGGAGGAGATAAAAAAATGAGTGTTGATTTTCGTAAAGTGGCAGTTGTTGGCTGCGGTTTTGTCGGTTCTTCCGGTGCCTTTGCATTGATGCAGAGCGGTATGTTTTCCGAGATGGTCCTCATTGATGTAAATAAAGACAGAGCGGAAGGAGAGGCCATGGATATCAGTCATGGAACATCTTTGAATGCTCCCATGAATATCTATGCCGGTGATTATGCCGATGCCAGAGATGCTGCGATCACAGTGATCACAGCCGGAGCAGCACAAAAGCCGGGTGAGACAAGACTTGATCTTATTCATAAAAACATTTCCATCTATTCCGGTATCATGGAACAGATCAGAAAGCAGAAGTTTGAGGGGATCCTTCTCATTGTTTCCAATCCTGTGGATATCCTTACCTACTATGCAAAGAAGATGTCCGGTATGCCGGAAGAGAGAGTGTTTGGCTCCGGTACGGTTTTGGATACGGCCAGATTGCGGACGTTACTTGGCACTAAGTTGAATGTGGATTCACGGTCGGTGCATGTCAGTGTCATCGGGGAACATGGTGATTCTGAGATCGCCACATGGTCCAGTGCCAATATTTCAGGTGTACCGTTGCAGGACTTCTTTGCTTTGCGTGGAATGGGTGACAGGGATCTGCATCAAGTGGAAGAAGAGATCGCAGATGATGTCAAAAATGCCGCATACAGGATCATTGAGAAGAAACATGCAACATACTATGGTATTGCCATGTCGATCGTTAGGATTTGCCGAGCGGTATTGAAAGATGAGAAGTCGGTATTGCCGGTATCCACTTCTTTAAAGGGAAGTTATGGCATCAATGGGTGTGCCTTGTCGGTTCCGGCTATCGTCGGTAGAAACGGTATTGAGGGTCTTGTGCCTGTCAGTCTTTCGGAAGATGAAAGAGACAGACTGGCGGCTTCGGCGGAAGTTCTGAAGAAGAATATGGCCGATATCGACTTTACTGTCAGATAAAAGAAAAGATGTATGCAGTTCATACTGTATACATCTTTTTCATATTTCCTCTGTCGATGACACGTATCTTACCATGTCCATAACGCTTGATAAGTCCTTCTTTCTCCATTTTTGACAGGATCCTTGAGATAGTCTCGGGCCGTAGGCTGATGGATGCAGCAATATCTTCTAACTTCATGTGGATCATACTGCCGATGCAGCGTGCATCCCGGAATAGGAGAAAAGCCGCTACTCTCTCCATAGGACGCTTGATGCTGAGAAGATATGCTTTCTCATTGGCATCTTGCAGTTCGCTGGAGAGCATTTCAATGAGATATATGGCAGTGCGGGGGTTGGCTTGTAGTACTTCCATGAAGTTTTCACGACTGATACGGCACATTGTCACATCCGTTAAAGCAATGATATCGTAGCGATATGTATGATCGCGCAAGAACATGCCATGCCAGATGGCTTGTCCTTCATGGAGGATGTCCAGAATGTGCTCATCCCCATTCATATCGGACTGACATGTTTTGATACGGCCGGCTCGGATGATCAGCACTTCATCAATGGAATCTCCGGCATGGGCCAAGATCGTTCCTTTGGGATGGAAAGTATGCGAACTTTTGCGGATCAGATCCACTTGTTCCTCATGCGGAAGTTCTTTAAACAGCCGAATGCATTCCGTACACAGGTGTTCCTTGATGCGGAACGGGCACTCTTTGTCGCACATATCATTCACCATTGAGATCACATGACATATATTCCCGGTGATCGCGGGTATAGATCGTAAATGCTTTTTCATCAAGAACGGCATAGGTGGCGGAGTGACCGCCTTTGGGTAAAGAAATGGAACCCGGATTGAAAAGGAAGATGCCGTCTTTTTGGTAGGCGGTCGGGATATGGGTGTGTCCGGACAGGAAGATGTCTTGGCGATGAAGAGGGGGCAAATGAGCCGGACTGTAGATGTGACCATGGGTCATAAAGATCCTTCTTTGGCCAAGAAACAGAGAATTGCTTTCGGACATGCAAGGCATATCCAGAACCATTTGATCCACCTCCGCTTCGCAATTGCCGCGTACGCAGATGATATCGGAAGACAGTGCGTTCATGATCTCAATGACTTTCTTAGGTGCGTAGTCGGGCGGAACATCATTACGTGGACCGTGGTAAAGGATGTCGCCTAGGCAAAGGATCGCATCGGCATGATGCTTGGCAAAGGCTTCGGGAATGCAAGATGCACCGGAAAGGGCACCGTGAATGTCGGAAACGACAAGATATTTTTTATTGTTCATAGTGATAACCTCTGTTTGATTATAGCAAAAAGTATAATTATAATTGGGTACGATGATTGGAGATAAGATCAAATGGAAAAGAAATGTGTGATCGTGGGAGTAACGGCGGGCATTGCGGCATTTAAGGCTTGTACGCTTGTTTCCTCCTTGCGCAAGCAGGGGCATGAGGTACATGTCCTGATGACAGAAGGAGCGCAACAATTCGTGACGCCGTTGACGTTTCAAACGTTGTCGGGAACGAAAGTGATCACGGATATATTTACAGTGGATTATATTCCGGAAGTGCATCATATCGCATTGGCCGATAAGGCAGATGCATTTGTGGTTGCACCGGCTACGGCGGACTTTATCGCCAAGGCTGCCAATGGTATTGCGGATGATATGTTGACATCTACATTCCTGGCGGCGGATTGTCCTAAACTTGTGGTTCCGGCCATGAATACGCATATGTTGGAGAATCCTGCTACACAAAGGAATATCAAACAGTTGCAAGAAGATGGTATCTATGTGATGGACAGTGCTTCCGGCTATCTTGCTTGTGGTGATACCGGCAAAGGCAGAATGCCGGAGCCGGATCGCATCGAGGATGCTTTACAGGAAGTTATGAGCACACGGCATTATCTCAAGGGGAGAAAGATCCTGATCACTGCCGGTCCTACAAAAGAAGCGATCGATCCGGTGCGCTATATCACAAATCATTCATCCGGAAAGATGGGCTATGCTTTGGCAAGAGAAGCTCGCAATGCCGGGGCGGAGGTGACATTGGTGGCCGGGGATACGAATCTGCCGGATCCGTACCATGTAAATGTTGTGCGTGTTTCTTCCGCAAAGGAGATGGAGGAGGCGGTGCTTTCCAATAGTGATGCCTATGATGCGATCATCATGGCGGCGGCAGTGGCGGATTATACGCCGGCTGAAGTGGCGGCAGAGAAGATAAAGAAGACGGAAGGAGATCTGAAGATCGAGCTGCGTAGAACAACGGATATCCTGATGGAACTCGGTCGTAAGAAGAGAGAGGGGCAGGTGTTGATCGGTTTTGCCATGGAAACACAGGACCTGATGGCAAATGCCGCCAAGAAGTTACATGACAAACGGGCAGATTATATCGTTGCCAATTCCATTCGTGAACAAGGTGCGGGATTTGGTGGAGATACGAATATCGTAACGATCCTTTCCAAGGACGGTGAGAAGAGTCTTGGTCTTCTCAGTAAAGATGAAACAGCGGCTATGATCTTGGCGAACTGTCTGAAGGGTGAGTAAAGATGCTACTGGCAGTGGATGTTGGAAATACGAACATCTCCATGGGAGTCATGGAGGGGGATAAGATACGCAGCTCGTTTCGTCTGATCACTAAGACAGAACGGTCCAGTGATGAGCTTGGTATCGTAGTATATGATCTTTTGAACAGAGCGGGGATCGGTCCCCAAGATATTGATGATATCGTTATATCGTCGGTCGTTCCGGCTTTGATGTATACGCTCAATTCCTGCATGAAGAAGTATCTTGGTAAGACACCGATCGTGATCAATTCTGAGATAGAGGCAGGGGTGAAACTGTGTGCGGACAATCCCAAGGCTGTGGGGGCAGATCGTATCGTAGACTGTGCATATGCTTTTCATACATATCATAGATCTTGTATCATCGTGGATTTCGGAACAGCTACAACGTTTGACTATGTCAATGATCATGGGGAGTTCAAGTATACGGTGATCTCACCGGGTTTGGGGATCAGTGCGGCCGCATTGACTTCGCAAACAGCCAAACTTCCGGAGATCGAGATTGCCAAACCTGCTTCTGTACTTGGGACAAATACGATCTCAGGCATGCAGGCAGGTGTTGTATATGGCTATATCGGACTTGTGGAATATATCCTGAAGCAGATGAAGAAAGAACTTCATGATGAAGATTGCATGGTCGTGGCAACAGGTGGCCTTGGTAGGGTCATTGCCAATGAGACGGATATGATCGATGTATATGACCCGGATGCAGCATATAAAGGCATTCGTATCATTTATGAACTGAATAAGAACAGAAAGTCGGAATGACCGGTTTGGTCTAAGACAGTGTTGTAAACGGGATCTTTCAAATCCGATGTTGTTAGGTATTTAAAGTGAACTGAACAAATCATGGGGAGATGGCGTCAGAATGATGCCATCTCCTTTTTGATGAGCGAAGATCAGATCGTTTATTCCTTCGATGATTCCACTGATCATTTCTCTGTTAGTGCATTCCGTATTGTATCTTCATCTTTGCATAGTGTTTTATACCGGTTTTCATATATCCGGAGATCTCACTACTTGCACTCTTGCAGACTTTGAAGAATCCTTTCGCATCTTTTCGGCAAAAGGTATGAAAGCAGCTCCGGATACAGTTCATATGTTCCTTGAAGCATATATAATTTTTTACCCTGTATCGTTCGGCTTTTCTTCGTTCTGTCATTCTTCATATCCAAAAAGGTATTGAAGGCATAGGACCGGCACCGGGTAGTAGGGAATTAAAAAAAGGAAGGTGTAAGCACACCTTCCTTTTACAGTGCCGCTTGGCAGAATTGAACTGCCAGTTCATCCTTACCATGGATGTGTATTGCCATTATACTAAAGCGGCGCTACTTCATTCTACTGAATGAAGCCGGATAAATCAATCAAAAATATCACATAGTATCATATAGAGCTGATGCAAAGGCAGGCCCATGATGCTGTAGTAGTCTCCATCTATGTTTTCGATATACCTTCCGCCAAATCCTTGGATACCGTATGAGCCTGCTTTATCGTCACATTCTCCGGTGGCGATGTATTTGGTGATCTCAGTATCGGTCATCGGTGTGAAGGTAACATGGGAAACAGAAGTTGTTGTATATGTTTTTGTCGGGGTGACGACAGCCAGCCCGGTAATGACATCATGAGTGTCATTTTGCAACATCCGCAACATTCTTTTGGCATCTTCATGGTTTTTGGGTTTACCTAGGATCTCACCATGGCTGACAACGACAGTGTCGCTGCCGATGATGACGGCATCAGGATGTTTGGCGGCAATATATGCGGCTTTACGGAGAGAAAGGTCTTTAATGGCATCTGTCAAAGACAGAGAGGAATCGATCGTTTCGTCAATGTCGGCCGGTTCGGCGGTAAAAGGAAAGCCGCACTTGGATAATATCTCTTGCCGGCGGGGGGAGCGACTTGCCAAGATCAATGTTTGCATGGAATATACCTCGTTTTCTTTTCTCTATCATACAATGATTGGAAAGAACGTAAAACAGATCGGCGGGGTACGATATATCGATATCCTTCGTTCTTCATGAAAAAGCATGAAATTTTTTTGGTCTTGGAAGAGTTTGAGGAGAGCTGAAATATGAGTGTGACAAGAACGAATTATAATTCCGGATAATAGTTTATGGACTATGTGGTCCGGGGAGTGAATATGAAAAAACGTAATTTACTTGTGTTTTCTTTGACCCTTGCCATGGGATCGGGGGTTTTTCCGTATGTGGTGCATGCAGAGACTTCCGCAAGACCGGTAGGGGGGACTACGGCAGGACAGCCTTTTTTGCCAGGAACGGGCGGTAGTCAGAAGTTCCGTATACCGTGTCTTGTGACTTTGGATGACGGTACGATCGTAGCGGCGGCAGATGCCAGATGGAATGGTGGTGGGGATGCCGGTGGTATTGATACGATGGTTTCCCGTTCTAAGGATCTTGGTGAGAGTTGGGAGTACTCTTTTGCCAATTATCTTGGTGATAACGGTGATACGTTTAATGTGAATTCTACGGCATTTATCGATCCGGCAATTGCCACGGACGGCGATTCTTTGTATATGATCGCAGATCTTTATCCGGCCGGATATGCCATTAATACCGCACCCCATCGTCCTGCTTACCATTTTGTGGGGCAGAATGAAAAAGGGGAGCTGCTTTTGGCAAAGGTCGGTGATGACTGGACGGATTGCTGGGATAGAAAGCGTGAAGATAAGAACAGCTATACATATGCTTTGCATGAGAAGACGAATGGGACACACGAGGATCGTTATGAGATCGTAGACAATGCGTCCGGTACAGTGGTATCGGGATATACGATCGATGGTCTTTACAACATCAAAGGCAATGGGGTGGATACGAATCTGTTTATGAGTGAGTCTCCGTTCCAGGTATGGCCCAATGACTATCTGTATTTCACAAGATCGGATGACAAGGGTGAAACTTGGTCCGATCCGATGTTATTGAATATGCGTCAGGCAGATGAACAGGCACTGTTGGTCGGTCCCGGCAGAGGTACGGTAACCGATGATGGTAAGTTGATCTTTACATCCTATGAGTGGACCGGTGGCGATCGGAACAGTTCTCTTTTGATCTCAGAGGATGAAGGTAAAACATGGAAGCGTGGCGGTGATACGCCAAGTCAGACATCTGAGTCTGTCATGTGTGAAGCGGACGGCAGATATTATCTCTTTACAAGACATGGCGGTTACTTTGTGTCGGAAGATGAAGGTATGACATGGTCGCAAAAGAAGGATATGGGCATCACTTATAATCTCAATTGTCAATTGACGGCAGTGACGTATCCGGAAAAGATCGATGGCAGAACAGCCATTGTCTTTGCGGCTCCTTCTTCTACTTCCTCCCGTTCGGCCGGTAAGATCTTTGTTGGATTGGTGCAGGATGACGGCTCTTTGCAATGGAAGTATGAACATTCTGTCAATGGGGATGCTTATTATGCTTATTCTTGTTTGACGGTCTTGCCAAATGGGAATCTTGGTCTTTTGTATGAAGACGGTGGTACGAGTATTCGCTATACTTCCATTGCCATTGATGATGTGGTGTCAGGTGTGATTGGAGATCTGTGGTGCAGCGATGAAACAGGTGCTGTCAAGACTGTGGCATTGGCTTCCGGTGAGACGAAAGAGCTGATGGTGAATGGTCTTGGTGAGGGAGAGACGAAAGTCACATCTTCCGATCCGGCTGTTACGGCAGTCTTGCATGGTAATACGTTGTCTTTGCAAGCCGGTGATGTGGCAGGTTTGAAGCAGGTCACAGTGACATTGGAAAATAATGATCATACATGCACATTACTTGTAAATGTGTCGGATAGTAAGCAGTATCGGATCGTGAATCTCAAAGTCGGGGATATGAAGACGATCGTGGATGAAACAGGAAATTATGCGGATGCGGACGTGAGTGGCATCGATCGTACGGTGGCAGATGTTGAGGTGAGTGGAGAAGATGCTCCTTTGCAAGATGTGTCTACTGCCGTGCTTAAATCCAAAGATAAAGTGTTTGAAGGAAAGGAAGAGTCGCTTGCCAAGCAAGAGTTTATCTTCCGGAAGACAGCAGCCGATACATATACGATCCAAGCCACAGTCGGTAATGAGAACGTGTATATGAATCACAAAGGTGCGTCTGCTCCGGGTATCGTATGCACAAAGAAGGAGACGAACATCAAGCTGGTACAGACCGGGGAGGATGTATATTTTGAGGATCTTTCCGGTGGAACAGCCGGAAAGTATCTGTACTTTCATAGAGACGATAAGGGCGGTAAACAGTTCCGTTATGACCGCAACAGCACGACAGCACCGGAGTGCGCCTTTGCTTTATATGTCAAAGATGACAACGCTAAAAACAGTGGCATTATCGGTTATAGAAAGCTTACGAGCATGAAAGAGATCGTGGATGGTGGTTCGTACTTGATCGCTGCTGAGGCAGCCGGAAGTCGTTATGTGTTACATCCTTCCTTGAGTACTGCTCCATATGATCATGTAGCCAAAGTCGTGGATCATCATGTTTCGGCAAAAGGTGGATTGGCGGCGGCTATCGGTGATGACAAAAACTTTGCCCAAGGCAAGATCGCTTTGAATGACTGCTTGTTTACATTTGCCAAGAACGGAGAAAACTATCATGTGTATTCTGATGTAAACGGTAAGCGAGCATATTTGTCCTTCCGTACATCTGCTCATGCCGATCGTCCGCTTACAGAACAGCCGGGTGAGATCAAGCTGACGGCAGATGGCGATAAGGTCGTCATTGAACAAGTCAATGGTACAAATGGGAAGTACTTGTATTTCTGGAACAACGGTAACAATGCCTTCCGTTTTGATCGTAACAGTGGCATAAGCAATGAGACCAAGTTTGCATTGTATGAACCGGCTCAAGGGGAGAACAACAGTGGTATCAAAGGATATCGCAAGGTCACAGTCGCAAATGTGAAAGACGGTGGTAGATATTTGATCGCCGCCCATGTTGGGGACAGTGACTATGTTCTGCATCCCAATCTTTCCGGAAACGCTTGGAATTATGCGGCAAAGGTGTTGAACGAAGAGTATGAGCCGGAAACAAGCGGTGCCAGAACAACGATCACATTTACCGGTGTCATGAACGGTTCGACTTCGGTCAAGATCGGTACGACAGATTATTTTATCTGCGTGCAAAACGATGTGAAGCGAGTCAGCTTGCAGAAAGGGGAGACATATACTTTCCCCGGAGAGATCCTTGCTTTGTCCGGTGAGGAAGGGGCTTTGACAATGACGAAGAATGATGAGATGGCCCCATATACAGCAGTATCTGAAGTGGTAGACGGAAAATATGTGATCGGTAATGGTGCGCATATCATTACGATGCAGGCGGTTGCGGATGAAACAGACGCTAGGACAAAGGGCCTGCGTATGATGAATGCCGATCTTAGCAAAGGCGATCTGCGGGATGCCTTGTTTACAGTCACAAAGAAGGAAGACGGAAAGTATACATTGCAGTCACCTGATGGAAAATATGTTAACTTTACGGCCGATCACAGTGTGGAACTGCTTGCTAAGGAAGCACGTGTGGAACTTGTGAAGAAGAACAATGGTTTTGCGGTAAAGGCCGGTGGCAATTATCTGAATGACTACAGAGGATTCGGTGCATTGGCAGCCACATGGACTTCTGATGACAATACATGGTCGTTGTATGCTCCGTCTAAAGGACAGACCGTGACAGCAACTGCCCCCGGTACCGTTACATATGTGACAAAAGGAACAGATCATGTGGTGACGGTCATTGCGGATGCCAAACCGGTACATAAGCTGAATGTCGTATATGACCCTACCATGGGAAAAGTTGTACAGGATCCGGAAGGCTCTTCTTTTGAAGAAGGTGCACAAGTTACATTGCAGGCTGTGGCTAATGATGGATATCGGTTTACAGGCTGGGATGTCAACGGAACCGTGTACGACCGTGATGTATTGACGGTCAGTGTGGATAAGGATCTGGAAGTTAAGGCTGAGTTTGCCAAGGTGGCAGAGCCGACACCGACAGATAAGCCACATAGCTCGGCTAAGCCTGAGGTTACAGCTACGCCACAGAGTTCAGCTAATCCTGCGGTCACACCTACTCCGCAAAGTACGAACAGACCTGAGGTAGTACCCGATAATGACAAGCCGCATAGGCCCGCGACCGGAGATGCCCGTCGGGCGTTGCCATGGACATGCGTATTGGTATGTGCTGCTGTGGCAGGTATTGTGATGCGTAAGAAATAAACAGATGAGCATTTGTGCTTAATGAAGCAAACAGACAGTTGACTAAGTGAGCGGCTGTCTGTTTTTGTCATGATGTGGGGTGGGGGGGAAAAGCTTGATATACCGTATATGCCGTATGGTATACTTTGAAGGAATAAATGAAAGGGGCGATCCCGTTTGTCAGGTTTTGATTTTACATTGACTCTGGAGAATCTTGGAAGCATATTAGTGATGTTTTTGGATATCTTCATCGTATGGCTGATCTTATACTATGTTCTTTGTCTGGTGAGAGTGAACTCCAAGACCAGTCAGATCTTCAAGGGCATTATCTTCGTTGTGGTGGTGGATGCCTTGTCAAAGTTTCTTGGTCTTAAGACTTTGGAATACTTTGCGGATATGTTCATCAACTGGGGCTTCCTTGCTTTGATCATCATTTTTCAACCGGAATTGCGAACGATATTGGAGAGGCTCGGCAAGAGCAATGTCTTCTCCAGGATTACGACATTGAGCGGTAATGAGAAAGAGCGTCTTGTGGATCAAGTTGTTACGGCCATGATGCTTTTAAGTAAGGACAAGACCGGGGCGTTGATCTCGATCGAGCGTACGCCACAGTCTTTGGATGAGTATGTTGCCATGGGAACACGGCTGAATGCGGATGTTTCGGCTGAGATACTCACCAGTATTTTTGTTACGACTACGCCATTGCATGATGGTGCGGTCATCATCCAGGGGGATAAGATCGCATGTGCAAGTGCGTACTTTCCGCCTACCAATCTGGATCTGCCGGGGCGTTATGGGGCAAGACATAGAGCGGCACTTGGTATTTCCGAAGTCACGGATGCTGTTACATTGGTTGTTTCGGAAGAGACCGGACGTATTTCCATTGCGGAGGGTGGTCGTATTTGGACGGTGGATGAGAAGCAGTTACGTGAGTATCTGTTGCGCGTCGTATGCGATGAAGTGACGGAGGTGAAGCCGGGGCGGAAGCAGAGTGGCGGACAAAATAAAAAAGAGAGTTTGATACAGAAGTTTTCTTTGCATCGTCAAGCAGATGCCCATGCAAAGGGAACGGCGGTGAACAGTGATGATACATCGACGGATGCGGAAGAAGTAAAGATGGAGGAGCTTCAGGAAGAGGCGGCTCGCATCAAGCTTCCGCAGAACCATAAACACGATCGTCCTGTTCCGAGTTATCCGCAACGTGAAAGTACAAAGGTAGAACCGATGGAAGTGACGGCGATCCATGATACTGCTGTGCGTATGACGCCGGAAGAAGTGGAAGCGGCGCGGCGCGCCAGCATGGAGAAGCTGAAGCGGGGCAGTCAGGTGGCATCTGATGCGAGCAATCATACGAATGGGCCGTCAGAGGATGGAAAGACAGGTGATCGCCGATGAGTGATAAGAAGGATATGCACAAGAAGCAAGGTCAGGATAAGACAGAACTTGCCAACAAGATCGCCGAACAATCCCGCAATGTGGCCAGGTCATATGCCCGTTTTGAAGACGGTCTTCTCAGCATGTTGAGAAGTTTCTCCTCATTTATCGACAAGATCTTATTCAATAAAAAATACAGCAAAATCGTGGCTTTGGTATTGGCGGTACTCATGTATCTCATTGTCAATGCAAACTCGCTTCCTTCACTGTATTCTGCCGGTATCACCTCCAGTAAGTCCAAGAATGACGTGGCTATCACAGCACAGTACAATTCCGATACTTTTGAATTGTCCGGTCTTCCGGCCAATGCGGATGTTACATTTACGGGAGATGCGACAAGTGTGACTACGGCCTCCAATGCGGATGGCGTGATCATAGCGGATCTTACGGGCCTTACCGAAGGTACGCATACGGTACGGCTTAAAGGTGACGGCTTTGGAGATTCGGTGGATATGAAGATCGATCCCAGCAATGTTACCGTAACATTAAAGAAGAAAACGACACAGCAGTTTGATCTTTCCTATGACCTTGTCAATCTTGATAAGATGGATGACATCTATTCGGTCGGAACGCCGGCATTTGACTATCCAAAGGTCAATGTGCGTGCTTCCAAAGATACGTTGAACAGCATTGCGTTTGTAAAAGCTTTGATCGATGTGAGCGGGCAGTCGGCTGATTTTGAGCAGGATGCCAAGCTTGTGGCATATGATTCTTCCGGGCAGATCGTGCAAGCGGATATCGTTCCGGATAAAGTGCATGTGAAGGTGCCGGTCTCTTCACCGCATAAGACAGTAGCGGTCAATGTTGAGGTCAAGGGAACGGTGCCGGACGGTAAGGCGATTTCTTCCATCTCCATGGACCAGCAGACGGTGACGATCTATGGTTCTGAACAGGTCCTTTCCAGCATCGATAAGGTAACGGTGACGTTGGATGCCGAGACCATCACCAAGGATTCGACGGTATTGCGTCCGATAACTTTGCCAACGGGTGTTTCTTCGGCCAGCATCTCACAGATAACGATGAGCGTGAAGTTGGGAGAGGAGACCAGTCGTACGGTGGATGATGTTAAGATCAACTATCGCAATAACAAGAACAATTACAAGGCATCGCAACCTGATAATAAGACGACGACTTCCGTCACGGTATATGGTACGGAAGAGAATATCAAAGATATTGCACCGGATGATATTACGGTATATGTGGATATGTCCGATGCCAAACCCGGTATGCAATCTTTCCCGCTGCAGATCGTGCAGCCGACGGATGGACTGGCGCGGTATGAGCTGACAGAGCCGGATTATCAGTTGAATGTTTTGGGCGAAACGACCGAAAACAATGCAGGAGGAAATGAAAACAATGGCTAGATATTTTGGGACAGATGGGATCCGCGGCAAGGTAAATGAAGTATTGACGGTGGATCGGGCCTTTACGGTCGGACGGTATCTTGGTTATTACTATAGTAAAAACGGACCGGCCAAGATCGTGATCGGTAAAGATACACGACTTTCTTCCGATGTTCTGGAAGCGGCTTTGGCGGCGGGCATTGCTTCGGAAGGATGTGATGCTTATCTTATCGGATATTGTCCTACTCCTGCGGTCTGCTATCTTGCGGTTCATGAGGATTTTGCGGCGGGGGCTATGATCAGTGCTTCTCATAATCCCTACTACGATAACGGTATCAAGGTGTTCTCTCCGGAAGGGGTGAAGTTACAGGGAGAAGTCGTGGATCTGATAGAAGAATATATTGACGGCAAGAGTGAGATCCCATATGCGGTGAATGAGAAGATCGGTCGCATCATTAAGTACAAAGAAGGGATCGAGCATTACATTGAGCATATATGCCGTGAATTTCCGGCCGATCTTTCCGGTATGAAACTGGCTGTTGATTGTGCCAATGGTTCGGCTTGTTATACAGCGGAGAAGGTGTTGACAAGGTTGGGGGCACAGTGTACGGTCATCCACGCTGTACCGGATGGAGTGAACATCAATACAAATTGCGGTTCCACACATCCCGGATCTATGCAAGAGATGATGAAGAACGGAGATTTTGATCTTGGTCTTACCTTTGACGGAGATGCGGACAGACAGATTCCTATCAGACCGGATGGGAAATTGATGGATGGTGATGCCGTGCTGTATATTTGTGGCAGATATTTCAAAGCAAAGGGTATGCTTACACACAATACGATCGTAACGACGGTCATGGCCAATCTCGGCCTTTGGAAGGCTATGGAAAGAGATGGCATTGCGGTGGAAAAGACGGATGTCGGGGATAAGTATGTATATGACTGCATGGTCCGCAATGGTTATATCATCGGCGGTGAGCAATCCGGACATATCATCTTCTCGGAACATGAGACGACAGGTGATGGTCTGGTTACGGCATTGATGTTATTACAGATCATGAAAGAAACAGGTAAAACGGCTGTACAGTTGTGTGAGGGTCTGCAGATTTATCCCCAGCTTCTTGTAAATATCAAAGTCAATGACAGAGATGCGGCTATGACAGATGCAGAGGTGATGCAGGCAATCGATGCTGTGGATGCGGATCTTGCCGGCAATGGCAGAGTGTTTGTGCGTGCCAGTGGCACCGAGCCTCTGATCCGTGTCATGGCGGAAGCGGAAACGCAAAAGATCTGTGAAGAACAGTGTGAGAAAGTGGCATCGGTCGTACGTAGAAAATACGGTGTTTGACGAAGGGGCTCTTTTTAAAGAGTTCTTTTTTAATAGGGGGGTGGCAAGATGCCGTAATGTTTTGTTTTTCTTATAGTTTGATGAGGAACGTTTCTTAGCATTGGTTTTCGGTGGTATCATAGAATCGGTGATAGAAAATGAAAAAAGTGATTTGTATAGTAGAAGATGAAAAGGATCTGAATGAGCTTGTGAGAAGTTATCTTTTGAAAGAAGGATATGAAGTTCGTTCCTATCTGACATATGATGAAGCGAGTGCCCATTGTGATGATGACGATGTGCATCTTTGGATTTTAGACATCATGTTGAAAGATAAGTCGGGATTTGATCTGATCGATGAGATCAGGGCACATTCTCCGGAGGTGCCGGTGATCTTCATGTCGGCAAGAGATAAAGAGTTTGACAGGATCATCGGTCTTGAGAAGGGGAGCGATGATTACATTACCAAGCCGTTTTCGCCCAAAGAGCTCGTGTTGAGAGTGAATAATATCATTCGTCGTACATATAAAGACGAAGGAGCCAGGGTCGCTGTGGATTGTTATGAGATAGATGAGCAGCAGCGGATGGTTTTTGAGGGTGATAAGCAGATTGAGCTGTCGACAAAGGAATTTGAGTTACTGATGTTGTTTGTGAATAATAAAGGAACGGCTTTTTCACGTGAGGAGATTCTTTCCAAGGTCTGGGAAGCAAATTATTACGGATCGGATCGTGTTGTGGATGACACATTGCGAAGACTTCGTAAAAAGATGCCGAATCTCAGTATTCGCACGATCTATGGATATGGATACAGACTGGGATGAAAAGACTGAATTTATGGGTGCGTGAGCTGTCTTTATCACAACAACTTTTGGCGATCATCTTCTTTTTTGCGGCTGTTTTTGCACTGTTTTTGTTTATGTTTTTGTCTCCGGCTCTGGATTCGTTCAGTGAGACGGAGATGTATCAGCTTTTACATAATGCCCAAGACAGTACTTTGACATACATCGAAGGATATGACAGTGATGTGTCCGGTGAACCGGTCAGTTCCTCATCTTCCATCATTCAGGGTATTTATGATGAGAACACGCAAAGCTTTCAGATGATCGGCGATAAGAAGTTTTTACCGGCTTTGCAGCAAGATGTTATGAACAAGGCACTTGTTCATACATCCGGGACGAAGGACTGTCGTTTGGAGATCGATGCAATGGACAATGAAGAAGGGGCACCGGCTTCGGTATTGTATTGTCTGACATTGATGAAAGACGGAAGATATCTTGTTTCTACGATCGATAATACATATCGCATGCAGTTTCGGTCTTCGTTGATCAACGGGGTCGTTACGATGAATGTGTTTGTGGTGGTATTTCTCTTCATACTGTTGATGGTGTGGGTCTCTTCGTTGATCGTACCGTTGAATCAGATCAAGAATTATGTAAATAAAGTTAAGAACAACGAAACCGCGGAATTAAATGTGAAGCGCAGGGATGCCATTGGTGAAGTGGCGGATGCGGTCGTGGATATGCAGGCGGAGTTGGAGAGACAGAGCAGAGAGAAACAGGAGATGGTGCAAAATATATCCCATGATCTCAAGACACCTATTGCAACGATCAAGTCTTATGGCGAAGCAATAAAGGATGGCATCTATCCTTATGGGACATTGGAACAGTCGGTAGATGTCATCATCGAACATGCCGATCGTTTGCAGAAGAAAGTACAGTCTTTGATCATGTTGAATAAGATGGATTATCTGGAGGATTCCGGTAAGAAGGATGAAAAAGCGGATATGAACAGTGTTGTGGAAAAAGTCACAACATCACTCATTGCCATTCGTCCTGAGATACGATTTACGACGGAGTGTGAACCGAATGTATGGTTCCATGGCATGGAAGACCCATGGCGTATTGTGGTTGAGAATTTGGTGGATAATGGATTACGTTATGCTAAGACTCATATTCGTATCACATTGAAAGAAGATGAGCTTTGTATCATCAATGACGGGTCGCAGATCGATGAGGAGGATCTGGAGCGTATCTTCCGTCCGTATGAAATGGGAACGGATGGAAAATTCGGGCTTGGTCTCTCCATTGTATATAAAGTATGCATGACATATGGATATAAAGTGGATGCAGAGAATCTGCCGGGAAATGAAGTATGCTTTAGGATCTGGAAGAACGGAAGAAGAACGCGGCGGCATCGCCGACCGCAGCGAAATGCATAGGAGAATAACATGGAATATAAAACAAAACGGCTGACTTGCCTGGGGGTGAAAACAGCGTATATAGAAGACGGGGAAGGTGAGGATATGGTCCTGCTTCATGGTTGGGGGCAGAATAAAGAAATGATGCAACTGATCATGGAACACTTTGCGGATCGGTATCATGTCGTAAGTCTCGATTTTCCCGGCCACGGGGAATCGGAAATGCCTCCCGAGGCATGGGGTGTACCGGATTATATGCATTTTCTGGAAGACTTTATTTCTCAGCTGGGTATCAAAGAGCCGATCTTTGTCGGTCATTCCTTTGGTTGTCGTGTGGCGATCCGCTATGCTGCAGTACATCATGATGTTAAGAAGATGTGCTTGACGGGGGCAGCCGGGATCCGGCCTAAGCATGGTTTGGATTGGCAGATCAGAACGCGTGCATATAAGGCAGGTAAATGGTTTTTAAAGGTCACGGGCAATGAGGAAAAGCTGAAGCAACTGCAGGAAAATGCCGGAAGTGAGGATTATCGCAATGCCAAAGGGGTGATGCGTCCTACCTTTGTTAAGGTCGTCAATGATGATGTGACACCGATCTTAAAGGATGTGCTTTGTCCGGTACTTCTTGTGTGGGGAGATCTGGATACTGCTGCTCCGTTATGGATGGGGCAGGAGATGGAAAAGAAGATGCCGGATGCGGGTCTGGCTGTCTTTGAGGGTGATGACCATTGGGCATATTGGCATCAGTCACAGCGTTTTAATACTGTGCTGGATATCTTTTTGAAAGGGGATCGTTGATGTTGGATTTTTTGTTTTGTGTATGTACAGGGGCAGCGATGCTTGTACCTGTGAAGCATGCTTTGCATATGTTTCAGCAGAATCGCTATGAGACATGGCGTTATTCTGCTTGGTTGAAGGAAAATGCCTTGGCAGATGTGGCGGGTCATGTGATCCCTTTGGGGATTTTGTTGGTTGCCCTTGCGCTTTCTTTCTTTCATCTTCCGGTGATCGTGTTTATGGCTGTTGCTGTTGTGTTGGCGGTATACTGCTTTGCCATGGAGAAGGGACGTTCCTACATCAAGCCACTTGTTTATACAGGACGTGTAAAGAGACAGATCGCTGTATTTACGGTGTTGACGGTGTTGCTGATGTTTCTTGTCATTCGGTTTGTACCGGCTTCTTTGTCTTATGGTCTTTTGCTTATATATGCCTATCTTGGGGTATGGCTCATGGTATATCCGATGGCATGGTGTACAAGTCCGATCGAACATGGTGTACAGAACATGTATCTCAACGATGCCAAGAAGATCTTGCAAGAGCATACGGGTCTTGTAAAGGTCGGTATTACCGGATCTTATGGTAAGACCACAACAAAGAACATCATGCAATCGATGTTGTCAGAACAGTTTAATTCATTGATGACACCGGCAAGTTTTAATACGCCGATGGGTATCACAAGAACGATCCGTGAGATGTTGCGGCCGATCCATCAGGTGTTTGTATGTGAGATGGGGGCGGACAAAGTGGGAGATATTACGGAACTTATGGATTTTGTGCAACCTTCCATCGGTGTCGTAACATCCATCGGGCCTCAGCATTTGCAAACATTTGGTTCGCAGGAGAATATCATCCGTGAGAAGATGCAGATGATCGAGAAGTTGCCGCAGGATGGTCTTGGAATTTTGAATTATGACAATGAATTGATCCGCTCTTATCACATCAAAAACAACGTTAAGATCGTGACATACGGTATAGAAAACAAAGATGTGGATTATCGGGCGGAAGATATCGTCTACAGCAGAAACGGTTCAGCATTTACCGTTGTATGCAACGAGGGGTCCTATCGTCTTGAGACAAAATTGCTTGGACAGTTGAATATTCTCAATATTTTGTCTGCTTGTGCATGTGCTAGATATTTGGGAGTTTCGTGGACTGTAATCGAAAGAGCGTGCCGACAGATGAAGCAAGTTGAGCATCGTCTGGAGCTGAAGATGATCAACGGACATAGATTTATCGATGATGCTTTCAATGCCAATCCCTCCGGTTCCAGAATGGCTTTGGATGTTCTTTCGGGAATGGAAGGGACGCGTTATGTGGTCACTCCCGGGATGATCGATCTTGGGGTAAAACAGGAAGAGATCAACAAAGAATTCGGCAAATATATCGCTGGTAAAGCAGATATTGCCATCTTGGTCGGAACTATGCAAACAAAGCCGATCTATGAGGGGTTACTGGAAGCGGGATTTGATCGTAATCATATTATTGTAGTGAATAAGGTCAATGAGGCCTTTGCATATATCTGGCAGAATGCCAAAGCAGAAGATACGATCCTGCTTGAGAACGATCTGCCGGATGCGTTCAATCATTGATTCGGAGGAGATATGAAACATTTGATTTGGGCACACCGAGGGGCAAGCGGTGTGTTGCCGGAGAACACACTTCCGGCATTTGCAAAAGCAGCGGAGTTGAAAGCGGATGGTGTTGAGCTGGATATCCAGTACACCAAAGACGGCAAGATCGTTGTTGTTCATGATGAACAGCTTGGGCGTACGGTGGCGGGAGAAGGATGGATCAAAGATCATACCTTTGCAGAGCTGCGTACGATGAATTTCAACCTTACTCATCCGGAATACGGACGGGCTGAGATCCCGTTGATGGAAGAGGTGTTTGATCTTTTGAAAGATACACCATTGTCCATCAATATTGAGCTGAAGACGAGCATCTTTGACTATGATGGCATAGAACGGGAAATTGTGGAGATGGTAAAAGCCAAGGGGTTTGAAGATCGTGTGATCTATTCTTCTTTCAACCATTATTCTGTAATGCGGTTAAAGGAGATCGATCCGAGGGCCAAGACAGCATTCTTATACATGGATACGCCGATCGACATCGTTTCTTATGCAAAGAAATATCATGTCGATGCGATCCACCCGGCTTTGTACAATGTGCGGATCCCAGGTGTGATTAGAGAGTGTAAGGAAGCGGGCATTGCCGTCAATGTATGGACAGCAAACAATGAGATGGAACTTGGTATCTGTGATCTTGCACAAGTGGATGCGGTGATCACGAATTATCCCGATCGGGCTCGTGCATTCTTTGAAAGAGGTTGATCATGGAAGAAACGCTTATTGCATCATGGATCAAGAAGAATGCTGTACGAAAGATGATCACAGCCCCGGATGGTGTGTGCTTGAATACATATCACACATTACATGATGATGCTAAGGGGACGATCGTGATGGTCCATGGATTTTGCGAGTTTTTTGGGAAGTATCATGAACTGTTCTATCGCTTTTACAGGGAAGGGTTCAATGTTTTCTTTCTGGAACTACGTGGACATGGCAAGAGCGGAAATCGGAGAGAGTTTTCCGATCATCGCATTACCGTGGGATCCTTTGACGAATATGTATCCGATCTTAGAACATTGATGGAGACAGAAGTGTTTGTCATGTGTCCGCTGGGACATAAGTTTTTGTTTTCCCATTCGATGGGAGGAGCAGTCAGTGCATTGTACATGGAAACTTTCCCGGATGATTTTGCAGGAGCGGTATTATCCGCACCTATGATGGAGATTGAGTATGGTATGCCTTCGGCTGCCGTAAGTGTAGCAAAGGTACTGTCGGATGTTGTGGAGAATGATGATGACTACGCCCCAAGTCAAGGACCATGGACCGGACGTTATAACTTTGAAGGCAGCAACAGCACATGTCGTGAAAGATATGATTATCAATTCCGGCAGAGGATGGAAGATGAGGATTACCGTACATGGGGTGGTACATGGGCGTGGGCGAAAGCAGCGCGCAGAGCTTCTGCCAAAGCTATACGCGAAGCCGGGAAGATCAAGACGCCGATCCTCATGTTCCGGGCGGAAACAGATGCTATGGTCACACCGGAGGGACAAGATGCTTTTTGTTTAAGGTGCCCCAATACCGTATTGCTGGAAGTGACGGGGGTGAAGCATGAAATATTTTCTTCGGATGATGATGTGCTGGAGAAATATCTTGCGGATATATTTGTTTTCTTCAATGCTCATTTGCATACTGACACTGCTAAGCGAAGAGCGGGAAAGAAAGTGTATTGAACCATATGATGACGGGCGAAAACGCCCGTTTTCTTCTGTTTTGATGGAAAAAGCAAAAAAATATAATTTTTTTGTAAAAAAGTGTTGCACATATAAACAACAGATGTTATATTAAGTGAGCGCTGATAAGTAAGGTTGATGCGCTTGGCAGTGAGGAAATACTCAAGAGGCCGAAGAGGTACCCCTGCTAAGGGTATAGGTCGGGAAACCGGCGCGAGGGTTCAAATCCCTCTTTCCTCGCCATGAAATGGTTCTGTGGAGTAGTGGTTTATCTCGTCTCCCTGTCACGGAGAAGATCGCGAGTTCGAATCTCGTCAGAACCGCCATTTGCGAGTGTAGTTCAATGGTAGAACGCCACCTTGCCAAGGTGGACACGGCAGTTCGATTCTGCTCACTCGCTCCATT
>X413_Lion__coassemble_47_pt1 | contig 80592 bp, 79 predicted proteins | sample X413_Lion__metabat2_high_PE_002 | metagenome-assembled genome bin X413_Lion | reverse complement strand
AACGCTTAAACAGATCTGTTCCTTGTGTATTTGAAAACAGGCACAAGTTTCTCTGTCTTCTGGAAAAACTCTTATGGAGGAAGAAGACGCTTTGTCCGGAACTTGTGAACTTGATGAAAAATATATTCTTGAATCATCGAAAGGTGTGAAAACTGCAAACAGAAAAGCTCGCCATAGAGGCGAGCCTTCAAGACTTAGAGGAATATCCCATGAGCAGATCCGTATAGTCACCACAACCGATAGAACCGGACATGAAGTGTATAACAAAGTAGCGCACTTGAATACCGTAAATAGCATTCACAGTATGATCGAAGAAAAAATTCGGTTTTATCGAGGGGTATCTACCAAGTATCTCAACAGATACTGTTCGTTATTTGTAGTAATGAGAAGGTTATGCAATTTAAATAAAAGCGAACTTATGGATGAATTGTTGAAAAAGATCAAATGGGCTCATATCTCCATTCACAGGAATTCTCTAAAGAAGAAGTATATTCTTGATTTCTAAGCCATATTTTAATTTGCCGGTCCTGTTTGGTTGAAATAAGCCAAGAAAAAAAGGCAGATCTTTCGATCTGCCTTTGACTGATATTCAGTGTTTGTTCTTTACGGACGCAATAACTTTTTCCGCCACCTCTTTCGGTGCGGCTTCATAGCGGTCAAACGTGAGCACATATGTTCCTCTACCCTGTGTCATGGAGCGAAGTTCATTGGCATATGTAAGCATCTCTCTCATCGGAACTTCACCGACGATGACCTGATCTCCGTCTTCATTTGTATTCATCTCCAGGATCGAACCACGCCGTTTCGTCAAGTCTCCGATCAAAGCACCCGTATACGTTTCCGAGGCAGTGATCGTGATCTCACCGATGGGTTCCAGCAAGACCGGATCAGCTTTCGGCATTGCCTCATTGTAAGCAAGCCTTGCTGCTTCCTTGAAGGCTGCCTCCTTGGAATCCACCGGGTGATAAGAACCGTCATACAGTGTTGCTTTCACTCCTACGACTTTAAAGCCGGCCAAGACTCCCTTATGCATGCATTCACGAAGCCCCTGCTCCACCGGCGGGAAGAACTGTTTGGGAACAGCTCCACCGAATACTTCTTCTGTAAATTCCATCTCTTCGGAATCGCATGGTTCAAATCTCACCCATACATCTCCAAACATACCGGCACCGCCATTCTGCTTCTTGAAACGCCCCTGAGCCTCGGCCTTTCCGCGGATCGTTTCACGGTAACATACTGTCGGTTCTGTCAGATCAACCTCGACCTTATACTTTGTCTTCAACTTTGCGCAAATGAGACTAATGTGCTGATCTCCAACACCGTACAACACTTGTTCATGTGTCTCCTCATTGTTCTCAAGACGAACAGAACCGTCTTCCTGCTCCATGTTACGGATACCAAGGGACATCTTATCTTCATCCGCCTTCGTCTTAGGCCAAACAGCATATCCCAGCATCGGTCGTGGATAGTCGATCGGATCATACCACACCACTCTGCTTCGGGAGCACAGTGTATCGTTTGTCTGTGTATACTGCAACTTCACTACAGCACCAATATCACCCGTAAACAGTTTACCAAGGGCGATCTGATACTTGCCGTTGACCGCAAAGATCTGCCCCACCTTCTCCGTCACTTCTTTCTTGGAATTGTATACTTCAGAATCACTGTTCAACACACCGGACATCACTTTAAGATATGACACTTTTCCAACAAATGGATCGATGATCGTCTTAAAGACAAACACACTCAGTGCCTCTTCCTCATTTGTCTCCATGTCCAAGACACCGCGAGCCGAATGAGCCTTTACATGCCCTTTCTCCGCATAACTGGGGAAATATTCCGTAATGAGGTCCATCAATCTCTCAATACCTGTCTGTTCTGTTGCCGAACCACTGTATACCGGTCTGATATCTCCGGCCCGAACACCAATACGCAGCCCCATAGCCAATTCATGTTCATCAAACTCTTCACCATTAGAGAACTTTTCCAGCAAGGTATCATCGGTCATAGCGATAGCCTCAGCGATCTCACTATAGTATTCCTCTGTCTTTTCAACAAGTTCAGGCGGAACTTCCTTCGGTGTCTTTCTGTCATTGATATACCACGCTTTACGACGCAAGATATTCACTGAACCAACGACCTTTCCGTTTTCTGTGATCGGCATCTCAAACGGGATAACCGCATTACCAAAGCGATCACGCAGCTCATTCAGCACAACATCGAAGTCCGCATTTTCTTCATCGATCTTATTCACAAAGAATATCGTCGGCATACTTCTTTGCTTGGCAACTTCTTTCCAAGCTCTTTCCGTCCCCGGTTCAATGCCTTCTTTGCCATTGACAACGATCAAGGCATTATCACCCACACAAAGTCCGGTTGCTTCTTCACCTGCATAATCCATATAACCGGGTGTATCAATGAAATTGATCTTCTTGCCCTTCCATTCCACCGGAGCAAGATGGCAATAGCACGATGTTCCTCTTCTACCCTCTTCTACATCATAATCCAAAGCACTTGTACCATCAGGATTTTTCCCGGTCTTGGGGATCGATCCCGTAAAATTCATGCACGCTTCCACGACCGCTGTTTTGCCTGCACCGGAATGTCCGAGCACAACAACATTTCTTACTTCATTGGCCAGATAGTCTTTCATGATCTTTCCCTCACTTCAAGACTTCCTTCAAGTCTTCCAGGCATTCCTTGCGAACATAGTGGATCGCCAACCGATTATCATAATCTTTGATCGTCTTATCTGCACCATGTTCCAGTAAGTAGTTCACCAGACCCGGATAACCGATGTATGCAGCTCTCATCAATGCCGTACATCCCTTAGCATCCACTGCATTGACATTTGCTCCATTCTCGATCAGAAAGACGATAACATCCTTCTTATATGCATTCACAGCTTCCATCAAAGCTGTTCTTCCCTGCTCATCGGCTGCGTTGATATCTGCACCCTTAGATACAAGATACTTCACTGTCTCCGTCTGACCAAGAAGAGACGCTCTCATCAATGCCGTTCTTCCTTTATTATCATGAGAATTCACATCCGCACCTGCATGCAACAACATCCTGCAAATATCGGTATGCCCCTTCTTGGCAGCCCCCATTAAAGCCGTCTTGTTGTTCTTATCACGTGCTCTTGTATTGGCACCGTTATCGATCAAGAAACGTACGATCTCTGTGTATCCTCTCTTTGCGCTTCTCATTAAAGCTGTTCTTCCATCGCCATTTGCAACATTTACATCCGCGCCCTTGGACACCTGTGCACATACTTTGGCAAAATCACCTCTGGCTGCGGCATCAAAGAATTCCTGATTTGTCTGATCCATGTCCGTTACCTCCTATTATGTAATGTAATATCAGTCAAATTGTTAACAAAAAAGATGGACGCACACCCATCTTAAAAGTCAAACACAAGGCCCACTCCAACCTCAGGCAGGACACATCTATCGCACTTCAGATCTCCATTATGTACATCAAAAACATTATACTTGCGATTCATGATTATCATCTCCATTCAGTCGTTGTGTTTCTTTATATCTTCATTGTAACCGATTACATATATAGTGCAAGTACAAATACAAATAATTTTTCTTTTCAATCTTTTTAAGAAAAACAGCCTGCCGACAAGCGACAGACTGTCCATGTCCTTACTTGTTTATGATCGTCCTAACCGGGAATGGAATCTCCACCCCCTCCATACGGAATGCCTTCAACAATTGCTCACGAACGACCGGGGCAACATTGTAATATGCCCCAAAATCCACAGTCCGGATAGGAAACTTAATTTCAATGGCAGAATCCAGAAAAGCATTGATCTGCACAGTTACGATTGGAACACCGCCGGCAATCTCTTCCGGTGTCCGTGTATCCACGATCCCTTCCGTATGTTCCAATACATCACAGACGATCTTCCGCACCAGATCGATATCACTGTCATAAGCGACTCCGATCATCTCATATCTGACGAATTTATCTTGCCCAAAAGCTCGATTCTCCAACACTGCGGTATTCATAATGCTGTTGGGGATCATCACTCGAGTGTTTTCGACCGTGGTGATCTCAGTATGGCGCAAGGTAATATCGGAGACGACACCGGTGATACCTTTCTCCGGAAGAGAGATATTGTCACCCACTTTAAAGGGATGGTACAAAGCAATAAAGAAACCGGCTATGTAATTACCAAACGTCTCCTGGGCCGCCAGAGACACCGCTACAGCCAAGATAGACGTTGCCCCCAAAGCAGCCTTGCCGATGCTCTGCAACGGCGAAACACGCCCCAGGATCGAAAATACAACGATTACATAGACGATGGTAACGATCGTCTTCTCAATATATCTCAAGATCAAACGATTCTGCACATCCACCTTCTCTTCTTGTCGATGCATCGCCTTCTTGACCAAAGAAGCAGCGACCTTCGCACAGACGATCAATACCACTGCAAAGATTGCACTTGACAACAAACCTCCGGTAAACAAACTGCTGCCGAAATCCCAAATACTTTTTGTTACTGTTTCTTCCATTATTTCATAATTTTACGATATTCATTGTATTGCGGCATATACCGCTCCACAAGATCGTAGAACTCCTTTCCATGATTCTGCACCAGGAAATGTACATACTCATGCAATAAGACATACTGTGTACATTCCACAGGATAATGCACCAATCGCACCGACATACTAATCCGGCTTTTTGCCGGAGTACACGAACCCCATCTGCTCTTCATGTCCTTGATCTTGATCAAAGGTCTATCAAATCCGTTTGCATCACATATCTTTTCATCCCATTGTTTTCTGTAGCAATCTATCAGCTTCCAAAGGGTCTCCCCAGACCGTTCATAAAACAACTTATCCGCTTCTACACGGTCATACCGAAGCATCTTATATACTATCTCATCATCATCAAAAAAGACCGTATTGCGACCAAAAGACTCAAACCTGACAGGATACTTTTTGCCAAACAAGATCGCCGAGGATCCATCGGATCCCGTCCGTATCATATCATCCATGTTTGCTACTTTCACCAACGCACCACGAATCCACTCTGACCTCTCTGTCAAGACCTGGTCGATCTGCCGATTCGAAGTACCATAAGGACATGATATCTGCACCCTGCCACCTTCTTTCACCCGGATGTATATATGACGGCACTTCTTACGGATCACCCTGACCGGCACCGAGCCTAGATCTTTAACAAACACCGAAGTCTCACTCACAGAAACACCTGCCTCTCATCCAAGGTAACCCAACAAAACAAAAAAGCCCAATTACTTGGACTTTTTTTAGCAGGGGCGACTATAGGGACTCGAACCCTAGCATGCTGGAGCCACAATCCAGTGTGTTAACCAACTTCACCATAGCCGCCGTTTGCATTACTTATATTACATGCATGCAATACTTTATGCAAGTGTTTTTTTACATTTTTTTAATTTTTTTGCCTCTTCAGCTCTCTTCTTCGTTTTTATCATTGATCTGCAGTGTTTTCAGATATTCCAATACTGGTGCATCTTTCACTCTTTCCGCTTCCACATCCGTATTGTAGCTGTCTGCCCCGGCATAGACTCGTAGCTCACCCACCTTTTCCGCCATATTCAACATATCGATATCTTCTTTTTTTATGGCCAGCGACAACATATATGGAACACCTGTACTTTTAGGATCCTCTATATCCAGTCCTTTATGATCGCGTATCGCCACGATCCTGGCATGTTCTATTACCGGACCTGAAAGTACACCACCGCCGGGCCTCTCCACTGTTAAATGCAGATCTGCTCTTTGTCCCGCCGAGAAACCGCCACTTGCCGCCATATCCGTTTCCATCGTAAATATCACCTGACCTTGGCAAAGCTGTGCGTCAGGACGATCAGGTAACGAAGTACCGTTATAAAGCATAGATGCATAGAAAGGTGATCCGGCCGGTATCATACCTTGGATCTCAGTATATTTTCCTACGATATCCTTCTTGTCGGTACAAGCTCCCCCCAAATACGCTCGCGGTACATCTACTTCTTCGATATGTTCTTCGCGTATCAAAGTTCTTGGCCCCAGATCCTTACCTGCCACATATGCCCGAACAAGATCTGCTTTGCGGTCCGCACATACTGCAAGTCCGATCAGATCCACCCCTGCTAAAGTAAGACCGATCACACCGATCCAAATACACTTTTCCAAGATCTCTTTGTTCATATACTTATTCCTCCCACTCTCTCTATACTCCCAACACAACGATCTCCTTCAAAAAAAAGAGAGCCTAAGCTCTCTTTCAGGATCAAAGTCCGTGTTCAGACATATACTGTTTGATCTTTTCTTTCTGTTCAGGTTTACAAGGTTTGCACTCAGCAATCGTAGAATCGCCGTCTACAAGAGACTGTGCCATACCGGAACAACCCGGATTTCCACAGCCACCGCAGTTATACCCCGGCAACATAGCCAGGATATCCGCAACTCTTGTATCTTCATCAACATGCAACTTAATACCCGCAAAACCAAGTCCGATGCCGATAACACCGCCCAAGACGAGCATCAGCACAACAGCCTTAATGATCTCCATGATCCAGTTCCTCCTTGATCTTTCTCATCATATCGCCTCTGATCGCACAATCGGAGATACCGCATGCCTGACAATCAGGATGGATATTCTCACATCCCTTAGGCACAGGTGTGTTCTTATTCATACGATACAGCAGGACCACCAGTCCAAACAGACCGACAGTCAACCCAATTGCCAGGACGAAATTCATTGCTTATACCAATCCTGCCAAAGAACCGAATGCAAGGGCCATGATACCGGCGATCACAAATGCGATCGGATTGCCCTTGAATGGCTTCGGAATGTTATTACACTGCAATCTTGTACGGATCGTAGCAAAGATGACGAGCATCAATGTGAAACCCATGGAGACTGCTACAGAATTGACCATTGTCTCAACAAGGTTGAAACCCTGTGTGATGTTATCCATTGCAACATACAATACAGCGCAGTTTGTCGTGATCAAAGGAAGATAGATACCCAACGACTTATACAAAGCAGGACTTGTCTTCTTGATAAACATTTCAACGAGCTGAACAAATGCAGCAATCAGCAAGATGAAGCAGATCAGTTCCATATATTCCAGTTCAAACGGAACAAGAACAAACTTATACAGTGCCCAGGAAACCACTGAAGCACAGAAAATGACAAATGTTACAGCAGCACCCATGCCGATGGCAGAATCCAACTTTGTGGATACACCCATAAACGGACACATGCCGATGAACTTGGAGAGGATGATGTTATTGATCAGCATACCACTGATAAACAATGTAAACAGATTCATTACTTAGCCTCCTTCTTAGATGCCTTTTCTCTGCTGTCCTTGTAGATGGCAATAGCAGCCGCAAGCAGGGCAAATGTGAAGAATGCACCGGTCTGACTTGTAAACAGCCCGATCTCATATCCTTCCGGAATCAAACGCAGAGAGAACAGAAGCTGGTTATTGAACGGATTTGTCAAAGACAAAATACCTGTACCAAGCACCTGTCTGATCAAAGACATGACGATCAAAGAAATCGTATAAGAGAAACCCATCATCAGACCATCACCGGCAGACTTGCCAACAGGATTCTTGGAAGCAAATGCTTCCGCACGACCCAAGATGATGCAGTTTACGACGATCAAGTCGATGAATGCACCCAATGCCGCATAAAGGTCTGTTGTATACGCCTGCATGAACATCTCAACGATCGTTACAAGCGACGCAATGATTACGATATAGACCGGAATATGGATATCATCCGGTGTGATCTTCCTAACACAGGAAACAAGGATATTGGACAATACAAGAACAACTGTAACAGCAACGCCCATACCGATGGCATTGTTCAAACTGGTCGTAATGGCCAATGTAGAACAGATACCGAGGTAAAGACCGAATACAGGGTTCTGCGTCATCAGCTTATCCAAAAAGCTTTCTTTCTTCTTTTCGCTCATTTTCACTTACCCCTTTACTTGCCCTGCACTGCCGGAAGCATTGCCTGAGCAGCTTCAATACCGGACTTTACAGCACCGGATGTCAATGTTGCGCCTGACTTCATCGGAATATCATCATCAAGACCAACGCCCTTATATGAATCCGCAAACTCAGGTTCGAATACCTTGGAACCGATACCGTTCGTCTCGCTCTGTTCCAAAGGCAAGAAACCTGCGATCTTGCCATCATTGTCAAAACCGACCATGAATGTCATGCCGGAAGAACTGTAACCAATACCGTTCAAACTAAAGATGACACCTTCGCCATCTGCCGTATATACAGCATCCACAAGACCTGTCTCATCTTCGGAGATGTACTTATCCGTAACATCTTCAAAATCTCCCCCCGGGAAGATCACTTCCAGAGAGGACTTGACCTTGGCCAGCTGATTTTCCTTGATGACCGGAGCAGTAATGCTGTTGACAAGAGACAGCAACAAACCACAAACAGCACACAGGATGCCAAGCAGACCCATCTTATAGACACTGGACTCTTTCATCTTTTCAATCTTATCCATTTCGATGCGCCCCCTTCTTATTTACCTGCAGCTGCATCAAGCGCAGCCTGCACCATTGCTTTTACGGAATTGGATGTAAATGTTGCATTTGTAACACCATCCACATCTTCAGCAGAAGAAACGCCGGCATAAGCAGCCAATGCTTCATCTGTAGTTGCATTTTCACCAACATTCGGTGTATCGCCATAATGAGCAAGCTTAACGGAAACAACTGTCTTGGCCTTCGGATCGACCGTCACATCGATCTCATTCTCACTGTAGTCACCGGCATGTCCGGAAACAAGACCAAAGCCCTTGGCTTTACAATGATATACATCATAATCACCATCTTTACCTGTCTTTTCCGCAACCGCTTCATACTGCTTCATATCAGACGGATCCAAGGCTGCCTCTTCACTTCCGCCATCGCTTTCCGTCTCAGCAACCGGAGCCTCAGCCTCGACTTCAACCGGTTGCAATGTAACACCAACACCGATACCGATCGCAATGCATACAAGGCAGATAGAAACAGTTCTTGTAACGATCTTCTTGAAATCCTTCACAAGAGAACCGTCACATGCCATATCGATCGCCGGTGTCAACATATTCATAAGCAGAATGGAATACAAAGCACCATCCGGAAGATTTGCCTTCCAACGAATGAGCAATGTCAATACCGCAGCACCGACCGCAAAGATATAACGACCGGATATCGTAACCGGACATGTAACAGGATCTGTAAGCATAAACACACCACAGAACAACACACCACCGGCCAACAGATTGATCATCATGAACTCAATACCCTGACCTGTCGCAAGACCGGCGATCAAAGAGATCAAAGCAACTGTACCTACATAAACAAGCGGTGTACGCCAGTTGAGATCATGACGGAATGCCAAGAACAAATAACACAGAATGATCAACAATGCACATGTACCACCGATAACCGAAACGTAGTTACCAAGGAACATATTGCCAAAACCACCGAAATCGGAAATGTATGATGCCAAATGCGGTACATCCATGACCCATCCGGCAGCCTGCATCGGAGCAAGCGGTGTAGCCCCTGTTGCAAAGTCAGCGACCGCCGTAGAAGAGAAGCTGTTCATGATGATAGCAGCCCCCAGCGCAGCCGGATTAAAGATATTCTGCCCAAAACCACCAAATACGAGCTTACCGAAGATCAAAGCCAAAGAAGTACCGATAACGATCGCATAAATGCTTGTATCGACCTTGGAGATCAAAACGATGATCAATGCTGTGATCCATGCATAAGAATGTGTCAGCCCATGACCGACCTTCTGCTTTGTGATCTTAAAATATACAGCCTCCGTCAATATAGCGGATGCAACTGCACATACAGCCAGCACGACAACGCGGATACCGTAATTCACACCGAAGCTGACACCATACCAAATAGCCGCAAATGTCAAGATCGCCAAAAGGCAGATCGTAACATCCTTCATAATGCCCGATGTGGACTTAGTGTCTCTGTAGTTCGGAGACACATGGAATGAAAACTTCATTATTTCGTACCTCCCTTATTCATGCGCATCTGCAGGAATCTCTTACCTTTGCGGACATTTTCCGTAACGGAGATCTTGGAAGGACATACGAATGCACAAGTACCGCACTCAATGCAGTCCATAACATGCAACTTAGCAAGCAAAGCCGTATCATTGACCTTGACAGCGTTGGCAATGCGCACCGGCTCCAGACCGGACGGGCATGTCTCTGTACATCTGCCACATCTCAGACAAGGAGTCTCATCCAACGGCTTATTGACAAGTACAGTAATACCGTTGTTCTGTGGAGCAATGGAGAATTCATCCTTAGTGATCGTCTTACCCATCATCGGACCACCGGCAATGAGATATACATCATCAGCAGTATAACCGCCACATGCATCGATGATGTCATGTGCAGTCGTACCGACAGGAACATAAACATTCTGCGGTTTGCCAACACCATCACCGGAAACAGTGACATACTTATGCGTGATCGGAGCCCCGTTGACAAGAGCATCACCGAAAGCAATGGCCGTTGTGGCATTGGATACGATGCAACCAGCTTCAATAGGCAATCTGTCATAACGCTTGCCTGTCAAAGCATAAACGATCGTTCTCTCCCACCCCATCGGATACAGATCCTTGACCGGTCTGATTTCAACAGGTGTACCTTCAAAAACCTTCTTCAACGCTTCGATCTGCTTCGGTTTGTCTTCCTTGATACCGATGCAAGCCTTGGGAGCCCTGGACAACTTGAAGAACGCAAGAACACCGGTCTTCAAAAGATCCATATTCTCCTGAATATTCTTGTAATCAGCCGTCAGATACGGTTCGCATTCGACCGCATTGATGATCAGCAGATCAACATTTTCAGGCTTCTGGTATTTAACGTATGTCGGGAAACCCGCTCCGCCAAGACCAAGCATACCGGAATTCTTCAAGAACTCTTCCAACTCTTCCCAAGAAGCCTTCTCATAATCGAGAGGTTTAAAAGCCTGTACCTTCTCATACTTGTGATCGTTCTGGATAACCAGATGATCGGCAGGTGTAAGACCGGATGTCATGCGCTTTTCGATTCCTGTAACCATACCGGAAACAGAAGAGAAAAGCGGCAGATAGAAATGGTCATTACGCTCTGCAATCTTTGTGCCGACTTTGACATCATCGCCGACTTTCACACAGGGCTCGCACTTGGCGTTGCCATTGACCAACGGAATATAAACAATTTCCGGATCGATGCTGCGATTTACATCAACATCAAGTGTGAGATCTTTGTGTCCATCCAAATGACGATGCATCGGACCTGTAAACAGTGACATATCTCTATTTTCCTTTCCCTAAAAAATCATTATTGATTATAACACTGAAACATGATGTTTTTCCTTCAGTTTGTGAAATTCAGCTCTTTCCATACATACAAAAAGACGGCATTGCCGTCTTATTTCTCCTGTATACCGCTTTCAAAAACGATCCTATCCTTCAGACCGTCGGTATAAGCAACTTTGAAACCCATATGTTCACTTTCATTCTTAGCCTGCATATCACTATCACCCGGCATTACCCAAACTGCATCCGCCGGTTTTCCACTCTCTTTCTCGTACTCTGCCAAAAGTTTCTGTCCTTCTTCAATGGAAAGTGTGAAAAGAGATGTAGAAAGACAATCTGCCGCTCCGGAATCGGGGGTAATGACCGTTACACTACGATAATCGCAAGCCGGATATAACGTTTCCGGATCGATGATATGATGATATCTCTTGCCATCTTCCGCCTCATAATAACGCTCATAATCCCCGGATGTGACAAAAGACTGTGATCCGGATGCCGACACAATGATCATACGACTGCCACCGTCCGGATTTTGCACCCGCACCTTCCAATCAGATCCATCAGGCTTCATACCGATCGTACGATTGTTACCACCGGCATTGATGATGACCGTTCCGATGTCATTTTTCGCTTCCAGTGCATTTGCAATCTTTTCCACCGCAAATCCTTTGGCAATACCACCTACATCAAGGGAAACTGAAGGATCATCAATATATACTTCATTACTCGTATCATCGATCTTCACAGCCTCCCAACCACTGTGACCGGCAGCCTCTTCCAATTCCGCTTTCAAAGGCACACGCCCCTTACGGCCGTCCTCATTAAGAGAAATACCTTCCTCACGGTAATCATGCCATATCCGAAGAACACTCCCCATCGTGACATCAAACTCATCATTTGAAAGCATATAGAAACGCTTGGCCTCTTCCAGCATCTCCACGATGTCATCTTCCACCTTCACCGGAGCTTTGCCGGCATTGTCATTGATGGTCTTGATGTTATTGATACCTTCATAGTCGTTATAGATATCGAACAGAGCATTGTAATGAGAAAACAACGAAACAGCCTCATTGAAATGTGCTTCTGCCGCACTCCTGTCCGCATTGTATTCCTGATAATAGAACACTGTATCAAAACCCGCATCCGTAGACACATTAGAATACAGTTCTTTGCTTTCCGCCTGCTGCGGAACTGAATTGCAGCCGGTCAATGCCAAAACAAAGGCCGCAAAGATCACCGATAATTTTTTCATAACGTTTGTGATTGTACCACCATTTACGATAAATATAAATGAAATGCTGTTTTAACCATGTTGCATAGAGACACATTACCAACAAAAAAAACGGAAGTGCATATCTTCCGTTTACTTTTTAATTAATGGTGCTTGCGCACAATGCGATCACAACCATGCGAATCTACAGTGTCTGAATACTCAAGATCCTGATCTTTCCGTTCAGTTCGTCATTCTTGAGGGTGCCGAATTCAACCTCAGTCATGTACTCACAGATCACAGAATTTTCAGTTTCGTATGTAACGCGCATAGCACCGTCCTGTACAATACTCATAATTAGACTCCTTTCTGCAACTAAGTACATGACTATTCTACATACCGGAGTCATTGTGTACAATCATAGTGCTCTTAATTTTCTGTAAAATTTCACACTGTTCACAATAATTTCATGAAACACGTTATTCAGCCGAAAAATATGCTGCACCAATGGCATCCGGACCGGCATATGTACCAATACACGCACCTAAGATACTGATCTTAAAATCAGTGGGATCTTTGCCTGCATACAAATATGCACTGTCAGTAATATACTTCTGCAACAGTGCATCGGAGAATCCACTGTACACCAGACCAAACGGCATATTCAGATCGATATTGTTGTCTTCCGTATATTTACGTAAAACATTGGCACCACTCTTGGAACCTCTGGCCGTACCAAGTACTGCCACCTCGCCACCTTGCTGACAAATCACCGGCTTCAGGCCAAGAAGCTTTCCCGCAGTCGCCTTGGCCGAAGACAAACGTCCACCTTTTTTTAAATATTCCAATGTATTGAGCAATGCCACAAAACGCACTCTCTTCTTTTCGATATCAAGGACATCACCGATCTCATGTAGCGATCTTCCTTCCCTGATCAGATCCTGCGCTCTGTGGATCAGAAGCTGGATCCCCATACTGACGCTCTCAGTATCGATGACCCTGACCTTATCACCATATTCACATGCCGCATATACCGCACTCTGGTAGCAACCGGAAACTTTCGATGAAACAGTCAAAACAAGCACCTCATTTCCACACTCCACTTCTCGTGCAATCACCTGTTCAAACTCAAATGGTGTAACCTGACTTGTTTTTGGAAAAACATCCGTCTCCACAAGCTTTGCATAGAACTCTGCGGCGGAAAGATCGATACCATCAAGGTATTCCTTTTCACCGAAACGAACATGCATGGGAATGACTTCAATGCCAAGAGCCTTTGCCTGTTCCTGTGTCAGATCACATGTTGAATCTGAGATAATACGTATCATTGTCAAATTTCCTCCTGTTCGCAGATCTTCATGATGCGGTCAGAGATCTCATGCAAGATCTCATAAAATCTGATACGTTCCTGGTGACTGATGTCCGCACTTGCTTCTTCTACCATGCGATCTATCCGACGTGACATATCATCCGTGATCTTGCGACCTTCTTCCGTGAGATAGAGCTTTGCGGCATACTTCCTACCGTCCCCTTGTTCCGGAACAACATACCCTTTCTCCTCAAGGATCTTAAGGATTCGCGATAAAGCTCCTTTATCGATCTCACACACCCTACTGATATCTGCTGCGGTGATGCCGTTCTTATTGCCGGCAAGCTCCAAAAGGACCATTACATCCGACGCTCTCAACCCATAATCTTTCATTTCACTCTTCTTTATCTTTTCTACAGCATGTTCTATCGCTGCGATAGATCCGAGAAATTTCATAAACCTCTGATTCATTATTACGGCACCTCCTTTACACACAATATATGCAACATGTTGCTTTGTCAACATAGTACTGATAAAAAGAAATGAGAGAGGACCTTCTCTCTCAATTCTTTGCCGGTTTTCTGTCGACGATCTTATGATAGAGCATATTCAACTGCCTGATGATCCATTGCACCGTGATCATACAAGGATATGTCAAAAGTAAGAACAAAAGGAATATCAGCTGTGCCTGAATGGAAAGCGTCGTAATGCCAAGAAGCTCAGGCATAATGACGATACCCGCTACCGCACATACCGTCACCAGAACAAGGATCGAAGCTCTGAACACATTTAACGGCTTACAAGCATGATACAGAATGATCACGCCAACAACCAAAGCCAGAATAACCGCCATGGTATTGACTTCCGCCGACGAAAAACCGAACCAGTATCCGTAAATATTCAATCCTCCCACCATCAGAAGATCACATATACCACCCGGAAATGCATAGTAGAGGACATTGGAAATGAAATGTCCTTTGATCATGCCGTCATTGGGTTGCATAGCCAAGAAAAAGCCCGGAATACCGATCGTCAATGCACTGATAAAAGACAATTGCAACGGCACCAACGGATAGGACAAAGACAGAAATACACATAGTAACGACAGACCAATGGAAAATATATTCTTGGATAAAAACAACTGAGCAGAGCGCTCAATGTTGTTGATGACACGCCTACCTTCCAGAACAATGGACGGAACAGCACTGAAATCCGAATCCAGCAGGATGAGCTGAGCGATCTGGCTGGCGGCCTCTGTACCGGACGCCATAGCAATGCCACAGTTCGCTTCCTTTAGTGCCAACACATCATTGACACCGTCTCCCGTCATTGCCACGTAATGTTTTTTCTTCTGCAAAGCCAAGACCATTTTCTTCTTTTGATCAGGTGTCGTACGTCCAAACACCGTATACTTTTCCACTGCCTGAGACAACTCCTCATCTGTCATCAGTGTTGAAGCGTCGATATATTTGTCACTGTTTGGGATATTCACTTGTGAAGCAATCCTGGATACCGTCTCAGGATCATCACCGGAAATAACTTTGACATTGACACCTTGCTTGGCAAAATAAGCAAATGTCTCCGGTGCATTCTTACGGATATTGTTGGCGATCACGATAAGTGCAGCAGGTTTGATCTTACTTTCATCCAACTTACCACCATCCAATTCATGATCGTAGCGTGCCACCAACAGAACTCTTCGCCCTTGTTGCGTATATGGATGCATCTTTTCTTCCAATTCTCCAATATGCGAACCAAATACAAATTGCGGTGCACCGACGACAACACTGCCAAATCCTTCAAACTGTGCCGCACTGTACTTAATGGAAGAAGAGAAAGGAACTGTCTTTTCCGCATGCCAGCCCGGATCATCATGGAAATACTGCATGATCGCCTTTGCTGTCTCATTCTGTGTTTCAAACGATCTTGCATATGCACTGACAGCTCGTATGAGCTGATGTTCGGTCAGTGCATCATCAAGCATCTCAAACTTCTCTACCGTCATGCCCGGCTCCGTGATCGTCCCGGTCTTATCCACACACAGCGTATCAATGCGCGCCAAAGTCTCCACACAATTGAGATCGCGGACGAGGACTTTGCGTTTGGAAAGACGCAACACCGAAGCCGCCAAAGCCACCGATGTCAAAAGATACAACCCCTCCGGAATCATTCCGACAAGCCCGGCGACCATGGATTGTACAGAACTACTGTACCCCTGCTTCAAAACAAAAAACTCATTGATGAAAAGGAGGATACCCATCGGCACAAGAACAAAACCTATGACACGGATCAATTTATCCAAAGACTTCATCATATCACTCTTTGCCATCACAACATTGCTTGTCGCCTCGGTCGTAAGCTTAGCTGCATAACTTTCACTTCCGACTCCTGTCAAGATCGCCCGACAACGGCCCGATGTACATACACTGCCGGAATGCAACATATCCCCATCATGCTTTTCGATATCGTCTTCTTCTCCCGTCAAAAGAGATTCATTGACCTTGACCATCCCATCCAATACTTTCGCATCCGCCGGGATCTGACCGCCTTCCTCGATCCTCACAACATCATCTTTGACAAGTTCCTGAGATGAAACATCGACCCATTGACCATCTCGCAAAGTCGGCACTGCACGAGCCGCCAAGATCGTCAAACGATCCACCGCCTTCTTAGACCGTACCTCCTGGACAATACCGATCAAAGTATTGGCAGCTGCCACCGCCAGAAATGTCATATCCGTAAATTTACCTGCGGTCATCAAAAGAAATGCAAGCACGATAAAGATCAAATTGAAGAATGTAAATACATTCTCACGTACAATCTCTTTTACTGTTTTTGTACCGCTGGCCGTCGCCGCATTGACCAGACCCGCCGCCTGTCTCTCAGCAACCTCACCGGCATTCAGCCCATCATTTGGATCGTGTTCTGTTACCGGTGCAACATCCGGCGATGTCATTTCCTCTGTTTTATTTTCATCTGCATTCATATTTATCACCGCCTCTATTGTAGAATATACTTCACATACAAAAAATGAAGAATTTATGAACTTGGTGCATGCTATACTAGAATCATGAAAAAATTAGACAGAAATGAAAATTTGGCTTATGAAACTCTCCTCGATCTTCTCAACGAGAGAAAAATGCCGATCAGTACCGAACGTGAGCAACAGCTCTCTCTCCTCATCTCCCAAGCACTTGTTCAAGAAGGAATCTTTGTCATGTCGGCAACAGTAAAGGAAGAATATCGCAATGATACAGAGGTTCCTGCCGAAGATGTCATCGAAGCACCGTTCCTTCTGACGGACAATGGCAAATATCTGCCGCTGTTCACCGACCAAAACAACATGGCTACGGTCGGTATCCCCGTTAAGGAAGGTCAGCATCTCTATGCGGTAGATCTCACCGACATCATTGCTTTCCTCGATCACAATGAACATGTGGAGGGCGTTGTCATCGATCCTGGCAAGCATGATCTTATGTTGACGAACAGATTCTTAAAAGTTTTGCTCAAAACATTATCATAAACAAAAAGGCAGAGGTCATCCTCTACCTATAAACACTTCGCATTGAAGTGTTTTTTTTATGCGACGGATCGAATCTTTGACAGCACTTCATCTTTCAATGCAACATTGAAAGATCGTGCTTCTTCCATGGAAGATCCTCGTGAATAGAAATAGAACTTGATCTTCGGCTCTGTTCCGGAAGGACGAATGGCAAACCAACTGCCGTTCGCCAACCAAAACCGCAACACATTACTAGCCGGAATATCTTCATACCCATGCAAATAATCAACTGTCTTTACAACCTTGACACCGGCCACCTCAGTAAAAAGATCCTCTCTTACATATGACATCATGCGTTTGATACGCTGTGCTCCGGAAATGCCCTCCAAAACGATATTCGGTTCATCCTCAGCATAATATCCATACTTCTCATAGAGATCTTCAAGCACCCTGAACAATGTCTTACCTTGCTTACGATAGTAGGCTGCCGCTTCCGCTACCAGCATACCGGCCGAGATACCGTCCTTGTCGCGGATATCGGGACATGCCGCATATCCCACCGACTCTTCATATCCAAACAAATAGCTGTATCCATTCTCTTCCAAGAAAGGAATACGACCGCAGATATTTTTAAATCCTGTCAAAGACTCGAACATTTTCACCCCATAAGAGGCGGCAATATCCGTCGTCATCGTACTTGTGACGATGGACTTGACCATTGCCCCATTGTTTGGCAATGTTCCGGCTGTCTTATGTCCTTCCAGAATATAACTAACAAGCAGATAACCTGTCTGATTGCCGTTAAGCGGAATATAATTACCCGCATCGTCACGAATCTCAATGGCAAAACGATCACTGTCCGGATCGGTCGCCATCAACAATTCAGCACCCGTCTTACGACCAAGCTCCTCTGATAAACGGAAAGCTTTGGGATCTTCGGGATTGGGATATCCAACCGTCGTAAAATCAGGATCGGGATCTTTCTGTTCTTCCACAATATGCCAATTGGAGAATCCTCTGTCTTTCAACATCTGACAGAAAGGAATGGAACCTGCCCCATTAAGCGGCGTATAAATAAGCGGGATCGTAAGATCCAATTCATCCCCTTCATGGATCGCCATACCTTCGATCGCATCAAGATACATCCGATCATACTCCTCACCAAGTACAACGATACGTCCTTCTTTTACCGCCTCATCATAATCGCAAGTCTGTACCCCGCCAAACATATCCACGGCATTGATCTTAGCCGTCATACCATCAGCAATCTCACTGGACACCTGACACCCATCCGACCAATATGCTTTATACCCGTTATAATCCTTGGGGTTGTGTGATGCGGTGATATTAATACCGGAAGTCGTACCCAGCTTGCGGATAAGGTACGCAAGTTCCGGTGTGGGTCTAAGATCCGGAAATACATATACCTTGATGCCATTGGCCGCATAGATGGAAGCGGCATACCGGCAAAACTCTTTTGAAAAATGACGAGGGTCATGGGCAATGATCAGCCCTTTGTCCATAGCTTCATGTCCATGTGCCACAATGAAATCGGCAATACCCTGTGTCGCCTTACCGACTGTATAGTAATTCATACGATTTGTGCCTGCTCCGACCTTACCACGAAGACCGGCCGTACCGAATGCCAGATCCTGATAGAACCTGTCTTCGATCTCGGCTTCATCCCCGGCGATCGCAACCAACTCCTCATGCAAAGGATCGCTTTCGGGAATGCGCTCACACCATTCCCTGTATCTTTCCATATGATCCATGATATTATCCTCCATATTTAGTTTTGTTATATTGTAACTGATTCCAAGGAATTAGCATACATTAACCTGCCTTATCAGATTTCCATCACATTTCCACCATATTTTTTCAGGTTAATTTCTGTTGATTTTCACAAAGTTATTTCATATTATAATCGTTGTCTTTTTAGAAAGATGGAAGGAGATAAACATAATGAAGTTTACAAAGGTATTCGCAGCTGCTGCTATCGCTGCTGCAATGGTTGGTTGTGCTACCAATGAAGCTCCGGCTGAAGAAGCAAAGGCTACACCTACACCGGAAGCTACAGAAAAAGCAGAGGTTGCTACAGAAGGTAAGTACACTGTCACAAACAAGACAGGCGAAACAGTTACTGATCTGTATATCTACAAGACAGGTGAGTCCGACAAGGGCAAGAACTATGCTGAAGGCGGCCTGAAGGACGGCGATTCCGTTGACATCGACATCAAGGTCAGCGAAGAAGAAGCTCCTGAATACGTAGACGGTCAGACGATCGAATACAAGACAGAGAGCGGTCGTTTGGAAGACGGCTTCAAGACATTGTCTCTTGAAGAAGCAAACTTCGACCTCATCGCCGAAGATGCTGACGGATATACATCCGCTACACCGTTCGCTTGGGCATTTGAATAATAATGGCCCGGAAGGAGAGCACAACTCTCCTTTTTTTTATTCTATGCTGTCAAAAAAGGTGTATGCTGGAATCACCAGGATGATCCTAACTTGTGAAAAAACTATAAAAAATGACTTTTTACAAATTTAGTGCTATAAGTAAAAACGGTTTCAAAAGATGGAATAGAAAGCAGGGAAAGAAACATGTCATTTATTGAAGGAATCAAAGAAAAAGCAGCAGCCGATCTGAAGACGATCGTTCTTCCGGAATCTGAAGACGAACGTGTCATCCGTGCTGCAGCCATGGTCATGGCTGAAAAGACAGCTAACATTGTATTGCTCGGTGAAGAAGCAACGATCTATGCCGAAGCACTCCACTACCAGGTAAAACTTGACGGCATCACGATCATCGATCCGGCAAAGAGTGAAAAACTGGATGAGTATGCAGCTCTTCTTGCCAAGATCAGAGAAAAGAAAGGTATGACTCTTGATCTGGCAAGAAAGACTTTGCTGGAAGACTACACGATGTTTGCCGTTCTCATGGTTAAGAACGGTGATGCGGACGGTGTTGTTTCCGGTGCTTGCCATTCTACGGCGAACACACTGAGACCGGCTCTTCAGGTCCTCCGTACAGCCCCCAACAAAAAATTGGCTTCCGGCTTCTTTGTTCTTGATGTACCGAAGAGCGATTATGGTCAGCACGGTACATTCGTATTTGCCGATTGTGCTTTAAATCAGGATCCCAACTCCGAAGAGCTGGCCGCTATTGCCGCTGACTCTGCCGAATCCTTTGAGAGCCTTGTCGGAGGTGATGCCAAGGTCGCATTCCTCTCTCATTCTTCCAAAGGAAGTGCAAAGCACCCTATGGTCACAAAGGTTGCGGATGCGGTAAAGATCGCTCATGAAGAATATCCGGAACTTGATTGTGACGGTGAATTGCAGTTGGATGCTGCTCTTGATCCGTTCGTGGCAAAGATCAAGGCTCCCGGCTCCACAGTCGCAGGTCATGCCAATGTATTGATCTTCCCGAACATCGACTGCGGAAACATCGGCTATAAGCTTGTGCAGAGGCTTGCTAAGGCAGAAGCTTACGGTCCAATGCTGCAAGGTCTTTCCGCACCTGTCAACGACCTCTCCAGAGGTTGCTTCTACGAAGATATCGTAGGTGTTGTTGCCATTACTGCCGTACAGGCTCAGCTTGCACAGAAAAACAATTGATCATGTGCATACAAAAGAAGATCAGCCCCATGGGACTGATCTTCTTTTTGCTTCTTCAAAGAATAATGTTTTTCTGTTTGCCATCAAGCCATGCCCGCAGATTGTCAAACACGATGCGAGCACGCATCGCCATTGATTCCTGTGTGGCAAATGCCACATGGGGCGTAATAAGACAATTTGCACAATGCAACAAAGGTTCATCTTCCCCCAGCGGTGGTTCAACATCAAACACATCGATACCCGCATAGGCGATCACTCCCTCATGCAACGCCTCACACAAATCCTGTGTTTTTACAACACCTCCTCTGGCCACATTGATGAGTACTGCCGTCTTCTTCATTTTGTGCAACTCAGCACGAGCGATCATGCCCTGCGTCTCATCCGTCAACGGACAATGTAGGATCACATAATCACTCTCTGCCAAAAGACGATCCATATCCACTTGTTCCACATATGCTGGAGCATCCTTATGATACGTCCGATTATGCGTGATCACCCGACACCCAAAGGCATGACAGAGTGAAGCCGTACGACTGCCGATCCGCCCCAGCCCCACGATACCAACGACCTTATTGCATAGCTCCGTACCGACAAGACCGTCCTTACAACCATGTTCACGTGCTCTGTCCTCCACTGCCCGCATATTGCGGGCAATAGCCAACATCATACCCAGCACAAGTTCCGCAACAGCCTCATTGGAATACCCGGACGCATTGGATACCTTGACTCCCTTCTCACGACATGCCGTCAATCCGACATGATCGACTCCGGTAAATGCCACATCCACAAAACGAAGATTATCAGCCCGACGAATAACATCATCACCAAACGGCATATTGGCTATGATCGCCACTTCCGCACCTTCCAACTCCCTCACCAGAACATCCGGATCCACGCTCTTGTCAAATGATACAAATGTATGACCCTCAGCCACAAAAGGAGCCTCCAACTCTTCCAAAAGTCCCTCATCCACACCAAGAGACTCCAGAAGAACGATCTTACTCATGACGATGCCTCTTGCGTACAAAACCGGTAGTTATCGCTTCCTGCTTCACCGCTTCTGCCACCGCCGGAACAACTCGTTCATCAAAAGGTGAAACGATGATATGATCCGGTCTGAGATCTTTCTCATCGATCAATGATGCAATGGCCTGCGATGCCGCCAACTTCATCCCTTCCGTGATCTTTGTTGCCCCGGCATCCAATGCCCCACGGAACAAGCCCGGGAACGCCAAAAGATTATTCACCTGATTGGGATTATCGCTACGGCCTGTACCGATAATATATGCACCTGCCTCCTTCGCTTCTGCATAAGTGATCTCCGGCTCCGGATTTGCCATCGGGAAAACTACACACCCTTCGTTCATAGATGCGATCATCTCTTTTGTCACAAGACGCGGAGCACTGACCCCGACAAACACATCTGCTCCCTTCATGGCATCTGCCAAGGATGCATATTCCACATCATCCGGATTCACATAAGAGAGCAACTCTTTTTTTAGATCGTTGTACGTATCGGAATGTGTCCTGCAAAGACAGCCGTCGATATCAAAAGCATAAATCCTACGAAACCCCCAGTTGTACAGCATACGAATGATGCTGGAACCGGCTGCTCCGGTACCCGATATCACCACTTTCATGTCGGCAGGATCGGCCTTCTTCAGCTTCATGGCATTGATCAAAGCCGCCAGAACAACAATAGCCGTACCATGTTGATCATCATGAAATACCGGAATATCAAGTTCTTTGATCAAAGTTCGTTCGATCTCCACACACCGCGGAGCACTGATGTCTTCCAGATTGATGGCACCGATGCCCGGGGCGATCGCCTTACATATGCGGATGATCTCCACGGGATCTTTCGTATCCAAACAGATCGGCCAAGCATCAAGACCCGCAAACTTTTTCATCAACAATGCCTTACCTTCCATGACCGGCAAAGCTGCCGCCGGGCCGATGTCACCAAGTCCAAGCACAGCCGTACCATCTGTAACGACCGCCACTGTATTACCACGTCCGGTATATACATAACTGTTCTCCGGGTCTGCAGCGATCTCACGACAGGGCTGTGCCACCCCGGGTGTATATGCCACCGACAGATCATGAGCATCTTCACATGGCACTTTGGATTCCACTCTCAACTTGCCATGGTGCTTTTTGTGAAGGGCAAGTGCTTCTGCATATAAATCACTCATTTTTCAATCTCTCCATCCATTTCATAAATATCATTTCCATCTGCGTCGATACCGACAAAGCACGGCAGATCCTCGACCGTCAATCTTGTGACAGCTTCCGAAAGAAGCTCTTCAAAGGCAATCGGCTCTCTTTTTTTTATGCAATGTGAAATCAATGCTCCCGCACCACCACAAGCAATAAAATACACAGCTTTATTGGCAACGATTGCCTGCTTCACTTGAGGACTCCGCCGGCCTTTACCAAGCATTCCTTTTAAACCAAGGTTCAACAATTCCGGGGTATATGCATCCATGCGTGAAGAGGTCGTCGGTCCGGCCGAACCGATCGCCATGCCGGGCTTTGCCGGCGTAGGCCCAACATAGTAGATCGTATTGTTCTTAAGATCAAAAGGAAGCTCTTCTCCCTTGGCGATCTTCTCATGCATGCGCTTATGTGCCGCGTCTCGGGCCGTATACAATACACCGCTTAACAATACCGCATCTCCCGCACGCAAAGATGCGACCGTTTCCTCTGTCAGAGGCAATTTCACTTTCTTCATCACAACTCGATCCTTTCATGACGACATGCATGGCAGCATATATTCACTGCCACCGGCAGACCGGCAATATGCGTTGGATACGTCTCGATCGCAGCATTGAGGACCGTCGTCTTTCCATGCAAGCCCATCGGTCCGATCTTCAGAGCATTGGCTTCTTCTATGATCTCCTCTTCCAATGCCGCATATTGAGCATCTTTACTCCTCACATTCATCCCCCGTAACAAGGCCTTCTTGGCCAACACTGCACAAAGATCAAATGTACCGCCAATACCTATCCCCACGATCATGGGCGGGCATGCATTCGGCCCGGCCGTCTTGATCACATCCAGTACAAACTCCTTAACACCATCACGCCCCTGAGCAGGCTTCAACATCTTCACAGCAGACATATTTTCGGATCCAAACCCTTTGGCCATCAGATCGATCCGCAACACTTCTCCCTCGATCAATTCCGTATATACGATCGCCGGCGCATTGTCCTTTGTATTTTGGCGGCCAAAGAGCGGATCATCCACGACCGAAGCACGCAAATAATTTTCCGTATAACCTCTTCTCACGCCTTCATCGATCGCATTTTGCAACGTCCCTCCGACAAGATGTACATCCTGCCCCAACGTCACATAAGCGATCACCATTCCGGTATCTTGACAAATGGGGATATTTTCCTTGGCGGCAATATCCGCATTCGCAACAAGCATATCCATGGCATCACGCGAAGCACCCTCTTCTTTTTCACGACACTCTTGCAATTGATGCAGAATATCTGCAGGATAATACACAGCCATCCTGCCACAGGCATCTTTGACCGCTTCTGCGATCCTATTGACATTGATCTCTTTCATCGTTCTTCCTGTTTGGAGACCCCAACGCACCCTTGATCATACGATGAAACTCACATCCATCGATGCATTCGCATGCCTTATATGCAGCACCGCCGGTCTCCTCAACCTTTCCGCACATACATGATACATGACTGCTACCTGCCAAGTCATCCGGTCTTAAGCAGAAAACTCTGCAAGATTCCACAAACCAACGTAAAGAAACAGAAGGTTGACCGACCTCGTGCCCCGACACTGACCTTCTGTCCATCTCGATCATCGCTCCGAATTCTTTCTGCGACATTCCCGCCGCAATGCGCATCGTCCGTATTTTTTTTATGATCTGATTATAATAATTATCCGGCATAAACAAATGTTTCCCCTAACACATCGTCTACAGTTACTTATATTATATTCACAGTCATATATTTCAGAACATGTAAATAAGCTTTTTTTACGTAATTCACAGAATTAATGTTTCTGTTTGCAATCACACGGTTAGAGTGCTAATATATTTAGCAGTTAAGCACATAGAGTGCTAAACGGAGGCGATAACATGGCAAAGAAACAGTTTAAAGCAGAATCCAAGAGACTGCTGTCTCTTATGGTAAATTCGATCTACACAAACAAAGAGATCTTCCTCAGAGAACTGATCTCCAATGCCAGCGATGCTCTGGACAAGAAACACTATCTTTCTTTGACAGATCATGATCTCATCAAGGACGATCAACCACTCAAGATCACGATCGAAAGACACCCTGACACAAGACAACTCGTTATTGAAGATACCGGCATCGGTATGACAGCCGACGAACTTGAAAACAATCTCGGCACGATCGCCAGATCCGGTTCCGCTGAATTCAAAGAAATGATGGACAAGGCCGATACAGACACAGATATCATCGGTCAATTCGGTGTAGGCTTCTACAGTGCCTTCATGGTTGCTGACAAGATCACTGTCGAAACCAAAAGTGCCAAGGAAGAAAAGGGACATACATGGATCTCTGACGGTGATGAAGGATATACGATCGATGACAACGACAAGATAAACTCCGGAACACGCATCACCCTCGATCTTAAAGTAGACACCGATGATGAAAAGTATTCCGAATATCTTGAAGAATACAAGATCAAAGAGCTGATTAAAAAATACAGTGATTATGTCCGCTATCCGATCGAGATGGAAGTCGAAAAGAGTGCACCGGACCCAACCGATAAAGATAAGACGATCACAACGACCGAAGTGGAAACACTCAACAGTATGGTACCGCTCTGGAAGAAAGCAAAATCCTCTATTACAACGGAAGAATACAACGAATTCTACAAATCGAAATTCAATGACTGGGAAGATCCCCAGAAAGTCATTCATTACAATGTGGAAGGAAACGTTTCCTATACAGCCCTTCTCTATATTCCGGGCAAGACACCTTATAACTTCTATTATTCAGATTTTGAACCGGGCCTTCAGCTCTATTCCAAAGGTGTGTTCATCATGGACAAAGCCAAGGACCTCATTCCGGATTACTATCGTTTTGTAACAGGTCTTGTCGATAGTGAAGACCTCAACCTGAACATCTCACGCGAGATCCTCCAGCAGGATCGTCAGGTCAAAGCAATTGCAAAATCCATCGAGACCAAGATACATTCCGCACTGGAAGACATGTTGAAGAATGACCGTGAAGGTTATGAAAAGTTCTTTGACAACTTTGGTCTCAATCTGAAATACGGCATCTACAAAGACTATGGCATGAACAAAGAAAAGTTGCAGGATCTCATCCTCATCCGTTCATCTAAAGAAGACAAATATGTCACATTCAAGGAATACACCGAACGGATGCCGGAAGATCAGAATAACATCTACTATGCTTGCGGATCTTCCATTGATGATATCGACCGTAATCCAATCATGGCCAAACTCAAGGAAAAAGGATATGAAGTATTGTATTTCCTAGATGAACGTGATGAATTCATGGCCAATATGATGCAGAACTATGACGGTAAGCCGTTCCAGAACATCTCCAAGGGCGATCTTGACCTCGACAGTGAAGAAGAAAAGAAAGCAAAAGAAGAGAAGACAGAAGAAAACAAAGATATGTTGACAGCCATTAAGAATGAACTTGGCGATAAAGTCAAAGAAGTCCGCATTTCTTCCAGATTGAAAGAAGATCCGGTCATCATCGTCAGTGATGAAGGCGTATCTCTGGAAATGGAAAAATATCTCTCACAGGATCCGAATAATCGTGGTATCAAAGCAAGTAAGATCCTTGAGATCAACCCCGATCATCCGATCTTCAAGGTACTCCAGGATTCCTTTGCAAATGACAAGGATACTTTAAACAAGTATGCCGATGTATTGTATGATCAAGCTCTTCTCGTGCAGGGGCTGCCGATCGAAGATCCGGCTTCTTATACAAGAAAGATCACTGATCTGATGGTAAAAGCCTCCTCCAAATAAGGCTTGCATATGAAAAGAACGTGTACGCTCATCCGTGCACGTTCTTTTTATTGTGTCGGTCGTACAGGATGATCCCGTACATATGCGACAGGATCAAATGTCCCTCTGCTCTTTTTCATGGTAAGGATCCTCTTTACGCTAACTACGATCCTTTGATGAGGAATGCGTCCCGATCGCACAGCATCCTCCAACGCTTTAACAGTATCCACCACATTGCGAGGCTGCAAGATCATATCGCATCCTGCTTCCACAGCCATAACGGCCGCTTCTTTCCCGGTAACACCATCCAGCGCTCCCATCTTCATACCATCAGTAATGACCACACCGCTAAACCCCATCTCTTTTCGCAAAAGATCTGTCACGATCGTATACGAAAATGTGGAAATATGATCCGGATCCACATCCGGTACAGCAAGATGCGAGACCATCACCATATCACTTCCGGCATCGATTCCTGCTTGAAAAGGCTTTAAGTTCGTTTTTTTGAGTATAGGCAATGATCCGGATACAGTTGCTTGCCCGACATGTGAATCTTCCTTCGTCCCTCCATGCCCGGGAAAGTGTTTTAATGCTGTAGAAACCCCGCCGTCGTGAAATCCCGTTACTGCTGCAGCAACCAACGATGCAGCATGGTCCGGATCTTTACTGTAGGCACGATCTGCTATCACTTGATTATCCGGATCGGAATATACATCCGCCACCGGTGCCATATCTGCATCAAAGCCAAGTAAATGCATATCCGCTGCGATCGTATGGGCATTATCATAAGCCTTTTCTTCTCCTTGTGCTTCATAAGAAAGCATTGGTCCCACATATGTCGTTCCAACAGAATACATCAACCGTGCAACCCTACCACCTTCTTCATCACACGTCTTCATAAGATCGATATCAGATACCCGATCCAGATCTTCCATCATCGTTTTGACTTGATCTTGATCGATCATGGCCGAAGAAGGAAAAAGAATCCCTCCAACAGGGTATGCTGCCAACATCTCTACCACCTTTCCGTCTACTTCCGTCATTGGCGTACCACCATGAACATCATCCGCTTCCGGAACGATCATCTGGCATATCATCTGATGGAGGGTCATCCGCTCGATTGCATCCATGATGCTTGCCTGCTGTACTTCTGTCGGCACAAACATCGACACCGCCACCCCCATTGCCAGCATTCTTCTCATAACGATCCACCACTCTTACAAGACAGATAGATCGTTATCACCGATCGCATGATCCTATTGTATTTCATCTTTTTTCTCCGTTCTTCTCTTCCATGTAGTCATGATCAAATGTAATATTCACTTCCAAGTCGCGATCATGCCCCGCCAGCATTGCTTGTATCAATCTTTCTATCTCTTCCGGTGTCTGCTTTGCTTTATATGGCAACAGTACATCAAAATACAACACTGTTTTTTTCCCTTTGTGTACATGCTGAAAATCATGCATAGAGATATTCTCATCCATCGCCCGTAACATCTCTTCCACAAGCTGTCTGTAATGCATCGCCTCACTGTCGTCCATTTCCACCGGATCCATATGCAATGTCATCGTCACATGCAAAGCCTCGTGCAAACGACGCTCTGCTTCATCCGTGATCTCATGTGCTCTTACAAAAGACAATCTACTGTCCAGCTCTACATGAGCCGTACCATACAACCGACCGGGTCCATAATCATGCACGATCACATCATGCACTCCGATCGCTTCCGGAAATGACAAGATCACACTTTTGATATCTTTATACAACTTAGCATCCGCCGGCTTTCCCAAAAGCCTATCTACAATATCTTTGGCCAATTCATATCCCGCTTTCACCACCAGCAGTGACACAAGCATCCCGGCCACACCGTCGACCGGTAAAGACGGAAAAAACAATGCCGCAACAAGTGAGACCAGTGCGGCAGATGTAGTAAACACATCACTGATGCTGTCCTTGCTCGCCGCCAAAACGATCATATTATGTGAAACAGTCCCTATCTTCCTGTAAAATACCGCCATCCACAGTTTGACAAGGATCGATGCCGCCAAGATCACAAACATCGGCAAGCTGAAGACGATCGATGTCGGATGAAGTACCTTACCAAGTCCTTCCATGAACAATTGCAGGCCTACCGCAAGGATCAACACACTTGTCAAAAGCGAGATCAAGTATTCCATCCTGCCATGCCCAAAAGGATGCTCACGATCGGCCGGCTTTGCCGCTATGCGATACCCAAACAAAGCCACGATGCATGTCAAACAATCCGACAGATTATTAAATGCATCACCGACAATCGCCGCCGCACACATAAAGGTTCCGATCAAAAACTTCAACATGAACAAAAACAAATTGCAGCATATACCGACCACACTGCTCAACGTACCACACTTCAGCCTAGTACTTTCATTTTCCATATCTGTGTCTTTTACAAACAATCTCATCAAAAAATCTGTCATATACACTCCTTCACAGGCAATTTTGCCGCAAAACCATGACATATAAAAAGAAGACGCAAGCCGTCCGCCCGTCTTTCTTCCGATGACCGATATCTTTTTCTGTTCTCAATCATTGCACTATTTCAACTAAAATACAAGATTCGGCTATGCTCTTCTCTTATGCCTGTGATATATGGAATAAATGTAGATCGTTACACAATGTCGCCAGATCATAGGACCAAAAAGAACTATCAATGTACCGATAACAAGTCCTGTCGGCATCCATACCGCGAGTATTACACACATCCCCATGATCAATGTACCGATCACACCATCCAAATGCATCTCATCATACCGTACACCGGCCCACATGACCATGGCAAATACATCTGTCATGCCACAAAGGTACATCAGGATTTCTCTGACGCCTAGCCCATACAAAACAAACACCTGCATCAACATCCCCATACCCACAAGTATGATGCGAGCATGCAAATGTTTTCTGCGCATAAACAACGTCATGCCGATCACCGTCATGCATAATACCATGACCGGCCATGTCTGAAATCGTAAGGCAAATCCGAATGTAAATATCAACATGACCATACACACCCGTAAACAAACACCCATATCCATAAATGCCACCTCTCTTTACGATCTCATTATAGATATCGGACTTTCCTCAACAGTACCCGGTCATGTACAATGTAAAAAAAACAAGGAGAATATATATGCGTCATTCCGAAAGATCAAAAGCAGTCCTTCTCATGTATCGTTTTCTAAAGGAACATGCCGGCAAAGAAGATCCTGTCACCGTACCGGATATCATCGCCATGTTAAATGAAAGCAACATCTCATGCGATCGTCGTACCGTATATAAACTTCTCAACGATATATCGGATATTATCGCTCCTATCAGTAAAATTCGTCATGCCGGCCACCACGCTTACTGCATTGCCCCTTCTCTCACTCTCACCGATGCTTACATCCTCACCGATGCCATCCGCTCCAATCCAGCTCTCTCCGGCAAGGACAAAAAACGATTGGAAGAAGTGATCCGTTCTCTCATTCCACTGTATGATCGAGCTTCACTGCCGCAAGATTCCGCAAACAGCGACGGTGATCCATCTCTATGCAACGACATTACCACCCTACTGAATGCCATCCGCTCCGGCCACCTTACCTCTTTCCTGTACTATGACAAAGATCCCCGCGGCCGTCGTCGCTATCGTCACAACAAGACCCCTTACTTCCTCCAACCGATGCGTATCCTATTCACAAGCGACAGATACTACTGCATCTTCTGGTCAACAGAAAAACAACAGCCCCTCAACTTCCGTATCGATAAAATGGACGATGTAAAGATCCGCCAAGAAGTGGCTGTCCCAGTCACCTTTGACCTTGAGGCATATATGAACAAAACATTTCGCATGTATACCGGAACTTCCGAGACCATCACCCTGCGCTGCCACAAAGAAATGTCCTCTGCCCTCTATGACAACTTTCCAAAGGAAAACATCATGATCAATGCCATGGAGAAAGACAACTTTGTGGTAACTATACGTACCGCCATCGTTCCCACTCTTCTATCTTGGCTCTTCCAATACAGTGATCAAGTTGAAGTATTACGACCGGCATCATTGATCGAACGCTTGTCCACTATGGCAGCCCATATCCTAAAGACGTATAATAAATAAGAAAAGAGGCATATATGGTCACAAATGAACAAATCGAACAATTGCAAGCGATTATCGACAAAGGTAAAAAGATCGTTTTCTTTACAGGTGCCGGCGTTTCCACTGACAGTGGTATCCCCGATTTTCGTTCCCAAGACGGACTGTACAACACAAAGTATGAATTTCCTCCGGAGAAAATCGTCTCTCATTCCTTTCTTGCCGAGCAACCACAGGAATTCTATCGTTTCTACAAAGACAAGATGCTGAACCTTGATGCCAACCCAAACTACACCCATGCTTTTATGGCAAAGTTGGAAGCACAGGGGCGTTGCCTTGGCGTCATCACACAGAATATCGATGGCCTGCATCAAAAAGCCGGCAGTAAGACCGTATATGAACTGCACGGTTCTGTATTTCGCAATCACTGTACACGTTGCGGCAAAAAATACGATGCTGACTTTATCAAGAACAGTAACGGCATCCCCCGTTGTACATGTGGCGGCATCATCCGTCCGGATGTTGTACTGTATGAAGAAGCATTGGATGAAGATGTTTTACATGGTGCGATCCACGCTATCGAAATGGCCGATGTACTTATCGTACTTGGCACGAGTCTTGTGGTCTATCCGGCGGCCGGCCTTGTCCGCTACTACAATGGTCATGACCTTGTGCTCATCAACCGCGATGTCACACCTTATGACAATGCTGCCGATCTTCTCATCCGGGACAGTTTTGCCAATGTTCTGCCAAAGATCAAATTAGACTAAACGAAAAAAGAGTTGCCACACGCAACTCTTTTCATTTTCCGAATCTTATTGCCGATATGTGTATTATTGTTTTAAGACCCACACAGACACCGATCCACCTTCACATCTGAAGTGACCGATCCCTCTTTCATCCACGATGACCGATTCCGAACAATGTCCCATGGCATCCACCATCTCTTTGCCGATATACATATCCGGCATCCTCATCGGCTTTACGCCACCCGGACCATCGCTCATCACCACGGCAAGACCGGTATGCATATCATCACCTTCTCGTACCCATCCGACAATATTGCAATCATCAAAGTACGATGTCTGATCGCCATAGGCATGATCACGACGCAATGCAATCAAAACATCCAACCCGGCGATCGGAGCGATCCCATCGTGCGGGATCCCATACAAATCTCCATAGAACACACAAGGGACGCCGGCATCCGTCAACAAGATCAACGCATACGCCAGTGGCTTGAACCAAGCTGCCACAAACGAACATAAAGCCTGCCCCGGCTGTGTGTCATGGTTGTCCACGAACGTCACTGCCTGATCCGGTCTTTCACATGTCAACGTATCCTGAAAGATCCTTCTCATATCATAATTACCACCTGAGTTGGACGCATTAAACAGATTGAAGTGCAACGGCACATCAAATAACGACATATCATCTTCCGAACTGTCGATATACCTCAACAAGGTACCAAGATCAGGATTCCAGTACTCTCCGACCGCAAACACATCCCGGCCGATATAAGCCCGCATCTGTTGCAACCATAGTGTATAAAACCTACAATTTATATGCTTTACCGCATCCAACCTGACGCCATTGAACTGTGTCTTGTCATAGTACCACTTACCCCAATCCAACAATTTCCGTTGCACTTCAGGATTACTCATATCCAGATCGCAACCCATCAGGTAGTCATAATTACCGTTCTCATGATCGACCTCATTGTCCCAAGACTTATCCGCAAATCTGAAGATGGCATTACGACCGGTATTGGCATCATGATCGGTACCATCAAAATCCGTATGATCCCATCCATCACTGTTATACTTTCCATTTCTCCCCGGAAACGTAAACTTTGTCCATGCTTTGATCGGATATTCCCCCGAAGCCTCACGCCCCCGATCACCAGAGCCACACTCCACGGCCATTACATCTTCCGTCTCATCCGCACCCATACGATGATTCAACACGATATCTGCGATCACTCCAAGATGAACATCATGCAATGCCCGCACCGCTTCCAAATATTCGTCTTTCGTACCGTACTTAGTACGCACTGTCCCCTTTTGATCGAACTCACCAAGATCATATAGATCGTAAACACCATATCCGACATCATGAATGCCGGCCTGTCCCTTATATGCCGGGGGCAACCATACATCCGTAAATCCGAATGAAGAAAAAGAAGGCGCACCTTCTTTCACATGAGACCAGAATGAACCATCATCCGGCAAATACCATTCAAAGCATTGCAGGATCGTACGATTGTGATTCATTCCCCTTCCTCCACTTTTCTGACTGCATCTTCAAAGAAAGATTTGGCATCCTCATAAGAAAGACCAAGAGATGCCGCAATCTCCGTATAAAGATAATTTTCCGCCTTCTGCAAATATTCATCATCGATCGTTGTCATCTTTTTATGAGAACACAACCTCTCACGATTACGCATATAAGAAGTCTTAATGATACGAATCAGATCACGAATATCATCCCCCTTGATCAAAGAAGCATACTGACTCTTCATATTGGCCGGCTTGCTTTCAAGCATCTCAATATCCGGCGTCTCACGGATCAACTGTTTGATCTCATCCGCACTGATCAAATCACGCAAATGTCCGCCTTTATTGGTGAGAGGCACCTGTATCCGGACAGAAACGTCCTGATCGACATAAGGCTCGAGAATATATACTTTCTCCCCTGTAAAATCACTTTTGGCGATCTTTACCACCTTGCATACTTCTCTTCTGTAAACGACGACATCTCCCGGTTTATATTTTTTTACCATGTTCTCACCTTCCTTTATTCTTTATATTATAGCATAAAAATGCTGTTTTTCCCACTTCACCGGGTATAAAAAAAGGTCCCATGCATGCACACAGGACCATGTGTTTTATTCTATATGATCTGCACAAGAAAATACTTCAGATAATCTGTTTCCGGAATGGAAACATGGACCGGATGATCCGGCGAAGCATGTCTCTCTTCCACGATCCTGACCTGTACACCGGCTAGCTTAGCGGCATCTCTTAACATCTCTTTAAACATCTCCGTAGGCATAAAGTGTGAGCAGGAACATGTTGCCAGATACCCACCACGAGGCAATATCCGCATTGCCTGAGCATTGATCTCTGTATAACCGTGACGAGCATTATGATATGTCTTTCTGCTCTTGGTGAAAGCAGGGGGATCAAGAATGATGAAATCATAAAACACATGTTCTTTTCTGATCCTCTCCAGCTCTGCAAATACATCACCCTGACGGAAGTTGATATTCAAGCCGTTTACTTCAGCATTGTGCCTTGCCTCAGCAAGAGCAGAGGCACTGATATCCAAGGCATCGACGGACTTGGCTCCTCCCATAGCCACATTCATGGCAAAACTGCCTGTATGTGTGCAACAATCGATGATCGTACGACCTGCCGCAATGCGACGGACAGCCATGCGATTGTACTTCTGATCTAGGAAGAAACCGGTCTTCTGCCCATTCTCCACATCCACTTCGTAGCGAATACCATTCTCTACGATCTCTGTCTTACATGATCCGGGATGATCTTCGCCATACCAACCTTTATATTGATCCAGACCTTCTTTAGCCCTAAGATCTCCTTCATTCCGCTCATAAATGCCATGGATTTCTTCGCCCATCTCCGCCATGATCTTACACAAAGATGCATATACGATGTCCTTGACCTGTTCCATGCCATAAGATGCCACTTCCGTCACAAGTATGTCATTGTAGCGGTCTACCGTAAGCCCCGGTAAAAGATCGCTCTCACCATGGACCAAACGACATGCCCCGAAGTCATCCTGCATAACATCCTTACGATATTGCACAGCATGTCTCACACGTCTTTCATAAAAACTATCATCGAATGTCTCATTGGCATTATTGGACAAAATGCGGATACGGATCTTAGACTTCTCACTGTAGAATCCCGTTCCAAGATAATTGTTCTTTTCACCGAACACATCGACGAGACACCCGTTCTCCATTTGTTCCGGGATCGCAATAATCTCATCGGCGTAAATCCAAGGATGCCCATCGTGAATCCTCTTCGCCTGTTTCTTTGTAACTACTGCTTTTGGATATAATCTGTCTTGTTTCATAGTATCTGTTCTCCGTGCAAGATTTTATCATGATGTGAAAACGAAAAAAAGTCCGATCCCAAAGACCGGACTGTGCACACTAGCGTGTGCCCTTTTCGTACGGTATGCCTTCCGCCTTCGGTGCCGCCGAATTCTTGGAAGTAAATGCCAATACGATCAAAGATATGATGTACGGCAACATATTGTAGAAAGTAGACGGCAGATTCAAAGCGACCAGCCAGTCAAAACTTGTATAGACATTGGACAATGCCCGGAAGAAGCCGAACAACAATGCCGCAAGACCGATCTTTTCCGGACGCCATTGACCGAAGATCATAACTGCCAAAGACAAGAAGCCGAAGCCGGCAACACCAACTTCAAACTTCCACTCGGAAACACCGGCTGTGATGTAGACGATACCGCCAAGACCACCGAGAAGACCGGAGATCAATACACCTGCCCAACGCATCTTGTATACGTTGATACCAACGGAGTCTGCTGCCTGAGGATTTTCACCGCAAGCACGAAGACGAAGACCGAACTTTGTCTTATACAGTATGATGATACTTACGATCAAGGCAATCACAGCCATTAACATGAACCAGTTGAACTCAAAGCCACCTATATTGACGACAAAGCTACGCTTAGCACCAATGTATTGCAAGGATGTGGATACATTGTTGGGATCGGCCGCCGCATTGACAGCACGAACGATGATCGCCGCAACAGCCGTAGCCAGCATATTCATAGCTGTACCGACAAGTGTCTGATCGGCCTTCAAATTGATACAAGCAACTGACAGCAGGATGGAATAAAGCATTCCGCAGATCATAGCCGTTGCGGCCGTACCGAGGATCATAACTACCGCCGGAACCGTTTCGGGGATCACATTCATTGCGACCGCACCACCAAGAGCACCAACGACCATGATACCTTCCAAACCAAGGTTGATAACACCGGAATGTTCAGAGAAGCAACCGCCTAATGCCACAAGCATCAAGACAGACGCAAAGATCATTGTATATTGAATTAAGAGAATCATGCGTTGCCTCCTTGTTCAGCCTTATCTTTCGATGAAGACTTCTTCTTGATATCGTTTTTCTGACTGTGCAATGTCATGGCCATCTTCAAGATACCGACAAAACCACACAGATAGATGATGATGGAAGAAATGAGATCAGCCACCTGAGACGGGTAGATCATCTTGTTGATGAGCGAACCACCATCCGTAATGGACTGAATAAAGAAGGATGAGAAGATCGTCCCCAACGGATGAAGCCCACCGAGGAACGTAGCCGCAATGCCATTGAAGCCCATCATTGGTACATTTGCTTCTGTAACAGACCACTTCTGATAACCGGCCAAGAAGATAAAACCGGCTCCAAGACCTGCCAAAGCACCGCCGATCGCCAAAGTTACGATGATATTTCTCTTTTCCTTCATACCGGCATACTTGGCGGCATCTTTGTTATAACCTGTAGCCTTCAATTCATAACCGAACTTCGTCTTATTCAAGACGATCCAAATGATGACCGCCGTCACAATAGCAAGCGGGATCGCGATGGTAACATACTTGTTGTTCGAGAACAAAGCACCAAGTCCCAGATCAGGGATCAAACTGCCCGGCGTCGTAAGACGAAGGTCCAACGTATACGGTGCAGCAGGCTCTTTCAGATTGGGAGCCGAGAGCACCATGTTGGTCAAATACAACATGATCCAGTTCAACATGATGCCGGAGATAACTTCATTTACATTGCGATATGCCTTCAAAGCACCGGAGATTGCCCCAAAAAGCGCCCCGGCCGCCGCCGCCAACACCAAACATACATACCACGGCAGATGCCATGCCAATGCCGCATACAGACCGACACAAGCCCCGGCCTCATACTGACCGGCCACACCAATGTTGAAAAGACCTACCTTATAACAAAAACATACACTGAGTGCACACATCAGAAGAGGTGCGGTCTTGGCCAACGTATTACCGAGATTCTTCATGATCGCGATCGAGTTGGAACGCGTCAGGAAATTCAGGATGATCGTGGAAATGGCATCACCCGCACCTGCCGGATTGATGATCAGCAGGACAAGATAGCCGATCAAAAGACCGACCGCAATGCAGAGCAGGGATGTCAATACCGTCTGCACACCTTCACGCTGCAGGAATGACTTTTTCTCTTTCATGCATTATTCCCCTTTCTGTCCATCCTCTTAGCACCGGCCATATAAAGACCAAGCTCCTGAGGATTTGTCTTTTTCGGATCGAACTCACCGACGATCTCACCTTCATACATAACAAGGATCCTATCGGAAACATTCATGACCTCTTCCAGTTCCAAAGATACAAGAAGGACCGCATCCCCCGCATCACGACGCTCAATGAGCGAACGATGGATATTCTCGATTGCACCTACATCAAGACCACGTGTCGGCTGCACAGCCACAAGCAGATCATGCTGCTTATCCAATTCACGGGCAATGATTGCCTTCTGCTGATTACCACCGGACATAGAACGCGAGATTGTGATCGGACCTTGACCGGAACGGATATCATATTGCTTGATCAAACGATCCGCATATTGACGTACATTCTTCTTTTTCAAAAAGCCGAACTTAGAACAGAATTCCGGTTCGAAATACCGTTGCAAGATCAAGTTATATTCCAGAGAATAATCCAAAACAAGACCATGCTTATGACGATCTTCCGGGATATGAGACATCACCGAGGAGCGCTGGCGGATCGACTGATGTGCATAATCCTTGCCGTTGATGACAATCTTGCCACCACGCACAGGCTCAAGACCCGTCAGACCATAAACAAGTTCACTTTGTCCGTTTCCATCAATGCCGGCAATACATACGATCTCACCTGCCCGAACATCAAAAGAAACACCACGTACAGCATTTTTCTTATGAAGTTTACTTGCCACCGTCAGATCTTCAACATGCAACACGACATCCTTCGGCTTAGCAACTTCTTTTTCCACCACAAGCTGAACATCACGACCGACCATCATGCGGGAAAGTTCCTCTTGTGTCGTATCCTTGACATCAACCGTTCCGATATATTTGCCACGACGCAATACCGACACTCTGTCGGCAACTTCCATAATCTCATTCAATTTATGAGAAATGAACAAGATGGACTTACCCTCTGCTGCAAGACTCTTGATGATCTGCATCAGCTCTTCGATCTCCTGCGGTGTCAAAACCGCCGTAGGCTCATCAAAGATCAAAACATCGTTGTCGCGATACAGCATCTTAAGGATCTCCGTCCTTTGCTGCATGCCTACGCTGATATCCTCGATCTTTGCATCGGGATCGATCTGAAAGCCATACTTCTCTGAAAGAGCCATGACCTTCTTGCGTGCCTCATCTTCTTTTAAAAATCCATGTTTGGCATCCTCTGCCCCCAAAATAATATTTTCCAGCACCGTAAAACACTGAACAAGCTTGAAATGCTGATGGACCATGCCAATACCAAGGTCATTGGCATCATTTGGATCCTTGATCTTCACTTCTTTGCCGTCCTTTTTGATAATGCCTTCCTCTGCTTGATACAAGCCGAAAAGAACTGACATCAATGTTGACTTGCCGGCACCGTTTTCGCCAAGCAAAGCATGGATCTCGCCCTTCTTCAGCCGCAGGGTAATATCATCGTTGGCAATGATACCGGGAAATCGCTTCGTTATATGCACCATTTCAATTGCATACGGAGTTTCCATGATCATTTTCCTCCTTCTAGACCGATCATTGTATTTTGATTGATTCACTTCTTAAATTATACGGAAAAATTGCATCTATGCATAGTATGCAGTCTGCTTTCTAATTTAAAAACGGCCCGGAAACCATCTTCCGGACCGTTGCGCAATGATATTCTATTATTTCATTGTGCCCTGATCGTCGACCTTAACGACCTTTGTTTCGGGCATCTTTGTCGTATCACTGCTTACCTTGACCTCACCATTGTAGATCTTGGCAACAAGAGCCTTGTAATCATCCTCTGTAAAGTTGTCATCCCACTGTGTGGAATCAGCCAACTGTACATAGTTTTCCTTCGGATCTTCGGAAACAAGACCAAGATTCTCGATCTTGCCACCGTACTTTTCCCAATTACCATCCTGGATCTCGGAAAGGATCATCTTAACTGTCTCGCCAAGACCCTTCATAGCGGAAGTGATCGTCATACCTTCGCCATAAGCCTTGTCAATGATAGGAGCCTGGTCAACATCAACACCGATGATCTTGCCGTCGACCTTAGCAGCTGCTTCCGCAGCAGATGTGTAGATACCACCACCGCAAGCAAAGACAGCTTCTGTACCTGCCGAATACCATGTGTCCATACGAGCTGTGATATCAGGGTTGCCCTTGAAATCGCCACCGTATACATAGTTGATCTCAACGTCTTTTACATCACCCTCAACAGCTGCTTCATCAGCACCTTGGATGAAACCGTAGCCATAACGCTGAACAGCCGGCTGAGCCATACCACCAAGGAAACCAAGCTTTGTATAACCGAGCTTCACAGCAGCATAACCTGCCATATAACCTGCGATCTCTTCCTGATATACTGCAGAGTAATGGTTAGGAGAGCTGAACCCCTTCTCACCGGAAGCCTTATCCAGATCTTCCTGGGATACGTCGATGGAAACGAACTTAACATCCGGATTCTCCGGAGCCAATTCCGTAATGGCAGTTGCGAATGCAAAACCCGGCATTACGATAACATTATAACCTTCATCGATTGCATCCTGCATAGAAGAGATACGGTCAGCATCGGCATCTGTAGCCGGCTTCTTATATGTGAATTCCAAACCGTTTTCTTCACAGAATGCCTTAGAAGATTCATAAGTCGTCTGGTTGAAGGACTGGTCAGTGATATCACCGAAGTCAGTGATCATTGCGACCTTCATATCAGATGAATCACCGGAAGGTTCTCCGGTTGTTGCAGGCTCGTCAGCCGGCTTTGAACCGCAAGCAACAAGGCTTACGCTCATCAGACCCGCCAGAGCAGCAGATAAGAACTTTTTCATTTTCTTTCCTCCATCGCGGTATTTCACGCCCCATAATTGTAAATATATACACTCAGAATAACAAGTTCAAAGTCACATAAGATTAACACATTGTGAAATATGTTTTTACAATATCTTATTTTACAGTCATCCGCAAATTCGCAAATACCTATTGTTTTGTGTATAATATTTCAGCTATTAAAGAGGAAAATCATGACAACAGTAAAAATCGTAAAAATGGGTATCAACGGTGAAGGCATTGCCTACATCGATCATAGACCCGTCTTCGTCGAAGGCGCTTTTCCCGGTGAGACAGCCGAGATCGAGATCACATTTGAAACAGAACGCTATGCCAAGGCACGCACTGTCTCCATCAAAGAGGCATCCCCTGACCGTCGTAAGCCGACATGTCCCTATACAGATACATGCGGAGCCTGTGCTTTAGCAGCAATGGAACACGACGCACAATGCCGCTTCAAAAAGCAATTGCTGGAAGAAGCTTTGTATAAATACGGAAATGTCAGTCGCGATCTTATCCGCGATGTGCATTCCAATCATATTGAATACGGCTACCGCACCCAGTGTAAAATGCCGGTACAGATGAGCCATGGCAAGCTGACAACAGGTCTCTATACAGCCGGTACGAACCACTTCCATCCGTTTGACGATTGCATCATTCAGGACCCTCAGCTTGAGAAAGCAAGAAATGCTGTGCTCAGGGTACTCAATGCCGCACATGTACAAGCTTATGATCAAGAAACCAAAAGCGGGATCCGTTATCTTGTTCTGCGTACACTTCATGGAAAAACGCAATGTACTTTGATCACAGGCCGTGATCGTATCACCGAACCGGTCATTAAAGGGATCATGAAGATCGATGGTATGGCCTCGCTCTTTCAAAGTATCAACACCGACCGCAAAGGCGTGGACATCTTCGGACGTAACATAAAAAAACTTGCCGGGGAAGACACGATCGACGTCAAATTGAATGACATCACATTGTCTCTTTCACCACGTTCCTTCTTCCAGCTGAATACCGAGGAAGCGATCGATCTGTATGAAATGGCCATTGCCAAGATCGATCCGTGTGACACTCTTGTGGAAGCATATTGCGGAGTCGGTGCAATGTCTTTATTGGCCAAAGACAAAGCCAAGCACATCATCGGTATCGAATCCATTCCGGAAGCTGTTGAAAACGCCGCTGCCAATGCCTTGCGCAACGACATCCACAATGTTTCCTTCTTGTGTGCGGATGCGGCCGAAGGTCTCCGTGATGTACTGTGCAAAGGAAAGGTAGACACATTGCTTGTCGATCCACCTCGCACAGGCATGTCCGATATGATGCTGGATGTGATCCTTTCGTCCGATATCCGCAAGATCGTATATGTATCCTGCAACCCCGCCACCTTGGCCCGTAACCTCAAGACACTCAAGCGTGACTATCAAGTCGTGACGGTCATTCCGTTCGACTTGTTCCCCAATACTCCGCATATTGAAGCCATCGCCGTATTGCAACGCAATGGTACATTTGCAAAGAAGAGATCCACACGCAAAAAATACGGAAAGAAGAATCGCAACAGATGAGATATACATATACACTTGAAAACAACACGATCACGATCGAAACAGGCCGTACCTATGCCGAAAGACCCATTCAGGATCTTCTCGACGATCTGTGTATCTCCCGTCCGAACCGCTATACTCTCTTGCAGGAAAAACGGTTGCTCGTCAATGATGTCATTGCAAAACAAGCATCTTGCACGATCCCTTTGAATGCCAAAGTGACAGTGATCTTGCCGGAAGAAGACATAGATTGGGTCCAAGCAGAGGAACCGTGCCATGTGATCTATGAGAATGACTTTGTCATGATCGTGCACAAAGAGCCGGGCATCATCATTCACGGCGACACCGATGACACTTCCTGTCTCAATGCCAAAGTCGCAAAATATCTTGCCATGCATGATATGCACTTCCCGGTGCGACCCATTCATCGCCTCGATCAAGATACGACCGGTCTTGTTCTTTACAGCAAGATTCCCTTTTTCCAGCCGTGGTTTGACAAACAGTTGGAAGATAAGAACATCACCCGTCACTATATGGCCATTGCCTCCGGCAAAAAAATCAATGTCGGCACAAAATTTACATGTATCGATCCCATCGGCCGTGACCGTCACAATGCCGGACGCTATCGCATTTCCAAGACCGGCAAAAATGCTCGTACAAACTGTGAGTGTTTAGCCGTGAAAGATGGGTTTTGTCTCATCGGTTGTGCATTGGAAACAGGACGCACTCATCAGATCCGCGTCCATCTAAGTGCCAGGGGACTACCGATCGTCAACGATCCTCTCTATGGTCATCCTTCTCACAAATTTCAGTATATGGGACTCTGGGCAGACAGCCTCACATTCCGCGATCCTCTTACTCGCAAGAAACACAAGATCCATGATGATCTTGATCCGGATTATTCTTTCTTCACCACCATTTTTTCGGAAGAAGAAAGACATGAACAACTTGCATTGCGAGAGGTCTTGTAACGTGCTATTATAAACAGGCATGTGCTCGTAGCTCAATTGGATAGAGTGTCGGCCTCCGAAGCCGAAGGTTGTGGGTTCAAGTCCCATCGAGCACGCCTGATACAAGCCCTTGTCATCAAGGGCTTTTCTTTTCCAATCATAAAAGGTCGTATGTCTGTGCATACGACCTTTCTTATTTTTCTTCAAACTTCAGATCCTTCCGCTCACCGTCTTTGGCAATGACCGTATTGGCAAATATGCTGCATATTTCATCTTTGTAGACCATCGGATCCGGTACCGAAGGACTGTAATGTGTCAACCACAGCTCTTTCACTCCTGCCTTAGCAGCAATATCTGCTGTTTCCTGCATCAGACTGTGATTGTTCAACTTGGCTTTTTCCAGCTTCTCAAGATCACCATACATGCCTTCTCCGATATAGAGATCGGCGTCTTGCACATTTTCAGCGATCAAAGGAACAGGTCTTGTATCCGTACTGTATACAACACGAATCCCTTTGCGCATCGCTCCCATGACCATATCCGGTATATATGTCATACCGTCCATTTCCACTGTCTGTCCCTTCTGCAACCTTCCCCAACAAGAAAGCGGAACATTGTTGGCGACCGCCCGCTCGCGATCAAATTTGGCAGCCCGTGGCAAATCAAACCGGTATGAGTAGCACGGAACACTGTGTTTAACACCAAAGGCCGTGACCTTCAACCCCTCCAGTTCAAACTGCTCCACCTTCTCCGTGATCTCATGAAGACGGATCTCAAAAGGAATGTAACGAGCAATCAAAAACACCCCCTGCATAATATCTTTAAGATGCCTCGGTCCTATGATCGTGACCGGCTCTGTCCGATCGGCTTTGGCCATAGATAACAAAAGACCCGGCAGACCCGCCGTATGATCCGCATGGAAATGCGTTAATAAGATCGTATCGATATGTTTTACAGAAAAACCCTGACCATGCAAAGCCACCTGCGTGCCTTCACCGCAATCGATCAGCACCTCATTTCCATTCCAGCGAAGCAGACATGATGTCAGCCAGCGGGAAGGAAGCGGCACCGTTCCGCCGGTGCCAAGCAAGCATACATCAAGCATACTTTCTCCTTTCCGTTTTCAAAAAACAACACCCTGTCCTAAGACAGGGATGCTGTCACATATTCTTCATGATCTCCGATATTCTCGGCATAAGCTGCTGTTTACGAGAAATAATGCGAGAATCAAAGCCCGAATTTTCATCAAACTTCGTTTCCAATATATCATTGAGCACATAAGACATCCGTCCACTGTACACAAACATCGATCCTCCACCCATCACATCCGTAAATAACATAACGAGCAGATCCAGATCCTTCTTTTCCTGTTCGGCCATCAAGTATTCTTTGAAATCCGGTAAGATCTTCTGTACCTCTTCCATATGCGAATAGTTCGTCTGACCGATGGCAAAACTGTAGCGACCGATCTGATATGTTTTAAGATCACGATACAAAATATCCTGCGGATCGGAATCCACCAAAGCCACACTGGCACCAAGCATCTCACGGGCATATTCATTGATATCCTCAATACCGGCGATCTCAGCCAGCCAAGTTACAGTCTCACGGTCAATATCCGTCGTTGTAGCACTCTTGAAGTTCAACGTATCCGATAAGATCGCACTCATCATCAATCCCGCCATATTGGGATCAGGCACAAGTCCGGCTTCTTTATACATCCCGGCAATGATTGTACACGTGCATCCCACTCTTTCATTACGATACAGGATAGGATGCTGCGTCTGAATACCACCGATATGATGATGATCGATAATAGCAAGAAGATCCGCATTCTCAATATGATCCACAGTCTGATTTAAAGCACTGTGATCCACCAAAACAAACTTCCTCTTGCTGTAATTACGAGTATGCCAACGTGAGATGGCTCCCACCACATTACGTTTTTCATCCAGGACCGGATAAGAACGTACACGTGATTTCTTCATCTTAGCCGCCACATCCTCCACATATTCATTATCATGGAAACATATGATCTGACGTGTCATGACCTGTGAAACAGAATAACTCTCCGTGATGACTCTGGCCACATTCATCGTATCCGTATCTGTGGCAATGACAGCAACACCTTTCTTATTTGCCAGATCCAGAACTTCTTGAACGACCTTTTGTCCACATGTGATGACCATGCAGGCAATACCTTCCTCCAAAAGACGCAACTGTTTTGTCGTACCACTTGAAAGAATGGAAATACCACCTCTAAGGTCAAACCTCTTCGCCTCCTCTTCTTCCAAAGTGATGATATGTACACGACCGTTGGATCTGAAATCTGCCGGTGCCGCCAGTACGTTACCATTAATGGTACGAGCAATATTATTCAATGAACATGTACTCATCAACTGCTCTAAGTCCGCATCCGGATGAATACGCACGCGCGATACATCAGATGTTGTACAGATCCCCACCAGTTCCTCTTTTTTGTTTTTTACAAAAAGAGATCTGTTTTGCGTCTGTAGCATCACATGCCATGCATGGTGTACTGTCTCATCTTCATAGATGATCGTAGGCCTATCAAGGTCTATATCTTTCAACATTGCCCTCGCATCCGTGACAAGAAGCGGATTTTCCTGATGAAAGCGACGCAGTATGAACTTCGTTTCTTCGTTCAAGGGACCCTGACGGCAAGCAATGCCGGGCTTCCCTTTACGGCAGAGCAGATCGGCATATGTCAATGCCGAACAGATCGAATCACTGTCCGGATGCTTATGCCCGATCACATATATATTTGTATTCATTGTCTTTACCGAATGACCGCAAACACATCTTCACTGTGCTTCACGTCATTTTTCCCCCTTTCACTTTCATCGACACTGAAACCGCCGATGCAGAAATAACCTGCCGGGACTCCCATTGCCCCCGCAAGCCCGCTGTATGCAGGACTTTCAAACACACGACTCAGCCATCTCTCCAACCTCACACAAAGACCTTCCTCTTGTACTGCCTGCATCATCCTACCCATGGCCAATGTCGTATCCAAAACAGACTGCTCTTCTGTCATGGACGCAAAGCAAACAACAAGCAGATCGGCATCTATATCCCAAATATCCGCCAGAGAAGCCGTCTGTTCCATTATGTCACGGCTGTAGATCATCACGAAGAACCACGGATTCCCGTCATTCATCGTCTCCCCCGCCAGAGCCGCACGACAAAGCTTTTCGGAATCGATACTGCTCATGATCAATATGTCAGGATCTCATTTCCTGTCTCAGTGATCAAGATCGTATGTTCCCACTGTGCAGAGTCTTTATGATCTTTTGTATAGATCGTCCAGTCATTGTAAGGATCGATCACGACCCCTGCCTTACCGGCATTGATCATAGGTTCGATCGTCAACACCATACCCGGTACAAGCACCATACCCGTATGGGCCTTGCCAACATGAGCCACGAACGGATCTTCATGGAAATCCGTACCTACCCCATGGCCCCCCAATTCTCTAACGACAGAATATCCCAAAGATCTTGCATATTTGCTGATAGCCGCACCGATATCACCGACCGTATGCCACGGTTGTGCAGCCTCCAGCCCGATCTCCAGACATCTCTTTGTCTCTTCGACAAGTCTTCTTCTCTCTTCCGATACATTGCCGATCATGAACATTCTGCTGGCATCGCCGTAATAGCCGTTCCAAATGGTCGTGCAGTCAACATTGATGATATCACCGTCATGAAGCTTGCGATGTCTTGCCGGAATACCATGACATACCTCGTCATTGATGGAAGTACATACGTTCTTCGGGAATCCTTCATAGCCAAGACATGCACAGACAGCACCGTTTTCAGCCGTCACCTTTGCCACAATATCATCGATATCCTGTGTACTCATCCCGGCCTTGATCTCCTTAGCCACAGTATCCAAAACAAGCGTATTGATCCGGCCTGCTTCTCTGATCGCCGCAATATGAGAAGGACGCTTGATAAGAAGCTCATCCGGCACATGATAATGATGCTTCTCCATTTCCTTCATCTTTGCAAGGATATGTTCCGGTATCGGCTCCTGTTCAAATATCCTGTTCTTTTCTTCTGCATTCAACATAATCACACCTCTATTTCGTTGTACTGCCAATGCCACCTGTTCGTTTGACATCGACCATTTCCTCTTCCGCCAGGCCATACGGCAAGAAGATCCCCTGCATAAAGCCCTGACCGGCCTTTATCTCTATCGTACGTCCGTCTTTACTGTCGTTGGTGATCTTGGCAAAGACATGACCCTCATTGTCCGCATATTGATAATCACTGTCGATGATCCCAACAGTATTGTTCAACTGCATTCTGTATTTGAAGCCAAGTGAACTACGCGGAAAAAGCATCAGCACCCAGCCGATATCCATTTTAACACGAATTCCCGTCGGTATTGTAATCGTCTCCTGTGGCTTCAAAACGATATCACACGGTGCTTTGAAGTCATATCCCGCCGATCCTTTCGTTGCTCGCTCCGGCAGTGCAAGTACATCATATACACGCTGTGCCTCTTTTTTTGAGGCACCCATTTTTTCCATCCAATCTTCTGTAAATCTCTCTATGCTCACTTTTTCAAACTTTGCAATCGTTGTCATCTATTTCCTCTTTCTTCAAACCAGTCAAACAAAAATCCGGCAACGGCCCTCTCCAAAGGATACCACATCAATCCGCTCTCTTCCTTGAACAGTACATGCTCCGGATAATACATCATATGTAACATTTCCAGCATAACGCCGCAACGATCACTGCGCGTTGTGAACTTGGCCAATTCCAACACCCCCTTGCGGTAGCCATGATCCTCTTGCCGTACTTCTTCTGTCCTTTTATACAGTTCCGCATATACGCCATCCAAACTGTATACCTTCTCATCATCCATATCGAACAGATCCATGATCTCATCCATAAGCCCGTCAAACAAGTCAGCCGATGATACATGCCCCAGATGCATATGACCTGCGATCGTATCGACGATATACTGTTGTGAACGCATCAACTGTCCAATCCTAGACACTTGATAGATCTTAGTTTCCAGCATCTCCACCTCACGATACCATCGATAGAACGCCCGTGGTGGAGCATAGGGATGAAAGGTGTACTTATGCCCTGCATAACGTCCGGTGATCTTATGTCCGTCATTGTACCCCAATGCCAAAAGACGGCGGATCTTTTCTTCTGAAAAATCCAAGAAATCACCGGTGTCCGCCTTAGGAAACATGTAGATCATGTTATCTCTTTGCACAAACTGTGGATGGATCGGATCGGGATTGAGATCGATCGCCAGCACCTCATCTGCCCCCATCCGCAAAGCTTCATCGATCGGCAGATTATCATAATACCCACCATCCACATATTCCCGACCGTCGATCACACATACCGGAAACACAGGAAAAGCGGAAGCCGATGCCAGTAGCCACTTCTCACCGTTGTCACGCATCATGTCTTTTGTCACATATACACCATTATGTCCCTTATGCTCTGCTACAACACAACCGAAATCCACCGGGGATGCAAAGAAGAGATCCGGATGAAAAAGATCATGGATATTCTTCTTCAACGGCTCCACATCCAAACCTTTGTCCTTCATATAACGAACAAGCGTCTGTTTGATCTCTTTACGATCGGCAACGATGTTTTCGATCTTCTTGTCCTTCGGCAGATATCCACCGATGATCTTGGACGGTTCCAAACGGCTGTAGATATCGAAAAGATCTTTATATTCTCTTTGTACGATGAGGGCCGCATGCAAAGCTCCGACCGATGTTCCGGTGACGATGTCCCAATCATCCATGCCACACTCCACCAGTGCCTTCAGCACCCCGGCTTGATACGCCCCTTTGGTGCCACCTCCCGACAAAACAAGTGCTTTCTTCATTTTTTTACCGCCTTTTCTTAATATTGTAGCACGTCAGATCCCCCTTCTTTCTTCAAATAACGGCCACATGATATATAATAAGGCGCGGAGGTCAACACTCATGAAATTAAATGTTGCAGTATTTTTCGGCGGCGAATCCGTCGAACACGAAGTTTCGATCATCTCTGCCCAGCAGGCCATCGCTGCTTTGGACAAAGAGAAATACAATGTCATACCCGTTTATGTCTCCAAAGAAAGAAAGCTTTATGTAGGAGAACTTCTCGGTGATATCAAAAATTTCAAGGATCTGAAAAAAGTCACCGAAGCCGGCACACAAGTCATGATCGCATCAGTGGACAATAAGGCCGTCATCCTGCCGGTAAGACCCAAGATGTTCGGAAAGAAAGAACTCGGTACGATCGACTGTGCCATTCCGGTCATGCATGGAACAAACGGCGAAGACGGTACGATTCAAGGATTCCTCGAAATGATGAAGATCCCGTATGCCGGATGTGATCTGTATGGGGCGGCTGTGGGACAGGACAAAGTCATGCAGAAAAACATCTTGGCTGACAACGGTCTGCCGATCACAAACTGGTTCTGGGTATATGGAAATGAGATGGATGAACACAAAGATGAGATCCTTGCCAAAGTACACAAGCTCATCTATCCGGTCATCCTGAAGCCGGCCCGCACCGGTTCCTCCATCGGTATCCACATCGCTCATAATGATGAAGAATACCTTTCCTGCTTTGAAGACACTCGTCAATACGACGAAAAGATCATCACTGAGAAAGTGGTCAAACCTATGCGAGAGATCAATTGTTCCGTACTTGGCGATTGTGAACACGCCGAAGCATCTGTTCTGGAAGAAGTCACCAAGCAAACAGAGGGCGACAACATGCTCGACTTCAAGGACAAATATCAGTCCGGCGGTACCAAGAAGACCGGTGGCTCCAAGGGAATGGCTTCAACATCACGTCTTGTTCCGGCACCTCTTAGTGAACAGGAGACCGAGACGATCCGCAAATATGCATTAGAAACATTCCGCGTTTTGGGTTCTTCCGGTGTATGCCGTATCGACTTCATGATGGATGCGGAAACAAAACATATCTATGTCAACGAAATCAACACGATCCCCGGGTCCCTTGCCTTTTATCTTTGGCAAGAAATGGGCGTATCCTTCACAGAACTCATGGATAGACTTGTCAAGCAGGCTCTTGACAGAGAGCGTAGAAGAAGCCGCATGACTTTTTCCTATGATACCAACCTCCTCGACTCCTATTCTGAAAACGGTCTTAAAGGAGCAAAAGGCACAAAGCATTGATCATAATTTCCACAGGACAGAGCAATCTGTCCTTTCTTTTTACAAGTACCTATCAAGTCCTGCTTTTCTAGGACCTATGCTTTGTTATAATATGGGAAAAGAAAGAAGGTATATATTATGTCAACACCACATAATGAAGCAAAAAAAGATCAGATTGCCAAATCTGTACTGATGCCCGGCGATCCCCTTAGAGCAAAATTCATTGCCGAGAACTTCCTGGAAGATGCAGTTCTTGTCAACAATGTCCGCGGTATCGGCGGCTATACGGGCACATATAAAGGAAAGCCGGTCACTGTCATGGCTTCCGGCATGGGCATGCCTTCCATCGGCATCTATTCCTATGAGCTGTTCAAGGATTATGATGTGGACAATATCATCCGCATCGGGTCGGCCGGCGGCTATACGGCGGATCTTGACATCTTTGATGTCGTTATGGCCACATCCGCATATTCCGAAAGTACATTTGCCAAGGTCCAGTGTGGCTTTGAAGGCGATACACTGGAGCCGTCTGCCACATTGAATGAAAAACTGAGAAAAGCTGCTGCTAAACTCAACATTCCACTTCATGAAGGAACGATCCACTCTTCCGATGTCTTCTACCACGAATCCGAAGACTATCGTAAAACAGTCATTGAAGATAAACATTGCGTAGCAGTGGAAATGGAAAGCTATGCCCTTTTCTCCAATGCTCGTGTATTGGGGAAGAATGCCGCATGTTTGTTGACGATCTCCGATAGTTTTGTATCCAACAAGCAGACAACACCTGAAGAGCGCCAGACATCCTTCACAAATATGATGAAGATCGCTCTGGAAGCAGCCATTGCCGAATAACCACTCTGTTTTCTCTATATAAAAGACCAAACACATATACCGTACAAAGGAGGAAATAGATCATGTTGAGAATAGGAATGCTTACAAGCGGTGGCGACTGTCAAGCGTTAAACGCAGCTATGCGCGGTGTATATAAAGGCGTGATGACCAATGCCAAAGAACCGGTTGAATTTTACGGATTTGAGGATGGCTACAAAGGCTTGATCAACTCCCGCTTTCGGTTGCTGACAGAAGACGACTTCTCTAACATCCTGACCGTGGGTGGAACGATCCTCGGAACATCTCGTACGCCATTCAAGCAGATCAATGATCCGCTGCCGGATGGACGCAACAAAGTGGAATGCATGAAGCAGACATATCTCAAACTTCAACTCGACTGTCTGGTGATACTTGGTGGCAATGGTTCCACTAAGACTGCAAATCTTCTTTCCGAAGAAGGTCTCAATGTCATCACCCTGCCGAAGACCATCGACAATGATCTCTGGGGCACTGATATGACGTTCGGTTTCCAGAGTGCTGTGGACATTGCCACACGATGCATCGACGAGATCCATACGACAGCCAACTCCCACGGACGTGTATTCATTGTGGAAGTGATGGGGCACAAAGTAGGATGGTTGCCACTGAATGCAGGCATTGCCGGTGGAGCAGATATCATCCTTCTGCCTGAGATCCCATATGAACTGGACAAGATCCTTGAAGTCATTGAAGAAAGAGACCGTCAAGGAAAGCGTTTTACGATCATTGCCGTGGCAGAAGGAGCCATCTCCAAACAGGATGCACAGCTTTCCAAGAAAGAATACAAGAAGAAACTTGAGAATTACACATTTCCATCTGTTTCTTATGAACTGGCAGACCAGATCACAAAAGCCACGGGCCGTGAAGTCCGCGTCACTGTACCGGGACATATCCAACGCGGTGGAACGCCGGTCGCCTACGACCGCGTCTTCTCCTCACGTCTTGGAGCGGAAGCCGCAAAGTTGATCCTGAAGAAGAAATTCGGCGTTATGGTCGGTTATAAGAACCGCGAAATGATCGCCGTACCTCTCAAGGAAGTGGCAGGGCGCCTCAAGACTGTGGATCCCAATGCCGAGATCATCAAAGAAGCAAAATTCATCGGTATCTCATTTGGAGACTAAGGAAAAGAAAGCCTTTCGTACATGCGAAAGGCTTTTTCTTATCTCTTCTTCACCATGATCGTAACCACTGCAAATACCATCAACACCCCTACCGGTAAGATCCACGCCTCAAACCGTTCTTGCCTTTTTTCAGAGGATCCTTCTTTCTTCTTTTCGAGCTTGACATGTGTATCATACATATCCGTGCGCACGGTCAACAGCGGCGTCTCTTGTGGCTCTTCGTTCGGCATCGTATAAACGATATCCGTTTCCATCCTTTTATGTCCCGAGGGCACTTCCAACTGTTTCAATGTATATGCCTTGCCTGCATTTAGTAAACAAGAAGTCTCATGTACATCTGCATCTGTCACCCATCTCTCCATCTCTTTTCCACTTTCATCATACAAAGCAAATACAGCTCCACTTGCAAACTTGTTTTGTTCATCTTTGAAAGCCACCTGCAAACGAACCGGGCGAAAAGTCTCTATATAGGGCACGTAGTTTTGAAACAGTTCGATCTTATTCATCCTTGTTGGTACATAGTAGCCATTCGGCATACCTGTATATTTCAGATAATACACGCCGGCACGAAGATCATACGCCTTATGTCCATTGCCAAATACGACCTCTCTTCCATAGATATCTCCGGCTTCCAAAAGACCTTTTTCATCTTTATACAATTTGGCCTCTACCGGGGCATCCACCATCAATGTCCGATACGCTTCCGTATGCAATGCATACTTGTTTTCTTTCTTATGCAATGGCACGGTGAAAGATACCGGGTTGGCATGAATGTATCCTTTCATATCTTGTGCCTGTTCCAGTACATACTTCCGTCCGGGCTCCAATACACATTCTTTCTGCTTTCTAAAGCGTTCCACGATCATTCCTCCACTGCGTAACACCAGCTCCATATCCAATGTTTCTCCATCCGTAGAAACAGCTTGCAAGGACACTTTGCATGGTTCATAGGGAAGTATCGTCTTCATCCCACCTCGTTTCAATACGATCTCCTTGACCCCGATCCACGGATACTGTTTTTCTCCTTTTTCCATCTGTTTAAGGTAGTAGGTACCGGCACGCAACCGATGCATACCACCGGTAAAACGCTGTAATACATGACCGCTGACATCCCGAGCAAGATCGGTACATTGACGATTGCTATACAATGCATAAAGACTCCCATTCTCTTGTTCAAAAGTAAGGTCAGCATAGGATATGACCGGAAGATTGACATCATAATGCGATTCGCCCGCAATCGTCATCGTCAAAGCCTCGGAGGAAGTATGCATTTGCGATGCCATTACCGATAACACATATGTATGCCCTTGTTCCAATCCCGATATCTCCACGCCATTTTCACCACATGGCACCTTCTGTAAGATATATCCCTTTTCATCCCTAACAAGAATATGACCGACGTGCCCAAGACCATCCTCCGTGATCTTTACCGATACCGCAAACGGTCTGACAGACAATTCCACATGAGGATCGGGTCCTTGGGCATTCACCTTGCATTCCACCGGTTCAGCATCATAAAATCCCGGTCTTGCCTTGGCATATATCTGATATGTCTTAGCCCTTTCCACCGGGATCACATGTTCCTTTCCATCATTTTCATAGGTGGCGATTTCTTGCTTTCCATCCATCAGAAAAATTTGACAATTGTTTTTTCCCGGTACCGTAACATGTATCTTTGGCTGTACAGGACGGCCCTCGATGATCACTGTTTCTTCTTGCGAGCGATCCATCACCACCTGTAGCATTTCATCATCCTCATAATACAATGCCGGATACTCTATGTCAGCTCCATACATACCATCATCCAAGTAGATCGTTTCCCCGGCCTTACTGCTAACATGCTTACCTTCCCGCATCAATTTCTTCTTGCCTTCCATATCCTCATACAATCCGATCACTGCTCCTTCCGGGCCCTTGAATACAAGTCTTCCCCTCCTTTGATGAGACAGTTCGATCTCCTCTGCTCGTAAAGGCTTGTAACGAGAAATTGCGATCTCCATATCGATCGGACGGAAGTCTTCCGGATCTTTCTCCTTTATGCGGTATATCTCCCCTGCTTCCACATACTTTCCGATCGCGACCTTACCTTTTCCCTTCACAACGATCTTTTCTTCTCCATTCAACAATGTGAATTCACTTTCTCTTTCTTCATCGTCATATTTAGGTAAGAGTACGGTTTCGATCGGATCCAATGCGATCTCATAGAGATCCCGGATCGGCAGGCATTCTTCGGTATAGTACGCTCCTTGGATACTCGTTTTCTGACGTAAGCACATATCTTCCATATTTTCCGTCACTTGGATAAAACCGTCTTCATCACTGACGACCACATCTTTCACTTCCTCTTCGTACAATACTTCGTACGCCACGCCGACCGCCTTTTCGTTATTTAAGGTAACGGAGATCTCCCTTACATTCCCATTTCCGGACGCATGGATCCCCGCCATCGCAAATAAGAGACATGACAACACGACCTTAAGCATGTGAGAACTCTCCCTCCTGTACTTTCATCACCCGAAACAAACACATATCGATCGCCGTCTCCACATCGGCTTCCACGGTGTTCTCTCTCTTTGCGACCACTTTGAGATCTTCCCGTCCCACCAGCACCTGCCACAATAAGATCCGCATACCGATTCCTTCACACTGCTCCGCTACATCCATCAACCGCTCAACATACCGGATCTTTTCCACGATATCATGAAGCATCTTCACTTCCCTCTCACAAGCCTCATGTCCTGCTCTTTTCATGCGGATAAGATCGAGCAGACATCTTTTCTCTACAAGACATCTGCTATATCCGGCACACGCTTCCTTCAACTGTGCCAATCCTTTCTCATCACATTCCATCCTTTCACCTCCCTGCTCTCTCTTTATTCCCGCAAAAACAAAGATACCTCATAAAGATTCATCACTCTTTTCCTTTGTTTCTGATACAATGGAACGCGTTGGAGTAAAAGAATATGAGAAAAGCATTTGATTCAGAGAAATATCTAAGTCTGCAAAGAGACAAGATCATCGAGCGCATCCACATGTTTGACGGAAAGCTCTACATGGAATTCGGTGGAAAAATGTTTGAGGACTTCCACGCTGCAAGAGTCCTGCCGGGCTATGAACCTAATAATAAGATCCGTCTCCTGACGGAGTTGAAAGACGAATGTGAACTGATCATCTGCATCAATGCAAACCACATTGAGCAAGCCAAATCCAGAAGTGATCTGGGCATTAGTTACGATCAGGAAGTGTTCCGTCTTCTGGATGCTTTCAATTCCCTTGACCTTATCTGCAAAAATGTCGTGATCACGCAGTATGCCAATCAGCCAAGCATCGATGCCTTCAAGAGAACATTGGAAAGAGCCGGTGTGAACTGTGTATTTCACTATCCGATCGCAGGCTACCCGACTGAAGTCGACCATATCGTCAGTGAAGAAGGCTTGGGTCGAAATGAATATGCCAAAACAGAAAGAAATCTTGTCATCGTCACTGCTCCGGGACCCGGTTCCGGCAAGATGGCCACATGCCTTTCCCAGATGTATCACGATCATAAAAACGGCATCAAGGCCGGTTATGCCAAGTTTGAAACTTTCCCGGTATGGAATCTTCCGCTCAATCATCCGGTCAATCTGGCCTATGAAGCAGCCACTGCAGATCTCAATGACTTGAACATGATCGATCAGTATCATCTGGAAGCCTATAATGAAGTTGCGATCAATTACAATCGTGATATTGAGATCTTCCCCGTCCTCAATTGCATCATCAGCCGTATCATGAAAACATCCCCCTATAAATCTCCTACCGATATGGGTGTCAATATGCTCGGATTTTGCATTTGTGATGATGAAGCCGCAAGAGAAGCTGCCAAAGCAGAGATCATTCGTCGCTACTTCCGCACATATTGCGACTATAAGCAAGAGAAGGTACCTGCTTCCGCAGTTCATAAGATCAATCGTTTGATGAATGAATGTGGCATCACACCTCTCGATCGTAAAGTCGTGGCCGCAGCCCGTAAGAAAGAAGAGGAGACATGTGAGCCGGCAATGGCTCTGGAATTACCTGACGGTAGGATCGTCACCGGTAAGACATCCGACCTATTTGGACCTTCCTCGGCTGCTTTGATCAATGCGATCAAGACAATGGCAGGTATTCCCAAGGCCACTCATCTTATCGAACCTGAGGATGTTGTTCCGATCCAGGATCTCAAAGTCAATGATCTTGGCAATCACAATCCCCGTCTTCATTCCGATGAACTTTTGATTGCTCTGGCCATTACTGCCAAGAAGAATTTCTATGCTGCAAGAGCACTGGCCGAGATCAAGAAACTGGCCGGTTCAGAAGCACATTGCACAGTCATCATGCCGCAGGAAGATGCTTCCATCTATCAAAGACTCGGGATCAATGTCACAATGGATCCTCGCTACCAGCAACAAAAGCTCTACCACGGAAAATAAATATCCAAACAAGACCTGTCATTTGGGTGCAGGTCTTTTCTTATGGAGGTATGATAACAAATATGAAAACAGAAGATATGATCACCGCTGTTCGTTGGTATGAAGGAGATGTAGACGACAATACAGGCCCTGTATTTCACGATTCAAGAGCCTATGTGACCTACAATGCCGTATTCTTTGAGGGCCTGGAAAACGAAAAAGCGAAGATACGCGAGAAGAAATACCTTAACCCCGCTTTTCTTCAACATTGTGAAGAGATCTATGGAGATCATTCCCTTACTTCACATATCATGGCCGCCATGGAAAACTGCCCGCTTTCTCACCCGATCGATACCTACCGTGTGGAACGTCTGTTTGATTTTCAAATGATGCAAAAACAGCACCGCACCATAGCCTTCACTTCCACATCCAAAGCCGGTTTTTTAGGAGATTACACAGATAAAGACGGGATCGTCCTGATGGTCTTTCACCTTTCGCCATCCATCCTTTGCTTGGATCTTTCCGCATTTCTTCCGGAATACAAAAAGAGTGGAGAAGCCGAGATCTTACTACCACCGCAGCTGATCATGGAAAGCAAAGAAGTCCCTCTTTCCGACACAGATAGGACCATTGTTGACATGAACGGGGATCCGCCTCGTGGTAAATATGAGATCGATGTACATGCTGAAAATGAATCTCAAATAGATGTGAAACGACCTTCGCCTTACATCTTCACACTGGCTGAAAAAGCCATATCGGCCCTGAATGCCGGTAAGATGCCACAAGATAATGAATGTCATGCTCTGCTACAATGCAAAGCATATTGTCGATTTTTGGCTCTTCATACGATCGCACAACACACAAAAAAGAGGATGAGTTGAACCGATCCGCAAAGATCGGTACACTCCGTCCTCTTTTTCACTTCTTGTCTTTCTTGTGATACCTAAGCGAACATATATCATCGCCCTTGGCTATGCATTTAGGAAGATCCAACACACTGCCATAGCACTCGCCGATGCCATGATCTCCACACATGGCAATATCACACAACATAGCGATCTCCTCATCTGTACAACCGGCCTTCTGCCATGCCTTAACGAGCGGACAATAATGGAAATCGATATTCAGCTCATCATCTGTGCTCTTCAGCACATCCATCTCAAAAACAAGCTGTGCAGGCTTTGTAAACAAAGTCTTCTTCAATCCTTTCAAACTGTCCGTCTTGCCTTTTTTTACAAGGTCCACCCCTTGTGAAAGTCCGCAGCGATGAACGGCCTCACTACCGAAATCCCGTGGATCCAGGCCTCTCTTTTCTGCCTCATCACACAACAGATACAACCAATGGGCGCGATGCTCGAGCTGAGCTCTAATGGCCTGCAAAAGACCATTCTTGTACTTAGGTTCATTTTTTACGATACTCATATCTCCTCCTCATATGCTCTGATAAAGTCTTTATATACGCATACACACTGTCCAATATTTTCGATCCGGATATTTTCATTGTCGCCATGCACACTTGCAAAACGCTTAGGATCAAGATCAATAGGGGCAAATCGTAAGATGCATTCTGCCACATCCGAGAAGCGTCTGGCATCTGTGCCCGCTGTTAATAAAAACGGTGCCACCACTACATCGGGCATATCTTCTTCCAACACTTTCTTCAATACAGCATATTGCCTTCCCGTAAACGAAGATGGACGGCAATAATCACGTTCCACAAGCGTTATCTCGACACCGTGTCGAACAGCGATCGCACGCACATCTGCCATTTCCCGATCCAGATCCTCTTCACGGATGCAACGAACAAACAATGTACATTCCGCATCTTTGGCTTTGATCTGAGGATCCAAAAGAGATCCTGCCGCAACGGTCGTAAAAATCGCCCCGGTTGAAAGCATGGCCTTGGCCGGAGGAATCGTCAACATGATCTTTTTGATGATCGGTGCAAACAGATCCAAATGACCAAACAATACATTCATCGGAAACGACATATATGGTGCATGTGTTGCAAATGTCGCCTTTACTTCCGGATAAAACTTTCCTTTGAAGATCTTCTTTTTCTTCTTTTCCACTTCCTGCATAAACCCTACAAGACACAAGATAGCACTGTCATCATTGGGATCGAGGCCACCATGTCCCTTTGTCCCAAGTTTCACCGTACAACGGTATATATGTCTGCTTTTCTCATGCACCGCCACCATGGCACTCTTGCCTTGCCAACCCGGTATCATCCCCGACATGACAGCACCACCTTCATCCAAAACCACATCAAAGCGAATACCGTGCTCCTTAAACCACTCTACAGCAAGCACCATGCCATCTCCGCACACTTCCTCATTATTGGATGATCCTATATAGAGATCAAATCCCTCCGGGACCCAGCCCTCTGCCAAAAGCTCCTCAACCGCCTGCATCTCCGCAAACAACGGCGTCTTAGTATCTACAGTACCACGGCCATACAAAGCCCCATCGATCTCCACTGCACAAAATGCATCCGTCTGCCAACCATCGGTTGCGTCTACTACATCATGATGTGACATTAGCAAAATATTCTTTTCAGCATTTTTACCACGGATGATATAGAAGAAGCATCCTGAACCAAAAGTCAGCCTTTCCGCATTTTTTACAAGCAACGGAAACTCTTCATCCACCACACGATAGAACTTCGTAAACTCCTTATCATTCTCACCATCTCTTTTAAAGACAGTACGGCAATCGATCAACCTCTTCAGCTTTGCTACATATTCCTTGATCTTTTCCGGACAAACATTTTTTCTCTCAACTTCCGGTCTCAGCTCTCTTTTTTCCATATTTACTTACCCTCTATTGCTTTTAAAACTCTTTTCTCGTTATAACGGGACAGGCAGATCAATGAAAGAACACTGAACACCCCTGCCACAGCACCGGTCAATTTCACCCCGGCAAGACCTACCGCACCACCGCCTGTCGCACCGATCGCCAAGATGCTGGAAACGCACATCATGGCCACCGCCGAGGCGATCTTCTCAATGAATGTCTTTACTGCTGAAAAGATACCCTCACGGTTGATCCCGTTTTTTAGAATATCCTGTTGAATGATATCGGAGATGACCGCCTGTGGCAGGATATTGACAGACGCAAACGGAAATGCCACCGCCACTCCCATTAAAAGTCCAAGTACGAGCTCATACCCTTTGGCCATGATTGCAAACCGATCACCGAAAAATATAAATATATATACGACTGTGAAGATCGCCCCACTTGCCATCAAAAGTGGCTTCTTGCCTACCTTTCGGCTTTTCTTAACGATCAAAGGAAATAAGCATAATGCCGTAGCGATCGCCGCCAACATAACCAAAAATGACATCGACTCCGGTACATTGAGCAACACTGTAATGTAGTACAACATCGAAGATTGGAAGAAAGCCATCGCCACTCCACTGAACAGATCCCCCAGACTCACCGTCAAAAAATCACGATTATGAAATACGACGGCAAACGAGCGGAACACCGAGTCTTTCGGCCTATGTCCCGGCACCGTATAATCTCTTTCTTCAAATGCATATGCACTCAATAAAAGGCACACAGCTCCAATGCATGCAAAGACCGCAAATACCATTCGCCATGCCGCAATCGGTGTCAATCCCACTTTCTTAAACAGATCCACAAACAATGTAGCCGCATACATGAAGGAACTGGAACCCATAAAAAATGCAGTACTCAAAGCATAATAACCCACTCTGTCACCGGCATCCGGAATGATCTCGGGCACTAAAGCATTCCGTGGGATAAAGAACAGTGTATAACTCACATAGTATGCAATAAGAAATGCCCCGACCCAGATAGCGTTGGCAAGAGATCCCGGTGTAAACGGCGCACAAAAGATCAGCAACACCGACAATGCATACGGCAATGCCGCCCGACGCATAAACGGCATGCGTCTTCCTTCCCGATGCGTACATTTGTCACTCCATCCCGCCACGATCGGATCCGTCACGGCATCGATCAATTTTCCAAATGCCGTCAACAAAGCCATGATCGTCACAAAGCCGAACAATCTATGCTCAGGCAGCAAATGCGGCAGACCACTTTCGACTGTAGGCTGAAAAAAATAGAGCAGATAATTGCCGATCATTCCATTGAACAATCCTTTGGCGATATCTGCCATGCAATAGCGGTACATCTTCCGCTTTGGCAACCCCTTCTTCATGATATGTATCTCCCCTTTAGTTCTTTGATTATATCACACCACATGCATTTTTATGCAAAGACCAGACTGTTTCATATTATGTCCTCTATTTCGTCATTTTCAACAAAAAAAGAACAGCTGTCACAAGACAACTGTCCGATAAATGCTGATTACAATTCTTCGATATGTATCAAACGGAGTAGCTTTTCAACTTCCGAACGCTCTGCCAGTTCTTCACTTGCGGCCGAAGCACTGCCACAAGCAACTGCCTTCATCAACGCACGGGACATTGAACCTGTTTCTATATAACCACTGATGAAGCCCGCCACTGCGGAATCACCGGATCCGACGGTATTGACGACATCAACTTGTGGTGCCTTACAGAAATAGTCCTTTCCCTCTTCACTGATAAGCACCGCCCCCGTCTCACCAAGTGATACAAGTACATTACGTGCCCCTTGTGCTTGCAATGTATGAGCAGCGGAAACGACCTGGGAGATATCCTGCAAAGACGACCCGACTATCACTTCCAACTCTTGTCTGTTGGGTTTGATGAGAAAAGGATGATATGACAATGTTTCAGTGAGAAGTTCACCTTCCGCATCCACAATCAAACGGCACCCACGTTTCTCCACGACGGCCGCAATATCCGCATATGTACGACGACTCAGACAAGCCGGCACACTACCACTGACGACCAAAATATCATTTGGTGTCAACCGCTCCAAAGACTGCTCCAAGAGTTGCAAATTCCATTCTGAGATCTTAGGTCCCATGCCATTGATCTGTGTTTCCGGATCTCCTTTCATCTTAATATTGATACGTGTAAAACCGGCTTCCGCTTCGATCAGATCCGCTTCTATCCCCCGTAGCATCAATTCCCTACGCAGCATTTTACCGCTGTTTCCGGCCGCAAATCCCAATGCCAAACAAGTATGACCAAGATTTGTCAAGACCGTAGATACATTGATACCCTTGCCACCGGGCAGGATCTTCTCCTCATCCGTGCGGTTCACCGTCCCCATTTGAAAATCACGAACATGAATGATGTAATCCAAAGAAGGATTAAGAGTAATCGTTACGATCATATAAACTCCCTTCTGTCACTGATCATTTCTTCTTATATTTTATACCTCACCGAAGCGAAACAAAAGGCTGTCCAAACGACAGCCTTTGCTTTTTGATGAATGATATGCACCGATGGTTAATAGATGGGAAGGAAAGAAAACATTCGCACATAGCATCCAATGATTTGTATGAAAACATGAAGAAAGATTTTCATTTCAAGCCGAACAAGAAGGACCCACATAAACAGAAGGAAGAGAGAGGAGGATCTCATCATGCATCTTTCTGCTGCATCCTATGTGGGATCCCTCTATGTCCCTGCTTGTGATTTCAATATACGCCCCACGTTGTAAACAGTCAACAGTTTGCATACGTTATTCGCAATTATTTTTCACTTGTAATGTAATTTCTTACATTTCTTTCAAAAATACTATCGTGCAATCCTCTACTGCCCTTGATCTCCCGTCAGCTTTTCCCGCACTTCCTCTACGATCGCATCCGGGACCATACCGTCGATGTTGCCACCATATGCAGCGATCTCCTTGACCACAGATGAAGAAAGAAACGAATACTCCGGACGTGCGATCATCAGCATCGTCTCGATACCCGGATTCAACTTCATATTTGCCGTTGCCTGCTTCAACTCATATTCATAATCAGAGACCGCTCTGATACCGCGGATGATCGCCACCGCTCCAAGCTTGTGTGCCATTTCAACAGTCAGACCCTCTCCGATCAGTACCGTTACATTATTGGCTCCTTCAATGGATGCCAAACTCTTCTCGATCATAGCCTTTCTCTCATGTGCCGTATAAACACATTTTTTATTCGGATTGCGCATGATGAGCACCGTCACTTCATCAAACATCCTACTGGCACGTTCGATAATGTCCAAATGTCCGTTTGTAATCGGATCGAATGTACCTGTATATACTGCTTTCATTGCTGTTCTCTCTTTCCAAAGACCTTTGTAAGCAAAGGTGATATTTTCTTTCGTCGCATCCTTTCCCTTCGCAGAGACCTTGAATACGTCATGTGAATATGTTAACATATTTCTGTTTGAAAAGTAAACATAAGGAGGACTCTTGAGCGCTATGGCTAAGAACTTTAGTGAACTTTTATCCAGACTTTCTGAATGTGAGAAGAAAGTCCTGTCCGTTGCATGTGCACAGGATAAGGCAGTTCTTGAATCTGTCAAAGAAGCACATGAAAAAGGCATCGTTGATGCGATCCTCGTCGGTGATGAAGCAAAGATCCGTGCGATCGCAGCAGAGATCGGCATGAATGCCGATGAATTCAGGATCATCAATGAGCCTGATGATACAGTTGCACCGTTGACAGCTGTCAAGCTCGTCCATGACGGTGAAGCTGATATGTACATGAAGGGACTTCTTCCCACGAAGAACTTCCTGAAGTCCGTATTGAACAAAGAATGTGGTCTGAGAACAGGCAAGCCTCTTTCTCATGTAGCGGTATTTGAGATCCCGGGCATTGACAGACTTCTGTTCTTCTCTGACGTGGCTTTCATTCCGTATCCCACTCTTGAAGACAAGAAATCCATCATCGGTTATGATGTCGATGTTGCCAATGCATGTGGTGTTACTGATCCCAAGGTTGCACCGTTGGCTGCTGTAGAGGTCGTTAATCCGAAGATGCAGGCTACAGTAGATGCCGAAGAGCTTCGCAAGGCAAATGAAGCCGGCGAGATCAAAGGATGCGTCGTTGATGGTCCGCTGTCTCTGGACATCGCTCTCTATGAAGATGCTGCCATTGAAAAGGGTGCTCAGGATCGTCCTGCAGCTGCCAAGGCAGATATCCTCCTTTTCCCGGACATCCACGCCGGCAATCTCGTCTATAAGACGATCACACACATGGTTCCGGGCATCAAGAACGGTAACGTACTGGTTGGCACAGCCGCTCCGGTCATCCTCACATCTCGTTCCGATTCCAAGGACACAAAGGTATACAGCATCGCACTTGCTGCTATGCTCGCTGAACACATGAAGAAGGTAAATGGTTAATATATGGCATACAACATTTTAGCAATCAACCCGGGCTCCACATCCACAAAGATCGCCATCTTTGAGGATGAGAACAAGGTAGCCGAAGTAGTATTGGATCATCCTGCAAGTGAAATGGCTAAGTTCCCGAAAACTATCGATCAGCTTGATTTCCGTTATCACGTGATCCTCAATTATTTGAAGGAACAGAACTATGATGTAAACAAACTCGATGCATGTGTCGGCAGAGGTGGCTACCTCCATCCGATCGAAGCAGGTACATATACAGTAAACGATGCGATCGTACATGATCTGACAATTGCTCTGCATGGTGACCATGCTGCCAACCTCGGCGGTCTGCTCGCTAAGCGCATCGGTGATCCGCTGGGCATCCCTTCCTACATCGTCGACCCTACAGCTGTTGATGAACTTCAGGATGTTGCCCGCATCTCCGGTATGCCGGACATTTCCAGACGCTCCCTCATCCATGCTTTGAACATTCGTGCCGTAACACGTGAATATGCAAAGTCCGTAGGTAAGAAGTTTGAAGATGTAACATGTGTTGTTGCTCATATGGGTGGAGGTTGCACAACTGTTGTCATCCAAAACGGAAAAGTCATCGATATGTACAATGGTCTTGACGGCGATGGTGCATTCTCTCCGACAAGAAGCGGCGGTGTTCCGGTCGGTGATCTTATCAGACTCTGCTACTCCGGTAAGTATCCAACAGTAGACGATATGATGAAGAGAGCTGTCGGTGATGCCGGTATGGTCGCATACCTCGGCACGGCCGATCTTCGTGAAGTTGATAAGATGATCGCTGCCGGTGATAAAAAGGCAAAGCTCGTCAAGGATGCTTTCATCTACCAGCACGCAAAGGATATTGCAGCTCTTGCAGCTGTAGCACATGGCAAAGTTGATGCCATCATCCTTACAGGTGGTATTGCTTATGGCAAAGAAGTCGTAGACGGCATTGCTTCTTATGTTGACTGGATTGCTCCGGTCGTTGCTATTCCCGGTGAAAGAGAGATGATCGCTCTTGCTCAGGGTGCTCTTAGAGTATTGAACGGAGAAGAAGAAGCCAAGGAATACGAAGCTGAATAATCACGGACACAAAAAAAAGAACTTCCGCATTATGCGAAAGTTCTTTTTTTATCCTTCAGCGATCCTCATGCCGGATATCTTAAACATACGATTTCCTAAAGAGCAACGCATCAATTCCAAGAATTCCTCCCCCGATACTTTTCCACCATGTTCCATGACTTCCATATCCCCACTCTTACCGGTTACAAATACATCATCAGAGACAAACCCATTTCTTAAATAGAACTTTCGACGCGATATCCGCTGTTCGGCATTGATTGACATTTCATCCGGTCTTTCAATTAATAGCGCAATCTTTTTCCCTTGCAATTCACGTTCCAACTCTTTCAACAAAAATGTTCCTGTCCCTCTATCTCTGAATTGATGTGATACGGCAAGGTAATCTACCAACACATTGTTTTTATGAGGAATTGTCATGGCAAAGCCCATGACATTGCCATCCTCACATACGGTATAGATCTTCGCTGTCCCTTTCTTTAAAGTCTTCTTGATCGATCTGAAGGGCTTTCTTTCCTTCTTTGGGAATGCTTCTTCATATATCTCTTTTACGGCATCCAGCCGGTCATCTTTTAATTCTTCAAATTTCATATACTATTCCTCCACTATGCATATATGATATTAAGGTGTACAGTTACTGTAAGGACAATTGACAATGCTAAACAAATATCTATATACAACTGGTGAATTTGCCACCTTGAACAATATTAACAAACGTACGTTGCACTACTATGATGAGATCGGATTGTTCTCTCCCGCATGTAAAGATCGCGATACCGGATATCGTTACTACACATGCTATCAGACCACACAACTGTCGTTCATCCGTATGATGAGAGAATCCGGATCCGGCATCAAAGAAATCATGGCATATACGTCTCATCCATCTTCCACACGTTTCCAAGAACTTGCAAAAGCACAACAATCCAGGATCGACGCAAAGATCAACGATCTGCTCAAGGCAAAAGATTTTTTATCGCAAAAGATGGAGAAACTTACAGAATCAGAACATATCGTCAACGGCATGATCGAATGTACAAAGATTGCAAAAGCTAAACTTCTTCTATCGACCCCGATCAACGGCAGATATGAGGATACCGACTTTAAGACCGCTGCTGATTTTACCGATCGATTGAAGAAGCAATATACACTGTTTGAAAGTTTTGGGAGCAGACGTTCGGTAGATGATCTTATGACCGAGCGATATGACTGTTTTTACTATAAAACACCTGATGATCAAAAAGACTATGATGCTGTTAGACCGGGGGGGATGGCTTTATGTGGATACTGCATTGGTAGCTGGGACCGGTTACCTGAAATCTATACAAAGATGTTATCCTATGCCGAAAAACATTCTTTAAAGCTGTATGACTATGCGTATGAGGAAGGAATGAATGAAGCTGCTATAGCCGACAGCTCTCAGTACATCACACGTATACTCATCCCCTGTAAAGAAAAAGATGAGTCATGATCTGACCCATCTTTCAAAACGGAATACCATACCGTTTTCCTCGTCATATCCGCTCTTCTCCACACACTTCCATGATTTATCCAATGTTGGAAAGAAAGCGTCAGAATCACATAAGACAGCCACTCTGGTAAGATAAAGTTCATCCATGAAATCCATCATCTGTGCATACACAGATGCCCCTCCCAATACCCATATCTCTTCACACTTCTCATTTTTTGCATATCGTTTTAGCTCATCCAAAGAATGAATAATAAGTGCCCCTTCATATGCTTCCAAACTATGTGACAGAACAAGATTCGTTCTTCCCGGAAGCGTTTTTTGTTTTGGAAAAGAATATAACGTATTTCTCCCATACACAACCGTCTTTCCCCACGTCAACTCCTTAAATCTCATTAAGTCCTTCTTGATATGTACAAGTAGTTTATTATCTTTCCCAATACCACCGTTTTCACATACTGCCACTATGCCAATATATTTTGCCATCACACACCTCGCACCATATCTCAATGATACTACAAAAAAGACCGATCCTAGGACCGGTCACGCGTTCGATTATTATTTTTCGGTTGATCAATTATTCCTTAGATGCAATAGCTGCCTTCAGCTTTTCTGTCAAAGCCGGAACGATCTTATTCAGATCGCCTACGATACCATAGTCGGCAACATCGAAGATCGGAGCATTCTCATCCTTGTTGATAGCAATGATGATATCGGATTCTTCCATACCTGCAACATGCTGGATCGCACCGGAGATACCGATTGCGAAATATACATGAGGTCTTACAGTCTTACCTGTCTGACCAACCTGCAGTTCCTTAGGCAGCCAACCGTTATCTACAACAGCTCTGGAGCAAGCAACTGTGCCGCCCAATACATCTGCCAGATCTTCCAGCATCTTGAAGTTCTCAGCAGAGCCAACACCACGACCGCCGGATACGAGGATCTTAGCAGCAGCGATATCAGCAACTTCAGAGATTTCCTTGACAACTTCTTCGATCTCTACATAGCAGTTGTTTTTTTCGAGCGGTGCAGTCCAGTTGATAACTTCAGCCTTTGCACCTTCGATCGGAGTGATCTTCTGCATAACGCCCGGACGTACTGTAGCCATCTGCGGACGATTGTTCGGGCATGCAATCGTAGCAATTGTGTTACCACCGAATGCCGGACGTGTCATGAGGAGCTGCTGATGCTTCTGTTCCTTACCGGGTACAGGATTGAGCGGGAAATCACCGATCTCCAGCTTTGTGCAGTCTGCAGTCAGACCTGTTTCAACACGAGCGGATGTTCTCGGACCGAGGTCACGACCGATAGCTGTAGCACCGACCAGAACGATCTCAGGCTTGAACTCATCAATGAATCCGGACAAAGCCTGTGTGTATGGCTCTGTTCTATATTCCTTCAGTTCAGGGTCATCGATAACAACGACTCTGTCTGCACCATAAGCAGCCAGCTCATCAACCAGACCACCTACCTGATAACCGATCAAAACAGCTGTAACTGTCTTATCGTCCAGATCGTTGGCCAGATCTCTTGCCTTGCCGAGGAGTTCCAGGGCAATCGGAGACAACTTGCCATCTACCTGCTGGGCATAAATAGCAGTGCCCTTGTATTCTTCAAGATTCTTCTTAATCATCTGATGTTCTCCTCCAATTCCTTAGATAACGTGCTTCTCAGCAAGCACATTGACGATGTAGTCAGCAGCTTCAGCCGGAGAATCCGGAGTAACCACTGTACCCTTGCCCTTAGCAACCTTATCGGATGCCTTGGCGATCATTGTAGGGGAACCTGCCAAACCAATGTTGGAATCATCAACATCGAGCTGTGCTCTGCCCCAAACTGTTGTTTCCTTGTTGAATGCATCAAAGATCCCACCGGGAGTCATATAGCGAGGCTCATTCAATTCAGAAAGAGCTGTAATCAAGCAAGGCATCTGAGCCTTAACGATCATATAACCATCATCAAACTGTCTCTTGACCTTAACTGTATTGCCTTCAACTTCAACTTCACGTGCATAGGAGATAACAGGAAGGTGCAAATGTTCAGCAATCTGCGGACCGACCTGAGCCGTATCACCATCGATAGCCTGACGACCTGTGAAGATCAAATCGTATTCCATGTTCTTCAAAGCACCTGCAATTGTGGAAGATGTTGCCCATGTATCAGCACCGCCGAGTACACGGTCAGTGATCAAGAGACCTTCATCTGCACCCATAGCCATAGCTTCACGAAGAACTTCATCAGCCTTCGGAAGACCCATTGTAACTGCTGTTACCTTTACGTTTTCAGGATCCTTATCCTTGATTCTCAAAGCAGCTTCGAGACCTGCCTTGTCATCAGGGTTCATGATAGCGAGCATTGCGCCTCTATCCAAAGTTCCGTCCGGTTTGAACTTAACGCCACCGGCTGTATCCGGAACCTGCTTAATGCATACTACGATTTTCATTTATACGTTCTCCTCCTGCTTATTTCAAAAGATCGCTAGAGATGACCATTCTCTGTACTTCAGATGTACCTTCGTAGATCTCAGTGATCTTAGCATCTCTCATCATACGTTCAACTTCATACTCTCTGATGTAGCCGTAGCCGCCGAGGAGCTGTACGCACTTTGTTGTAACATCCATAGCTGTTTCAGCTGCGAAAAGCTTAGCTTCTGCTGCTTCTACAGAATATCTGGACTGGTTTTTCTTAGCTTCAGCCGCTCTGTAAACAAGAAGCTTTGCAGCCTGAACCTGTGTTTCCATGTTAGCGAGCTGGAACTGTGTGTTCTGGAATGCGGAGATAGCTCTGCCGAACTGCTTTCTTTCCTTAACGTAAGCAACAGTTCTCTCAAGAGCACCTTCAGCAAGACCAAGAGCCTGAGCAGCGATACCGATACGGCCACCGTCAAGAGTATGCATTGCATTTGCAAAGCCCTTGCCACGAACACCGAGCAGGTTGTCCTTCGGGATTCTGCAATCCTGGAAGATCAATTCATATGTAGCGGAACCACGAATACCCATCTTCTTTTCCTTAACACCGAATGTAAAGCCCGGAGTACCCTTTTCAACGATGAATGTGGAGAATCTCTTCTGCTTGCGGCCCTTCTTGTCAAGAACGATGTCTGTGTAAGCAACGATGATATAGATATCAGCTTCCTTACCGTTAGTGATAAAGCACTTGGAACCGTTGAGGACCCATTCATTTGTTTCTTCATCGAAAACAGCCTTAGTCTGGCAACCCTGAGCATCTGTACCTGCACCCGGTTCTGTCAAACCGAAAGCACCGAGCTTTTCACCCTTTGCGAGCGGAACAAGGAACTTCTGCTTCTGCTCTTCTGTACCGAATGTATTGATCGGATCCATGCAGAGAGATGTATGAGCGGAAACGATAACACCTGTTGTACCGCATACCTTGGAAAGCTCTTCAACGAGCATAACATATGTCAAAGGATCGCACCCCTGACCACCGTATTCCTTGGCGATCGGAACACCCATGAAGCCGTACTTCTGCATCTTCTTGACAGTTTCTGTCGGGAACTGCTCTGTCTCATCCACTTCAATGGCATGAGGCTTGACTTCTGTTTCAGCGAAATCCTTGAAAAGTTTCTGGGCCATCAAATGTGCCTTGTCTAACTGAAAATCCATTTATTTTTCCTCCAAATATAAACGGTGTCTATGCACCGAACAACAGCGCCGGCCGTCACGAAAACGACCAGCGCCGTCATAATCTCGATTAAAGTTCGTCTACCGGTGTCTTGCCGCCGTTGCTGTAGTCGTAGAAACCTCTGCCTGTCTTGCAACCGAGGTGACCGCCTCTGACCATCTTCTTCAGAAGCATAGCCGGACGATACTTGGAATCGCCTGTCTCGGAATAGAGAACTTCCATAATTGCCAGAACGATATCCAGACCGATGTAGTCACCGAGTTCCAGCGGTCCCATCGGATGGTTGCAGCCGAGCTTCATAGCTGTATCGATACCGCTGATGCTTGCGATACCTTCGCTGTATACCTGAATACCTTCGTTAACGAGCGGGATCAGGATTCTGTTTACAACGAAACCCGGAGCCTCTTTGACCTGTACCGGAGTCTTGCCGAGCTTAACAGCAATCTCCTTAACAGCTTCAACTTCTTCTTCAGGTGTATTGATACCTGCGATGACCTCAACGAGCTTCATGACCGGAGCCGGATTGAAGAAATGCATGCCGATGATCGGCTTCTTAAGACCAGCACCGATCTCTGTGATGGACAGAGAAGAAGTGTTGGATGCATAAATGCAATTTTCGTTCTTAACGATCTCTTCCTGAAGTTCCTTGAAGCAAGCCTTCTTCAGATCCATTCTTTCCAAAGCCGCCTCAACAACGAGATCCGGATCGACAGCCTGAGTATTCAGACCTGTAACGATCTTATTGACAATAGCATCAGCATCTTCCTGAGCCATCTTGCCCTTAGCTACTCTCTTGTCAAGAGCTGCCTTGACCTTTGCCTTACCGCCGTCTGCAAATTCCTGCTTGATGTCGCACAGATAAACTGTTTCAACATCTGCACACTGAGCAAATGCCTGTGCAATACCGCGGCCCATTGTGCCGGCGCCGATTACTGCTACCTTCATGTATATATATTCCTCCTGTATATAATCTTATTGTACTCTTTTATGAGAATTACTGATTGATGAAATTCTTTTCTTTTCTCTTTTCAACGAATGCTGTCATGCCTTCTTTCTGATCGGCTGTGGAGAAGCATTCACCAAAGAGCTTTTCTTCCAAAGCAATTGCTTCATCCATGTTCAGTTCAAGGCCTTCATTGATGGCCTTCTTGCACTGACGGACAGCGATCGGAGCATTTGCAGCGATCTGAGAAGCAAGCTTTTCAGCTGTCGGCATCAATTCTTCGAAAGGAACAACATTATTGACCAAACCGATACGCAAAGCTTCAGGAGCCTTGATATTGCGAGCTGTATAGATCATCTGCTTTGCATAACCGGGACCGATCAGACGAGCCAGTCTCTGTGTTCCGCCAAAGCCCGGAGTAATGCCAAGACCTGCTTCCGGCTGACCGAAAACAGCATTTTCGCTGCAGATGCGGAAGTCGCAAGCCATGGAAAGCTCACAGCCACCACCCAAAGCAAAGCCGTTGACTGCAGCAATGACCGGGATCGGAAGTGTCTCGATCCTTCTGAAGATGTCATTACCCTTCTTGCCGAAAGCCTCACCCTGTTCAGCATTGAGATCCTTCATTTCTGTGATGTCTGCACCGGCAACGAATGCCTTCTCACCGGAACCCGTAACGATCACAGCACGAACTGTGTTGAGATCGATCTGATCCAATGCTGCATTCAGATCATCAAGGACCTGGCTGTTCAAAGCATTGAGCTGAGACGGATTATCAATTGTGATGACGCTGTAAGCGCCCTTGTTTTCATACTTTACGAAACTCATTATAGGCCGCCCTTCAATTAGTCATCTTCACGTTCAACGACTGTAGCACACCCCATGCCACCACCGATGCACAATGTAGCAAGACCTCTGTGAGCATTCTTCTGCTGCATAGCATAGAGCAACGTTACAAGGATTCTTGCACCGGAAGCACCTACCGGGTGACCCAAAGCAATCGCACCACCGTTGACATTCAACTTGGAGAGGTCGAAACCGAGATCCTTACCTACTGCAACAGACTGAGCAGCGAATGCTTCGTTTGCTTCATAGAGATCGAAGTCATCGATCGTAAGACCTGTCTTCTTCATAACCTTCTTTGTAGCAGCTGTAGGGCCAACACCCATGATGGACGGATCAACACCTGCAAGGCAACCTGCTACGAATGTAGCCATCGGCTTAACACCGAGTTCCTTTGCCTTTTCTTCGCTCATGACAACGATTGCTGCGGCACCGTCATTGATACCGGATGCGTTACCTGCTGTAACAACACCGCCTTCCTTACCGGAGCAGCACTTCAGCTTGGAAAGAGATTCAGCTGTTGTACCCGGACGAGGACCTTCATCAGTGTCAACGATAGTAACGGCACCCTTCTTGCCCTTGATCTCTACAGGTACGATCTCATCCTTGAAACGGCCTGCTTCCTGAGCAGCAACAGCCTTCTGCTGAGATGCAGCTGCGAACTCATCGAGTTCTTCACGTGTCAAATGCCACTGATCAGCGACATTTTCAGCTGTGATCATCATATGGTAATCATTGAACGCATCCCACAATGCATCGTTGATCATTGTATCAACAAGACCCTTCTTAGGAGTGTTCATTCTGTAACCGAAACGTGCCTGCGGAAGTGCATAAGGTGCACGGGACATACTTTCCATACCACCGGCAACAACAATATCAGCATCGCCTGCAGCGATCATTTCAGCAGCCATGTTTACGCAGTTCAGACCGGAACCGCAAACAACGTTGACTGTAACAGCAGGTGTCTCGATCGGCAGACCTGCCTTCAAAGATGCCTGTCTTGCAGGGTTCTGACCAAGACCTGCCTGGATAACGTTGCCCATGTAAACATGTTCAACATCTTCCGGCTTGATGCCGGCTCTCTTTACAGCTTCTTTGATGACGATTGCGCCCAGATCGACTGCCGGAACGCTGCTGAGCTGTCCGCCCATCTTACCGATGGCTGTACGGCAAGCACCAGCTAATACGATTTTCTTTGACATATACTGTCTCCTCCATTTTCGAGCAACTTGTTAAAGTTTTCTCATACCTCCATATGCTAACATATTCACAGGTCATGTTCAATCCAAAACAAATGAAAACAACATTAATTTTTGAACGACTTTATAGCACTTTTTGTCGATTTTCACAAGCTATTCCACGTCTTCCAAAATACGGGCAATAACGGTACCGTGCAATGTGAACATTACCTCTGCCTTCACATGATCTTCCACGATCGCACACATCCATCCGGCAGAATGTGTTCCTCTTGCCACAGTATGGACGGAGTTAGCCACATATCCCAACATCACGTTCGTCAACGACTTTACCGCAATGGCCTCATCGTCATATTCATTGTCTTCATCACGCACCAACTTCACCTTTACACCGGGTCTCAGCATCTCCGTTCCCTGATAATGACCACATCCCGTGATTGTTACATAAATATCTTTTGTATTTGTCATATTGTTCTCCTCTTTGTTATCACACAAAGCATATACGATTTGTGGTACGCTTTTCGTGACAAAATAGTATAATTTAAATAAAAGGAGTTTGTTATACGTATGCAACACAAGAAGAACAGTATATTTGCAATTTACAAGATCCTGAAAGATCATGCCGATGAAGAACACCCCATTTCACAGACCGAGTTATGTAAAAAGCTCGAAGAGGATTACAACATCAAATTAGAGCGTCGTGCCATCTACACCAACCTCGATATGTTACAGGAACTGGGCATCAAGCTCAGCACATGGCGTGAAAACGGAAAAGGATATTATCTGAAGGAGAGACAATTCAGTGAAGGTGAAGTTTCGCTTTTATGCAATGCCATTCATGCTTCTCACTTTATCCCACAGAAAGAAAGCGATATCCTGATCAAAAAGTTACTGGACACACAATCAAGACAGCAAAAGAACAACTTTCATGCCAACACCTATCTTCCCAACGAGCTTAAAACAAACAACAACAGTATTATCGACAATTTCCGCGATATTGACAAAGCCATTGCCGAAAACAAGCAGATCACCTTCCACTACTATCACTATAACGAAAAAAAAGAACTGTATGATTCCTCTCCAAAAAGAATCATCAGTCCTTATTTTATTGTCCACGCCAACGAACGTGCCTATGTAGTCGGAGCAATCCGCAAGAACGGTGAGATCATGATCCGCCATTTCCGCATCGATCGCATTGCCGATCTCAGCATCTTGGACGAAACATCCATCAAGCGGCCAAAAGACCTTTGCACCGATGCCTATCTATATGCCAATGCCAATTTGATGATGTTCCGTGGAGATACGATTCCCATCGGCCTTCGTTGTACAGAAAATGCACTCTCACAAATGATCGATGTTTTTGGCACAAACACGATATTTATCAAAAACGGAGATCATTACGATTTCACGGTCAAGACCTCAAGATCAGGTATTCTGATCTTCGCCCAGCAATATCTGGATTTCGTACAGATCACATCTCCCGACGATGTTCGTCTGGAGTTCGAAAATCGCCTTGAAAACGCTCTGAAACGCTCGCGTTCCTTAGTCAACGACGAGGCATGATCTTACCGATATGATTGATGTGGATCGTGATCGTTCCATCCTCTTCATTGACAAAACGGATCATACCGGGATCATTGAAATATTCCACCGGAAATGACAATTCAATACCTGTATCGGTACGGATCTTTTGATTCTTCATCTTACGACCCACAGCCTTCATGGGGATCTCTGTCTCTTCGGGAAGGTCGACCTCTTTCGTCTTCTGCATGAAAGACGCATACATCTTCTCATCATCCGCAAAGATCTCTTCTGCCGCTCGGGAAGCCACCAGCGGCTTTTCTTCTGCACTTGTCTCCCGGATATATTGCTTCACCTTCGGCAATAACATAGTCGGATCTGCCTCATGTTCTTTGGCGACATCCATGACGATGTTCGTCACAGTCTCGATCACTTCCTGCCCGGATGGTCGTGAAGTACAATGCAACACAACATCTTTCATCAATTCCGTTCCTTCATGGCAAACCTTCGTATCATCCGCATACTGCACTTTCTTTGAAAGCAAATCGATGATGGCAAACGCATCTATCTTCTTGGTACCGGAAGGCAGGATATCATGATGCTGCACGATCTGATTGCAGATGCGACCGTTTACTTCTGCAGTATAATGTGTATACGCTGTCTGCGTCTCCAAAAGCATCATAACGATGTACGGTACATCTTCACACCGCACATCCGCCAACAGCACATCATAGGAATACACCTTTTCTCTTTCAAGAAAATCCCTCAACTCTGCAATGGCATTTCCGGCAAATCCCACAAGATCCAGCTCTTCGTTTTTATATGACTGTACATATGTAAGGAACCCACTGTCCTCCAAAAAAGAACCCTGCCGTGCCCGCAGATCGTTCATGGCTTTCTTAACATGCCTTGTTACATATTTCTCAGTCAACGGATCCCCGATATTCAATGTTTCTTCGGAAACTACCGTGGCATCATAACTTTGATCCAGCACTTCCAAGATCGCCGCATTCAGCACAAATTCCGGCACCTTGTGTTCGCCTTCCAACTCCAGATCTTCCATATTTTCCTCACTTTCTGAAAAAGCCGGTCACACCGGCTTTTTTTCTTTCTTATCCTCTGCTTCTTCATCGGAATCCACTTTGACCGGAATAAAATTACTTGCAAAGTTTTTCTTATCACGATGTTGCACATAGATGTAGCCGATACCACTGAAAACGACTGCACCGATCAAATTGACAAACAGATCTTTCATCGTATCAATGATGCCGATATCCAGATACCCACCTTCGATCAAATAAGAGGATCCGTCTGCCAAATGCAGTTCCGTGCTCTCAATACCTTTGATGATGACCGGATGATTCAAACCTTCCGGATTCAAATTCACCGAAGCGATCGATGAGACCATCGCATCCTTTTGCATATCCATGTCGAACAGCCTGTCTCCGGAAAATTCAAAGAATTCCCACATAACCCCAACAGTCATGGAAAAACAGAAGGCGGCAATAGCCATATACAACGGACTCAACTGAATGTTCTTGGAATTCCGATTTAAGATATCCACCAGCGAAAAACCGATCGCCGCACAGCAGAAACCGTTGATCGTATGCAACATCGTATCCCAGAACGGAATCAGATTATAGAAGTTGTTTATCTCCCCAAGTATCTCGGCACTGAAGATAAAGATATAGATGATGCTCTCCAAAAGATTGGGGAGATCGATCTTAAGTTTCTTCTCTATAAATGCCGGAACCGTAAACAAAACCAGTGATAACAGACATAGAAAACAGTTAAAATAGCTCTTCAGAAAAAACTCTCTGACCAGAACAAATATTACCAGTGCTCGTAATGTAATATACAAAGCAAGCGTTTTTTTATCTGAGTTATGGTACTGTCCTTTGCAGATTTGAATGAATTTTTTAAACATAGACCCTCCGCCTTCAGAGTCTAAATACTAACATAAACAAAGGAAAATATCAGCAGAACACATACTTATCAAGACGATCGAAAGCTTCCTTTACACGGCTCAGTGGAAGGGCAAGGTTCATGCGGATGCTCCACTCCCCATGAAAGCCACGACCATCCTTCCAGATAACGCCGACTTTCATACCTTTTTCGATCAGATCATCCATAGAACACAAATGTTCTTCACACCACTTTTGACAATCCAAGAAGAGCATATACGTTCCCTGTGGACAGCATACCTCCACACCTTCAAAATGTTCCCGAATGAAATCACAGGCATATGTAACATTGTCAGAAAGCACATTGCACAATTCATCTACCCAAGCATATCCCTCCGGCTTGTATGCTCCGATCAAAGCATGCATGGATAAAACATTCATGGAATTGTAGTGAGAAAGAGAGGCCGCTTTTTCCACTCTGTCCCGTAGCCATTTGTTGTAAATAATATGATAGGACCCAACCAGTCCGGCTAAATTAAATGTCTTGCTCGGTGCATACAATGCACATGTATGCTCTCTTGCATACGTATTCACCGACTGTGTCGGAACATGCTTGTTGTTAAACAGGATGATATCTGACCAGATCTCGTCGGAAATGACATACACATCATAGCGTTCAAACAACTCCATCATTGCGACGATCTCTTCTTTTTCCCATACTCGTCCACAAGGATTGTGAGGGGAGCAGAAGATCGCTGTATGGATATGATACTTCACGATGCGTCTTTCCATATCCGCAAGGTCCATACGCCAGATACCATCATCGTCTTTTACAAGTGGGCTGCATTCCAGGCGGAAGCCGGCCCCTTCTAACGCATGGGTAAAGCCGATATATGTCGGACTGTGCACAAGAATCCTATCGCCGGGAGAGCACAATGCGGACGCCGCAGATACGACCCCACCAAGTACGCCGTTCTCATAGCCGATATGTTCCGGAGCCAGACCTTCCACCACATTGCGACACTTCTGCCACTGAATAATGGCATCATAATATTCATCTGTGGGCATAAAGTATCCAAATGCCGGATGCTCCACTCTTTTGATGATCTCTTCCTGAATCGTCGGAACAACTGGAAAATTCATATCTGCGATCCACATCGGGATCTTATCGAATCCGTCATCTGTATAACCCGGGGCATTATCAACGGCTATGGAATCCTTGCCGTGCCTGTCCATGATAGAAGTAAAATCAAACTGCATATACTACACCTCCGTTTCTAACACTCTTATATTCTAATGATTCTCCACTTCCAAGTACATCCATCCCATATAAAAAGCTGCAGTGTTTCCACCGCAGCTTCACAATCGGCATAGCAGGAGGCCAAATGCCGGATCATAATATTATTTCTTTGCAACGTACTTTCTGATATCCAAAGAGATTGCAAAGAAGATAACGATACCAATGGCAATGTACTGTGCGTTGGCATTTACGCCAAGGAACTGCAAAGCTGTCTTCAACAGTTCAAATACCGCAACACCGATAATGGCACTGGACACCTTGCCTCGACCGCCGGTGACGGAAACGCCGCCGATCGTACATGCCGCAATAGCTTCCATTTCATAACCAAGACCAACGTTTACAGAAGCACCGCCGGACTTTGCACCGATCATCCATCCGGCCAAGGCATAGAACATAGCAGCCTTTGCATAGATCAAGATCAAAGTCTTCTTGACCGGTACACCGGCAACCTCGGCAGCCTGAGGATTGCCACCGATCGCATACATATATTTACCATGACGTGTCATATTGAAGATAAACCAAGAGATCACTGCCACAATGACCGCTATCCAGACTAGATAACTTATGCCAAGGAACTTACCGGATGCGATGTTTGTATACTCAGTTGTGAAACCACCAAGCGGAGAAGCACCGGTATAGATCAATGCCGCACCATAGATGATCTCCATCATAGCCATTGTGGCAATAAACGGAGGAACATGAAGATAAGCAATGAAGAAGCCGGTGATCATGCCTGCAATACCACAGATTGCCATGCATACAAGCAATGCCGTAAACGGATTGAGAGGGGCCATACCCGGGAAGAACTTACCTGAGAAATCAGCCTTCTGGAGCAATGTACCTGCCACACAAGCAGAGAAACCGATCATACGACCTGCCGAGAGGTCACACCCGGCAGTGATGATACATCCCGCAATCCCCAAAGCAATGACAAGTCTGTAGGACATGTTTCCCAAGATATTGAGGAAGTTTCCCTTTGTGAAGAAGTTGTCTTTCGTAAGACCGGTAATGACCACAAGAGCGATCATAATGATAAAAACGCCGTTATTGATAATAAAATCTTTCCAGCTCTGTTTCTTAAATACCTTGTTCATGAATCTTTTCTCCTAATCAATTATATTGAGCAGCATAGCTCATGATCTTTTCCTGCGTCATTTCAGCAGGATCTGAGATCTCACCTTTGATCATTCCTTCGCTCATGACATAAATGCGATCACTCATACCGATCAATTCCGGCATTTCGGAAGAGATCATAACGATCGCCTTCCCCTGTCTTGCCAGATCTGCCATGATCTCATAGATCTCATGTTTTGCGCCGATATCAATACCTCTTGTAGGCTCGTCCATGATCAGAATATCCGGATCACTTGCCAACCATCTGGCAACAATGACCTTCTGCTGATTACCACCGGACAAATTGGCGATATGTTCCTGCATATTAGGTGTCTTGATATGAAGTTTCTTAATGCTGTCATCCACAACAGCGTTGATCTTCTTATGATCGAGCACAAAGCCCGCTTTCAGATATTTGTTGTAGATGGAAACACCGACATTGTCCTTAATGGACAAACAACCGAAGATACCACGTTCACGACGATCTTCAGTGATCATGCCAATACCGGCCTTCATGGCATCTCTAGAACGCTTGATATTAACGACATTACCATGGACCTTGATCGTCCCCGACTCCAGATGTCTGATGCCAAAGATACCTTCCATCAATTCCGTTCTCTGTGCGCCTACCAGACCACCAAAGCCCACGATCTCACCGGCTCTTACATTAAATGAACAATGGCGGAAAGAGTTAGGGTGAATGGAAGTAATATCTTCGCATTCCAGAATGACCTCTCCCGGCTTATTTTCACGTACCGGATAGATCTCCGTAAGTTCACGACCGACCATCTGAGCAATGATCTCATCGATCGTGATCTTCTTAGCATCCCATGTGCCAATGTATTTGCCATCACGCATGATCGTGATGTCATCGGCGATCCGCTTGATCTCATCCATCTTATGAGAGATGTAGATCATAGATACGCCACGATCACGCAGATCGTTCATGATCCTGAACAATGTTTCAACTTCGGCATCTGACAATGATGAAGTCGGCTCGTCGAAGATAATGACATCTGCATTGTGTGAGACTGCCTTGGCGATCTCAACCGTCTGCATCTGCCCGATCGACAATGAACCCAACGGCTTCTTAACATTGAAATCCATCCCAAGATCCTTGATCCACTTCTCTGCCTCAGCATTCATCTTTTTATGATCCACAACACTGATGGGACCATATTTCTTCATCGGAAATCTACCAAGATACATATTCTCGGCAATACTTCTTGCAGGGATCGGTTGCAATTCCTGATGCACCATGGCAATACCATGATCCATCGCATCATCCGGAGATTTGATCTCCACTTTTTTCCCGTCAAGCAGGATCTCACCTTCATCCATTTTGTAAATGCCGAATAGACACTTCATCATCGTGGATTTACCGGCACCGTTCTCACCCATCAGAGCATGAACAGTTCCTTTCCTGACAGAAAGATTTACACCATCCAGAGCCCGAACACCCGGGAACGTTTTGACGATCCCTTTGATCTCCAGCTTATATTGCGTATTCTCTGACATGTTTATCCTCCTAAAAACCTTGATACAAGCGAAACAGGTGCGGCGCAACCTTGCATCCGCACCTGTTCAAAGTCAATTGTTACTTCTTCTTAACGAGATCGAGGATCTCAGCTGCCTTATCCGGTGTAGCTACCTTAACGTAGTCACAACCGATGTAATGCTCGTTTTCCTTTCCTTCCAGATAATTCACTGCAGCATCGGCAGCACTGTGAGACTGGGTGATGTGGTCATTGAAGACAGTACCTGTCATCTCACCGTTCTGAATGGATTCCAACGCTTCCGCCAAAGCATCGACACCGACCAAGAAGATATCTTTACCCGGCTTTCTGCCTGCTGTCTTGATGGATTGCAAAGCACCCATTGCCATCGCATCGTTATTGCAGAATACGACTTCTACATTCTCACCGTCTTTAGCAAGAGAATTGGCAACGAGCTGCTGTGCCAACGGCTGATCCCAGTTACCGATCTGATCATCGAGGCAATTTACCTTGAGACCGGCATCTTCAAGTGCCTTAACGGAATATTT
>X413_Lion__coassemble_45_pt1 | contig 82529 bp, 65 predicted proteins | sample X413_Lion__metabat2_high_PE_002 | metagenome-assembled genome bin X413_Lion | reverse complement strand
GTTAGTGGGAGGAAGAGGTGAGGCAGAGGGTAGTTTATAGTTATGGTTGGTAGGTTTAATTTTTGTTTTTGTTTTGTTTTTTTTTTTTTTTTTTTTTTTTTTTTTTTTTTTTTTTTTTTTTTTTATTTATTTATGCATAGGATGTGGTGGAAGTGGAGAGGCATAGAGGGGTTGTTTGCCGGAAATAAGTGATATCGATGGCAAATATCATAATGTATGCGGTGCACAAAGAATGGTTAATAACACTGATCCTTTTTTATAGTTGAAAGTGATCGTTTAGGAGTTCCGTGTTTCAGCCATATCGTTATGATACTGGTATGTTGAAAAAAACGGGGGTGGAAAGTGAGTGAGTTTTACATCCGTATAAGCAGACGGTAAATATGGAGTATCGGTAATGACGGAATGGTTCTTTTCAGCAGAAATGTATATGGGAAAGTGATGGCCCGCAGGACAGACTATATGTACTTGAAAGACTGCAAACAGATGATGTATAACGAAGGAATGGAATAGAGTGTTAGATCATAATGTGCTGGCACATCACAAACGGTATATTGTGAGTTATTTTAACAGGAGATAAAAGGGTCTTTTTCACGATAAACGGCGCACTGATCGACTGGTGTAATGAATTGTTTTTTTTGGCATGAAATACATCTGACCGTAAGTTTTTCAATGTTGAAAAACCGCATGAAATAGGGATTTTCTTTGCTTTTGTTGCGCTTTGGTGTACAATAGAAATGTGTATGGAAAAGAATGAAAACGGCAACGCACAGGATGCGGAAAAAAAGAATGGTTTGACAAGTGAGATATGGGGATTCCTGAAGGATATGATCGTAAGTTTACTGATCGTGTTTTTTGTGGTTCAGGTCTTGATCAGACCGGTGCAGGTTGTGGGGCATTCCATGGACCCGACATTGCAGGATCGTTCCTATGGATTTGCAAATGTCCTCGGTACAAAACTTGGACATCTGGAGAGATTCGATATCGTGATCGTTTATGTGGAGGAAAAAGATGAATATCTTGTGAAGAGAATCATTGGTATGCCGGGAGAGACGGTTTCTTATCGCAATGGGCAACTTTACATTAATGATGATCCGGTGGAGGAAAAGTTCTTGGATACGGATTATGCAAAGTCTTATCCGGAGGGCACATTTATGAGTGATGTGGATCCTATTACTCTTGGAGATGACGAGTATTATTGTCTGGGTGATAATCGTCCGCATTCCACCGATTCCAGATATTATGGTCCGTTCCATAAGAAGGATATTGCAGCAAAGGGTATGTGTGTGTTTTGGCCGTTGAATGCGATTGGAGTGAAGTCATGGTAAAAGTACAATGGTATCCCGGTCATATGGAAAAAGCGCGCCGGGAGATGAATGACAGATTACAGGCTGTTGATATGATCATCGAAGTATGCGACGCGCGTATTCCCGAAGCAAGCAGGAATCCAATGCTTGCCGGGATGGCATTGCAGAAGCCGCGTTTGATCATTCTAGGCAAGTGTGATCTTGCGGATGAAGAAATGACGAAGAAGTGGATTGCGTACTATAGTCGTGAGAATACGTCGGCAATTGCACTGGATCTGATTCACGATAACAATTCTGGACGAAAGGTCATCAAGGCGTGTTCTAAATTGATGGAGCCGATCCATGCTCGCCAGCGTGCTCGTGGGATCAATCCCCGTGCTGCTCGGGCTATGGCAGCGGGTATTCCGAATGCAGGTAAAAGTACTTTGATAAATCGCATTGCGGGAAAAACAACAGTTAAGGCTGCTGATAAACCGGGTGTTACGAGAAGTCTTACATGGATCCATGCGGATCCACAGTTGGATCTTTTGGATACGCCGGGGGTGCTTTGGCCGAAGTTTGATGATGAAAAGACCGGCTCTCTTCTTGCTGCTCTTGGTGCGATCAATGAGAATATCTTGGATCTGAAGTTTATTGCTATGGATACGATCCATGCTGTACAGGATCTTTATCCCGGGCTTTTGGAGAAAGAGTTTGATGTGGACGGCGCGAATCCCAACGGTATGTTAAAGGCAATCGCACAGAAGCGTCATTTGCTGGCGAATGACGGACGTCCGGATACGAAGCGTGCCGCATCTGTTTTTTTACATGAATTACGCAAAGGCAGATACGGTGGGCTGACATTGGAGGTTCCTTGTGAAGAGAGCGAAGAAAGTTTGTCCAAATGAATATGAGCACCGTTTTTGGGCGGAAGGAAAGCTTGTACTTGGCTTGGATGAAGCAGGGCGTGGACCATTGGCAGGTCCATTGTCGGCGGCCGGTGTGATCTTTCCCATTGGATATGAGAATCCCGATATTTATGATTCCAAGTCTCTTAGTGAAAAGAAAAGAGATCTGCTTTACGAGCAGATCATGGAAGATGCACTTTGGTTTGAAATCGTGGAAGTGACAGAGGAGGAGATCGATCGTTTGAATATATATCGTGCCGATCAGAAGGCATTTGGCAATATAGCTTTACACAGTGCGGCAGATATCATCTTGACGGATGCTATGCCTTTACCAAGCGAAGAGCGGAAAGTGATCGATCTTGTAAAAGGAGATCAAAAGAGTATTTCCATAGCGGCTGCTTCGATCCTTGCTAAAGTGACAAGAGATCGCATTATGAAAGAATATGACATCCTATATCCGGAATATGGATTTGCCAAGAATAAAGGATATCCAACTCGCCAACATATGGATGCTATCGAGAAGTACGGTATCACGCCGATTCACAGAAGATCGTTTGGTCCTGTGAAGTATCATCAAGAGAGCTTGTTTTAAGAAGATTGGAAGTGCAGTCGAACGCTGCCCTTTTTTAATATGTACATGGGGGAAGATCTAAGCTTCATCATATATACAAGTAGTAAGGAGAGCAGTATGGAAGAAAGAGAAATGCTGGCACGCTTTGCAGCATATTATGAAGGGAATTGGAAGAAGATATATATGGCTTTGGAACGGCATGAAAATGTTCCGGATGTGAAGATCTCAGAGAAATACATAACAGTGCTGGATCAGCAATATCCGGATCGTTTGAGGGAGCTGGAATGTCCACCGTGGGTGTTGTTCTATCGAGGTGATCTTTCGTTGCTACAGGGACGCAAGGCAACTGTGGTGGGGTCAAGAGAAATGTCGGAATATGGCAGGGTCACGACAGGCATTACCGTAGATATTCTTAAGAAAGGGATGATCATTGTGTCAGGACTTGCCAAAGGCGTGGATGCCGAGGCACATGCACATGCTTTGTGTGGCGGTCGCACGATAGGGGTGATAGGGCACGGTATGGCGATCCGTTATCCTGCCGCAAATGCGGAGCTGTATGAGCAGATTGAGAAGCATGGACTATTGATATCGGAGTTTCCGTATCATACACCGATTAGAAAGTATCATTTTCCTTGGCGCAACAGGATCTTGGCGGCATTGGCGGATATCGTGATCGTGACCCAAGCCGGTGTAAAGAGCGGTACGATGCACACGGTCAATGCGGCATTGGAGTTGGGCAGGGAGATCTATTGCATTCCATATCCCTTTGCTTGTGAGCAAGGAGAGCTGTGTTCTCAGTTGATCAAAGAGGGTGCGGGAATATTGTATAATACAGAGCAAATAGAAGATCTTCTCACAGGATCACCGTAGCGCCACGGTGTTGAAAAGAAAAATCAATTAGTGTAATGTGTAAACTGTTGCAATTTTTATACGTAGCGAAAGGCAGGGAGTTTAATGAAGAATCTTGTGATCGTAGAGTCTCCTTCGAAATCTAAAACGATCGGTAAATATCTTGGAAAAGATTTTACAGTCGTTTCCAGCAAGGGACATATTAGGGATCTGGCGATCAAGGGAAAAGAAGGACTTGGTGTCGATATAGATAATGATTTCACACCTGTATATGAGGTGTCTAAAGAAAAGAAAGATGTTGTAAAAGAGCTTAAGGAAGAAGCGGCGCAAGCAGAAAACGTTTATCTTGCGACCGACCCGGATCGTGAAGGTGAAGCGATCTCTTGGCATCTTGCGCAAGTGTTGAATCTTCCGGAAGATGCAGTGGATCGTGTTACATTCCATGAAATCACCAAGAATGCGGTACAAGAAGCTTTTGCGGCCCCACGACAGATAGACATGGATCTGGTTCATTCACAGGAAACAAGACGTATCTTGGATCGTATCATCGGTTTTAAGCTTTCTAAGCTTTTAAAGAATAAGATCAAGTCCAAGTCTGCAGGTCGTGTACAATCTGTGGCTTTGAAGTTGATTGTGGAGCGTGAAAAGGAGATCAAAGCATTTGTTCCCGAAGAATATTGGACACTGGACGCCAAGTTTGAGAAAGAAGGTATGGAATTTAATGCGTCTTTATCCAAGATCAATGGTAAGAAGGCAGAACTTCATGATCGGGCTCAGGCTGATGCTGCATATGACGCATGCAGAGGGGAGTTTACGATCTCTTCGATCAAGACTTCTCAACGTTCACGGAAGCAGCCGTTACCTTATATAACATCAACTTTGCAGCAGGAAGCCAGCACTAAGCTCGGCTTTGCAGCAAAACGAACGATGTCTATTGCTCAGAAGCTGTATGAAGGTGTTGATGTAGGTCACGGTCAGGAAGGTCTGATCACATATATGCGTACTGACAGTACAAGATTGTCCGATGTATTTATTTCTTCAGCTCGCAAGATGATCGAGGATGATTACGGCAAGGAATATCTTGGGGTGTATCATGCTAAAAATGACGCAAATGCACAGGATGCGCATGAGGCGATTCGTCCGACAAATATAGAAAATACGCCGGAAAAGGTAAAGGATCATCTGACTTCCGAGCAGTATCGTCTCTATAAAATGATCTATGCAAGAGCTGTTGCTTCCTTGATGGCACCTGCTAAAGTGGATTCTTCCACGATTACACTGTCTCAGAATGGACACGATTTCACGGCCAATGGATCCAAGCTTGTGTTTGACGGTTACTTGAAGATCTATAAAGAATATGATTCCGGCAAAGATGTTCTTCTTCCGGCATTGAGTGAACATGAAACTTTGGTGGCTAAGGAGCTTGTTCGCAATCAGCACTTTACAGAACCGCCGGCTCGCTACACTGAAGCACGTTTGATCAAAGCTATGGAGGAAGAAGGAATCGGTCGTCCTTCCACATATGCCATGATCATTGATACGATTCAGGCGAGAGGATATGTCACATTGGACAGAACTTCCGAGAAGTCCCGTACAAAGGTCTTTAAGCCCACAGAGCAGGGAGAACTTACAGTTGAAAAATTGGATGAGTTCTTTTCTTCCATTATCAACGTAAAGTATACGGCGAAGATGGAATCTGAATTGGATAATATTGCTGAAGGTAAAGCCGGGGAATTGGAAACATTGCGTTCTTTCTGGGAGAAGTTCCGTCCTTTGCTGGATCATGCGTATGAAGGTATGGAGAAAGTGGAACCACAACCGGTCGGTGAGAAATGTCCGGACTGTGGGGGGGAACTCGTTTATCGCATCGGTAGATTTGGCAAGTTTATCTCTTGTTCTAACTTTCCGTCTTGTCGTTATACAAGACAGATCGGGGCTGAGAAGGAAAAACCGGAACCGATTGGCCGACAGTGCCCGGAGTGCGGTAGTGATCTTGTAAAGAGAAAGAACCGTTTTGGATCTTATTTTGTAGGTTGCTCCAACTATCCAAAATGCCATTATATGGAAAATCTGGATGGGGAGCGCGTATATTCCAAAGCAGATAAAAAGGCGGCTGAAAAAAAAGCTGAAAAGGAAGAAGCGGTAAAGGAAAAAAAGGAAGCAAAGAAGACAAAGACCAAGAAAACCACAGTTGCCAAAAAGACAACAACGAAGAAGGCCACAGATAAGAAGACAACTGCAACTAAGACAACAAAGCGCAAGACAGCGAAGAAAGAGGATACGGAATGAGAGCAAAAGTGATCGGTGCCGGCTTGGCCGGATGTGAAGCGGCATGGCAGCTTGCCCGTCGTGGGATCGAGACAGATCTGTATGAGATGAAGCCGGTGAAGCATTCTCCAGCTCATCATGCCGATACATTTGCAGAACTTGTTTGTTCCAATTCTCTGCGCTCGGATGCATTGAATAATGCAGTTGGACTTTTAAAAGAAGAGATGCGTATGATCGGTTCGTTGATCATGGAAGCAGCGGAAGCAACAAAGGTTCCGGCCGGCAGTGCTTTGGCGGTGGATAGAGAAAAGTTTTCCCAATATGTCACCGACAAGATCCGCAAGGAACCACTCATCCATGTTATTGAAGAAGAAGTGACAGAGATTCCGGAAGGGCCGACGGTCATTGCCACAGGCCCCTTGTCCTCTGATGCTATGGTAGAGGCTATCGGTAAGCTCATCGATTCCAAATATTGCTATTTCTATGATGCGGCTGCTCCGATCGTCACTGCCGATTCCATTGACTTTACCAAGGCATATCGTAAGAGCAGATATGATAAAGGTAGTGCGGACTATATCAACTGTGCCATGGATTTTGACCAGTTCAATGCATTCTACGAGGCAGTCGTAACGGCTAAAACAGCTGAGTTGCACAGCTTTGAAAAAGAAGTTTACTTTGAAGGCTGTATGCCATTTGAAGTTATGGCCAAAAGAGGGAGAGATACACTTCTTTTTGGCCCAATGAAGCCGGTTGGTCTGGAGCGTGATGGAGAGCGTCCATATGCAGTCGTACAGTTGCGTCAAGACAATGCGGAGGCGTCTCTCTATAATATCGTAGGCTTCCAGACACATTTGACATGGGGTGAGCAAAAGCGGATCATTCACATGATCCCGGGGCTGGAGAATGCTGAGATCGTACGTTATGGAGTGATGCATCGCAATACATATATTGATTCTCCGATCGCTCTGGAGGAAGGTTATGTCAGCAAGTCTCGACGCGATCTGTTCTTTGCCGGGCAGATGACGGGTGTTGAGGGCTATATTGAAAGTGCGGCCAGCGGTATGTTGGCAGGTATCAATCTGGCTCATGTTATGAACAATGAAAAGATATGCAGACCGGGTGTAAATACAATGATCGGTGCAATGGCATACTATGTTACGCATGCCGATCCGAATCATTTCCAGCCGATGAATGCCAACTTTGGCATTATGCATCTAGAAGGAAAGTTTAAAAAGAAGGATCGCAAAGCGGCTTATGCTCCACAGTCTCAGGCCATTATCAGGCAGCTGATCGAGGATCATGCTCTTTGAGGATGTCTTAGATAGATTTCTTCACCATATAGCTATGAAGGGGACCGGTTCCGATGATACGCGCGATGCATATCATCGTGATATAAGCCGGTTCCTTCTGTATCTTGAAGAGAAAGGTATCACATCCTTTGAAGATGTGAAAAAAGATACGATAAGCGAGTACATCACGCAGTTGAGAAGTGGCAAGATAGGGGGCGTTTCTTTGTCCAATGCATCATTTTCCCGCAATCTCTCTTCATTAAAGTCGTTTTTTCGTTATCTAAACAAATATGAAGGCGTGCAGAATGATCCGGTAAGAATGTTTCGGGGAGGGCGTAGCAAGCGGTCTCTTCCGGATTATCTGACTTTTGATCAAATGGAGGAAATCTTTAATGTATTTGATATTTCAGACCCGGTCGATCTCAGAGACAGAGCAATACTGGAAACTATGTATGCGTGTGGACTTCGTGTCTCAGAGTGTGCATCTCTGAAAGTGCAGGACATCTCTTTTGAAGAAGATCGACTGGTCGTGATTGGAAAAGGAAATAAAGAGCGCTATGTTCCGATCTATCCAAGATGCGTTCAATTGCTGCATCTTTACATCACAGAGGCAAGACCGATGTTTCTGCAAAAAACAAATACCGATGCATTGTTTTTGAATAGAAAGGGATCGGCTATCAGTGTGCGTTCGATCCAGAAAATTGCGGAAAGAGCAGGAATCGCGGCAGGATTGTATATTCATGTGCATCCGCATATGATCCGGCACTCATTCGCTACTCACCTTTTGGACAATGGGGCAGATCTTCGCGTGGTGCAGGAACTGCTTGGTCATGCAAACCTTTCGACTACACAGATCTATACACATGTGACCCAGGATCGTCTCACAAAAGCTGTGGAAGATTCCCATCCGCATTCTCTGAAGAACGAAAAAAACGATAAAAATCAATAAAAATGCTTTTCACGAATGTCTTGGTGTGCTAACATACATAAGGCATTCGTCTTTTTATATGCACGAATGTACTTCTCACACAGTGGATTCACTATCCCGTGCACGGGCATCCGTGTTGATGGTGTTCGAAGCTGTGGCGGAAAACAACGGAAAGCGAGGTAAAAATTATTATGACTGTTGTTTCAATGAAGAAAATGCTCGAAAACGGTGTTCATTTCGGTCATCAGACACGTAAGTGGAACCCTAAGATGAAGCAGTTCATCTACACGGCAAAGAACAATGTTTACATCATCGACTTGGCAAAGACACAGGTACAGCTCGACAATGCTTATGCAGCATTGAAGAAGATTGCTGAAGACGGCGGTAAGGTGCTGTTTGTCGGTACAAAGAAGCAGGCTCAGGCTACTGTACTTGAGGAAGCTATCCGCTCCGGCAGCTTCTATGTAAACCAGAGATGGCTCGGTGGTACTTTGACAAACTTCAGAACGATCCAGAAGTCTATCAAGAAGCTTGTTGACATCGAAGAGATGGAAGCAAATGGCACATTGGCAAAGTACACAAAGAAGGAGCAGGCTCTCTTCTTGAAGCAGAAGGATAAGCTTGAAAACTTCCTCGGTGGTATCAAGGAAATGAAGAAGCTCCCGGATGCATTGTTTGTCGTTGACCCGCTCGAAGAGCACAACGCAGTTGAAGAAGCACGTAAGTTGAATATTCCGGTATTTGCATTGATCGATACAAATGCAGATCCGACAAAGGTTACATACCCTATTCCTGCAAACGATGATGCAGTACGTTCCATTAAGTTGATGGTCAGCTTGGTGGCAGATGCTATCGTTGAAGCTAAGGGCGGTGTATTGGAAGCTGCTCATCAGGAAGAAGAGGGTGAAGACATCACAATGAAGGATGTTATCATCAACGTTGAACAGCAGGCTGCTGAATATGAGCGTAGAAGAAGACAGAAGTATGAAGAACGCCGTGCTCAGATGGCTCAGAACAATCGCGGCAAGTACAACGGCGAACGTCGTGTATTCCGCAGAGACAACCGTAACAATACAGCTGCAAAGCCGGTTGCAAAGGCTGAGACAGCTGAGGTGAAGGAGGAAAAGTAATCCATGGCTGACGTAACAGTAGCAATGATCAAAGCCCTGCGTGAAAAGACAGGCGCAGGCATGATGGACTGCAAGAAGGCTCTGTCCGAGTCTGAAGGCGACGAAGCAAAGGCAATCGATTGGCTCCGTAAGAAGGGCGTTGCAAGTGCTGCAAAGAAAGAAGGCAGAGTTGCTGCCGAGGGTCTCTCCAGAGTACTCGTCAAGGGCGATAAGGCTGCTATCGTTGAAGTTAACTCCGAAACAGACTTCGTTGCTAAGAACGAGAAGTTCTTGAACTTGCTCGACAGTGCTCTTGAGACAATTATCGATTCCGATGCCAAGACAGTTGAAGAAGCTTTGGCTCTCAAGACAGCTGAAGGTACATTGAACGATGAATTCATCAATGCAGTTGCTGTCATCGGTGAGAAGATCACATTGAGAAGATTTGAAGTTCTCACAAAGAGTGAAGGTGAAGAATTCGGTTCTTACATGCACCAGGGTGGCAGAATCTCTGCTGTTGTACTTGTTAAGGGTACAGATGATGCTCAGGTTGCCAAGAACATGGCTATGCAGGTAGCATCCATGAATCCGACATACGTTTCCAGAAACGAAATGCCACAGGATGTTATCGCTCATGAGCGCAAGATCCTCGCTGATCAGATCGCTTCTGATGAAAAGCTTGCCAACAAGCCTGAGAAGGTTAAGGAAGGCATTGTTGAAGGTCGTCTTTCCAAGGAATTGCAGGATATGTGCCTTGTAGATCAGCTTTTCTTCCTGGATCAGGATCTCAAGTGCGGTCAGTACTTGAACAACAACCACGCTGAAGTACTTCGTTTTGTTAAGTACACAGTTGGTGAAGGTATTGAGAAGAGACAGGATGACTTCGCTGCTGAAGTAGCTGCTATCGCATCCAAGTAAATACATAACAATTTTCGATCATGAAACGGCACTTATGTGCCGTTTTTTTGCTTTTGTATGCTGTAAACGTACTGTTTTGAAAATGTTAAGTTCGGTAGTTTCACTTATAGATGAAAAGGGTTACACAATATAAGAATTTTTATATGTTTGTTTATGATTTTTATAGTTTTTCCCATGTATTATCTTTTGTCTTTCGGTACAATAATATATGAGTTATCGTGGTTTTTCTGTGTGAAAATCTTTAGATAATAGAAATTCGGAGGGAAAATTTATGCAAAGAAGTTTTGCCAGAGTTGGTGCAGCTCTGATTGCGGCATTCCTTGCAGTACAGGGAACGGGGTCCGTTACTCGTGTATTTGCGGATGAAGCACTCATGGTCAACACTGATTCAAACTCCCAGATGAGTTCCAAGAGTGAAACTGTCTATGTGAACAAGTACGGTAGTACAACAGAGCGTTCACAGAATTTTGACAGTAACTGGAAGTTCAACCTGGGTGATGCAGCTGGGGCACAGAACCCCACATTTGATGATTCCGGTTGGAGAAACTTGAATCTGCCGCACGATTACAGTATTGAACAAGAATATTCTAAATCCGGTGAAGCGGAATCCGGTTATTTGCTCGGCGGTATCGGCTGGTATCGTAAGAACTTCACAGTTGATGATTCTTTCAAAGATAAGAGAGTCAGATTGGATTTTGATGGTGTATACATGAATGCCACTGTTTATGTAAACGGTGTTGAGGTTGGTACACATCCTTACGGATATACACCATTCTCCTTTGATATTACAGATCAGATCCAGTTTGGTAAGGAAAATACAATTGCTGTTAAGGTCAATCATCAGACTCCTTCCAGCCGCTGGTATTCCGGTAGTGGTATCTACAGAAGTGTTCATCTTACAACAACAAATGCAGTTCATGTAGATCTCAATGGTGTGAATGTAGTTACACCTAAGCTGAAGGAAAAGAACTTCAATACTAATGTTAAGACAACAGTTAAGAATGATTCTAAGGAAGCTAAAAAGGTAACTGTAGTCAATACTATTTTTAAGAAAGGAGAGGATGCTTCCAAGAAGGTAGGTACGATTGCTTCTAAGGAAACAAATGTTCCTGCCGGTCAGTCTGTAGACTTCACAAATATTGTGGATGTTAAGAATGCTGATCTTTGGGATACAGAACATCCGAATCTTTATACAGTAAGAACAGAGATCAAAGTCGGAGATAGTGTTTTAGATACTTATGATACTGACTATGGTTTCCGTTATACGGAATTTAAGAAAGATACCGGTTTCTATCTTAACGGCAAGGCTGTTAAGCTGAAGGGCGTCTGCATGCACCATGATCAGGGTGCCCTTGGTTCTGTAGCTAACCGTGATGCTATGGAAAGACAGGTCAAGATCCTCAAGGATATGGGCTGCAATTCCATTCGTATTACACATAACCCTGCAGCTAAAGAATTCATCGATATCTGTAACGAGAACGGCATCCTTGTCGTAGAAGAGATCTTCGATGGTTGGATGCATGCTAAAAATGGCAACTCCAATGATTTCTCGGGATGGTTCAATAAGACAATTGATGAGAGCAATCAGATCCTTGGTAAGACAAACAATGAAACATGGGCTGAATTTGATCTGAAGGCTACATTGAAGAGAGATCAGAATGATCCTTCTGTCATCATGTGGTCTCTTGGTAATGAGATCCAGGAAGGTGCCGGCGGCGGAGGTTATGAAGCTAAGGCGGCTGAATTGATCGAATGGGGCAAGGAAGCTGATCCTTCCAGACCGCTGACAGTCGGAAGTAATGCTCTGAAGGGTGAAAATGGTTCCGGTACACATACAACGATCGGTGATAAGCTCGATAAGGCCGGAGGTACTGTAGGTACAAACTATTCTGACGGTACAAGTTATGATAAGATCCATAGATTGCATCCTGAATGGGAATTGTATGGTTCTGAAACAGCATCTTCCATTAACAGCCGTGGTGTTTACTACACTAAGGGACAGGACAATACAACACAGCAGCTTTCTTCATATGATACAAGTAAAGTAGGCTGGGGTGCTTATGCAAAGGATGCTTGGTTTGATGTAGTCACACGTGACTTCGTTGCCGGTGAATATGTATGGACAGGTTTTGACTATATCGGTGAACCGACACCTTGGAATGGTACAGGTCCTGGGCCTGCACCAAAGAGCACATGGCCGTCACCAAAGAACTCCTACTTCGGTATCGTAGATACAGCAGGTCTTCCTAAGGATTCCTACTACTTCTATCAGAGTCAGTGGAATGATGATGTTCATACACTTCACATCCTTCCGACATGGAATGAGAGTGGCCTTGTAAAGAATGGCAACAATGTTGAAGTTGTAGCATATACTGATGCAGCATCTGTTGAGCTCTGGCTCACCCCGGCCGGATCTGATAAGGCTGAAAAGGTTGGAAATGCTGTAGAATTTGAAACAAAGACAACTAAGGCCGGACACAAGTATCATGTTGTTAAGGGAACAAATGACATGTATGCGAAGTGGAATATTCCGTTTAGAGCAGGTAAGCTTGAACTTCGTGCAAAGGATGAAAAGGGCAAAGCTATTACTGATGCTCAGGGACGTTCTTCTGTTACAACAACAGGCGATGCTGCAAAGATCGATCTTCAGGTAAATCATGCTACGATCGATGCAACTGGTAAGGATCTTGCTTATGTGACGATCAGTGTTGAAGATGCTAATGGTAATATCATCCCTGATGCAGCAAACAACGTGAAGGTTGAAGTGTCCGGTAATGGTACATTGGTAGGTCTTGATAACGGATGTGCCCCGGATCATACATCTTATAAGGGAACAGAAAGAAAAGTCTTCAACGGTCAGGGAATTGCTATTGTACAGTCCACAGAGGATGCAGGTATGATTCATGTGACAGCTTCTTCTGAAGGACTTGAAAGCAAATCTATTGATGTTACGACAAATGCAGTAGCCAAGCCGAGTGAAAAGCAGATTAAGAGCTTTGAGTATTCCAGAGTTTACTATGTGAAGACCGGTACACAGCCTGTTCTTCCTACAACTCTCAAAGCTACTTATACGGATAAAACGACAGGCGATGTAAATGTAACTTGGGATGAGATCCCTGCCGATAAGATCAATACAAATGGTAGCTTTATCGTTAACGGTAAGGCAGATGGCGTAAATGTTGCGGTATCTGTCAATATGATCAATGATGTTGCAGCACTGTTGAACTACTCTACAACTACAATGGCCAATACTGTTGCTACACTCCCTGCATCCAGACCTGCTGTTTTGCCGGATGGTACAGTATTGTCCGCATCATTCCCTGTAACATGGGATGCACAGGATGTAAGTGCATATGCACAGCCTGGTACGGTTGTTGCAGTTAACGGTCATGCGGATGTGTTTGGTAAGCAGGTAAATGTTACAGCATCTGTACGTGTACCTGAAGAACAGATCACGATTGGTGACAGTGTATCTAAGTATGCTTCTCGTTTGACACAGGATATTCCTGATGCAAATAAGTCTGATACACTTGAGGCAATCAAAGATGGCTCCACTACAATTGGTGATAACAATGACGGTGGTCCAAATGAAACATGCTGGTCTAACTGGAAGAATGCAACACAGCTGGGTGACAAGAATGATCTTGATGCAGAGCTGACATTCGAATATGATACGCAGCAGAGAATCGGTAATATCGTTGTTCACTTTGCTCGTGACAACGGTGCAATGCAGTTCCCGGCCGCAAATACTACAGAGATCTATGTTTCCGAAAACGGTAACCAGGATTCTTGGCAGAAGGTTGAAGCTACAGAAGTTATCGGCAACGAAAATAACAGAGTTAAAGCTTATACATATAACCTTTCTCATCCTATTACAGCAACATTTGTTAAGCTCAAGGTTGTTGCTCAGGCTTCTAAGTGCGTAGGTATCACAGAAGTTGAATTAAAGAAGGCTGAAGGTAAGTTCACAACGAACAACACTGCAGCATTTAAGTCTCTGACAATTGATGGAAAGAGCATCAATGTCGATGCATTGACAGAAGATGTATATTGCACACCTGTAACAGATGCAAGCAAGGTCGTTGCTGAAGCAAAGGACAATGCAGCATTGACTGTATTACCTGTAAACAATAATGACATTCACATGGTCCTCGAATCAGAAGATCATAGTCTTACAAAGAAGTTTACAGTCAGACTCGGTCAGCCTGAAACAATGTTACCAGGCGATGACAGCAGAGATTATCCTGTAAGTAAGATCACAGCAACTGCAGCAAGTTCTTATCCGGGCACAGGTGCCGAAGGTCCTGCATCTAATGTATTGGACAACAATGCTGAAACTCATTGGCATACAAACTGGAGCACAAATGAAGCAGCTGACGTAAATAAGCGTGCCATCACACTTGAGATGAATCCGGCTGATGGTGAAGATTTCCCTGTGATCGATGCATTGCGTTATCAGAGACGTCAGCATGGCGGTAAGAACGGTGCTGTTAAGAATTACAAGGTCGAATGCAGTATGGATGGCCAGAAGTGGGAAAAAGTTGCTGAAGGTCAGTGGAACACAGATGTAGCCGGCTGGCAGATTGCAAGATTTGACAAGCCGACAAAGGCAAAGTATGTTCGTCTGACAGGTGTTCATACAGTGGCAGACAGTGGTAACGACAAGCATATGGCTGTTGCTGAACTTCGTGTTACTTACACATCTTCTGAAGGCCCCGCTCCTCAGACACAGTTCGATGTAACATTCATGAATGGTGAAACAACTGTTTCTACAGTCAAAGTCAACCAGGGTGCGGCAATTGGTACATTGCCAGAAGCTCCTGTTCAGGACGGTAAGACATTCAAGGAATGGAATACACAGGCAGATGGTAATGGTGAAAAGGTAACAGCTGAAACAGTTGTTAATGACAATATGACAGTGTATGCAATCTACACAGATGGCAAAACTCCTGTTGTCACAGGTTCTGCTCCGAGTTCTCAGGAAGGATTCGGACCTGAAAAGGCAGTGGATGGCAATACAGAAACATATTGGCATTCTTCCTACAACGAGGTTCTTTCCGATGAAAATCGTTACTTCCAGTTGACACTTGACGGTGTATATACGGTTTCTTCTCTCTCCTATCTCCCTAAGCAGGGTATGAGTGAAGTTAATGGTGATAAGAACGGTACTGTTACAAAGTACACGATCCTCTACAGTGTTGATGGTGAAAATTGGAAGACAGCAGCTGAAGGCAATTGGGAAGTTTCTGATGAGCAGAAGACAGCTCAGTTCACAAAGCCGGTAGATGCAAAGTACATTCGTTTGGTGGGTAATGAAACATTTGGCGTAGGCGGTCAGAACAATAAGTTCATGAGTGCTGTTGAGATCAGTGTTGATGCTAAGCCGGTACAGCCGGAGGTGACGCCGACGCCTACTCCTACAACTGTGCCTACACCGACAGAAGCTCCTACACCTACAGAAGCTCCTACACCGACAGTAGCACCTACAGAAGCTCCTACACCTACAGTAGCTCCTACAACAGCGCCTACAGTGGCTCCTACACCTACAGTAGCTCCTACAACAGCGCCTACACCTGAGGCATCTGCTAAGCCGGAATCCAGCGACAAAGCACCTCAGACAGGTGATGTAAGAAATCCGCTTGGTTGGGCAGGTCTTGCAGTTGCAGCTGTTGCGGCATGCTTCATTGTTCTGAAGAATAAGCATTAATAAAAATATATAAGAATATCCACGAGGATATATGTATTTGTAAAGAGGACCACATCAATGATGTGGTCCTTTTGTTATTGATACATGCAAAAGAAAAGCGAAGTTTTTAAACTTCGCCGGATCTTAAATGATATGTAGGATATAGTGAGCCAGGAATCCTTCACGAACACCGTATTCACTTAGAGAAACAAGTTCTACACCAAATGAATCCATGGTCGCTGCTAACATCCCCATTCCGGGGATCATAGCAGACTGTCTATCAGCACTGACGCGTTTCCACAATGCTTTGACGGCTGGAATATCTTCATTGCGAAGACGGTCATAAAGATCATGGAACTGTTCATTGGTGAAAGTATGATCGATGTAGATCAATTCCTGCAGGATATAGGTCGTGAATCGAATCGTACCACCAACTCCGATGGCATGTGTTGTATTGGTGAATTTCGGATCTGCTGCACGCATCTGTTCGATGTATGGCAATGAAACAGAAGGGTCGTAGCGCTGATGCATAAGCTTTACACATCCCATTGGAATAGAGTGTACGGCTTCGATCTTCTTGTCTTTAAACCGCACAAATTCTGTTGATCCTCCACCAATATCTATCATAAGTCCATCAGATACATCCTCACCCATGACCGCTCCCCAGTAGTCGCACATGGCTTCTTCTTCTCCGGTCAGAATACGTACGTTTTGGCAACCCGCTCTTTTGACAGCTTTGATGAGATCCTCGGGATTACTAATGTTTCTACCACAGGCTGTAATTTCAGCATAAACATTATCAACTCTATGCATCATGAGTATTCCCATATACTCATAAATCGTACGATACGCTGCATCCAAGCCTTCTTGTCTCATTTTACCGTTTTCTACATATCCGACTAGATGTACTGTCTGAGATCGCTCAAAAGTTTGTTTAAATGTCTTCCCATCTGATTCATATATAGCAAGAACAACGGTATTGGATCCGATGTCAATGATGCCGTATTGTGTTATTCTCATAAAAACCTCCTTTTTTATTATAAACCAGAGTTTGTAGATATTTAATTTTGTGACAAAATCATACATGTATCATGTATAATGTAAGAAAATAACCAGGAGGTTGATCATGTATAAAAGAGTTTTGCTGAAGCTTAGCGGAGAAGCACTTGCTGCCAACGGTAGCACATTCAATGCAGAAGTTCTTCAGGAACTGGCTTCTGATATCAAGACAGTTGTTGATCAGGGGGTTCAGGTTGCTATCGTAGTAGGCGGAGGTAATTTTATTCGCGGTAAGATGGCAGTTGAACTTGGTATGGATCGTACACAGGGTGACCATATGGGTATGCTGGCTACGATCATCAATGCATTGGCAATCCAATCTACATTGGAGGGCGTCGGTGTCGATACGCGCGTTCAGACTTCTATCAGTATGCCGGAAGTAGCAGAACCGTTCATTCAGAGAAAAGCTGTCAGACATCTTGAAAAGGGCAGAGTTGTCATTTTTGGTGGTGGTACAGGCCTTCCGTTCTTCTCTACAGATACAACAGCAGCATTGCGTGCCAGTGAGATCAAAGCAGATGTGATCTTGATGGCAAAGAACGGTGTTGATGGTGTATATTCTGCAGATCCCAAGAAGGATCCCACAGCAACACGTTTTGATACATTGACTTACATGGAGCTTCTTGAGAAGGGTCTCCAGGTAATGGATACTACAGCTACATCACTGTGCATGGATAACAATATGGAGATCATGGTCTTTAACATGAATCGCAAGGGAAATATTGTGAAGGCTTGCATGGGAGAAAAAATCGGCACGATTATTAAAGGAGAAAAATAAAATTTATGGCTTACCCGATTATTGAAAGCAGTACAGAAAAGATGAATAAAGTCATCGATCATTTGAATGCGGAATTGAATACGATCCGTACAGGTATGGCAAATGCAAAGATGTTGGACAGAGTGGAAGTTGATTACTATGGTTCCATGACACCGGTCAATCAGATTGCCGGCATTTCCGTACAGGAAGGCAGAACTTTGGTCATCAAGCCGTATGATCCGTCTTCATTGAAAGATATTGAAAAAGCTTGCAATCAGGCAGATCTTGGCATTGCGCCGCAGAATGACGGGTCCGTCATCCGTTTAACAGTTCCTGAATTGACAGGAGATACACGTAAGGAACTTGCTAAGAAGGTTTCCAAGGTTGCAGAAGAATGCAAGATTCAGATCCGCAACATTCGTCGTGATGCAAATGATGCTATCAAGAAGGATAAGACAATGGATGAGGATACGCAGAAAGATGCTAAGGAAGATGTTCAGAAGTTGACGGACAGCTTTGTAGAGCAGATCGAAAAGATCGCTGATAAGAAGGCTGACGAAGTACTTCACGTTTAATCTGATTATACAGCCGGTGTTCAGCCGGCTTTTTCTGTATTTGGGTTTCTGTTATTTGATGAGTGTTTTATGTATAATAAGCACATGGGAAGTTTGGATCTTAAGAATATCAGTGTGAGCAGTGGCAATAAGAAGTTGCTTGATCACATAGATCTACATATAGATGAGGGAGAGTGCCTTGCTGTAGCCGGACCAAGCGGGGCCGGAAAGACTACTTTGCTTCGCGTGATTGCCGGTCTCCGCAAACAGGATGAAGGGGTAGTACGAATCGACGGTATCGGTGTTGATCATATAGGAGCAGGAAACCGTAATATTGCGATGATCTTCCAAGATGCTGCACTTTTTCCTCATACAAAAGTCAAGGATAATATCGGTTATGGACTTCGTTTGATCGGTCACACAAAAAAAGAGATGGAAGAACTCGTATCTGAGGCTGCATCAGCGCTTGGAATCAGTGATCTTCTGGAACGCTATCCGGATACATTGTCAGCAGGTGAAAAGCAAAGAGTAGGCATTGCCAGAGCAATCGTCAGACGCCCGGGCATCCTTCTTTTAGATGAACCGTTTGCTAATCTGGATCAACGTCTCAGACTTCAGTTGCAACAAGATATTATGCATATTCATAAGCAGACAAAAATGACTATGATCATTGTCACACATGATCAGAATGAAGCAATGCTTATGGCAGATCGTGTGGCATTGCTGGATGGCGGCAGTTTGGAAGAAATCGGTTCACCGTCCAAGATTTACTATGATCCTGATCATCTTTTTACTGCTTCTTTCTTTGGCATCATACCGATCAATCTGCTGACATGTAAATGCAAGGACAATGTATTGCGGATAATGGGACATGATTTGATTGCAAAACTTGAAGACGGAGAATATGTTGCCGGTATCCGTCCGGAGGATGTTTCTTTGGATGGAATGTACGAAGGCAGAGTGATCTCTTGCCGTAAATGGGAAGATAGATGGATAGCAGAATGCTGTACAGATGACATATCAATCCGCCTGGTAACGGCTGACAGGTTATTTGCCGGGGATTTTGTGACCTATGACATCAACAGTATTTCCATGTTGCTGTTCTCTAAGGATGGTCGGCGGATCCGCAACTGGTTTTAGTTGCAAATCCCCTGATCTGTTGTTTGGCAAAGCAAAGGAATGGCGTAAAATATAAAAGGAGGCAAGGCTATGGATAGATATATCTGCTCTTGTGGGTATGTGTATGATCCGATGATCGGAGATCCAACACAGGATATTCCACCGGGCACAGCATTTGAAGATCTACCGGAATATTGGTTATGTCCGGAGTGTGCTTTGGGTAAAGAAGAATTCAAAAAAGAAGAAAGATAAGAAGGCTTCGCAAGAGGCCTTTTCGTTGTTTGAAATGACAGAGGTGAAGAAAATGAATGAATGCAAGCATCTGGCCATTATTATGGATGGAAATCGTAGATGGGCTAAGGCTAAGGGATTGCCACGTACAGCAGGCCATAAAGCCGGAGCAGACAATGTCCGAACGATCGCTATTGCAGCAGATCGTCTCGGTGTGAAATATCTTACGCTCTATGCTTTTTCGACTGAAAATTGGAAACGATCCCAAGATGAAGTCGGTTACCTGATGAAACTACCTGCCTATCTTTTTAAAATGTATATGAAGGAATTTTTGCAAAGGGGATTCCGTATTCGGCTGATCGGTGATCTGGCAGGAATACCGGAAGCGACACGTAATGTTCTTTTGGAGGCTGAAAAGGAATCAGAAGGCAATACCGGTCTGTCTTTGATCATCGCTATCAATTATGGATCGCGGGATGAGATCGTAAGAGCTGCAAAACGCTATGCAAAAGATGTGAAGATCGGAGCAATCAACGAAGATCTGACAGAAGAAGTATTTGACAGTTATCTCGATACAAAGGACTTTCCTCCGGTCGATCTGTTGATCAGGACCGGCGGAGAACAGCGCATCTCCAACTATCTGCTGTGGCAGATCGCATATGCAGAACTGGAGTTCATACCGGAGGCATGGCCGGATATGACACCGGAAGTTTTGGAGAGATGTTTGAAGGAATATGCACAAAGAAACAGAAGATTTGGAGGAACAGTAAATGAATAAGAAAATGGTCACAAAGATCGTAACGGCCCTTGTGCTGGTGGCGATTGCACTGCCACCGCTGTTAATGGGTGGAACATTGCTTATGATCTTGGCAGGGGTCGTAGTGGCACTTGCCGGGTATGAAATTGCAAATATGCAGTCTGAGAAGTCTAAGTGGCTGATAACTATCATCAATTTTGCCGTGATCTTTGCCATGGGAATCTGTGATGTTAGTTATGTCCCGATGATTGCATCTGCTTACATTACACTGCTGTTTGCATCGGTTATGATCGATGAGAAGACAACAGCTGAATTTGCAGCATACTCGTTTACGATCGTTTTCCTTACAAGTATGGCTTTACGTTGCGTCATGAAGTTCTATTCATTCAATGAAGGGTTCTTAATGATGCTTTATGTTGCATTGGCGACATATATGTGTGACACAGGAGCTTACTTTTTCGGTGTTTTCTTCGGAAAACATAAACTGATCCCCAGAGTTTCTCCCAACAAAACATGGGAAGGAAGTATAGGTGGTTTTGCGACAGGTGCGATCGTCTCTCTTGTATTCGGTCTTTGTCTTATTAAGGATCTGCCGGTCTCTTTGATCGTGGTGGGATCACTTACGCTCCCCATCTTGGCCCAACTTGGAGATCTTAGCTTTTCAAGCATAAAGCGTCATTTTGGTATCAAGGATTTCGGATCATTGTTTCCTGGCCATGGCGGAGTATTAGATCGTATTGATAGCCTGATCTTCTGCTTGATGTGGTTCAATGCATTGCTGATCCTTTGGAGATAAGCGACAATGAAGAGAATTGTATTGCTTGGGGCTACAGGTTCGATCGGAACGCAAACAGTTGATATCGTTCTACAGCATCCCGATCTGTTTGAAGTTAGAGCAGTAAGTGCAGGGCGTAATATTAAAATGCTCGAGAAAATTCTTAATGTTTTGCCGGTGGATACGGTTTGTGTTCAACTGGAAAAGGATGCGCAAGCGATCCGTCGTGAATATCCGGACAAGACAGTATATTGGGGAGATGACGGTCTTTTGGAACTGGCAGGTATGTCCGATTATGATGTACTTGTCAATGCTCTTGTTGGATTTGCAGGTTTTTTTCCAACTTTGCGAGCGATAGAAACGGGGCATAACATTGCTCTTGCCAATAAAGAGACCCTTGTATGCGGCGGTGCTGTCATCAATAAAGCATTGAAAGAACATGGGGTCTCTCTCTATCCGATCGATTCTGAGCATAGTGCGATCTTCCAGTGTCTTCAGGGAAATCGTAAACAAGACGTAAAAAAGCTGATCATTACATGTTCCGGTGGGGCTTTCCGGAATTTGACACGAGAAGAAATGACTGATGTTACATTGGAGGATGCTCTTGCTCATCCGAATTGGAGCATGGGTGCCAAGATCACGGTCGATTCCGCAAATTTGATGAATAAGGGCTTTGAAGTGACAGAGGCACATTGGTTGTTCGATGTCGACTATGATGATATTGAAGTTTTACTTCATCCACAGTCTATTGTGCACTCTATGGTAGAATATGCGGATCATTCTGTGATTGCCCAGCTCGGTGCAGCTGATATGAGACTTCCGATTCAATATGCTTTAACATGGCCTGAACGCTATGATTTTCATGAAGAACATCCTTTAGATCTTTGTGCTGCTTCCGATCTTCACTTCGAAAGACCGGACACAAAAAAATACCCGTTGCTTGCACTTGCATATGAAGCAGGTAAAAAGGGTGGCAATCTCAGTGCCGTGATGAATGGGGCAAACGAGATCGCCAATCAGGCCTTCAGAGATCATCGCATCCCGTTTATGTTGATCGAAGAAATCGTGATCGGTGCAGTTCATGATGCGGAATTCTTTCCTCTGCACGATGCACATGATGTAGTCCGTGCGGATCGTATAGGCAGAGAATATGCAGAAGAAAAGATCAAGGAGTATTTGAACAGATGTTGACATTTATTTTATTTATCTTGCTGTTTACAATCATCATCATGATCCATGAAGCGGGACATCTTCTTGCTGCCAAGAAGTTTGGTGTTTACTGTTATGAGTTTTCCTTTGGTATGGGGCCGCTTCTTTTCAAAAAGAAGTTTAAAGAAACACAGTATTCCATTCGGGCCTTGCCGATCGGTGGTTATGTGGCCATGGCCGGTGAACCGGATGGAGATGAAGCATATCCGGATGTTGTCGTTCCGGAAGGAAGACGTTTGACGGATCAGGTATGGTGGAAGCGCGTCATCATTATGCTGGCGGGTATCTTCAACAACATTTTGCTTGCATACCTCATTTTTACATTTGTTGTACTTGGCGTTGGTGCTGTTTCCACTTCTCCCGATCCGATCGTAGATTCGGTGGTTGCGGGTTCTCCTGCTGCGGAAGCAGGTCTTGAGCCGGGAGACAGGATCTTGGAGATCCGCAAAGAAGACGGTACATCGGTAAAACCCAAAGAGTTCGTTGATATGCAGTCTTTTGTGACAGATGGATCTGAATTGACCTATACAGTTCAAAGAGGCGAGGAAGAAGTGAAAGTTACGATGACGCCGGAATATGATAAAGAACAGGATCGTTATCTTGTTGGAATCAGTGGTGGTGCTGCCAAGCCGGTTAAAGTGAATCTTTGGAATTGCTGGTATTATGGTGCATATGAGATGGTCGTCATCACGAGGATGATGTTCCAGGCTATCGTAAATATCTTCCAGGGGGCAGGTCTTGCAAGTCTTTCCGGACCTGTCGGCATTTATCAGGCAACAGATGCATATGTTAAGATGGGATTCTCCAGTTATATGCTTTTGATCGCACAGTTGTCATTGAACATTGGTATCTTCAACGCCTTGCCATTGCCGGTACTGGATGGGGGACAGGTCGTGATCACATGTGCGGAGGCAGCGTTCCATAAGCAACTGAATTCTAAGATAAAAACAGCACTGATGATTGCATGTTGGGTCTTGCTGATCGGTCTTATGTTGTTTGTCACATGGAATGATATATCGAGATTGATATTCAAGTGATTTTTGCAAAGCATGGTCGCACAGACTGTGCTTTTTATATATAATATATTTGAATGCAAATATATTGCAGCAGGATCATCATTAGGTCTTGTCAAAGATCAAAGATGCTCATAAATATTTCATCAGTATTATATGGACATCATGCATTGTTGCAAACGAGGAAGCGGTATGTCAGGCCGCCGACATAGACTGTTTTGGGCAATGTGAGAGCAGGCATGCTTCTAATATGCTTGGATATAAGGGGATAAGACGGAAGTTCATTTACAACTGTCTCATTAACTTTTACTGGCAATGCGATTTGCGTTAATACGTCTTATAAACGGAACGGAGTATATGATGAAAAAGATAAGAAATACTTTTTTGGCGGTATTTGTGATCGTTGCGGCCCTGCCGGTATTTGGTGGCAGTTCTGTGATGGTCCATGCTGTCAGTGAAAATGATTATGCGATCCATTCGGGTTGTGTGTTTGATGTGGATGTGATCAATGATCAAGGTGGGTTTGATCACAGAGGTTGTTACAATGATTTCGCATCGGCAAAAGCAGCCATGAATTCTTATGGAAAAGATGCTGTTGTGAGACATAATGCCAGCAAGAGCCCGAGTAAGATCGTGGCAATGGTAAATGGTATCGTCATATCCAATCCATATCGTACAGGGGAACGACTTTCCAAGTATTATATGAACAGTGATATGTCCGGTTCCAATACATATACACAGCAATATATGCAGGGAAAGTACAAAGGGACTGCATCCTATGATGCCGGAAACGGAAATGGATCTGTTGCTCTGATAATGAATGGATTTGACGGTTATATCCCGATGGTGAATTGTGATCTTGTGCCTGTCAAATATATGGAAGCGGATCTTCCTATCATTCTTGGTGGCAATAACAATGAAGATCCGGCTTATACGATCTATCCGGAAATGAATAAGTATGTATGTGGTACAGATAGCAGCGGCAACAAGGAATTGTATTTCTATTCCTACTGGGGATGGTCCAATTCTGTTGCGGATCGTTCCCAGACTAACGCATTGCCAAACAGAAAGGGTGTTTCTCTTTCGGCCGCTGATTGGATGGTTCCGGGGACAACATACTACAGCTACAACGGATATGATTTCTATACCGACAAGGCAATGACTGCCAAGGCGGGTACATATTATGATTATTATCAGTTCTTGCCTATGCGTACAAAGTCAAATGTTTCTGCCGAAGATCTGGATCGTTATCTTGTCAGTAAGGGATATGGTTCTAAGGGGCGTTCGGCAATGGCACAGGAAGGACATTCTTTTGTGGATGCACAGAACAAATATGGTGTAAATGCATTGATGGTATATGCCATGGCTATTCAGGAGTCAGGGTATGGGACAAGTACATATGCAATGCAGAGAAACAATCTGTTTGGGTGGAATGCTGTGGACTCCGATCCGGATAAAGCGTCTTATTTTTCTTCGATCAATCAGGCTGTTGCCGAGCATATGCATACGAATTTGAACGGTTATCTGGATGTGGATGATGGTCGTCACTTCGGTATGGCAGTCGGCAATAAAGGAAACGGCTTCAATGTCTGCTACGCATCTGATGCTTATTGGGGCATCAATATTGCACATTATGCATATGATATTGATAAGTTCCTTGGTTTCAAGGATAGATATAAGTACACACTCGGTGTTGTGAACAGCGACCCGTCTGTATATTTTACAAAGACATCCGGATCTAACGATCTGTTCTATAATATTGAAAATCCGGGCGGCAGAGCCGGCGGATACATTGCCAATGCTTACCTTGTTCCCTTGCTTTCCGAAGAGAATGGAAAGTACAAGACACAGTCTTCCGATCATTTGATCAACGGTGAATTGACACGTGCGACACCGTATAATGGTCGTCAGTATTCCAATGGCAAGGATTATAATTGGAATAACTATACTTCATGGATCCGCAAAGATTGGGTAACAACATTGCAGAATGGTGTTCCGGCCGGCAGTGTGGCAGTGCCTCAGAATCCACCTGTTCAGCCGCAGGAAGACAATAAAGTTCCGAACGGTGGACAGATGTATGATGATGAATCTATCAAGGCAAATGCAACATATGAGGTAAACCGTGGCGTGGATGATGTTGTTTTCGATGAGAATGAGCATACATTGACGATCACCGGTTCTGCATATATTGATGGTGTGAAGGCATTAAAAGATGAAGTTGAGCAGACTCTTGTTGTAAGTGATTCCGCTACCGGTGAATCAGTTGAGTATGCGACAGAGTCGGAATTCAATAAAGACATGGCAGAGAAGTTCTATGCCGGATATCAGTATGTTGATTTCCGCGGTGTGATCGATCTTGATGATCTCAAGCCGGGCAACTATACAATCTCTGTTAAGGTAAGCAATGCTCAATATGATAACGGTAAGGAAAAGACAGCGGATCTGAGATTCAATCTGAGAGATCAGAATATCAAGTTTATGAATGACGATCATACAGTTCGTGTATTCAGTGATTCTTTGTATCGTAACAGATTAACGATCTCCAATGAGATCGAGGGCGTTGATCGCGAGAATGTGAAGAAGCCTACAGATATGCATACGACTTTCGGAGCGGAAATGTTTGGTCTCAAGGAAGGTCATCTCTTTATGCAGGATGCATATGCTTTGATCCGTAAAGCGGACATTACAAAGGATCTGCATCCTTCTGTAAAGCTCAGCATTGAAGATGAAAAAGGCAATGTAAAAGAGTATGCCGGTGTCATGAAGGACAGTGTCAGAGATTACAATGCTGTTATGGATCCCGAGAACGACTGCTCATATGCTTCGTTCGATCTGGATGCTGATCTTTCCGATCTGGCACCGGGCAAATATCGCTTGTGGTTGACGATTACGACCGATCAGTTCCACGATACATTCGAATTGTATTCGTTCAGCAGTACGGTATATTCGGATGAAACAGGTGAAAAGGACACGGAATTGATCCCTACCGACACACGCTACAGGTATGAAATGGTTATTCGATGAGGAGAATTGAATGCTGAATTTGAAAACATGTTTGAAGGCTCTGCTTGCTTCCACAGTATTTGCGGGAGGTGGCACGGTAGCCTATGCCTATTACCATGAGAATGTATCAACAGGTCTGGAAATACCGGATTTCAAAGGTGTTTCTGAAAAAGAAATCGATGCATGGGCCAAGAAGTACGATGTAAAAGATCAGGTCAAGATCGTTTATGATTACAGTGAAACGGTCGACAAGGCTAAGGTCATGGATCAGTCGGTGAAAGCCGGTGATATTTTGCAGGACGGTGATACATTGCAACTTACGCTTTCACTTGGTCCTGATCAGAGCAAGAAATTTAAACTTCCTGATTTCAATGGTCAAATGAGAGATCAGATCGAGGCATGGTTTGAAAAAACCCATTTCACTTCTGTAACATATACATATGAAGCAGTGGAAGATGCATCTTTGAAGACAGATGCTTTTATCAGTATGGAACCGGGACCGGGAACGGAAGTTTTGCGTACAGCTGAAGTGAAGATCAAACTCGTTACAAATGAGATCATGGTACCGGATCTGGTCGCCATGAGTAAGGATGAGATCCAGGCTTGGGGTGATAAATGGGGTATTCAGATCACATTTGAGGAAGAAGAGAACAAGATGATGGACACAGGTTCTATATTGGCAGTATCTGTTGCGAAAGATTCCAAAGTTAAACGTGGTGATACGATCATGGTTAAGATTGCCAAGAAGGTCGAATCGGCAGAAGTTAAGCGAGAAGAGCAGATGTATCAGCAGACGGACAATAATGCTGATGCTCAGGCAGGAAGTACTGGAGCTAGCCATCAAAACAATTCCGGTGGTGCTTCCGGATCTAACCAAAACAGTGCCGGAAGTACAACAGGTGGTTCTCCACAGGTTGCTCCTCAACAGCCGGCACCTCCGAAGCCGAATGGATGCAGTAAGTTCTTTTTCCCGAGTAATCAGTCCTTTGGCTCTTCTGCTGAGGCAAAGGAGAAATTAAGTGCTGCTGCCAATCAGGTCGGTTGTCCAATCGTTTTCTACGACAGTACTGATATCCGCGGTGATTTCCAAATTGAAAATAAAGGTGATCACATCGTAGCTTATATCAAACAGTATTAAAAAAGTTTGAGTCATTGACTCAAACTTTTTTATTGTGTTCTTGTTGTTCTTTTAAGAGATTTCGGATCTCCCGAAGTAGAAGTACTTCTTCACTTGGCTTGGAAGCATTTAATTTTTTGCTGTCTTCAGCATGATGAAACTTGTTTATCATCTTAATGATCATGAAGACAACGAATGCAATGATCAGAAAATTGACGATGTTTTGCAAAAAGTTTCCATATAATATAGCAGCTTCCGGATTTCCGGGGGCTGCAGGTCTAATGACGAGTCGTAGGGAGGTGAAGTCGATGCCTCCGACAAGCAGGCCGGCGATGGGCATGATGATATCGTTGACAAGTGAATTGACAATGGCCGTAAAAGCAGATCCCATAATGACGCCTACAGCTAGATCCATGACATTTCCTCTGGAGATGAATTCTTTGAATTCAGCAATAAATTTCTTCATAGTGTTACTAAAAAAGCCTGCCAGGCAGGCTTCTTTTCAAATCAGAATTGTTTCTCGCCCTGAACGTATACAGACTTAACGTCGTAATTGTCTTCAAGAACAACAATGGAAGCATCACATCCTGCTGCGATCCTACCTACTTTATCCTCCATCTTGAGCATAGTAGCAGGGTTGAGCGTGCAACTGTTAAGTGCTTCAGCAAAAGGAACACCGGCCTTTTCAACGAGATTCTTCAAACCTTCATTGATCTTCAAGGTAGAGCCGGCAAGATTCTTTTCCTTAACGAGATGTGCGGATCCATCCGGATAGATCTCGATCTCATGTCCGCCAAACATAAATTTTGTGCCTGTGGGGAAGCCCTTGCACATCAGACCGTCAGAGATCATGATGGCATGTGTGCTGTCTTTAGAATGGAAGAACACGTTGAGTGCTTCCGGTGTGGAATGATTGCAGTCGCAGATGACTTCACTGTATACATCATGAAGACGAAGGGCGGCTCCAACCAGCCCGTTTTCACGATGAGAGAACGGGGACATTGCATTGTATGTATGTGTGATGGACTTTGCACCATTGGCAATAGCCATGACTGCCTGGTTAAATGTGGCATTGCTGTGTCCCATGGAAACAACCACACCATGACTGGATGCATATTTTGTCAATGCGAAATTTTCATCATGCTCAGGTGCCATTGTGATGATCTTGATGAGCCCGTCAGCAGCATCCTGATATTCTTTGAATTCTTCAACACTTGGTGCAACGATTGCTTCCGGAGGCTGTGCTCCTTTGTACTTCATGTCCAGATACGGACCTTCGAAGTGGATGCCGAGAATGCGAGCACCTTCATATGTGCCTTCCTTGACAACATCAGCAACATTCTTCACTGCCTTGAGCAAAACATTCTTATGCTCAGTGATCGTTGTTGCAAGAAACCCTGTAACACCTTCATGGACAATGTTCTTCGTCCATTTCTTGAGGCCTTCCGGATCGGCATAGTTTGTATCAAAACCATATGCTCCATGGCAATGAACATCAATGAAGCCCGGAACGATGCGCAGATTGCCATAGTCTTCGTCTGCCTCTGTTTCATACGGCAGAACTGCATCGATCGTCTTGCCATTGACAGAAATGACTGCCGGAATGAAATCACCGGCAACAAATACTCTCGTAGATTTGATTTTCATATTGAACTCCTTCCTCTTCTACTTTACCATTTTTTTGGGTATAGAGAGTATAATGATGAAACAAAGCAATAACGTCATATATACTATTTTGAATATTTGTGAATAAAAACGTTTTCACATGCAATGAATACATTGATATAATGGAAATAAATTCGGAGGGAGAAGATATGATCGGGATCATTGTAACAGGGCATGGAACATTTGCAACAGGTCTGGCAGATGCAGTCAAACTTTTGGCGGGTGTTCCGGAGCATTTCGCAGCTGTAAACTATGCCCAGGAAGACACTACGGATGATTTGGCTGATAAGCTTCATCGGGCATTGGACAGTATGGCGGATTGTACGGATGGTATCGCTTTTTTTGCGGATACGGTCGATGGTGCCCCTTACAGAGAAGCATTGGAGTTGCAACGGGAATTGGCTGCTGAGTGTGATATTTCTGTAATAGGAGGATGCAGTGTTGGTATGGTCATGGAGATGAATATTGCTAGAAGTTATATTCGGGATCTGACGGCCTTCACCGATATGGCAGTCGAGGAAGGTAAGCGTCGGATCGTTGGTCATGCTTCTTCGGAAGATGGAAAGGATCTGGACTGAAGACATCGGTATCTTTGACCGATGCGGAGGAAATGAAATGGATTTTGGATTGATTCTCATTTTGATGTTGGTAGCTGCAGATGGCGTGATCGGTATGCATGTTCTGCAGATGCCTATTGTGGCCTGTACATTGATGGGTTTCGCAACGAACAATGTTGAAGCTGCTTTGCAGGCAGGTGCTATGGCACAGATCGTCTATATGCTTTTGCAAGACGAGGGATTTGAAGCCGGATTGTTCAGTGCAACGGCAGTGATGGTGCTCGGCAGTAGTGCATCAGCCGGTTCTATGGCCGCAGGAGCTGCTACAGGTGTATTGTTTGGGGCGGCATTGGAAGCTGTGCTTCGTTTGATCAATACGTGCTTCCTTCCGGCAGCGCGCAAGGCTGCAGGTGTCGGTAATGACAAGAAATTAACAACATATACGATCTTGCCGTTGGTGTTGCGTGTTGTGGCAGCAGGGGCGGCCGGAGCGGTTCTTGTGAAAGTCGGAGCAGAGACATTTGCCGGTATGGAGACAGATTATGCATGGTTGCTGAATGGGGTGATCACTGCTTGCAGTATGTTGAAGTATCTTGGGTTTGCGGTGATATTGCGTAATCTTACATTGAAAGATATGCCCGGTGCATTGTGTGCCGGTATCGCAGTCGGTGTTCTGTTTGCAGGTCAGGCTGCTGACTATGGGCTTGTGGCATGTGCTTTGATCGCTTTTGCGGTAGCTGCATATGATCTTCATCAGAACAGCAAAAAGAAGCAGACAGAAACATCTGCAGTAAAAGGAGGTGCTGAAAAATGGTGGTAGGAACAACACCTTACAAGGATAAGAAAGAAGCGTTTCCTTTGGATAAGAAGACGTTGCGTCAGATTGCATTGCGTTCTTTTCTGATGAGAGCTTCTGTTAACAGTGAAACAGGTACATCCCTTGGCTGGACATGGGCTATTGCTCCGGGGTTGAAAAAGATCCATACGGATGCGGATGATTATGCATTGGCACTTGGACAGAATTTGGAATACAGTGATCCGGGTTCCTTGTTCTCCACATTCGTCATGGGTATGTCTTTGGCAGCTGAGGCTCAGAAGGCTGATCCTGCAGTGATCCGTTCGGTACGTATTAGTGCATCGACAGCAGCCAGATCCATGGAAAAGACATTCTTTACAACATTGTTGATTCCGGGACTTTTGGCCTTGTTACAGTCTTTTATGTCACAAAATGCTGTTATGGTGGCGGTATTTGCGGCAATCGTGCTGGTTGTAAGCATCGTACTTCGCTTTGTTCTGATCAATTTCGGATATAAAAAAGCATCTGCTTCGTTAGAAAAAGTTATGAACAATGCCGATGCAGTGGCCCATTCGGCAAGGATCGGTGGCATCTTCATGATCGGGGCCATGCTTGTTTTGCTTGCGGCAGTTCCTTCATGCATCCATTTCTTTGGAAATATGGGGGCACAGGATCCGTCTTCGGTATACAATCCTGTGATGACACAGTATGGATTATCATCGGTACTTCAGTGGGCGATTGCGATTGGCTCTACACTTGGTTGTTATCATCTGATCGTCAAGAAGAACTGGACGCTCGTCAGATGTGCAGTATTGCTTGTAGCAGTCGGATTTCTTCTCGGTATCCTGCTGTAAAATTGCATTTCAGATCGGAGGTCTTCCTTCGATCTTTTTTATTTTCGGGGAATCGGATGTGGGAGTGCGAACATTACGTTAGGGAGGAAAAATGTAATGTTGATCAAAGAAATGCCAGAAAATGAAAAACCAAGAGAGAAAGCTTTGCTGTATGGCGTCAGAGCCTTGAGTACACAAGAACTTGTGGCAATTCTACTACGGACCGGTGTAAAGGGACAATCGGCTTTGTCGGCAGCCAATAAATTACTGTGTTCGGCCGGGGGAGTATCCGGGCTTGCTCGTATGAGTATTCAGGAATTAATGGAGAATGAAGGAGTCGGGGAAGTAAAGGCTTTAGAGCTTCAAACTGCCTTTGAGCTTAGTCGCAGGATCGCTTTTGAGGAAGTTTATAAAGAGCAGATCGATACACCGGAAGCACTTGTGGCCTGGTTACAAAAAGAAATCGGTAGTTCATTGCAAGAGAAGTTCCTTGTTGTGTACCTTGATCAGCAACATTGCATCATTCGCCATTGCACGCTTTTTCAAGGGACGGTGAATCAAAGTGCCGTCTATCCTCGTGAAGTGTTTCGTGAAGCTTTACTTTGCAGCAGTACGGACATCATGCTTGTACATAATCATCCAAGCGGTAATATTGCTCCAAGTGAAGCAGATATTATTTTGACAGAGAGAATGTGGAAGATTGGAATATTGATGGGCATCAATGTGTTAGATCATATTATTGTTTCCGATCGAAGTTTTTTCAGTTTTGAGCGACATGGCATAATGGAAGAGTTCTTGTCTTCTTTTCAAAATATTTGAATGGATCTTCATATATAACGAGAATGGAATGGTGCTGGAACGGTTAGGCTATCCGAGTGAATTTATAGTAAAATAGATAAAGCGGAACATGTCCGGTGTTTGAAAGGTGGTTTAATCGATGAAGAGATTTTTCAGATCATTTTGCATAACTTTCTTGTGCGTTATTATGGTTTTGCCGGCCGGTTGTACGGCTGTGAAGACGCAGGCCGCATACAGTGTTTATCCGATCGGATATCTTTTGGAGAGGATTGCAGGCAAGTCTTTGCGACTTGTGTCGTTGCAAGATGATGCCATGGTGGAGCGTGCTGAAATTGTAGATGATTATGAAGAAATCCTTGCACAAAGCGAAGTTTTCTTTCATATCGGCGAACTGGAGCCGTACTTGTCTGTGACATCATCCGATATCCGCGCATCCGGAGTAAAGGTCGTGGATCTTTCTTCCATGAATGCCATATATGATTTTAAGAGATATACGGAGGTGCCGGGCAAGGATGAGATCGAGTTTGAAGAAAAGCCGTATTATGAAGGCGAGATCTTTGAAGACATCGATGTAAATGAACAAGATCTGCATCTCTGGGTAGATCCGATCGCTATGCTCTCCATGGGCAAGGATATTGAAAAATGGCTTGTGGAAACATATCCCGAGAATAAAGGGCTGTATGAGAAGAATCTTGATGCATTGGAATCGGATCTGATCAATTTGGATGCACAGTATCAGAATTACAGTTCTCAGTTGTCACAAAAGAACAAGACGATCCGGTTCGCGACGATGACTGGAGGTTTTGGGAATTGGCAAAAAACATATGGTTTTCAAGTATATCCGATCGTTATGTCTAAATATGGGGTGTTGCCAAATGAAGCACAATTGGAAGCAATCGAAAACCGTCTGAAGGAGGATCGGGTGGAATATATTGTCTATGAACCGAATATGACGGATGATATGAAGATGTTATTTCGTAAAGTGCAAAGCGATCTTGCTCTGAAAAGGATCGATCTGTCCAACTTGAGTGGTTTGACCGAAGAGCAACAGGATGACGGCAGGGATTATTTGTCAGTGATGTATGAAAATCTCAATGCATTGCAGACGTTGGATCCTGTTTCGATCGTAAAAGAAAACATTTCCGATGAGGAAGTGCAGGAGGCGGAGTAAGCCGGTATATTCCGGCTTTCTTACGGATATATGGAAAATGATGGAGTTGAGTATATGAAGAAATTGATGTTGGTGGATGGAAATTCGATGTTGTTTAGAGCATATCATGCTACGGCGTATGGTGTTAGGATGACGACTACCCAAGGCGTCCCCACAAATGCGGTGTTTGGCTTTGCCAATATGATCCAGAAGGCATTGGAGAAAGAAAAACCGGATGCTGTACTTGTGGCATTTGATGCGGGCAAGCATACATTCCGACATGATTTGTTTTCGGAATATAAGGGTGGTCGTAAACCGGTTCCTGACGATCTTGTGCCTCAGTTTGGGATGGCACGTGATCTGTTAGATGCTTTCGGCATCAAATGGGTCGAGATGCCGGATATCGAAGCAGATGATCTGATCGGTACAATGTCGGCCAAGTGTCCTGATTATCATACTGTCATCTTTTCCAGTGATCATGATCTTCTGCAACTTGTTGATGATAAGACATCTGTATTGCTTATGAAAAAAGGTATTACGGATATGCAAGAAATGACACCGGCTGCCATGATGGAAGAGATGGGGATCGAGCCGCTTCAGATCATAGATTTGAAAGCTTTAATGGGGGATAAGAGCGATAACATCCCGGGTATTAAGGGGATCGGTGAGAAGACGGCCGTTAAGCTTTTGCAACAGTATGGAACTGTAGAGGGCGTTTTTGCACATCAAGAGGAACTCAAAGGGGCGATGAAGAAAAAAGTCATGGAGGGGCATGAGGATGCTATACTTTCCAAGACGTTGGCAACGATCAGACGTGATGTTGATATCGATCTGGATGTTGAAGATTGTGCTTTCGATCCGGATTATACGTCTCTTGTTCGTTTTTTGGAGACCTTGGATATGCATAAACTTGCGTCTAGGTTCAGGGATATGATCGATGAAGGTGGCAGTGATCAAAAAGAGGTAAAGCAAAAGCCGGTCGGAGTGATAACCACAGCGATCCCATCTTCCTTTTATGAGAAAGAATATGCCGTTTTTGGGGATGATGACAGAGGGGAGTTTATGTCCGCATCTTTGCATGGATTGGCCCTAAGCAATGGAGAACAGTGTTTCTATATTACTGTAGAAGATGCTAAAAATGATCGTCTTCTGCTTGATCATCTGGCCTCCGGCGAAGCATGTTCATTTGATGTAAAGAGACTCCTACACGTTTTGGAAAATGAAGGAGTGCATGCATCTTTCAAAGATGATGTCATGATTATGGCATCGCTTGCCAACTCGACTTTGACGGATCTTGACAAGATCTTGCGATTCTACAATATAGAGCTTGATCTGAAATATGAAGATGTATACGGGAAACCGTCTCGACCTATATTGCTTGTGGATGTTGAGAAGCAGTGCCGGTATGGTTGTGAAAGAGCAAGTGCGATCTTGACGATCTACCGGGAAGCTTTGCCTGTTTTGGAAAGAGATGGAGAGATGAAGCTGTACCGTGAGATCGAGATGCCTTTGACATTGGTCTTAAAGGAAATGGAAGCAACGGGCATACGTTGCGATCTTGCTGTTCTTGATGCGATCGCAGATCGCACAAAGGCGGATCTTGATACTTTGCAAAGCCGTATCTTCACCGAAGCGGGGCATGAATTCAATATTAACTCGCCTAAGCAATTGGCTGAGGTATTGTTTGATGAGAAGGGACTTTGGACAGGTAAGAAAAGAAGTACTTCGGCAGATGTTTTGGAAAAGCTGGTGGATGCCGATCCGATCGTTTCCAATATCCTTTCCTTCCGCAAACTCTCCAAGATATACAGTACATATGCCGAAGGGCTGAAGAAGTACATCCGTAAGGATGGCAGGATCCATACGATCTACAATCAAGCTTCCACCACAACGGGACGTCTGTCTTCGAGTGAGCCGAATCTTCAGAATGTTTCTGTACGCGATGAACAGGGTAAAGAGATCCGCCGTGCTTTTCTTCCTGATGAAAATTCTGTTTTGATCTCTTGCGACTATCATCAGATCGAACTTCGTATGCTTGCGCATATGGCAGATGAGAAAGCTTTGATCCAGGCATTCAAAGACGGTGTCGACATTCATACAAAGACGGCTATGGATGTATTTGGTGTATCGATGGAGGAAGTTACACCCTTGATGAGAAGGCAGGCTAAGGCAGTTAATTTCGGTATCGTTTACGGCATTTCCGATTTTGGTCTTTCAGAGCAGTTGGGAACATCTGTGGGACAGGCCAGAACGTTCATTGACAGGTATTACGAGAAATATCCGCGTATCCAAACATATATGAACAGCATTGTTTCAGATTGTGAAAAGAACGGTTATGTAACGACATTGCTCGGACGTCGTCGTGAGATCCCGGAGATCCATGATAAGAACAGAATGGTGCGAGAATTCGGTAAACGTGCAGCGATGAACGCTCCGATCCAAGGCAGTGCAGCTGACTTGATCAAGATCGCCATGATCCATATCGATGCCATGATGAAGGAGAAGCATGTGAAGTCCAGGATGATTCTTCAGGTACACGATGAATTGATCTTCTCTGTGCCACGTGATGAGATCGATATGATGAAGGATCTGATCAATGACGGCATGATCCACGCTATGGATCTGCAAGTTCCTTTGACAGCAGAATGCTCTATCGGCGAGAACTGGTATGAGGCCAAGTAAAAGGAGGAAATATGCCTGAATTGCCGGAAGTTGAGACTGTGGTCAGGACATTGGAGCATCAGATCGCGGATGCAGAGATAATGGATGTAAATGTTTATTGGCCGCGGATCATAGAAGGAGACGTGAAGGCATTCAAGAAATCTTTGCTTCATCAGCATTTTCGTAGGTTTGAAAGACGAGGAAAGTATCTTGTCTTTCGGATGGATTCGCTTACGCTGGTTGTTCATCTTAGGATGGAAGGAAAGTTTTATATCTTGCCTAAGGAAGCAGTACGTGATAAGCATACGCATGTTGTATTTAAACTTGGCGACGGACGGGAGCTGAGATATCACGATACGCGAAAGTTTGGAAGGATGTGCATCCTACCCAAAGATCAGGATATGTCGTCTTTTAAGGATCTTGGACCGGAGCCGTTGTCGGATGCTTTCAATGCACAATATATTCACATATATCGACAAGGGAGAAGCATTCCGTTAAAAACGCTTCTTCTCGAGCAGCATTTTACTGCCGGTATCGGGAATATTTATGCAGATGAGATACTGTATGCATGTGGCTTGAGACCGGGAAGGTCTTGTGCGCGCATCACCCGAAAAGACGAAGAGAATATTGCCCGTGAGACAAAGAGGATCTTGAAGGAGGCAATTGCGGCAGGTGGTACCACCATTCGGTCGTATACATCTTCACTTGGCGTGACAGGGCGTTTTCAGCTCTCTTGTCAGGTCCATACCAAAAAGACCTGTGCACGATGCGGAAGTGAGATCAAAGTGAAATATATTGGCGGTAGAAGTAGCTACTACTGTCCGCTATGTCAAAAATAGGAGTTTGAATATGAAAAAGATCGGAATCACCGGAACGATTGCTTCCGGGAAAACATCATTTTGCATTTTATTGAAGAGAAGAGGGTTGGCTGTCTTCAACAGCGATAGATATGCGGCCATGTGTTTGCATGCATCGCATCCGGCTATGAAGCAGATTGCAGCGTTTTTTCCGGAAGTGGTAGATAAGAATGGAGATGCGGATAAAAAGAAGCTCTCGACTTTTGTGTTCACCGATGATAAGAAGAGAAAACAGTTGAATGAGATCGTGCATCCGTATGTGATAGCCGGTATGGATCATTTCTTTGCTTCCCATGCCGATATGCCGATCGTGTGTGCAGAAGTTCCGCTTTTGTATGAAGCCGGAATCGAAGATATGTTCGATGAAGTTGTAGTTGTGACATGTGAAAAGGAAACCGCTGTGAAACGCATGATGGAAGACAGAGAGTATTCCCGTGAGGAAGCAGAGAACAGGTATGCATCTCAGATTGCTCCGGAAGAGCAGTGTGAAAAGGCTGATATTGTGATCCATAATGACAGTGATCTGAAGGCATTGGATCATGAAGTGAATCTCTTGATGCGCCATTTGCGGAGCAGACGGGGGCATGATGCTTAAGAACGATGATACGTTTCGTGTGGAATGTTCTGCTTCTCTGTCGGAAGATTCCATCGTATCTCTTCTTGATCTGTATCAGCCTCTTATAGGCGGAGACGGGGTGCTTCTTTATCTGACGTTGCATGCCGAAGCAAGACATCAAAGAGTACAATCCACGCATAGACACTTGTCACGTATCATGGGCATCGATCTGGATGTTTTGGAGAGGGCAAGAGGCCGTCTGGAACAGTACAACCTTCTTGCTTCATTCTGCCGATCTTTGGAACATCATGACAATTATATTTATAAATTGCGTCCTCCTCTGCCGACTGTCGACTTTTTGAAGATGAAGACATATATGAGTGAGTTTACAAATAAGATTGGTTCCAAAGATTGTACAGAAATTATACAGAGGCTGGGTAATGTTGGATTGTCTGTGGAAGGATACAGAAATGTTACCAAACAGTATATCAATTCCCTTGCTCCGGAAAATGTGGATCATCCTGTATATCAAAAATTCAAGCCTATGTTCAATTACGGTTCATCCAATGTGAACATCAATTTTGATTATGAAAGATTTCTTTCCAAAGCTTCAAAACTTGTCTTCCCGGTACATCTTCGTACAGAAGAAAATATGGAATTGATTGGCGAGTTGGCAACGATCTATGGCATCAGTCCTGAGAGTATGGTCAAGATCGTGAAGAATTGCTGTACGATCGATGGAACGGAAATGAATACGGGGAAGTTGCGCTGGCTGTGCAAGAATACAAAACCGGATGTTGCCGATGTGGCTGATCCTTACGATCTTCCGCCGGCTTCTTTCCTACAGTCCAAACAGCAGGGACGGCCTTTGACAAACAGTGATATGTCCACCATCTCATATTTGGCGGAAAAGCTTAAGTTTCCGATCCCTGTTGTCAATGTCATGATCGAATCCATTCTGAAGGATACAAAGAATGTTCTGGATCGTAAATATGTGGAGGCTGTGGCATCCATGTGGCAGAAGGACGGTATTTCCACAAAAGAAGAGGCTATGCGTGAGGCAAAGAAATCACCTGCTTATGCAGCACCACGACGTGCATCGGGGCATATATATGAGCTTCCGGAGTACATGAAGCATGAAGCAGAACCGCTCGAAAAATCATCAGAAGAGGATATTGCCGAAGTTGAGCGTAAGCGTGCTGAGCTGAAAAAACGTATGGCAGAAACCAAACAACAAAATCACTGAGAAAGGAGGACCGTCTTCACAGGCGGGTTGATCGCTTATGAGCAGTGAAATGCAAAAAATGGATTTTACGATCTCACAATCACTTGAACAAAGACGTGAAACCGAAAAATTGCAGGAAAAACTGTTGCATGATCCGGATGTGATCAAGCTATCCACATGCAAAAAAATAGATATGAAAGTTCTTCTTGCACATCCCTGGAAGGTAGAAGTATGGCGACAAGGAATTCAGTGCTGCAAGGGTTGTAACGGCCTTGCCGCATGCCGTTCATCATTGGGCATTGGATATCAGAATATGCTGGCGTATGACGGTGTCTTGAAGATCGTTCAGTCGGCATGTCCTTTCAAGCAGAACGATCTGGCCAGATCTCGTCATCTGCGACAGTATATGTTGAACATGACGCTTCCTGCGACGATGCGTCAGGTGACGATCGATGCGATACCGACACAGGGAGACAAAGATTATGATAGATCGCTTGGTCAATTGATTGGAATCTGTGACAGTCCGCGTGGAGCATATATCTACGGTACTCTTGGCATTGGTAAAACGTATCTTGCGGCAGCAGCTTGCAATACGGCAGCTGAGCAAGGAATGCGTGTTGCTTTTGTAGTATGGCCTGAATTTGTTGAAGAGATGAAAAAAATGATCATAACCGGTGAGTATTACCAATATATAGACAAACTGAAAAGAGCACAGTTTGCGGTTATCGACGATCTTGGTGCGGAAGCTGTTACAGACTGGAACAGGGATCAATTGTTATTTTCGATATTGAATGCAAGGTACGAAGCAGGGCTTCCAACGTGGATAACATCCAATGAAGATCTTAAATCACTGGAAGATCATTTCCGAGTTGGCAACAAAGGATCAGAATCGTTGTTGAAAGCGAAACGAATCGTTGAACGTATTCGTGCAATGTGTGATATTATTGAACTAAAGGGTAAATATAGACGTTGATTTCGATTGACTGTTTATATAGGAATGCCTAAAATTATTAGGGGATTCGGAGGCATATACATGGTCAGAAAGATTGGTGTATTAACTTCGGGAGGTGACGCTCCCGGAATGAATGCTGCAATTCGATCTGTAACTAGAATTGCATTGAATAACGGCATAGAAGTAGTCGGTGTTCATAATGGATACAAAGGTCTTCTTGATGAGACATTTGAACCGTTGAGCCGTACAAGTGTAAGCGATATCATGGACAGAGGCGGAACGATCCTGGGGTCGGCAAGACTTCCGGAGTTTCGCGAAGAGGAAGTTCAGGATGCTTGTATCCGTAACTTGAAGAGAGCGGGTATTGAAGCACTTGTGGTCATCGGTGGTGATGGTTCTTATCGAGGCGGTCTTTCATTGACGCGCAAGGGTATAAATTGCATCGGGCTTCCGGGAACGATCGACAATGATATTCCGGGGACGGATTTTACGATCGGTTTCGATACGGCTCTGCAGACATGCGTTGAAAATGTAGATAAATTGAGAGATACTTCTTCTTCTCATCATCGTTGTTCCATCGTTGAGGTCATGGGAAATCACTGTGGAGATCTTGCTCTGTATTCGGCGATCTCTTGTGGTGCGGAAATGGTCATTACACCTGAGACAGGTTATGATGAGCTGGAAGTTATTGAAAAACTGAGATATTTGGGTGAAGCAGTCCATAAGAATCATGCGATCGTGCTGATTTCAGAAAAGATCTGTGATGTTGATGCACTGGCAAAGCGTGTCACGGCAATGACGGATTTTTCCGGAAGAGCAACAGTTCTCGGTCATATCCAGAGAGGCGGTTCGCCTTCTCCGGCGGACAGAGTTCTGGCAAGCAGAATGGGCGAGAAAGCCGTCGATCTTCTCATGGAAGGTATTGGCGGTCATTGTGTAGGCATCATTGACAATGAGATTACGTCTGTTCCGATCCAGGATGCTTTGGACAGACCTCGCAAGAGCAGAAAAGCTCTTTATAGATTGTTTGATCGTCTGGTGTAGTCGGACGCATTATAGGAAGGATGAAAAAATGGAAAACTACAATCACACACTTAAGAAAACTAGAGTCATCTGCACGATTGGTCCTGCATCGGAGAACATTCCGACGCTGACCAGCCTTGCAAAGGCAGGTATGAATATTGCCCGCTTGAATTTCAGCCACGGTTCTTATGAAGAACACAAAGCAAGAATTGAAATGGTCAGACAGGTATCTGAGGATACAGGTTTGAATCTTGCGGTAGCACTTGATACAAAGGGCCCGGAAATCAGACTTGGCAACTTTGTAAATGATACAGAGAACTATGAGATCGGCGATATCGTTACTCTTGTCAAGGAGCCGATCGAGGGTACACATGAACGCTTCCATATTCAGTGCCCTGAACTCTTTGATGATTTGAAGGAAGGTAACTACATTCTTATCAATGACGGTAAGATGCGTATTACAGTATTGGAAAATAACGGTTCTGAATTGAAGTGCCGTGTTGAGGTCGCAGGTCCGATCAGCTCCCACAAGGGTTGCAACGTTCCGGGTGTCAAGCTTTCCATGCCGTTCCTTTCTGCAAAGGACGAAGCAGATATCCGCTTTGGTTGCGAAAATGATGTTGACTTCATCTTTGCTTCTTTTGTAAGAAGAGCAAGCGATGTCAATGCGATCAGAAAGATCTGTGTTGAGATGGGCAAGCCTCAGATCAACATCATTGCCAAGATCGAAAACCAGGAAGGTTATGACAATGTCGACAGTATTCTCGAAGCTGCAGATGGTGTCATGGTAGCTCGTGGTGACCTCGGTGTTGAGATCCCTACAATGCTTGTTCCTGTATATCAGAAGCACATCATCCGTCAGGCAAACATCATCGGTAAGCCTGCGTTCACAGCAACACATATGCTCGATTCCATGACACACAACCCGAGATGCACACGTGCAGAGGCTTCTGACGTTTGCAACGCTGTATTGGATGGTTCCGACGGTGTTATGTTGAGTGCTGAATCTGCAGCAGGTGACTATCCTGTTGATGCATGTGAGACTATGTCTGAGATCGCTGAAGAGGCAGAAAAGATCATTAACTATAGAGAAAGACTTGAATGGCTGAAGACAACATCCAACAAGACTGTTCAGGATGCGGTTTCCATTGCTATCTCCGATGCGACATTGACACTCGATAATATCGGTGCGATTGTTGTCTTCACACAGGGTGGTACAACAGCTCGCCGTATCTCTAAGTTCAGACCGAATGTTCCGGTTCTTGCTGTAACATTCACACGTGATACACAGCGTAAGCTTCTGTCTTACTGGGGTGTTGTACCGCTTTATTCCGAGGTACAGAACCAGATGACAAACGATGATGAACTTGCTTCTGGCTTTGCTAAGGCATATGGTGTTAAGCCGGGTCAGTTGATCATCATCTCCGCAGGCTATCCTACAGGTGAAGGCTCTGCAAATATGATGAAGATCGTTGAAGTTAAGTAATATATCCGACGATAGAAACAGGGTTTTGACCCTGTTTTTTTGTATGTAAGTGATCCGAAAAACCTTTGTTATAGAAAATTTGTTATGCAAATCGTTCTTAAGATAAAGATTTTGATTTTTTTGTATAATGAAATTGAAAGAGAAACAGAACGAATTTGTTCTAATAGGTAATATTATGAAAAAGAAAAGATTTATTGCCGTGATAGGCATCGTTGGTGTGGTTGCTGCAGCAGCGATCGGTTGGCATTTCCTTTCCGATGATAAGAAGGATTCACAGTCTGGTGTTTTTGTACAGAAAGTATCAGATCTTACGGGGAATGCCGGATTTGTACAGAGGTTCAGCGGTGTTGTAGAAGCACAGGATAATGTGAATATCGATGCCGACAATTCGAAGAAGATTGCAGAGATCTATGTTCAAGAAGGACAGGAAATAAAAAAAGGCGACCCATTGTTTGTTTATGATACGAATGAAATCACCAATCAGATCAGATCATTGCAACTGGATCTTGAGGAGTGTGATGGACGTATTGCACAGTTGAATGCGGATATCAAACAGTTACAGGATCAGATCAATAATGGTGGAGATCGCACAGAATTGACGTTACAGATCCAGGGTAAGCAAATGGAGATCAATTCTGCCGGATATGATAAGCAGAGTAAGCAGGCGGAGATCTCCCGCAATCAAAAAGAGATCGACAATGCAACCGTAAAAGCATCTATCGACGGTGTGGTGAAAGCAATCCATCGTGATCCTGCAAATGATAATGTCATGGGTGAACAGACACATTTCATGCAGCTGACACAGACCGGAGAATTCCGCGTCAAAGGCAATGTGGATGAGCAATCCATGGGGGCTATAACAGCGGGGCAAAATGTTTTGATCCGATCTCGCATCCATGAAGACGAAGTATGGTCCGGTACCGTAACTGCAGTTGAAAAAGAACCGGCATCGTCAGGAAATAACAATTCCGGCATGGAGTCCGGTGATACTGCGACAAAGTATCCGTTCTACGTTTCTTTGAATGATTCAAAAGAACTTATGCTTGGACAGCATGTCTTTATTGAACCTGATATGGGACAAGGAAGAAAGAAAACAGGAATTTGGCTTGACAGCTCCTTCCTTGGATATAACGAAGACGGATCTGCTTACGTTTGGAAGAGTGTAAAAGGAATATTGAAGAAAGAACCTGTGGAAGTCGGCGATGTCGATGAAGAGACGTTTACTACGGAGATAAAGTCGGGGCTATCGATCGATGATGAGATAGCATGGCCCGATGAGACTTTGCAGGAAGGGCAAAAGACATTGAATGCAGGTGATATATCATGATCCTGGAACTAAATGGAATCTATAAGAGTTATGGTACAGGCCAGTATGCTGTACCGGTATTGAAAGACGTTTCACTGCAAGTAAATGAAGGTGAATACATTGCCATCATGGGACCTTCCGGTTCCGGGAAGTCAACATTGATGAATATCATCGGATGTTTGGATTGCTTTGATCAAGGGTCATATCTGCTGGATGGTACAGATGTTACGAAAATGACTGACAATGAACTGTCAGATACAAGATTGAATAAGATCGGGTTCGTGTTTCAGCAGTTTCAACTTCTGCCCTTTGAGACAGCTGTGGACAATGTGGCTTTACCACTTGTTTATGCCGGTGTTTCAAAGCAGGAGAGAGAAGCACGAGCATTAATGCAACTGGAACGGGTGGGTCTTAAGGAAAGAGCACACTTCCGTCCAAATCAATTATCCGGCGGACAGAAGCAACGTGTTGCTATCGCCCGTGCAATGATCAACCATCCACGGATCCTTCTTGCGGATGAACCGACAGGTGCTTTGGACCAAGCAAGTGGTCGTCAGGTCATGGAGTTGTTCCGTGAACTGCATGAAGAAGGGGCAACTATCGTTATGATCACACATGACGCCTCTGTTGCCGCCCATGCTGATAAAGTACTTCATATCGTTGATGGTGAGATCATCGAACATCGACGGGGAGGAATGCATGATGAATAAGAAAAAAAAGATCATGATCGCCGGCATATGTACTGTAATGGTGATCGGTATCGGCAGTGGTGTGTTTGTTATGACTCGTAATCGCAAGAAAGTGGAAGTGATCCCGGTCAGTTCCATGAATGATGGCTATTTCGGTGAACCGACCTCCTCTGCCGGTGTTGTATACAATGCCCAGGATCAGAATTTGTTTCCCGATCCTGCCAAAACGGTATCACAGGTGTTTGTTACAAAAGGACAGACCGTCAAAGCAGGAGATAGATTAGCAGCATATGACCTTTCTTCACTGCATTTGTCTGTGGAAATGAAGAAGACAGCAGCGGACATGGTGCGTAATGATATTGCCTCGGCAAAGTACCGGTTGCAGAAATTGAGAAATACAGTTCCAATCAAAGTTCCGGAGCCAACTCCGGTTCCTACTTTGGTTCCAACTCCGTTTCCCACGCCCCTGCCGGCCAAGAAGAAAGAAAAACGTGGGGATGGTTATACAGTTCTTGACAGTATTACCGATGCTGTGGAAACCACATCGGAAGATGACATATGTCCGGGTACGGATGCGGAACATCCTATTGTATTTATTGTAACTTGTGACGGTGAGATAAGGGCATCATTATTTGAAGATCTGTCAAAGGCATTGGAAGACAGGAAGAAGGCTAAGCATGATGAGATGTTGCATCTTCAGCAAGAACAGCCTGAAGATGTACCGGAGGAGGACAAGATCACAGATGAAATGATCCAAGCAGCTGTAGATGCTGTAAATGTATGGGCGGCAATAGAAGTCCATGACAATGATCTTCTCTCTCAAGAATTGCATGCACGTTGGCTTGTAAACGGCAAAAGAATGCCCGATGCCGGGGAAGATGCTGTATGGCCCGCTCCCGGATATATTGAAAGGGAAACGTTGCCGGATATCCCGGAAGAGCCCACACCACCACTGGAGGAGCCTGAGATCGAAGAACAATCGGAAGGTTATACAGCCGAAGAACTTGCTTCCATGATCCGTGAGACGGAGGCTAAGTTAAAATCTTTGGATCTTACACTTCGTCGTAAAGAATTGGAATTGAAAACAGATCAAGAAGCACTGTCCGATGGTACCGTTTATGCTCAGCATGATGGTGTAGTGACACGTTCGTCTACACCGGATGAAATGCCTCAGGATGGTTCACCGTTTTTGACAGTGTCAGGTTCTGAAGGAACATATATACAGGGTGAGATCAGTGAATTGATGCTTGGAAAAGTAAAAGAAGGGGCTTCGTTCACGGTCGTAAACTGGAACAGTGGTGCATCGTATGATGCAAATGTCATATCTATCGATACATATCCCACAGATTCCGGATCCTACTACGGAGGAAATCCCAATGCTTCCTTTTATCGCTTCATTGGTCATATCACGCAGGAGACCGATCTGAAAAACGGAGATCCTTTGGATATCAAGTTTGTAGATACCGAAGCCGGCGATTCTATTTGGATCGATATGGCATTTATACGAGAACAAAATGGCTTGCACTATGTCATGAAGGAAGAAAACGGAAAACTGAAGAAACAGCCTGTTAAAGTAGGTCGTACGATGTTTGGTATTACAGCTGAAATCAAAGAAGGACTGGCACCCGAAGACAATATTGCATTCCCATATGGCAAGAATGTGAAAGAAGGGGCACCGGTCAAAGTAGATGAGAATGGAGGGATGATGGGATGATAGAAAATATCAGGTTGTCCTTACAGGGCATCAAATCACATAAGATGCGTTCTTTTTTGACAATGCTCGGTATTATTATTGGCATTGCGTCCATTATTGCCATCGTTTCTACGATCAAAGGTACAAATGAGCAGATACGAAAGAATTTGATCGGCAGTGGACGTAATAGTGTGACGGTCTCATTGAATCAGTCGGATTGGCCATATGATGCTTCACAAGGAATACCGGCCGGGGTTCCTATCATTTCGCAAGATACAGAAGACATGTTAAGAGATATCAATCATGTAGACAATGTATCTGTATATACGAAAAGAGAAGACTTTGACGGTGTTTATCATCTGACAGACAGCATGTCAGGTGGTTCTGTATACGGAATTGATGAGAATTATTTCAGTTCTGCCGGGCTTGGCATTCGTGAAGGACGTGGATTATCGGCTGAAGATCATGTTGAACGTCATTTTGCAACGGTATTGGACGATGCAGCAGCAGCTCAACTGTTTCCCGGAGAAGATCCTGTCGGTAACACGATAGAGATCCACGGTACACCTTATACAGTTGTTGGTGTTTGCGTCGAGATGAACAAATTTGAACCAGTGATCGAGACGATGGAAGATTACTATACTTATCATCAGCAAGAATCCGGGAGAGTCTATATTCCGTATTCCACATGGCCTTCTGTATATGCGTATGATGAGCCTCAGAATGTATTGTTATTGGCGGATGACACAGAACGCATGACAAAGATCGGCAAGGAAGCGGAGGATATCCTCAATATGAATATTCATCCCTCTGACACTACGATCTCGTATAAAGCTCAAGATCTTCTCCAGCAGGCCAAAGATATCCAGCAATTATCAGCTTCAACCAATACGATGCTGATATGGATCGCCGGTATTTCGTTGCTGGTCGGTGGTATAGGAGTCATGAATATCATGCTTGTATCCGTAACGGAACGAACAAGTGAGATTGGTTTGAAGAAAGCAATCGGGGCTAGAAAGAAGACGATCATGATGCAGTTTTTAACAGAAGCGGTCGTATTGACATCGATCGGTGGTCTGCTTGGAGTGATCACAGGTATTCTGCTTGCGGAATTGATCTCCAAGTTGAACGGTACGCCGGTGGCTGTTTCACCGGAAGCCTGCATCTTGGCAGTGTTGTTCTCCATGGCGATAGGTATTGTGTTTGGATTACTGCCGTCTTACAAAGCAGCAGATCTGGATCCGATCGAAGCATTACGAAGGGAATAAGAAGACAGGTCTATGACCTGTTTTTTTCTTTTCAGTCAAGTCTGTATTTTGCATTTTGGATGCGTATACTTTTTTACAGGAGGTCTTCTCTATGGATAAAAAGAAGATGCTTTGGAAACTTTTTGTTTCGACTTTGTATATCAGTGCATTCACGTTTGGTGGAGGGTATGTCATCGTGACATTGATGAAAAAGAAATTCGTAGATGAATATCAATGGATAGACGATGATGAGATGTTGGATCTTATTGCCATTGCCCAAAGCTCACCCGGTGCGATCGCCGTCAATGGGGCCATTGCCGTAGGTTATAAACTCGCGGGGCTTATCGGGGCGATAGTATCCATCATTGCCACTATTTTGCCTCCTTTTGTCATCATTTCGATCATTTCTGTATTTTATGAGATATTTAAGGACAGTTTCATCGTTTCACAACTGTTGACAGGAATGCAGGCCGGAGTTGGGGCAGTCATAGCCGGGGTGGTATGTGACATGTTCATTCCGATCGTGAAGGAGAAGAACGTGTTCGCAATCGTTGTATTCCTTTGTTCGTTGGCAACTACGGTGGTCTTTAATGTCAATGTTGTATATATTGTAGTATTTTGTATTGGCCTTGGCATCGTTCGAGCATTGTTGGAAAGGAGAAGAGCATGATGATCTACATTCAGTTGTTCCTCAGCTTCCTACAGATAGGTCTTTTCAGTTTTGGCGGTGGTTATGCGGCCATGCCGTTGATCCAAGATCAGATTGTCAATCTTCATCACTGGCTCTCTATGGGAGAATTTACCGATCTTGTCACGATCTCACAGATGACACCGGGACCTATTGCCATTAATTCAGCAACATTTGTTGGCACCAAGATTGCCGGTATAGGTGGGGCTGTCATGGCTACATTCGGATGTATCTTTCCATCCTGTGTAATTGTTTTGATACTTGCCAAGTTATACTTGAGATATCGTAATTTGGATCTTATCCAGAAAGTCTTAGATACACTTAGACCGGCTGTCATCGCCATGATCGCCGGGGCAGGTATCTCTATCCTGATCACAGCATTCTGGCCGAGCGGGTATATTGTCCTCGGGGATACAGATTGGCTTATGACAGTGATCTTTACCATATGCTTCATCCTCTTACAAAAAGGGAGGGTAAATCCAATCGTCGTGATGGTGTTGGCCGGGGTGATTAAACTAGGTTTTGCTCTATTTGGAGTATGATCGATATAAGAAAAGGGCTTTGCATTTTTTGCAAGGCCCTTCGTTGTTATTTGGATTCTTTTGCAACATCCTTGTTGCGAGGCATGCGGCTACGTGCCGCTTTTTGTTTAGCACTCATCTTGGCACGGATCTCTTCAATGGCAGCTTTCTGATTGAGGATGACCGGAATAACGATCGGATTACGATGTGTCTTCTTAAAGAGATATGGTTCCAGAGAAGAACGAATGCAGTTTTTTAATTCACCAAACGTCGTTCTTTGTTGCATCTTCTTGCTAAGAGCATCATATACGATCATCTCTGCTTCTTTTAGAAGAGTTTGTGAATCTTTAATATATACGAAACCTCTGGATACGATGCTGGGACGGCACAAGATCTTGTTGTAGCGGGAATCGATGGCTACAATGACTGCCACCAAACCGTTTTCAGCAAGTATGCGTCTGTCTTTAATAACAGATGTACTCAGACCTGAAGCATCATTTCCGTCTACATAAATATCATCTGTTTGAATACGTTCATTGGATATAAAGCATTCACCGTCACGCAATACAACGATATCACCGTTTGAGCAGATCAGGCATTTGTCTTTTGGAACACCCGTCTCTTGAGCAGTTGAAGCATGCTGCACAAGCATCTTATATTCACCGTGCATAGGCATGAAATACTTTGGCTTGATGAGGTTAAGCATAAGCTTCTGCTCTTCCTGCGGAGCATGACCTGTTGTATGGAAAGAAGTAAGAGGGGAATTCGTAATAACATTGGCCCCCACTCTTGTCAGCTGATTGACGACAGCGGAAACAGATGTACCATTTCCGGGAATCGGATTGGATGAGAACAGAACCGTATCTCCCGGCAAGATCTTGATGAATCTGTGTGTACCGTTGGCAATACGGCTCAATGCCGCCATCGGTTCACCCTGACTACCGGTACATACGATGCAGATTTTGTTGGCCGGAAGCGTATTCAACTCATTACCGGAAATGAACGAACTGTCGGGGATCTTAATGACACCCAACTTCTTACCGATCTCACATACGTTCTCCATGGATCTTCCAAAGACCGCAACTTTACGATCACAGGCGACAGCCGCCTCAAGGATCTGGTTCAAGCGCAGAACATTGGATGCGAATGTGGATACAAGCAGTCTACCCGGCGTCTTACGCATCTGTTCATTAATGGCCTGGGCAACCTTTTTTTCAGAGACCGAAAAACCCGGAACACTTGAATTTGTACTGTCACTCATCAAAAGCGTAACACCGATCTGCCCGATATAGGCCATTTTCTGATAATCGGAATTGACTCCGATCGGGGTCAAGTCAAACTTGAAGTCGCCAGTTTCCACGATACGACCGTTTGGTGTGTTGATCAAAAGGCCGTAGCTGTCCGGAATAGAATGCACGGTGTTGAAGAAACCGACATGGAAATACTTCGTATCCACGCGGGTATCGGGATTGATGTCTTTAATCGTAACATTTCTGAGCATGCGGTGCTCTTCCAGCTTTTTTTCGATCAATGCTTTTGCAAAAGGAGCGGCATAGATCTCGCGAAGATGTACCATCTGCAGGAAGAAGGGAATGCCTCCAATGTGGTCTTCATGACCGTGTGTAATGATCAGCGCTTTGACTTTCTCTCTGTTCTTTACAAGATAAGAATAGTCCGGGATCACATAATCGACGCCCAGCAGGTCATCTTCCGGAAACAGGACACCGCAGTCAACGATGATGATCTCATCATCATGTTCAAAGCAGTACATGTTCTTGCCGATCTCACCAAGACCGCCGAGCGCATAGACCAATGTGTCTTTAGAACGGTCAATGCTACGCATCGTATCTTTGGAGATCTCGGAATAACGAACTGTATGAGGCGATCTTCTTGTCGTCTTCGTTTCTTTCGTCATATATACCTCGATTTCTCTATTATCTAAAACTTTATTGTGCTGTGCCTATTATAGCATGAAATGGCAAAGGCAATCCAAATCGTTCTGAAAAGATCAGATTTCGATAGCATCCTTTATTCTGTGGAACGGATCCTTCTTATCGATCCTGTCATAGAACAGAGTACCTGAGAAGTGATCGATCTCATGCTGGAACACGATGGCAAGATATCCTCTCAACCGCAACTTCACATTCTTGTTCGTCAAAAGGTCAAAGGCTGTAACAGTGACACGGGCACTGCGCACCACAAAGCCTTCATGATCCTTTTCCACGGAAAGACATCCTTCTCCACCTTTGAGATATGCTTTCTGAATGGAAGAAGAAACGATCTTCGGATTGGCAAGCATATATTTATAGGATACTTCATTGCCATCACTGTCATAATCATTGACCACGATAGCTGTCAACTGCTTCGGAATGCCGATCTGAATGGCACTGATGCCGACAGCAGGGCGGAGATTTTCACGCTCGGCGATCTCTTCATCTGTGGAATCTTCCACATACTTCAACATGTCGCGAAGAATCTGCTGGTCTTCCTCGCTCAAAGGAAGAGGTACCGGCAGAGATTTTTCTCTAATCAAGGGGTTGTTGTCCTTGATAATCGTATCATTATTTATAAGCATACATTACCTCGTCAGGTGTTATGATAGTGAACATATATAAAGTTGTAAAGTCAAAAAAAGACGGTAAGCGCTTTCCACCGTAAGTTTTGTGCATTGCGCTTTAGACTATGATAAAATTCACGTTATGAACAAGCAACAAAAGAAAGTAAAGCGTCCTTCTCTTTTTTCCATGGGGAGGGGCTATGATATGCTGCTGCAGCTGGCTGTCGTTATTCTTGCCTTTACCGGCATTGTGATCATCGGCAGTGCTTCCATGGGAACATCTGTCGGCAATACAAAGCTATTGATCTTGAATATAGTAAAACAGTGCGTGTTTGTCACGATCGGTTATTTTTTGATGGCGTGGATATCCCGTAAGTTTAAACTTTCTCAGCTACATGGGAACATGTTTCAGATCTTGATCATCATTGAGATCTTTGCATTACTTTCGTGTCTTGCTTTTCCGGAAGTGAAAGGTGCCTACAACTGGATCCGCATTCCGTTAGGATTTACCGAGATCACGATCCAGCCATCGGAGTTTGCAAAGATATTGACATTCCTGATCGTAGCGGCACATCTCGGGGATAGACGCAACTCACGAAAGAGTTTTCTTGGTCTTGCCGGCCGGGCGATCGGCATTTGTGGGGTGATGGCGATAATCATCCTGTTGTTTCAGAAAGACTTTGGTTCAATGATGGTGTTGGGCATCATCTTTTGCGTATGTTTTTTGATTCCGAAGAATAAATCGTTGCGTAAGCCGCAGATCATTTTGATGGTCTTGTTCTATGTGGCAGTGCTTGCTTCATTCTTCATACTGTCGCCGGCCGGGGAAGAGTTTATCATGAAGTTGGGCTTTCTGAAGCCGTTTCAGAAGAATCGTTTCATCAATGCCATCGATCCGTTTCGCGATCCCTACGGTGGTGGGTTTCAGATCATTCAGTCATTGATCGCATTTGCAGAGGGTGGTTTTGCCGGAAAAGGGCTTGGTCGTTCAGTTCGGAAGTATATGAATTTGCCGGAAGCCGGTACGGACTTTATCCTGGCGGTGTTTGTCGGTGAAGCGGGCTGGTTTGGCTTTTGTATGCTGATGCTTGTCTATGGCATCATCATTTATAGGTTACTGTATTTTGCATATAAGATGAAATCGGAATCGGGCAAGATCATTCTTGTCGGTACTGCCACTTATTTTGTTGTCCATCTGTTCTTCAATATCGGTGGTGTTACAGGTCTTATCCCGTTGACTGGTATTCCGCTTCCGCTTATGTCAGCCGGTGGCTCCAGTGCGGTCGCATTTATGATAGCTATCGGACTGTCTCAGGCTGTGATCGGTGCATATAAGAGAAAGGAGATTCAATGAGGATCATTGCAGGTGAATTTTCTTCCAGAAAGCTGGAAACTTTGAAAAACAGAAACACACGTCCCACTTTGGATAAAGTAAGGGAAGCGGTGTTCTCTTCACTGGGTGGCATGTTTGATGGAGGCAAGGTGCTGGATCTGTATGCCGGCAGTGGAGCGTGTGCTTTGGAAGCTTTGTCCAGAGGCATGGATCAAGCTGTGTTTGTGGATGTTAGCAGAGCTGCTTGCGGTATCATCAAGAAGAATGTTGTTTCTTTACATTGTGAAGAAAGATGTCGGATCCTTCCGGTGACCGATCGCAAGGCTTTGGAGATGCTGGCCGGAGAACAGGCGTTCTTTGATCTTGTGTATCTTGATCCGCCATATGAAAAACAGCATAATAATGAGATCATGACGTATCTTGATGAAAACGGTCTTGTACGACCGGGGGGACGGGTCGTGATCGAGTCGTTAAAAGAAGATGTATTTGCGGATACATATGGGCATTTGAGATTCTACAAAGAAGCGATATACGGCATCATGAAGATCAGATATTATAAAGCGGAGACCGAGTGATCGGTCTTTTTAGATGGCATATGGGAGAGGGTGGAAGAGGCATTCTTTTCATAGGAAATTCACATACGTATTAGCACTTGATGCTTGACAGTGCTAATAGGCGGATGTACTATACTAGCAGGCAACAGGAAAGAGTGCTAAGAAGGAGGTGCTGAACGTGCTGACACCACGAAGGATAGAAATATTTAAGGCAATAGTCGATGAATATATCAAGACCGGTGAACCTGTTAGTTCGAAGGCCCTTCAGCAACGTCACAAGATGTCATATTCCAGTGCCACAATCCGCAATGATATGCAGGCATTGGAAGAGATGGGATATCTTGAGAAGACGCATACTTCTTCCGGTAGGATCCCGAGTACGATGGGATACAGATTCTATTGTGAGAATCTGCTGGATGAAGCGCAGATCGACAAGAAGATGGAAGTTGCCATTAAAGCTGCATTCGATGTGTCTAACATGAACATCGATGAGGCGGTGCATCAGTCATGTCGCATCCTCTCGGAGATGACGAACATGACCACCGGTGCCATTGGCCCGGATTCTTCAAAACAGAAGCTTGAGCACATCAAGCTCTTCCAGCTTGACAGCCGCAATTGTGTAGGCGTGTTTATTACGAACACAGGACATACGGAGACGAAGAACTTTCACTTCGATGATGATGTGCCATTCTCGGATATGGAGAATTGTACGGATATCATCAATACCAGATTGAGAGGCGTTCCTGTGGATCAATTGGCGATGCGTATGCAAGAGATCAAGCCGGAATTGAGCTCGGTCGTGCAGAAACACGATCTTCTGTTTACGGCATTCGTAAAAGCATTTGTAAAGTTTGCCACGGACAATGTCTATTTCAGCGGAAAGGACCGCATCCTTTACCAACCTGAGTTTGAAGACATCAATAAGCTGAAAAAACTTATGTCGATGCTGGAGGATACTTCTTCAGCTCCATGGCAACAGCTTGATGAGAATGAAAATGCCATTGCTTTGACGACACACCAGGGTGCACAGTTGACATGGGTCAATGACGTTGCCGTCGTGCGGAGCTCATTCAAGGTCAAAGATGGTGAAAGCGGTCAGTTGATGGTCGTGGGACCCAGCCGCATGAATTATGATAAGGTCGTTACGATGATCGAATATGCCGCTAAGCAGATCGAGAAGATGTACGACGAAGGAGGTGGAGACAGCGATGGATGAAATGACAAACGAAAATGAAGAAGTCAAGGCGGAAGAAAAAACAGAAGAATCCGTTGAGACAGATGAAAAGACAGCTCCTGAGACTGAACAGGATGCTGAACCGGAGAAGAAGTCGATCTTCTCCAGAAAAAATAAAGAGATCGATGCGTTGAAAGCTGAAAATGCTAAATTGACAGAACAGGTCGGAGAACTTAAGAATGCATATGCCAAAGCATATGCGGATACTGAAAACACACGCAAGAGATTGACGAAAGAATATGAACAGTTGAGTAAGTACAGTATTCAGAAGTTCGCTTTGGCGGTATTGCCTGTCCTTGATGATTGCGAAAGAGCATTGGCCCATGAGACAGCGGATGATGTATATCGCAAGGGCGTTGAAATGATCTACAACAAGCTGAAGGCGGCATTGGAAGCGGAAGGTGTTACAGAGATCGAAGCCGAGAACGTTCCGTTCGACGGCAATTGGCATCAAGCTCTGATGTGTGAACATGTGGACGGTGTTGAGCCGGGCATGGTCATTCAGGTGCTGCAGAAAGGTTACAAATTGAAAGATCGCATCCTGAGAGCTGCGATGGTAAAGGTCAGCGAATAAGCTGATATAGGAGGCTATATTATGAGCAAGATTATCGGTATTGACTTAGGTACAACAAACAGTTGCGTCGCTGTTATGGAAGGAAAAGACGCAAAAGTCATCACAAACCCGGAAGGCAATCGTACAACACCTTCTGTTGTTGCATTCAAAAACGGTGAACGTATTGTCGGTGATGCGGCAAAGCGTCAGTTGATCACAAACAAGAATACGGTATACTCCATCAAGAGACTGATGGGTACAAGTGAGACAGTTGAACTTGAAGGCAAGAGATATACACCACAGGAGATCTCCGCAATGATCCTCTCTTATCTGAAGGATTATGCAGAAAGCTATCTCGGTGAAAAAGTCACAGAAGCAGTTATTACTGTTCCGGCGTACTTCAACGATGCACAGCGTCAGGCTACAAAGGATGCCGGGAAGATCGCCGGTCTTGATGTAAAGCGTATCATCAACGAGCCTACAGCATCTGCTTTGGCATTCGGTCTTGATAAAGATCAGTCCCAAGAGCATAAGATCCTTGTATACGACCTTGGTGGTGGTACATTCGATGTTTCCATCCTTGATATTGCCGATGGTACATTTGAAGTATTGTCCACAGCAGGTGATACACATCTTGGTGGTGATGACTTCGATAATAAGATCATCGATTGGTTGGTCGACAACTTCAAGAGAGAAAACAACATCGATCTTAGAAATGACAAGATGGCGATGCAGAGATTGAAGGAAGCTGCTGAAAAAGCTAAGAAGGATCTGTCCGGTATGGTCCAGACACAGATCTCTCTGCCGTTCATCTCTGCCGGTGCACAAGGTCCGCTCCATCTGGAAGCTACTTTGACACGTGCTCAGTTCGATGATATGACAAAGGATCTTGTTGAACGCACAATGAAGCCGGTAAGACAGGCATTGAGTGATGCTAAGCTCTCTGCCGGTGACCTCGATCAGGTATTGCTTGTAGGTGGTTCCACACGTATCCCGGCTGTTCAGGAAGCAGTCAAGAGAGAACTCGGTAAAGAACCGAACAAGTCTGTCAACCCCGATGAATGCGTAGCACTTGGTGCCGCTGTACAGGGTGGCGTAATTGCCGGCGATGTTAAGGATGTATTGCTCCTTGATGTTACACCGCTTTCCCTTGGTATCGAGACAATGGGCGGTGTCATGACAGTATTGATCCCTCGTAACACAACAGTTCCTACATCCAAGAGCCAGATCTTCTCCACAGCGGCAGATAATCAGCCGGCTGTAGATATCCATGTCCTCCAGGGTGAACGTCCGATGGCAAATGACAACAAGACCCTTGGTAACTTCCAGCTCGACGGTATTGCGCCGGCAAGAAGAGGCGTACCGCAGATCGAGGTTACATTTGATATCGATGTTAACGGCATCGTAAATGTATCTGCTGTCGATAAAGCTACAAACAAGAAGCAGTCCATCACGATCCAGAATTCTTCCGGTCTTTCCGACGAAGAGATCGATCGTATGGTAAAGGATGCTGAAGCACATAAGGCTGAAGATGATGCACGTAAGGCAGACATCGAGACAAAGAACAAGGCTGAGGCATTCATTAACCAGATCGATGAGACATTGAAGAGCGATAATCCGAATGTCACAGAACAGCAGAAGGAAGAAGTTAAGAAGCTGAGAGATGAACTTCAGGAAGCAATCGATAAAAATGATATGACTACACTGAAGACGAAGCTCGATGCTTTGGAAAAGGCTGCTCAGTCCATGGCTGAAGCTATGTACCAGCAGCAGGGTCAGCAGGCTAACGGTGCTGCAGGTGCCGCTGACAACGGCGCAGCCGGCGGCTCCGACGATGACGTCGTAGATGCTGATTTCAAGGAAAAGAAGTAAAAATCATGAGATATGCGGGGCTGCTACAGTCCCGTATTCTCTTTCATAAGAGCAGGAGGCAGTATAGGATATGGCTGATAAAAGAGACTATTACGAGGTGCTTGGTGTATCCAAAAGTGCAACTGACGATGAGATCAAAAGGGCCTATCGTAAGCTTGCCAAGAAATACCACCCGGATCTGAACAAGGAACCGGACGCAGCAGAAAAATTCAAGGAAGTCAATGAAGCATATGAAGTGCTCAGTGACCCTCAGAAGAGAAAGACATATGATCAGTTCGGTTTTGCCGGCATGGACGGTTCTCAGGCTGGATTCGGCGGATTCAATGGTGGTTTCCAGAGTGGAAGCTTTGATGATCTGAATGATATCTTCTCCAGTTTCTTCGGAGGAGGTTTCGGTGGTTCCGGACGTTCTCAGCAGCGTAATGCACCACGAAAAGGTGAAGATAAGTTCATGCGTATGAACGTATCTTTCATGGATGCATGCTTTGGTAAGACAGAAACCATCGATCTGACAGTAGATGAAAGATGTGAGGCATGTGAAGGTACAGGTGCTGCCAGCAAGTCCGATATCGAGACGTGTTCCAGATGTCATGGTTCCGGTTATGTTGTGACGCAACAAAGAACCATGCTCGGTGTCATGCAGTCTCAGAGCGTATGTCCGGACTGCCGCGGTACCGGCAAGAAGATTTGTAAAGTCTGCCCTAAGTGTGGTGGTAAAGGCTACAACCGCAAGCAGGTCAAGGTGGATGTTAAGATCCCGGCAGGCATCAACTCCGGTCAGCAGCTACGTGTATCCGGTAAGGGTGAACGTGGGGCCAATGGCGGACCGAATGGCGATCTCTACATTGAGATCAATGTAATGGCGCATGATAAGTTCATACGTGACGGCAAGAATATTTATCTGGATATCCCGGTGTCTGCAGTTGATGCAACACTTGGTACAACATTGGATATCCCTACGATCTACGGAGAAGTTTCTCTGACGATCCCGGCCGGCACACAGACAGGTGCACAGCTCCGTCTGCGTGAGAAGGGCGTTCCGGATATCAAAGGTGGACGTCCCGGCGATCAGATCTGTCGCATTAAAGTCGTTGTCGATAAGGATTTGACAAGAAAAGAAAAAGAACTTTATCAGGAACTCAAGAGGATCCAAGACGACGGCAAGGGTGAGACGATCTGGCAGAAGTTCAAGAGGACATTTTCCTGATTGACACCAACATCATGAAGGAGGTGATGCTTCATGAACATGGATGAAATGACAGAACAACTGCAGGCGATCATCGTCAAGGCAGTACAGATGGCGCAGGAAAAGGGCAATCCCGAACTGTGTCCAGAACATATTCTGAAGGCAATGCTGGAAGATGACAGTTTGGATGGAATCTTTACCAGACTGAATGTCGATCGTGAAAGCATGCTTTCCCTCGTAGAGGAATATCTCAAGAAACTTCCAAGTGCATCCAACGGTGAGGCTTCGCTTAACCGCTATACGGCAGAAGCGTGGCGTAAAGCCGTGGATCGCATGAAGAAACTCGGGGATTCCTATGTGAGCACAGCAGTGCTTCTGATGGGACTCTTCGATACGGACGCGGAAGTGATCCGGCAGTTGAAAGACCGCTTTCACATCCGGACGAAGCAGATCCTGGAAGCAGAAAACGACAGGAGAGGCGGTGTTAAGATGGATGAGAAGACAAATGAGAGCCAGCTTGATGCATTAAGCAAGTATGGTCATGATCTTGTGCAGGAAGTGCGCGACGGAAAGATCGATCCGGTCATCGGTCGTGATGATGAGATCAGACGTGTGATCGAGATCCTTTCCCGCAAGACGAAGAATAATCCGGTACTGATCGGTGAACCGGGTGTCGGTAAGACGGCTATCGTTGAAGGTCTGGCATGGCGTATCATGAAGGGCGATGTTCCAATGGGACTCAAAGACAAGAAACTCATTGAGCTTGACATGGGTTCTTTGATCGCAGGGGCCAAATACAGAGGCGAATTTGAAGAGCGTCTTAAGGGTGTTTTGAAACAGGTCCAGAAGGCCAATGGAGGTATCATCTTGTTTATTGATGAAATCCACAACCTTGTAGGAGCAGGTAAGACCGAAGGTTCCATGGATGCCGCCAATCTCTTAAAGCCGATGTTGGCACGAGGAGAGCTGAAGTGCATTGGTGCTACAACATTCGATGAATACAGAAAATACATCGAAAAAGACAGAGCTCTGGAAAGAAGATTCCAGAAGATTCAGGTATCCGAACCTACAGTGGAGGATACTATCAGTATCTTGCGAGGCCTCAAAGACCGCTTTGAGAGTCATCATGGCGTACAGATCAAAGATGAAGCGATCGTTGCGGCGGCCACATTGTCCGACCGTTACATCACCGATCGTTTCCTTCCGGATAAAGCCATCGATTTGATTGATGAAGCTTGTGCCGGTATCCGCGTAGAGATGGACTCCATGCCGGCCGAACTTGATGAACTCAAGAGAAAGATCATGACACTTGAGATCGAGAAGACATCTCTTAAAGAAGACCGTGACGAAAAGGCCAAGGCAAGACTGAATGAGATAGTCAAAGAACTTGCCGATCTCAATGAGACCTATGAGGAGAAAGTTTCCAAGTGGCAGAATGAAAAGAAGAAGCTGGATTCCGCTAAAGATTACAAAGAACAGCTCGAGAAAGCCAAACTGGATCTGACGCAGGCACAGAATGAGGCGGATTATGATAAGGCCGGAAGATTACAATATTCTGTGATCCCGGATCTTGAGAAGAAGATCGCCGATGCCGAGAAGGCTGAGCAGGGAAGCATGATCAGACAGGTCGTTGATGAAGACAGTATTGCCAAGATCGTCTCCAGATGGACGCATATTGAAGTCAGCCGTTTGATGTCTACCGAGAGACAGAAGATCCTACATCTTTCCGATGCGTTGCGTCAGAGAGTTATGGGACAGGATCATGCTTTGGAGCTTGTCAGTGATGCGATAATGCGTTCTAAGGCGCAGATCCAGGATGAGAACAGACCGCTTGGTTCGTTTATGTTCTTAGGACCTACAGGTGTTGGTAAAACAGAAGTTGCCAAGGCACTTGCTCAGCAATTGTTTGATGATGAAAACAAGATCGTCAGGATCGACATGTCTGAGTATATGGAAAAATTCAGCGTTTCCAGACTTGTAGGAGCTCCTCCGGGATATGTTGGATATGAAGAAGGTGGACAATTGACGGAAGCTGTCAGAAGGAATCCGTATTGCATTGTACTTTTGGATGAGATCGAAAAGGCACATCCGGATGTATTCAATATCTTGTTGCAGGTCCTTGACGATGGTCGCATTACCGATTCCAAAGGTGTGACAGTCGACTTCAAGAACACGATCATCATCATGACAAGTAATCTTGGTTCTCAATATGCGTTTGAACATGATGCCCAGAAGAGACACGATGGCTACATGGAAGAATTGCAGAAATTCTTCAAGCCGGAATTCATCAATCGTGTAGATGAGATCATCGTCTTCAATGCGCTTGACAATAATGTCTTGAAGCAGATCGCCGACAAGTTCTTGTTGCAGTTAAAGAACAGACTTGCAGAGCGTGACATTACTTTGGAAGTGACAGATGCTGCTAAGGATAGGATCATCGCCGTCGGAGTCGATCCGGACTTCGGAGCCAGACCGATGAAGCGTCATATCCAGCGTGCGATCGAAACACAGGTTGCCAAGGTCATTCTGGAAGATCCCAACATCGCCGGAAAGACGATCGTCGTGGATGCAGATGATCAAGGATACATTGTGACCGAGAAGTAGTACAATAAACAGCGGGAATCAGATCCCGCTGTTTTTTTTGAGGTGAATGTTTATGAAACAAAATAATGAACGAGAAAAGACGATCGTCCGCACAAGTCTTGTGGGCATCGCCGCCAATCTTGGACTTGTGGCTTCCAAGTTGATCGCCGGTCTTGTTTCCGGTTCTATTGCCATCGTTTTGGATGCTATCAATAACCTTTCCGACGCTATGAGCTCCATCATTGCCATTGTCGGTATCCGTCTTGCTTCCAAACGGCCTGATCGCAAGCATCCTTTCGGTTATGGCAGAGTGGAATATCTGAGTTCCCTGGCGGTCGCTGCATTGATCCTGTATGCAGGTATTGAATCTTTGTTGGCATCAGTGGACAAGATCTTTCACCCCACTCCCATCACATATACGACTTTATCGCTTAGCGTCATGGCCTTGGCCATCGTTGTCAAGATCATCCTGTCACGATATGTCATTGCTCAGGGTAAGAAGACAAATTCTTCTACATTGTGTGCAAGTGGTGTGGATGCCGGTAATGATGCCATAATTTCAGCATCCGTACTGATCAGTGCATTGATCTTCATGTGGACCAATTTCTCCATCGAAGCATATGTCGGTGTCGTTATTGCAATCTTGATCCTGAAGTCCGGTCTTGAAATGTTGAACGACACTCTGGATGATATCCTCGGTAGGTCAGTGGATAAAGAATTTGCACATGAGATCAAGATGGCTGTACGGAGCGTAGATGATAGAATCACGGGTGCCTATGATCTGATGCTGCACAATTACGGACCCAATCACTATGTCGGAAGTGTACATATCGCCGTTCCGGATACATTAAAAGCAGATGAGATCGATGAACTGACAAGAAAGGTCAATGCCGAGATCTATAAGAAATACGGTATCTCCTTGACAGGTATCGGCATCTATTCCATCAATTCCAAGAGCGATGCTGTGGAAGCAATGTTCCAGAAAGTAAGAGAGATCGTCATGTCGCATGATGGTGTGATCCAGATGCACGGGTTTTATGCTGATCTGAAAGATAAGAAGTGTTCTTTGGATATGGTACTGGCATGGGATGTGAAAGACAGAGAGGCGTTGTTCAGGCATATTTCCAATGATATTCAAGAAGCATATCCGGATTTTGATTTCACTATTAATATGGATATGGAGATCTGATGATCACTTGGGATGATATGAGTTATGTAGAGGAAAGAGCTTAGTGATCTTGCTATGCTCTTTTTTCAGATTCTTCGTGCAGTTGAACAATATGTAGTAAGTGTATCTGATAGTTCCGTACAAAATTGGTGATTTGTTGGTTTTTGATTTGAATGGTGATAAAATTTATATGTTTATCAAAAGGAGTTTTTCATGAATACAGTATTGAACATTGCATTGATCATCGGCTTTGGTTACCTGGGAACGATGATGTTCTACAGATACTTCAAGACGAGGGATCTGCTTATCATTCCGGAAAAGACATGGAATTTTATCCGTGTTGGGTTTGCGGTCATCATCATCTTTGTTATCTTCTCACTTCTTGTTGTACGGAATACGATCTTTGATTTCATCAGGATCGGCGTGATGTTGATGGCATGCGTCGGCTATATGCTTGTTCGTGATGGCCTTGCCAATGACGGTATCATTCATAATGGAAAGTTGATCCCATGGCAGCAGGTGAAGGCTTGGGACAGATGCGTGACAAGAAAGCGTATGGAGGTTTATTTTTCGATTGATGAGTCCACGGAGAAGAAGCCTGACAGAATGGGCGGTATTGAATTGGATTTTGATTTGAAGAACAAAGATCAGGTCGAGAAGTTCATGCAGGTCAACGCCAGACGCAAATACACGAGAATGAAGAAGAGATAGTTATGGAAGGTCTTTCAGCAGAGTGGGAAGACCTTTTTTGTACAGATTCGATATCTGGCTTTTTCTTTTTCTTGACATGGTGGGGAAAAGAAGTAGTATTGATGTAGTCAAAATGACTATGACAAGGAGGCGGTGCTATGCATCTAAGCAGGCAGAATGGCACAGAAGCATTGGCAAGGAATGCGATCGTGCATACTGTCGACATGATCCTGATGACCGTCATACACGGAAAATTGATGATAGTCTTGGAAAAGGCGGACAAAGATGGGGCATGGTGCCTTCCTTCGGCGGTGATCTTGCAAGATGAGGATATGGAAGAAGCAGTCCGGAAGATGCTTACCCAGGACTTGGTAATGTCTTCGCAGACGTACTTCTGTCAGTTGTACACATTTGGTACAGCCGACAGATTGCCACATTGCCGGACGATCGCCACTGCGTATCTGACTCTGACACCATGTAGTGATTTGCGTACACTTGACGATGATCGTCATCTATTTGAGATCCGTAAGCATGTGTTGCATGTGGATGAGCAAGGTAGAGAGAGCATCCTCATCCTGTCCGATGGACAACAGATCATGCAGTTCAATATCATAGATAAAGCAAAAAACAATTATATTGAGACACGGTCCTGTGCTTTGGAAGAAAATACTGCGGTATTGGCTTATGACTATATCAAAGCTGTAAACATGGCAATGGACGAGGTCTACTACCGTGCCGCATCGACCGGTATCCTGTTTAACCTTCTGCCGCCGGAATTTACGTTGCGCGAAATCCAGGATGTATATGAAGCGGTGACGGGTCAAAAGACGGATACCGGTAATTTTCGACGCGATATCAAGAAGATGTTGCGTGAAACAGGGCATACGAAGAAAAGCAATGGACATACTGCCAAGCTGTATGCCTTCGATCCTATGTATACATATTTGAAAGGAAATTGAGGAAAATAATATGAATGTTTTGGTCGTTGTAGATATGCAGAACGATTTTATCGACGCTGCTCTTGGCACAAAAGAAGCTGTTTCCATCGTTCCGGCTGTATTGGAAGAGATCCATGATCCCCGTTATGATGTGGTAATGGCGACATTGGATACACACGGTTCGGATTACATGCAGTCCTTGGAAGGTAAATATCTGCCTGTTGAACACTGCATCAAGGGTTCTTACGGCTGGGAGCTTAATTCGGATGTCAAGAAGGCATTGGAAAAGCGGAATGCAGTGATTATTGAAAAGCCAACGTTTGGCTCTCAGGCTCTTTTGGAGAAGGTCACGGCATTGCGACCCGATACGGTGACACTTATCGGACTTTGCACGGATATCTGTGTCGTCTCTAATGCAGTGTTGATCAAGACGGCATTGTATGATCATGATGTATTTGTAAAAGAAACTGCTACAGCAGGTGTTACAGAAGAAAAGAAGCAGGCCGCATTGGAAGTGATGCGTTCTTGCCAGATCCAGATCATTTAAGAGGAGAAAAAGATGAGCGATATTAAAGTTGAACCGTATATTCCGGATGAAGATTATGATAACCCGGCAATGGTGACTGATTTTTATGAATTTACTATGGCCAATTGCCTGTTTTTGCATGGTTTCAAAGATACAGTGATGGTATTCGATATGTTCTTCCGTAAGAATCCGGATGATCTTGGCTATTCCATCAGTTGTGGACAGCATAAGTTGCTCCGTTTCTTGGAGAACTATCATTTTACAGACAGAGATATTACATGGTTGCGTACAAAGGGCATGTCTGAAGAATTCTGTGAATACCTCCGTACATATCGATGGAAGGGCGATGTATATATGCTCAAGGAAGGGACAGTTGCTTATCCGCAGGTCCCTATGGTCCGTATCGAATGCGATATGGTCGGGGCTATCTTGATTGAAACATATCTTTTGCAGACGATGAACTTCCATAGTCTTATTGCCACCAAGGCAACTCGCATCACGGGGCTGGCTACGCATACTCCGCGCAGTGTCATGGAGTTTGGAACACGACGTGCACAGGGCGAAAGTGCCGGCAATGACGGTGCGTATGCGGCTGTCATGGGCGGCTGTGTCGGTACGGCAAATTGCTTGGCTGAGATGAAATATGGTGGAGAAGTGAAGGCCGTTGGGACGATCGCTCATTCCTTCATTGAGTTCTATCCTAATGAGTACGAGGCTTTTAAGGCATATGCAGAGACATATCCGGACAATGTATCTTTACTTCTGGATACGTATTCTATCTTTGACAGTGGTCTTCCGAATCTCATCAAGATCGATGATGAATTGATTGCTAAGTATCCAAATGATCCAAATAAGAGAGTAAAGAGTGCTCGTATCGATTCCGGTGATCTGGCCCGAGGTTATAAGAAGTTGCGCAAAGCGTTGGATAAAGCAGGCAAGTCTTACATTAAGCTTGTAGCATCCAATTCCCTCGATGAAAAGAAGATGAGCAACATGGAGATGTACGAAGATGCTCATTTTGATTCTTATGGTGTCGGTGAGAAGTTAATCACGTCTTCCACAGATCCGGTATTTGGTGGGGTGTATAAGCTTGTTGCGGTAAAAAATCCGGATGGAACATATACGCCTAAAATGAAGTGTTCTGATACGGCTTCCAAAGCCATTATTCCGGGCAAGCTCATGGCATGGCGTGTGTTTGATGCGGAAGGAAAGGCACAGTGCGATATCGTTTCCATGGATGATGAAGTCATTGAACCCGGCAAGCCGATAGAGGTCATTAATCTCGATGTAGATGAGATCGATCGTTGTAAGACGATCGTTCCTTGCTCTGTTGAGAAATTACTGGTTCCGCATATGATCAACGGGGAGATCGTGATCGATCTTCCGACGATGTCAGAGAAGCGTGCGTATGTCAAGGATCAGCTGGAAAATCATGTTTGGGAGTCTGAACTTCGCCCTGAAATGCCTCATAAACATTATGTCGATCTGACATTGAAGGTCGCAGCTACCCGCAATGAAATGTATAGCACATTGCATGGAGGAAAGTTATGATCGAAGCCCTTGCCATCGGCGGGGCTTTCAACCCCCCGACAAAAGCACACATTGAATTGGCGGAATATGCTATGCATTCTCTTGGTTTGGATGCAGTCGTATTCATTCCCAGCAAGATGTCGTATGTGATCGGGGAGCAGGGCAAGAATTTCTCGTTTACTGATGAGGAAAGATATGAGATGTTGCAGAGGATCGCAACATCACGGAGGTGGATGCACATTTGTCCATACGAATTGGAATGTGCAGATCAGCCACGTTCCTATGATACATTGTGCTACCTGCGTGAGAACGGGTGTCACGCCAGATTACTATTCGGGTCTGATAAACTCACGGAACTGGAGCACGGCTGGAGGCATGTGGAGGATATATGCAGAGAGTTCGGTATCGTATGCATGACGAGAAGTCATGATGATATCGAAAAGACGATCGCTGAGGATCCTTATCTGCATTCCTTGTCGACTTACATCACACCGATCGCCGCTCCGGAAAAGTATCAGGATATCTCTTCCACAAAGGTAAGAGAATTATATCTGAATATAAAAAACGGTGGTATGCAGGAGGAACTTTTACAAGAGCTTCGGGGTATGTTGCCGAAAGAATTGGATGGATTAAAGGAGTGGATCACGAAATGCAGTGTCATATGATCAAGGTGGCATCGGCGGTACCGATGTTGAAGGTGGCAGACCCTTCTTGGAATGCAAAGCAGATCATCACCATGATGCAAAAACATAAGGATCATGGGATACTCGTGTTTCCGGAGCTCTGTCTAAGTGGATATACGTGTGCGGATCTTTTCCAGCATGACCTCCTATTGCAGGAATGTCTGGTTGGATTACATACGGTAAAAGAAGCATCTGGTACATTGTCGGGTCTGCTTACGATCGTCGGTATGCCGTTGGCGGTCGGAACAAAGATCTTCAATTGTGCTGTATTTATCAATGAAGGACGGATATTGGGCGTTGTGCCGAAATCTTATGTGCCGATGTATGGAGAATTCTATGAAGGAAGATGGTTTACATCCGGACACGATCTTCATGAAAGTGAGATCATGTTGGATGGCGAAAAGGTCCCGTTTGGGACAGATCTTCTGTTCGCGGATGATAAGAGCAGTGCGGTATGTGCTGCTGAGATCTGTGAAGATGTATGGGTGCCGGAGGCTGTTTCAACCAAGGCATGTCTTGCCGGGGCAAATATCATCGTGAATCTTTCCGCTTCGGATGAAGCGATTGGTAAAAAAGAGTATCGTGAACAGATGCTGAAGCAACAGTCCTCATCATGCTATTGTGCATATGTATATGCTTCGGCAGGGATGGGGGAATCCAGTACGGATATGGTTTTCTCCGGGCATCGCATGGTCTTGGAATGTGGTCGGATCTTGGCGGAAGGTATTTTCGGTAAGCTACCTGCAACTGCATCGGCCATCGTCGATCTGGATCGTATTGCCTATGACAGACGGCATCAGAATACATTTCGCACATATGAAGAACGATCCTTCCGTAACGTATTTGCTCATATTCAGGGAATCGTGGATGATGAGGCATCCGTCAGATGTCTTCATGATGTTCTTGTTCATGAGGATTACAATATTCCGGCTTTTCCATTTGTTCCTTGCAATGATACAGAGCGTGGCCAAAGGTGCCGTACTATCCTTGCAATCCAAGCCAATGGACTGGCGTCCAGAGTGCGTGCCACTGGGATCCATACGCTTGTCATCGGCATTTCCGGTGGACTAGACTCCACATTGGCACTGATCGTATGCCATGAAGCCAAGAAGATCGTGCCAGAGATCAAGATCCTGGCCATCACGATGCCCAATGAAGGCAATACGACTTCTTTAACGTATGACAATGCATTGACGTTGATGGACATTTTGGCAGATGAAAAAAGAGAGATCCCGATCGGAAGCGGTGTCAACGAGCATTTGGAGGCGATCGGGCATGGTGTGCAATACCGGGGGGCAGGCGATACCGCATATGAGAACGCTCAGGCAAGGATGCGTACTTATATCCTTATGGATATCGCCAACATGGAGAACGGTCTTGTGGTCGGTACCGGTGATCTTTCCGAGCTTGCTTTGGGATGGTGCACATACAATGGCGATCATATGTCCATGTATGGTGTAAATGCCTCTGTTCCCAAAACACTTGTCCAATACATATGTCGCAGTTATGCGGATACATGTGGGGATGAGAGATTGCAAAAGACACTGTATTCTATCTGTGATACACCGATCACACCGGAGTTGACACCATCGTCCAACGGAGAGATAGCCCAAAAGACAGAAGATGCCATCGGTAAGTACGATCTGAATGATTTTTTCCTATTCTATACATTGCGATATGGTATGGAACCGGAAAAACTCATGGCTTTTGCCATGAAGGCGTTTGACATCGATCTTAAACATACTGCCACCTCTTTGCGTAATTTCTACAACCGCTTCTTCCATCAGCAGTTCAAGCGCAGCTGTCTTCCTGATGGTCCGAAGATCGGTTCGGTTACATTCTCGCCACGAGGTGACTGGCGCATGCCGTCGGATGCTTCAGTTGCAAGCTGGATCGATCGTGTTGAAAAAGCAAAATAAATATGTCGAGGTCTTCTTATATTGAAGACCTCTTCATTTTGCCTGTTCTGTAAATTGACGCCATACTTGCGGGTGCTATCATGAACATAGAAGGAGGTTTCATGAAAAAGAAAGATATATTCCAGCTTGTGTTGTTGGGAGGGGTGCTTTTTATAGCAGGTCTGAATTTGGATGTGGTCGTGAATAGCCTGAAGTGGCTGTTCAATATCATCGTTCCTGTATTGATCGGTCTGATCTTTGCATTTGTCCTGAATGTACCGGTCAGTGGTATCTACAGGTTGCTTATAAAAAAATTCGGTGATCCGAACAATGAAAAACAAGATGCGGTATTTAATCTCATCAGTCTTTTACTGACATTGACCGGCATTGTTTTGGTTATCGTATTGGCGGTGCGTCTGTTTGTGCCGGCATTGTCGTCTTCTTTTCAGAGCATACTTCCTCTTTTGCAAGAGAAGATCCCGGTATGGATCGAAACATTGCAAGATCATGATATCGATACGACGTTTTTACAGAAGATACCGACGATGGTAGCCGGTGGTTCTTCTTTCCTTGTTACGGTATCCAAGGCGGCCAAGCTTACTTTTTCTGGTATCATGAGGGCGGTGTTTGGCTTTATCATCGGCATATACGTGTTGATGAGCAGAAAGAAGTTAAAGCGGCAGGCCGATCTTTTGATGAAGGCTTATGTGGAAGAGAAGAAGCGTAGAAGAATCTATTATGTATGTCGTTTGATCCAAGATACATATACAAGGTTTCTGTGTGGGCAGTGTATTGAGGCATGTATCCTCGGATTTTTGATCTTCTTGACATATTCGATCCTGCAAGTGCCGTATGCCGGCTTGATTGGTTTTCTTACCGGTATCTTTGCTTTCGTACCGTATGTAGGCGCCATTGCTTCCTGTCTGATCGGGGCATTCCTTGTTCTGTTGGCAGATCCCATGAAAGTATTATGGGCAATACCGGCATATGCGATCGTACAGTTCGTTGAGAATCAATTCATCTATCCCCATGTTGTCGGCAGTTCTGTGGGGTTGGCACCATTGTGGACGTTGATCGCGGCTTTGATCGGCGGTAAATTGTTTGGTTTGCCGGGTATCATCTTCTTTATTCCCTTGACAGCTGTCATTTATACATTGGTCAAAGAAGCTGCTTACAAGAGACTGCATGCGAAAGAGTAATGCAGTCTTTTTATGTCGTGTGAATGCTGAAAGTGTCTGATACAATAGAAGAAAGATCAATTGTTTTCAGGGGGATATCATGGATAAAAAAGATCAGTCATATGTAGCATATACTGCTATTTTAAAAAAAGAGCTTGTACCGGCAATGGGGTGTACGGAACCGATCGCAATCGCCTTTACGGCGGCAAAAGCCCGCGAAGTATTAGGTCGTATGCCGGACCGCGTCAAGATCGCTGCCAGTGGGAATATCATCAAAAATGTAAAGAGTGTCGTTGTTCCACATACCGGTGGAATGAAGGGACTGGAAGCGGCCGCAGCCATTGGTATTATTGCCGGAGACGCTTCTAAGTCTCTGGAGGTCATATCCGGTGTTTCGGCAAAGCAGACAGCTATGCTGAAAGGATTCCTGGAGGATGTGCCGATGGAGGTCTCTCATATAGATGGGAGGTATGCATTGGATATTGCAATACATGTCTATTCCGGTAAAGATCATGCATGTGTGAGAGTGGCAAAGACGCATGCAAATATCATATATATGGAATATAATGGACAGGTTCTGTTCCAAAAGGATGAGACTGCCTCCGCCGGATATGGGCCGGAATACGATTACTTAAATATGGAAGATATATATGACTATGCATGTACTGTGGATCTCTCTGATATATCGGATACGATCGGGCGCCAGATCACATATAACAGTGCGATCTCACAAGAGGGATTGAAGCATCCCTATGGTGCTAATATTGCCGGGGTGCTTCTTTCCACATACGGTGATCTTTTGGAAGTTAAAGCCAAGGCTGCTGCTGCGGCAGGTTCAGACGCCCGCATGGGGGGATGTGAATTGCCGGTCATCATCAATTCCGGTTCCGGAAATCAGGGGATGACCGCATCATTACCGGTGATTGTTTATGCGGAAGAACTTCGGTGTTCAAAAGATAAATTGTATCGTGCCTTGGTACTTTCCAATCTTGTTACGATCTATCAGAAGATCCATATTGGCAGACTTTCGGCATATTGCGGAGCAGTCAGTGCCGGAGCCGGAGCAGGGGCGGGCATTGCCTATCTTTTGGGAAGTGATCTTGCCACTATCTCACAGACTGTCGTGAATGCGGTAGCTATTACATCCGGCATTATCTGTGATGGGGCAAAGTCTTCCTGTGCGGCCAAGATCGCAGCGGCCGTAGACGCAGGAATCCTTGGATATCATATGTGCTGTGAAGGCAGAACATTTAATTTCGGTGACGGTATCGTCGGACGTACAGTAGAGGAGACGATTGAAAATGTAGGGGATATCGCTCGTGTCGGTATGAAGGGGACGGACGAAGAGATCATCGATCTGATGATACACGATCGCCGGATATAATTGCGGATGACTGACAGACTTGTGGTATCATAGACAACATGAATACGATTATATGGGATTATAACGGAACTATCCTGGATGACGTCGATCTGACATACAGGATAGAGCAGATCATGTTGAAAGAACGAGGCATGAGAACATATACGATGGCGGAATACAAAGAGATGTTTTGTTTTCCGGTCATTGATTATTACCATAAGATGGGATATGACTTCAGTACAGAGACTTATGATGAAGTGGCGGCGGAATTCACCCGGCTTTATGATGCAGGATTTCATAAATGCTCTGTATCAGTGGGCTTTGACAAGCTGGTCGAAAGATCAAGACACCTTGGCTGGCGCAATATCATCGTCAGTGCTGCCCGTGAAGATAAATTGCAAGAGCAGTGCCGATGGTTTGGAATCGACGGATATTTTGATGCGATCGTCGGGACAGACGATCTGTATGGTGGCAGTAAGATCGAAAGAGCCTTGGTCGCTATGGATGAGTATGATATAGATCCCAAAGCATGCCTCTATATCGGTGATACCGATCATGATGTAGACACAGCACATGCTATGGGTATTGCCAATGTTATTTTGACTTCCGGTGGGCATCAGTCCCGCTGTGTATTGGAAAAGAAATGTGCGAATGTAGTGGATTCGCTGGAGGAGATAAATATATGATGAAAAAATGTCCTGTCAGCAGAAAGTGTGGCGGTTGCCGCTTGCTGGATGTGCCATACAGCGAGCAGTTGCTGCAAAAGCGCAAATATGTAAGAGATCTTTTTCCCGGTGTGGATGTGCGGGAAACACTCGGCATGACCGATCCGTACCATTATCGTCACAAGATCTACTGTGCATTTGGCTATGACAGAGATCAGAAAGTGAAAGCGGGTCTTTTTGAAGAGAGAAGCCATCGTATCGTCTATACAACAAGCTGTCTGATCCAGCATACTGCAGCCAACAGATTGATCGCTGATCTTTGTCATTATTGCGATGATCTTAAGATCGAACCGTATGATGAGGATTCCGAAAAGGGACATTTACGCTATGCCTATATAAGAGTTTCTCACAAGACAAGGAAAATCTTACTGACACTTGTCATCGGCTCGAAGTTTTTGCCGAATGAGAAAGTGATGTTACAGATGATCCGCCGTGATCATCCGGAAGTGGAAACGGTTGTACTCAACTTCAATCGCGGGCATGATTCCATGGTACTTGGGCAAAGAGAGAGAGTATTGTATGGCAAAGGTAGGATCGAGGATGAAATCGACGGAGTGCGTTTCTCTATTTCTTCCAGATCTTTCTATCAGGTCAATCCCGTGCAGACGGAAGTGTTATACAAGACTGCTTTGGATCTTGCGGATATTCATCGTACAGACAATGTTTTGGATGTATGTTGTGGTATCGGTACCATTTCATTGCTGGCGGCCCGTAAGGCGGCTTTTGTGCTTGGCGTTGAGATCAATCCACGTGCCATTGCCGATGCTACAAGAAATGCGGACTTGAATAATATCGACAATGCTGAGTTTGTGGCCATGGATGCAGAGAAATTTATGGAGAGACTTGGTGAATGTCCGGATATCGTCTTCCTTGATCCCCCCCGTAGTGGATTGACGGAAAGTACATTGTCCTCTCTTGGTAGACTTGCTCCGGAGAAGATTGTCTATATCTCATGCAATCCGGAAACACAGGCAAGGGATACAAAGTTCCTCCGTAAGTTCGGATATCGAATCCGTACGGTAGTTCCGGTCGATCAGTTTTGTTTTACAAATGGTGTGGAAACAGTTGCTCTTTTGACTCGCTCTTGTAAAAAGAGGTAGTTATTTTACTTACACTATCATATGGCATTGAAAGAAAGGGCAAAGCAACTGAAGAAAGATATTCCGGCGGTGTTAATTGCATTAAAAGATCGGGAAACACCTCTATATGCTAAGATAATGGCCGGAATAACTGTTGTTTATGCATTGTCTCCGATCGATCTTATTCCGGATTTTATCCCCGTCCTTGGCTATTTGGATGATCTGCTTATTTTGCCTGGATTGGTTTTTTTGACGATAAAGATGATTCCAAAAGAAATATGGAACATATCATTGCAAAAAGCTGAAGGAATGTGGAAAGATGGAAGACCTAAGAATTGGTGGTGTGCAATTCCTGTCATCGCAATTTGGGGGTCTTTAATCATTTGGATGATATCTAAATGCAGTGAGATTCTAATTTAGAATATATGTTCATGTGGATCGAAGGCTTGATCTCTTGCTTGGGAAGGATTAAGCCTTTTTAATATGCATACAGATAATAAAAACACCAAGCAAACAGCTTGATGATCCTATTTTGTCTGAAATTGCATTCCGGTACGATATTGTGAAGGAGAGATACCGTAGATTCGTTTGAAAGCATTAGAAAAATGATATTGTGATGAGAAACCATAGGTTTGGGCGATGGACCGGATAGATGTCTTTGTATTGCTTAATTCATATAAACAGTTCTTAAGTTTATACTGAAGAATAAAGTCCTTACATGACATATGCATTGTACTGCGAAAGACTTTGTATAGATATCCGCTGGAGTAATGGAGTTCTTTTGCCATATCTTCGATCGTGAAATTATCTTTCATGTGAGTCTCTGTATAGGCGATGCACTTTTGCAAGATTTTTTCTTGTCCGGACATGGAAGAGGCATAGATCGGCTGAAGAGCATGTTCTCTTTGATAGAGTATGGCAATTATCATAATGCGATAGATCATGCTGCGAACAAGAATATATGTACCGGGATGTTCGGAAGAGACTGTGGCCGTCAGATGTTCCAGGTTATGCAGTTGCCGATCGTCAAAGAGGCCGGGGAAGATATGAGGTTTATATAAAGAATATTGATCTGCCATTTTTTTTACGGCTCGAGCAGGACCGGCATCATAGTCAATGATGATGCATCGGCAATCTTTGTCAGCAGTACATGTATGACGTGTATTGGCCGGTAAAAACAGAGCATCTTGCTTCGTTAAAGTGTAGTCGGCATCTTCTGTATGAACAATGATCTTTCCTTTCAGTACCGTTACGATGCGGCTGTGAAAATGAATATGTGAGTCATTTGACGTAATATCACTGCCGATCACAGTACCGTATTGAAGAGGCATGATGTCGATCTGCTCTAACTGTGAACTTAACGCATCTTTGTGTATTGGGCATATATGTTCCATGAGTATTATTCTAGCATTGCTCGAATATATAGGTGAAGTGAATTACGGATGGAAATACGGATCAAACAAAGTGTCGAAATATATATGAATGAATTCAAAAGTATCGATTTCATTAAACAATTGGCATCATTTATATATTGTGAATAATATAACAAAACGTATAATACAGATGGAGGAAAAGAAAATGAAGAAAGGTATTGTATTATCAGTGGCAGCAGCTCTGTTGATGAGCGGCTGTGTAACAAATGGTGTTTCAGCTACACCTACACCATCTGCCGATCCGGTCGATGAAACAAAGACGGCTGATGTTATTGTTGTCGGTGCAGGTGGTGGCGGTATGAGTGCAGCTATCTCAGCAGTTGACAATGGGGCAAAGAGCGTCATTATTCTTGAGAAGACAACACAGAACGGTGGTTCTTTGAACTATACATCAGGTTCTATGTCCGGTGCAGAGACAAACATTCAGAAGATCGACGGTATTGAGGACAGCATTGATTCTTATGTTTCTGATATCATGTCCAATGGTGCTCAGAAGGGCAATGAAGATCTGATCCGCGAATATGCTGAAGAAGATGTGGATGCGATCCAGTGGTTGTGGGACAATGGTCTTTCTGACAACAAGTTCAACACTGATCGTCAGACAGGTACGATGTCCGTATTTGCTCCGGAACATCAGCTTTACTCTCAGAAGCGTACATATAAGCCTTCTGCCGAAAATAAAGAGAAGTATAAGTCCGCAGCCCATGAAATCTTGGATACTGTGTTGCAGTCATATGATGAAGTGAAAACGGATTACAGTACAGATGCTTATAAGCTTGTATATAACAAGGATGGTCAGGTCAAGTCCGTACTGGCAAAAAACGGTGACAAGACGATCGAATACAAGGCTGACAAGGGTATCATCATGGCTACAGGTGGATACTCCGGTAACCGTAAGATGATGGCAGAATTCACAAAGAACGGTGGTCATTATTTGCCGGGCGGTGCTTCTACAGCCAATGGCTCCGGTATCTATATGATGCAGGAGGTAGGTGCTTACCTCAATAAAGAAAATCTTGGTTATGTTCCAACATTCCCGATGGGTCTTGATACCGGCAACGGTCCCGGGCAGATCGCATCTACATATATGTGGAAAGCCGGTGGTATTTGCGTCAACAAAGAAGGCAAGCGTTTTGTGGATGAGACAGAACAGGAAGTCGTTACACGTGAGACAGCATTGGAGGAACAGCCGGAAGCAATTCAGTATGATATCTTCACAGATAAGATCATTGCGGATACGGAAGCTTTGAATTCTTCTGTATTCTGGTCGGCCTTCTATGCACCAGGCAAGCCTTTCAATAAGTTTGTCGTCAGTGCGGATTCTTTGGATGAATTGGCTGAGAAGATCGAAGTTCCTGCTGAAAATCTCAAGGCAACAGTGGAATCCTACAATAAGCATGTAGCAGACAAGACAGAGGATGAATTCGGTCGTAAGTTCACAGAAGATTCTTTGAATCCTGCATACAGTGCGGCTATCAATGATATCTCCGGCGAACATTACTATGCAGTTCCGCTCCATGCTCTTTGTGTCATGACACTTGGTGGTGTGTCCATCAATGAAGATGCACAGGTATTGGATAACGATAAGAATCCTATCCCGGGTCTGTATGCAGCAGGTGAGTGCGTAGGAAACATCTGGGGTCGTTATGTATCCGGTGGTACCGGCGTCATGGGTCCGATCGTATTCGGTCGCATTGCCGGTAAGAATGTAATGACAAAGGATATTGAAAAGGGCTATAAGCCGACAGCATCCAACAATATCATCTCTGCCGATCTCTTCACACCGGAAGAAGAGGAAGCTAAGGCTGTCACATTCGATATGAGCAAGAAGTTGAAGGATGGTACATACAATGCTGAAGTAGACGGTCAGGAAGGTCCTATGAGTGTTGAAGTGACGATCAAGGGCGGCAAGATCGGTAATGTTGAAGTTAAGGAAGCACATGAGTCCAGCTTCACAGAAGAAGCACAGAAGAGTGTTCCGGCTGCGATTGTTGAGAAAAACTCTCTGGAAGTTGACAATGTTACCGGTGCAACATTGACATCCACACGCATTAAGACTGCTGTTAAGGACTGCCTGGAACAGGCTTCCAAGTAAGATGGATGAGAAAGGCATCTCGACATGAGATGTCTTTTGTATAGTTGAAAAATACAAAGGGCAGTGTTTGTCACTGCCTTTTTTTATTTCCACAATCTAAAATATTTCATAAAGAGGTGATGTGTATGGAAAGAGCATATGGCAGACAAGTCTCGATGAGAGACTATCTCAACAGTGTATTTGGAAAGATGTGTATAGGTCTTCTTGTAACGGCACTTGTATCATTCATAGGTGCATCGACAGGTCTCTATTATCGGTTTGTCATGGTGTTTGGGGGAATCGGTTCGATCCTGCTCTTTGCGGCTGAAATGTTTATCTCTTGGAAGATCTCAAGACATTTGTTTGATTATGATTCCGGTACGGCAACCTTCTTGTTTTATGTTTTTGCGGCTGTAAACGGATTTTCGTTGTCTTCGCTTTTCTTTGCCTATAATATCGGAACATTGTCTACAGCGTTCTTGTTCACGGCAATCTTGTTTGGCTGCTTTATGGTGATAGGCAAGTTTACAAATGTAGATATGAGCAGATTTAGTGGGCTTTTGACCGGCGGCTTGTTGGCACTGCTTGTATGCAGCTTATTGTCGTTCTTCTTTCCGGTGTTCAGAGCCAATATGATGATCGATTTTCTAGGCTTACTGTTGTTCTTCGGACTTACGGCATTTGATATTCAATATGTGACCCGGATGTATTATTCGGCGATGGCCACTGAGACCGGTGTTTCCGTGTATGGAGCTTTGAGTCTTTATCTGGATTTTATAAATATCTTTGTAAGAGTACTTTCTCTTTTGGCAAGATATGACAATGACAATGAGTGAAGAAAGATACTGATTATTTTAGATCCTGCTGAAGCGGACTTTGATCTGTCTGCAAAAGCAGGATTTTTTCATTCGGTATAGTATATATAGAAGTGTGACTCAAGAAAAAGCAGGGTACTATGATAGCGTTTTCATATAAAAGTCTTTAAAATCCTTCTCTGTACCTTGAATATCCTTCTATCAGATTGACTTAGAAAATATCAGGTATTTAAATATGTGTGTGTACGGTTTTTGGCTTTTTTTACAAGGGCATCCATCGCATTGCCACGGAAACAGAAAAAGCCAACAGCAATTCAGTCATAGACTGGATCTCATTTATTTGAGGAGGAATTCATGGAAAGAAGAAACAAATGGTTATTGCGCGCGTTTGCATCTGCCATTGTCTTCTCGCAGGTGACAGCACTTGCACCACTCAACATTTATGCTGAGCAGGATGCAGCTACACTCACAGCGGAAGAACGCGCTGCAATGCAGGTCTGGAGACAGTTTAAGAGCTCGTCTCGGAACGACAACGGCGCTAATGCCGCTATTCTTGTCAACACAAATGTTGGCACAAAGGGTCTCAAGAAGGGTGAATTGTCCTTCACGATGAAGAGCAACGGAAGTTCTGAAACGACACGTTTCAACGTAGGACCTTGGATCGGTGACAACAACCATTACATGACGGTTGGCTACAACGCATCCGGTTGGTTCTACGAATATAAGGGTGCCGGCAACAACTATCCGCCAATCAGTGGAGTTCCGACACCTCCGGAAGCAGGCGAAGAAGTTACGGTACGCATTAAGTGGGACAATAGAAACTTTACAGTTAATATTGGTGGTCAGGAAGCTAACTTCCAGATTCCTGAAGATGCAGCGACACAATTGTCCAACAAAGATGCGCAGCTTGGTTTCCGTATCGGATCATATTCCAATCAAACAACAGACTTCATGTTTAAGGACTTTGAAGTTAAAGACGGTGATGGTCATGTGATCGTTGAGAAGGGCCATGATACATGGGAGCTCAAGACAACAGGACATGGCGAAGAATTCAAGAATGAAGTTGCCGTTGTCAGTGCGGCTGTTTCCGGTAAGGTTCTTGATGAGAACGGTCAGCCGGCAGCAGGTGTCACTGTTACTCTTGGTGATAAGACAGTAGTTACATCGGCTGACGGTACTTATCGTTTTGAAGGTCTGCCGGCAGGTCATTATACTGTTTCTGCAGCCAAAGAAGGTTATACAGGTGCCGGTGCTGAATTTGATATTGTTAAGGATGATGTCACAGTAGCGGATATGCAGCTTTCCAAGGGTTCGGATACCGAGTTTGAGGGCGATGACAAGCTTGTATCTGCACAGATGGAGGCATCTATCTCCAATACATTCCCTCAGGTATTCGGATATACGATGAAGGGTGGAGAAAATGACGGTAAGAAGTTCTATGGTCAGACAGAAAGATTGACAAAGATCGTCTTGAACAAGGACCAGAAACAGGCCGGCATTGAGGTAACACCTAAGGTCACTTTCAAAAAGGAATCCGATTCCAAAGCTGTTTATACAATGGCGATCAAAGAGCAGGGCATTGAAGCTGTGATCACTGCTTCTTTGGAAGTAAAGGACAATACATTGGCATTTAACATCACAAAGATCGATGTTAAGAAGGGGCATGTATTTACAGTTGATATCCCCAATCACAGTCTTGTAAGTGTTAAGGGCAACCAGGCTAATGCATCTTTTGCAGGTGCAAATATGTCTACGAATACAAAGAAAAGCGGTGATACATATTCTCCGGTAAATGCACTTGATGATGCTTCTAAGGGTTATATGTATGCATTTGTTTCCAATGATGAGCTTTCTGCAGGTCTTTGGAGTAATTCCGAAAACAATGTGAATGCTGATTGGCAGCGTGTCACTGCTGATACAAAGACAGTTCAGAATGTTAAAGAAACAGGGCTTCGTTCTACATTCTGGACATATCAGAAAGATGAAGAGCACAGAGTTGAAAACAAAGAATATGAAATGCCGGCTGCCAAGGTCGTTATCACAGGTGATGAGAACGATGACAATACAGTAGATTGGCAGGATGGCGCAATTGCATATCGTTCTATTATGAATAATCCGGTCGGCTCTGAAGGTGTTCCGGATGATGTTGCGATCCGTATTGCAATGAATTTCAACAGCCATGCTCAGAACCCGTTCTTGATGACATATGACAATGCACAGAAGGTATATCTGAATACAGATGGTCTTGGTCAGAGCATTCTGCTGAAGGGTTACGGTAGTGAAGGTCATGACTCCGGTCATCTGAACTACGCAGATGTAGGCAGACGTATCGGTGGTGTTGAAGAAATGAAGAAGTTACTTGCTCAGGGTAAGGAGATCGGTGCTACATTCGGTATTCATGTCAATGCTTCCGAAACATATCCTGAATCCAAGTACTTTGAAGAAGATCGTCTCCGCAAGGATAAAAACGGTAATTTGATGTATGGTTGGAACTGGCTTGACCAGGGTGTCAACATCGATGCTGACTACGATCTCAGACATGGACGTGAACAGAGATTTGTTGATCTCTATAACGAACTCGGTGGTAAGGACAACGATCTTGACTTTATCTACGTTGACGTTTGGGGCAATGGTCAGTCCGGTGATAATGGCACATGGGCATCCCGTCAGCTTGCCAAGGAGATCACACAGACATGTGGTTGGAGACTTGCAAGTGAGTGGGGGCACGCAAATGAATACGATTCAACATTCCAGCATTGGGCTGCCGACCTCACATACGGTGGTGCTGCCAATAAGGGTATCAATAGTGAGATCACACGTTTCATCAGAAACCATCAGAAGGATTCTTGGGTAGGTGACTATCCGACATATGGTGGTGCTGCTGTTAATCCTTTGCTCGGTGGTTACGATATGAAGGACTTTGAAGGATGGCAGGGTCGTAACGATTACAAGGGCTATATTACAAACTTGTTCGATGATAACCTTTCTACAAAGTTCCTCCAGCATTACAAGGTCATGAAGTGGGAAGACGGTGCTCCTACAATGGTCAATGGTGAACAGTGGACTCCTGAAATGAAGATCACTCTGCAGGATGATGCAAGACAGAACACAGTTGTTGTTCAAAGACAGTCCGGCAACGGTGCAGATCCTGCATATAACCTCAGAACGATGACATTCAACGGTCGTACAATCATGGATGGTGAGAAGTATCTCATTCCGTGGTTCTGGGATGCAAACGGTAATGATCTCAAGGCTGAAGATCAGAAGCTTTATCATTGGAACCAGCAGGGTGGAACATCCACATGGCAGCTTCCGGAAGGTTGGGAAGGTGCTAAGCTGTATGAACTAACTGAAACAGGCAATGTTGAATGCAGTGATTGTGCAACTATCGCCAATGGTCAGATCACCATTAATGCAAAAGCATCTGTTCCGTACGTTCTTCATAAGGCAAATGCAGGTGAAGGAATCAAGGCAACAGATATGACATGGTCCAAGGGCGCTCATATCGTTGATACAGGTTTCAATAGCAACACACTTTCCAACTGGAATATCAAGGGTGATGGTGCAGAGATCGTAAGAAGTGCAGCAAATAATATGATGCTCCAGGTCGGTAACGAAAATGAAGAAGTTACATTGACTCAGGATCTTACAGATCTTGAACCCGGTAAGGGCTATGCAGCATATGTCGGTGTAGATAACCGTTCTGATGCAAAGGCTTATATCGAAGTTACAGTAGACGGTAAGAAGATTTCCAACTATACAGAGAAGTCCATTGCCAAGAACTATTTGCAGTCTTATGCTCACAACACAAACAACGCAACTTTGCAGGGTCAGGGAAGCTACTTCCAGAATATGTATGTATTCTTCACAGCACCTCAAAAGGGTAAGAAGGTCACATTGACACTTCGTCGTGAAGCAGGCCCCGGTTTGACATACTTCGATGATGTTCGTGTTGTAAACAATATGTTCCCTGAAAGCGGAAAGGGCACAGGTGAACAGGCTGAAAATCAGTTTGACCCGTTTGTTGGTGAAGAAAAGCTTTACCAGACATTCGAAGCTGTACCGCAGGGTCTGTTCCCGTTCGTTATCGGTGATATCGAAGGTGTACAGGATAACAGAACACACTTGTCCGAAAAGCATGCTCCGTATACACAGGCAGGCTGGTATGGTGTCAAGAAGCTCGATGACGTAATCGATGGTAATTGGTCTGTAAAGACAAACGGCCTTGCTCAAAGAGGCAAGATCGTTTATCAGACGATTCCTCAGAACTTCCGTTTCAAGGAAGGCGTTACATACAATGTAAGCTTTGACTACGAGATGGGTTCTAATGATACATACAGATTCATCGTTGGTAACGGTGAGTCCAATGGCAGAAACTTCGATTCTTATGAGCTTGCTCCGACAGATCTTGAAAATGCCAAGAAGCAGACATTCAAGTTCCGTGTAACAGGTAAGCCGGGCGATCAGACATGGATCGGTATCTACTCCACAGCGAATGCACCGGATACACACGGTGTAGGTGGTAGTGCAGCCGATTTCGGTGGTTATAAGGATTTTGTTCTCGATAACCTCAAGATTCAGAAGGCAAACGCTCAGACTTCCAAGTTGGAAGCTCTTATCGAAAAGAACAGCACACTCCATGAGGTGAATTACACTGCAAAGAGCTGGAAGAAGTTCTCTGCAGCACTTGATGCCGCTAAGAAGACATTGGATAACTTTGATGTCGATCAGGCAACAGTTGACAAGGCTGAAAAGAATCTTGCTGAGGCAGTGAAGGCACTTGACAGAGTTGCTGTTACAGTCAAAGGTCATATTGAAACAACTGATCATAGACCTCTTGCAGGTATCGAAGTATCTGTAGACAACGGTAAGAACAATGTCGTTAAGACAACAACAGATGCACAGGGTAATTATGTACTTCCGGGTGTTACATTCGGTGAGCGCGTAATTACAGCAGACAGTCCGATCTTTAAGGCAAGTGCTTTCCGTGTCAATGCATCTAAAGACGAACCTGAAGCTACTGTCAACTTCACTTTGAATGCTGAAACAACTACAGTAACTGGTACTGTTACAGCAGTAGGTGAACCTGTTGAAGGTGCTACAGTAACATTTGGTGAGTACACAACAACAACAGATGCTTCCGGTAAGTACACTGTTGCAGATGTTACAACAAATGTTTACAAGGCAACTGCATCCAAGGACGGTGCATATGATCCGATCGCCAAGGATGTTACAGTTTCCAAGGGTGAAAAGTTCACATTGAACTTCAATCTGCCAGCTAAGGCAAGAGATGAAGCAGATTATGAGAACAACTATGATGCTGCTGACAAGGCAACATGGGATAACCTGGCCGGTAACACAAGCAGTACATCTATCTCTCTTGAAAACGGTCAGACAAAGATCAGCTTCCCGGGTGGACATACAAACGTTTACGAAGTAAATGCACCTGAGTTCAAGAACGGTTGCGTTGAGATGGATATCACATCCGAAAAGGATGCAATCCGTCTTGGTATCCTCTTGAGAGCTAAGGACATGAATAACCGTATCTATGTTGGTGTTGGCGACAACAAGAGCCAGTACTTTGCAGAGCACTGGGGCAAGGGTGGCAATACATGGACAAATATGCATAATGGACCTGCATTCAATGCCGGTCAGAAGATGCATTTGAAGGCTGAGATCCGTGATACTACGATCAAGCTCTGGGTAAACGATCAGCTTGTTCTCACAGAGACAATGCCGAATGTTCCGAAGGAACCAGGACATATTGGTATTAACACGAGAAACAACCATACGATCCGTATCGACAATGTTAAGGTGACATCTTATGATATTCCTACAGGTGATGCCGTTAATATTGCAGGTCGCGTCAATAACAAGGACATGACACCTATTGAAGGTGCTGCTGTACAGTTGAAGTCCGGTGACAAGGTCGTTAAGGAGACTACAACAGATGCACAGGGTGTATACCAGTTCAAGCATGTAGCATTTGGTAACTATACGATCACAGCATCCAAGGATAACCTTTCTAAGGATATCTCTGTAGAAGCAAAGGCAGCTGAAGATTACATCACTGCAAAGCGTATCGTTCTCGGTGCTGAAGACAAGTTCAAGGTTACACTTAAGTCCGACAAGAACGGTACAGTATCCGGTAACGGAACATTCGTTGCAGGTGAAAAGGTAACAGTTACTGCTACAGCAGCTGATGGTTACTCATTTGCAGGTTGGTTCAATGGTGATACTAAGGTGAGTGATGATGCAATCTACACATTTACAGCAGATAGCAATGTTACATTGACAGCTAAGTTCAATAAGATTCCTGTACCAGAGAAGCCGGAAGTTAAGCCGACACCTACACCTGGAACAACACCGGCACCTACAGATCAGCCGACAGTAACTCCTACACCTGGAACAACACCGGCACCTACAGATCAGCCGACAGTAACTCCTACAC
>X413_Lion__coassemble_43_pt1 | contig 99198 bp, 93 predicted proteins | sample X413_Lion__metabat2_high_PE_002 | metagenome-assembled genome bin X413_Lion | reverse complement strand
ATCTAAATCATTGAAGCCTACAGACGGTAATTTGCCTGAAAGAAGTCCGAATTTGTCTGTCGATGGCGTTTCTGCTATCGGTGGAGATAATGACCATAGCAGATGGCAGAGTGGCGAAGATGCAAATTTTACAGAGCAGTGGTTGGAAGTTGACCTTGGGGCGAAGGCCCATATCTCAACGATCAATGTCAAGTTCTTTGCAAAATTGTATGGTAACTTCAGAGTTGAGGTGTCTGAAAGCAACGCGGCCGATGCTCAGTGGAGAAAAATCGGTGAGACAACGATGCCTTCATCTGCAACGATGAATCCAGAAAAGACGATCGATGTCAGACAGAATGGTCAGCCGATCGAAGTTCCAAGATATATCAGGTTGTATTTTACATCCGGAAATGACCAGGCGTTGAATCGCAGTATTTCCGTTCGTGAATTCGAAGTCTATGGTACAAAGATCAGTGAGAACGGTTATGAGTCTAAGACGGGTAATATTGCCAAGGATAAGCGTGTAAAGGCATCCGGTGTTGAAGCTGCCATGCCGAATTGCAAACCGGAACTTGTCGTTGATGGCATTAAAGACACGGATGATTCCAGATGGTCTTCTCCTAATATGAAGAATGGCAATGATGCCAATCAGAAGCAGACGCAGCAGTGGCTGGAGATCGATCTGAGAAATGAAGTAACAAATATTACAGATATCGGGGTATATTTCTATAAACTTGTATATTCTACTGATTATCAGATTCAGACACGTGCGAAGAAGTCTGATGATTGGAGAACTGTTAAAACAGTAACATCTCAGCCCAGTGGGTCCAATCAGAATCCGGTAGATCATATTACGGATGTAGATCATTTGGATCGCTATGTTAAATTTGTATTCAATAAGGTCAATCATCAGGCCGGCGGTAATGGTGTTTCCATCAGAGAGATCGAGATCAACGGTACTCAGGTTCAGACACCGGATGTGATCAATCCGGGACCGGAAGATTCCAAGGATGCTTTGGATGCTGTACAGAGTCTTGAAGCCATCACACCGGAGATGATGGAAGTTCCGCTTCCGGAAGTACATGAGGGCTACAGCATTCGTGTAAAGGGCAGTGAGTTCCCTCAGGTCGTTTCCGATGATGGTAAGATCAGCAGACATAACATGTATGACTATGACATGGAGGTATTGCTGGAAGTCACAAATAACGAAGATGAAACCGATAAGGCTGAGAAGTCTTTCCGTATTCATGTTCCCAATCATAAGGCAACAGACGCAAGTCTGTATCCGGAAGTGGCACAGCCGAATGCTGAGCCGGCAGTTATCCCGAGTATTCAGGAATGGTATGGATATACAGGTGATGTTGCATTGACAGATGATACTAAGATCATTGTTCTGGATAATGAAGAACTTGGATTGAATGCTGTTGCGGAACAGTTCCAGGCTGATCTGAAGGATATCACAGGTCGTACAGTAGAGATCGTTACGCAGGGTGAAGGTAATGGTGATGACTTTATCTTGCAGGCTACTGCGATGGACAACTATGATCAAGGCGAGGAAGGTTATCTGTTGAAGGCAGACGATCAGGGTATCAAGGTAGAGAGTTCGAGCTATAGAGGTGTTCTCTATGGTACAAAGACGATCGAGCAGGTATATGCAAGACAGAAGGGTTCCTACACATTCCCGAAGGGTGTGGCAAGAGACTTCTCCAAGTATGATGTTCGTGGTGTCATGATCGATATTGCAAGAACACCATACAGATTGGACGCATTGGAAGATCTGTTGAAGACTTTCTCTTATTACAAGATCAATGAGGTACATTTCCATTTGAATGATAACCGCCATGACGGAAGTAACGGTGATCGTGGAGATTACAATTTCTGGGCAAAGGGACAGGCTATGTTCCGTTTGGAAAGTGAAAAGTTCCCGAGCTTGAAGACAGATCCGAAGCCGAGTAAGTATTACAACGAAGTATACGGTGGTGAACCGCAGTATACAAAGGATGAATATAAGTCTCTTCAGAGACTGGCACAAAAGTACGGTATGAATCCGATCTCCGAGATCGACGGTCCCGGCCATTCCCTCACATTTACAAAGTATGCAAGAAATCATTTGGAAGAATTGCAGAAAGTATTGCCTGAGGTAAAGGGTCTCATCAACAACGAACGTGACTGGGAGTTGCTCTCTTTGAAGGGTGAAAGCGGAAAGTGGGCTTTGGACTTCCTCAAAGAATTGTACGATGAGTATCTGGATACGAAAGATCCTACATTCCTCGGTGACACAGTAGGCATCGGTGTTGATGAATACTGGGGTATTCGTGCGGATGAGCAGGAAGGTATGAGAAACTACATCAGAACGATCTCCGACATCGTTGAAGCAGCCGGCAAGAAGGTTCGTATGTGGGGTTCTACAACACAGTACTTCGACAATCAGGGTGTTTCTGCTGTTCCTTACAATGACATTGAAGTAGACTACTGGTCCAACAGCTGGGAGAATGCTGTCAAGAGAAGTCAGGAAGGATTCAAGATCGTAAACGTTGACTCTTTCCATCTTTATGGCAATCCGGGAAGAGACTACAGAGATATCGTCAATGTAGAGCATGTATTCAATGACTGGGAGCCGAATGTTATGTCTTCCGGTAATCTTCAGAAGGCCGATCCGAACCTCATGGGTGCTAAGACTGCTCTTTGGGCAGACGTAAGTGACATGGGTATTACGGAAAGAGATAACTATGAACGTCTGGCACGTCAGGCCGCCATCTTGTCTGAGAAGACATGGGGTGGTACAGATGCTGATGAGACATTTGCGGATTACAGCTACAAGTATGAAGCTCTTAAGGGAGGTCCGGGTGTTGAACTTGGTTCCGATATCCCGTCTAAGACAGGACTTGTTGTGGATTATGACTTTGCTAATGTAGCAAACAATGAAGTGAAAGATGTATCCGGTAATGGCTACAACGGTAAGATCACAAATGCCGTTGTAAAAGAAGAAGGCGGTAAGTCTTGGTTGACATTCAATGGCGATGGCAGCTTGGAAACAACACTTCGTTCTATTGATTATCCGTATACTGTACAGTTCGATGTCAAAGTGGCTGATACAGCAAACGATATGAGTTTGTTTGACAGCAGAGACGGTCGTTTGTCTGTACGTAAGGGTGGTAAGATCGGTATCGATCGTTCTTACTTCACACAGAGTTTTGATACTACTTTGGAAAAGAACAAGGCAATGAATATCACTCTGGTCGGTACACAGCAGGTAGTTAAGCTCTATACAAACGGTAAGCTTGCTCAGGTATTGGACAGACCGCATGATAAGCAGAATCAGTCTTCCGATCTGATGACAACATTTATCTTCCCGCTCACAAAGATCGGTGAAGGGCTGAAGGGTGGCATTGCCGATCTGAAGGTATACAACAAGGCATTGTCTCCGGAAGAGATCAAGAAGATCGGTGAAGGTAAGCAGTTGACAGAAGTAAACGTTGCTCAGGATAAGGTTGCGGCAGGTACAGCACAGCATAAGGGTGACGGTAACTACGATACAGCATGGAAGAAGTTGAACGTCGGCTGGAAGGCAATCGATGGCGACGGCAATACATTGGAAGGCAGCTTCGATCCGAAGTACACAGAGAAGTCTTCTCATTTCGAAGGTGCACATCCGGATAGCAGTCTGGCAGTGGATATGCTGGATGTTTACAGCATCTCCAAGCTTGTTCTGCAGTGGGACAGAGCTCCTCGTACATTCAAGATCCAGCAGTCTGCCGATGGTAAGAACTGGACAGATGTTCAGACCGTGAACGGGCAGCCCGTCAACATCATCACATTGGCAGAACCTGTCAATACAAGATATCTGCGTATGCAGGGTGTTGAGAACAACGGCGGTACATTCAAGCTGAGAGAATTCATGGCATACGAAAGTGTTGACCGTACAGAGTTGAAGAAAGCTTTGGAAGCTGCTGAAGACAAGATCAAGAAGGAAGGCATCACATTCGAAGATCGTAAGGGATTCGATGAATTCTATGAAGCATATCTCACAGCTGAGTCTCTTAATGAAAATGCATTGGCATTGAACAGAGACATTGCTCCGGCAGTGGAACACCTCAATGCAACAATGGCAGCCCCTGCCAAGTACACAGTTGTATTCCATACAGATGAACCTGTAACTGTGGATGTTGCCAAGGGTGAGAAGATTGGTGATCTGATGCCGGCTGATCCTACTAAGGAAGGCCATACATTTGCAGGTTGGTTCACAGAACCGGAAGGCAAGGGTACAAAGGTAACAAAGGATACAGTTGTAAACGGAAGTATGGATGTATATCCGTTCTTCACAGAAAATACAACAGGACCTGAAGTAACACCTACAGATAAGCCGGAACAGGGTGGTAAGCCTACTCCGACGCCGGAAGCTTCCAAGCCTACATCAAAGCCGGAGGCATCTAAGCCGACAGCTAAGCCTGAAAATGATAAGAAACCCGCTACAGGTGTAGACACAGATCCGCTTGCATATGCAGGTATGATCATCGTTGCCATCTTCGCAGGAGCATACATTATCAAGAAGGCTAACTAAGCATTACTTCGAGAGATACGACAAAACGCATCTTCTCCATTACATTTCAATGACAAGAAAGGCATGGGATTACCCATGCCTTTTCTATGTGTTTTGATAAAAAATGTCGGCCACGCAGCACCGACACTCGCAAAGTATACCAATGTTCGGAAAACGATGTCATCAGACAAACGTTAAATATTTGTACATAAAGTGTAAAGTGAACAGAAATCATGTGCATTCTCATATCCATATGATGATTGGAAACTTCCTTGTGATAGGGGGGAAAGTTTTATTGGTATGTAAGGTTCATTTAAAGCATCACTGCAGTTGAAATCACTTACATATACTCCACTTTAAACGTTTGTTAAACCTTCGCAAAGTCACTGGCAATCTCAAGAAACGGTTGATATAGTACTCACCGTTTGGAAAAGAATGCAAACAGAAAGGATCTTTTCATGAGAAAACCAACTATCAAGATCGGTACAGCTACTTTGGTGGCTGCTATGATGATCGGTAACAGTTCATTCGTTTTTGCAGAAGATGGAGATACACAGTCTAAACCACTTAAGATCAGTATCATGTCTGATACGCATTACTTTTCGGAAGTTCTGTATGGAGACAATGAGGACTTTACGACCGTATTGAATTCTGACCGAAAGATGTTGCAGGAAAGCAGTGCGATATTTGATTCTTCGTTAAAGAAGATCGTAGAAGATGAACCTGATATCGTCATGATCTCCGGAGATCTGACAAAGGATGGAGAAGAAGTAAACCACCGTTCAGTTGCGAAAGGTTTGAAGCAAGCCAAAGATCAATTACAGAAAAAGGGTAAGCACACACAGTTCTATGTCATCAACGGTAACCATGACATCAATAATCCGGATGCCAAAGACTACTCATCCGGTAAGGAAACAGATGCGGACAGAACAACACCGGAGGAGTTCCGTGAGATCTATCATGACTTTGGTTATGGTGACAATACAGAAAAGTATGCCCCGAACAGTGATAGAGGCGGAAGTCTGTCATATGTTGCCCACCCGGCAGACGGCTATACACTTATTGCCGTAGATGATTGCAAATACAGTTCCGATCAGACAACATCAGGTAAGGACCTTCAGGAAACAGGAGGTGTCATTAACGACGATTTGATGAACTGGGTCAAGAAAGAAGCATCGGAAGCCAAGGCTGACGGAGACGTAGTCATGGTCTTGGAACACCATGGGATCCTGCCGCATTTCACAGAAGAGCCTACGGTAATGGGGGACTATCTTGTAGATAACTATGAAACAGCCAAAGATGACTATATCGACAATGGTGTCGATTATGTCTTTACAGGGCATATGCATGCCAATGATATTGCGGCCTACAAGAAGGGTGACAAGACACTGTATGATATGGAAACCGGCTCGCTTGTGACATATCCTTCTTTGTATCGTGAGGTCATCGTACAAAAGGGAACAGAGAATACAGTTGATGGTAATACGTTGACAAGTACTATGAGATCTCCAAATCCTGTGGATTATAAGGAATTCGGTTCAGAGGAACATGTAAACATCGAAGATCTGACAAGCTATGCACAGGAACATACACAGCTGAACAGTACAGTTGTTTCCACAATGCTTACAGATGGTATTCTCAAGCCGGGCATCCAATCTTTGCAGGAAACAGGTGGTGTGAAAGGTCTGGTCGCATCTTTGCTTTCCGGTATGATCTCTGCCGAGGTTGCCCCGGAGGAAGTGGGGGATCATGCGGCGATCTTAATTTCCGGAATGTTGCCAAAGACAAAGGAAGAAGGACTTAAGGTATCTCTTGCCAATATGAACTTTGTGATCTACACAAAGCCGTCCCCAACGGCAGATCAAAAAGCCGGTGAGATCCGCATTGAGCAGACAAACGAGAAGGTATTGTCAGATCAAGAAGAAGGCGTCGTCATGATTCCCATGGAGGATGGTACCAATGTGGAAGTAATACTACCGGAAGAGCTTCAAAATGCTGTCCGTACAGCTGTACAAGACACGGAAGGATCTACATATGGAATCGGTGACTTATTGGATCCAACGATCGCATTCAAGATCAACATCGGTAAACTTGGCGTATTCATCAACTCTGTACTGGATGCCGTCGATCATGATATTCTCGGTGATCCGACCAAGATCAACAAAGTAGTGGATGAGATCATTACAACATTGATGGACGATACAAAGGTAGACGATATCCATACCGTGGCAGATGTTGTAACAACTGTATATCAGACACATCTTGCCGGTAATGAAGAACGTGAACCGTGGCTGGAAGAAGCCATTAACAATATTCGGACAACTTCACTTCTGACAGATGCCGTAAGAAAAGCGGTAAATGCAGGTGTTGCATGCATGGCAACCAAGGAGGTATTCGGAGATGTTTCCGTACCTCTCAATGGAGTGATAGAAGCCGGTAACAGTAGTATCATTACAGGAACAGCAGTTGGTCTTATTGGTGGATTCAATACGGTCGGCAAGCTCATTGGTCTTGTGAAAGATCCCGGTTCTTTGATTCCGGATTCTGTATTGTCACCCGTAAACGATCTCGCTTACAAGGTTGCGGATTCTATGACATCGGATGATACACAGGATCTTGATCTCACGATCGTCAATGCAGGTAGGCAACCACGCCCTGAAAAGAAACCGGCATCGGTAGAGGATATACAGGCATTGCAAGATCTGATCGTTTCATGTGAAGATCTGCTTGGTGGCAGTGACAAATATGCCCCGGAGATGGTCGATGTACTGAGAGAGGTCGTCGCACAAGCCAAGTCAGTCATTGCCAAGGGCGATGTAACAGAAGCAGAGATCACAGAAATGCTAAATAGATTGAACAAGGTAAAAGAAGATGTTCTTAACAGTACCTATACCGACAGTGAGGAACCGGATACTTCCGGTGATAAGGCAGAAGCGCAGAAGCCACATACAGGTGTACATGACGATCCTATTACTTATGCAAGTATTATGATCGCCGCATTGACAGGCGCATATATCATTTGTAAGAAGCATTGATCAAGAGACAGAAAAGCTCGGGATTGCGATTCCCGAGCTTTTTATTTCAATGTAATGTCTCCGTTTTTGGTCGTTAATGCGACAGAAGCAGTACCCGATCCTACTTCATAACTTCGCTTACCGACTTTAGTGACCGGTAGACCGGAAAAATTGTGGAATTCGTCTTTTTTACAATAGACTTCTGCGGTGTAGTTAGTATCAGGGAATATGCACGCAATATCTCCACAAGAAGTGGACATAGCCATAATGGATGGAGTCTTGCCACCATGGAAAGAAAGATCACCGGAATTGGCAGAAACTTGCAAAACATCCGTATATAGGTCTTTCATGGATATATCCCCCGAACCGGTTGCGGTGGAACATTGATCGCCAAAATGATCTTCGATCCGGATATCACCGGATTTGGCCGTAACATTCACATTACCTGAGCAATTTCGGATATATACATCACCGGATCTGGCTTCCAACCGGAACTTATCCCAGCGTGTTTGTTTCATAACCGTATCGGCAGAAGTCATCTCTGCTTCCAATATATTGAATCTGCAGTCATCTATATATGTGGTGGTTTTACATCTCTCTAGGATCAATGTCTCCGTCTGTAACTTTGAACATGTTACGGTTCCACCGGTAGTGATCGTTATGTTTCTGACTTGGGAGGGGACAGTCAATGTTAATACTGCCGGACACCCCCTTGGTGTCAACGTTACGGTATTGCCGGAGTGATCCACTTTCATGGTGGGAATGACGGCATTGTCGGCTGAGTACAATTCATACATCAGTTCTTCTTCACTGCGGATATAGATCGTTACCGGACGTTTACCGCCTGCAATGACTAATTTCTCATAATCACCGGGAATGGTGATCGGCGTAAGCCGGGCAGTTCGGAATCGTTCATCTGTTTTATCTTCTCTGGAAGATGTTTTGATGTGTGACCAGGCATCGGACAGTGTGCTACTTATGTAGGAGAACAGAGATCCTTTTTGTAGATCTGACTGTTTGGGACAGTATTGTTGTCTTGCTCGCTTTGCGGCATCTTCCGGTCTACCGAGTGTATCGTATATCTCTTGATCAGAATAACCGTCTTCCGACATGGCACTGTATTCAATGTCATAAGCTTTGAGGATCTCTGTTCGCAGATCATCGTTAAGATCCATCAGTTGCCTGCTCATTGATTCTAAGTATAACTGTTTATTCATAGTGCAATTCCCCATTACAGCAGTGGAATATTGTGCTTTGCGCATTCTTGGATCATCTCATCCGGCCAAAGAGAAGCTTGTACCTCTCCTACATGAGCTTTATTCAACAACAACATGCATAATCTGGACTGACCAATACCACCACCGATGGTATACGGCAGTTCCTTACTCAATACTGCCTGATGATACGGTAACATCAATCTACCTTCACAATGAGCGGCTTTACACTGTGTCCGGATCGAATCTTCATCAACACGAATGCCCATGGAAGAGATCTCCAAAGCCGTATTCAAAGCCGGTAACCAGAATAACAGATCACCATTCAGATCCCAGTCATCATAGTCCGGTGCACGTCCGTCATGTGGCTTCCCACTATGCAGCAAAGGTTTCCCGATCTGTTCAATGAACACACATTTCTTTTCTTTCGTGATCGCATTCTCTCTTTCTTTGGCTGTCATATCCGGATATCTGTCTTCCAGCTCTTGCGAAGTAATGAAGAATACATCATCTGCCAAATGGCATACCGCTTGTGGATACTTGTACCATACCTCATGTTCCATATGTTTGATTATCTTGAATATCAAACGCACCGTATCTTCCAAAGTCTCACGGGTACGTTCTTCTTTGGTGATAACTTTTTCCCAGTCCCATTGGTCTACATACATGGAATGAAGATTATCCAGGATCTCATCACGCCGGATCGCATTCATATTCGTATATAACCCTTCATGAGCCTGAAAGCCATACTTCTTCAAAGCCATTCTTTTCCACTTGGCCAAGGAATGTACGACTTCCAATCTTTCTCCCGGAAGTTCCTGAGCATCAAACGAAACAGGTCTTTCAAACCCATTTAGATTGTCGTTCAGACCGGAAGAGTGTGTCACAAACAACGGTGCACTGATTCTGTGCAAGTTCATCTCTTTGCCGAATTCTTTCTGAAATGTATCTCTGATATACTTGATTGCTTCTTGTGTATCTCTTATATCCAAAACCGGATCGTAATTCTCAGGTATCGTCAATCGCATTGTCTAGTCCCCCTTATATTGGGAACATTTTATCATGTTGATATGCTCACGGTTTCGGCAAACATGCCGAATTTGTGTTCTTGTTTGTATTACTTTGAAAACATTTTCAAACTTTACATAAATATGATAGATAAAGAAGGACACTTCCAACTAAAATAATACTGAATCTTCATGCAAAGAGAGGAAGTAACAGTGGATCAAAAAGAAACAAGAGGGTCTTTTCTTAAAGAGTTAAAGAGACCGGGAAATATCGTATGCATTGGACTGGCGATCGTTATGCTGGTGGGATTGTTTGTGTTTGGAACATATGTAAATCAGAATACGGATGAGGCAGATACATCGGGACAGTTGGCATATGCGCAAGCCAAAGTAACAGCTGTATTGCAGGATGATGCCGAGCCTGACTATGAGAATGCGGAAGGACGAAGAGTCGGTTCACAGGAACTGGAAGTCAAGGTGACAAGTGGAAGTCATAAAGGGGAAGTTATGACGATGACTAACTATATGAGTGCCATGTTCAATGTGGATGTGGAACAAGGGGACCATGTTGTCATACGTATCATGACTGATGACGATGGAAAGTACTATGCTTCTATGTTCAACTATGACCGAGGTATCGTCGTGGGTGGGTTTATCTTGCTCTTCTGCATTACTTTGGCGGTTCTTGGCGGTAAGAAGGGGATCGGTGCCTTGTTGGGATTGGTCTTTACGATCGGTGTCATCTGGTGGATCCTGATACCGGCTGTGATCAAAGGATTTGCAGCGATACCGATCACGATCATGACGATAACCGTGACGGCGACAGCTTCTTTATTGTTGCTCAATGGAGCAGGTAAGAAGACATTGTGTGCAATCTTAGGGTGTGTATTTGGGGTCATGACGGCCGGAGGATTGGCGGCACTTGTCACACATCTTACTCCGTTGAATGGATTCAATATGTCGGAAGCAGAGAATCTTATCTTATATGGAGCAGACAAAGGCATGAAGATCAGTGGGCTGCTTGTATGTGGGGTTTTGATCTCGGCTTTGGGAGCAGTCATGGATGTGGCTATGAGTATTGCGTCTGCTATAAATGAATTACATGAACACGATCCGAATATGACAGTGAAAGAACTGTTCGTGTCCGGAATGCATATAGGAAAAGATGCCATGGGAACCATGGCCAATACACTCATCCTGGCTTTTGCCGGATCATCACTGAATATGTTGATATTGGTGCAGACGTACAACATACCGTTCTTGCAGCTGGTGAATACAGATTATATATGCATAGAAGTGATACAGAGTATTGCCGGTTCCATGGGCATTCTGTTGACAGTTCCTATCGTGGCTGTCATCAGTTCCACTTTGATCGGGAAGAAAACCCGTACACGATCGAAATAACAAGAGAGGAGAAAAGGTATGAGATTCAAGAACATGATGAAGAAGTTCACATCATTCATGATGGCACTTCTCATGACACTTTCCTTGGCCCCCAATGCAGTATTTGCGGCCGAGCAAGTCAACATCACCGAGTTTACGGATGAACTTACAACCGGACAGTATGTCATGGCCGTCGACAATGTTGCCGTAGGTACATTGCAGAATGGCTGGGTATTGGCAGAAGCCGTAACCGACAACAGATCTGTTTCAACAGATGCCGTGGTGACATTGACAACAGTTGGTGATAAGGTCAAGATCCAGGATAGTACAGGTAAGTATCTGGCCCCTAAGGCATCAAATACCAACGGTATCAAGGAAGGGGAATATGACTGGACAGTCGCTAAGAACGATGCCGGTAAGTATACATTTACGGCCCCTGATGCCGGTGTGATCCTTGCTTCCAACACCGGTAGTGAAGGAAAGTTTAGGGCTTATAAGACAAAGACGGTAGAAGGAAATCCCAATGGATACCCTCATGAATTCACTCTGTACAAGCCGGTAGCCGGCAATGCACAGGTAACAGTTGCTACACCGATGGCATCCCCACAGGCCGGAACAGTGGAAAAAGGTACAAAGGTCCTGCTTTCTACGACGACTGAAAATGCCAAGATCTGGTATACAACAGACGGTTCCGATCCCAAGACATCAACAACGAGAGTGGCATATACTGAGGAAACAGCACCGGTCGTAAACAAGGACATGACACTTAAGGCAGTTGCGGAAGTAAACGGTACATACAGTGAAGTACAGGAATTGCACTATACCGTTGGTACGGCTCCTGCTCCAACACCGGAAACGCCGATCACCAATGGTGATCAGGTCGTCATCTATGCCCCTGCTTTTAACAAAGCACTCTCCGGTACATACAACGGTTTCTATAACAACGGCAAGGACATCACCGTAGCGGAGGATGGAACCGTTACAGGTTTTGATCCTGCCGAAGATGTATGGACAGTATCTGTCAATGACGATCATACATATAGTTTCTCCTACACCGGTAAGAAGCTCGCTATGGGTGATCAGTTCTCTTCCATGCCACTTGGTGAGAAGAATGATAAGTGGGTGTTGGAAGAAGCCAAGGACGGTTGCTATTACATTAAGAACACTGTCAGAAATGCTTATATTGAATGGTATGCCGAAAAGGAAAATTGGAGTTCATTCGGTACGATCGCTGAAGGCAAGGAAGATCTCTTTTCGTTGAAGTTTTTTAAGACAACAGGAACAACGCCAAATCCTGAACCGGAACCTGAAGAGCCGGAAGGTGTACAGGGATTGGAAGTTCAGGCATCCCCGGTAAGCGGCGCCAGTGTCGTAAAGGGTGATAAGATCAAGTTGACATCGGCAGAAGGAACAGAGATCTACTTTACAATGACCGAGGATGGTACAGAACCAAAGGATCCTGAGGTAAAGAAGGAAGAGAAGTACACGGAAGAGATCACAGTCACCAAGACTCCGGCAGAAGGCAAGAACATCAATATCAAGGCCTTTGCATACAAACCGGCTGCGGGTGATACAGAAGCAGAGACAGGTGGTGTATACAACTTTACATACAAAGCTCCAACAAGTGTCGATGACTATGATCTGTACTTCGGCCAGTTGCATTCTCATACAAATATCTCCGATGGTACAGGTACTGTGGAACAGGCGTTCGATCATGCATCTAAAGTACCCAACCTTGATTTCTTGGCTGTAACAGACCACTCCAACTCATTTGATGGAGCCCAACCCGATCAGAAGATCCACATGGGTGATGCGCAGGCCGAAGAGAACAATGCGGAATGGCATGAAGGTAAGCAGGCTGCCAGAGACATCACTAAGCGTGAGAACGGTACTTTTGTAGGTATCTACGGTTATGAAATGACATGGTCAGGTGGTGCACCGGGTCACATCAACACATTCAACTCCAAGGGTTTTGAAAGCCGCAATATGGCACCGTATAAGAAGGGCGATAATTACGAAGTCATGCAGGCATACTTCGATACATTGAACGAGAATCCCGAAACGATATCTCAGTTCAATCATCCCGGCGATACCTTCGGTGATTTTATGGACTTTGCTCTATACAGCCCGATCACCGATAACCAGATGACTTTGGTCGAAGTCGGTAACGGCGAAGGTGCTATTGGGGCATCCGGCTATTTCCCTTCCTACAGCTATTACACAAGAGCATTGGACAAGGGGTGGCATGTAGCACCTACAAACAACCAGGATAATCATAAAGGTAACTGGGGTGATTCCAACACTGCCAGAAGTGTTGTACTCTCCGATGGTCTTTCGGAAGATGCCATCTATGATGCCATCAAGAATTACAGAGTATATGCTACAGAGGACAACGATCTTCAGATCCGTTACTCTCTCAACGGCAATGCCATGGGTTCTATCCTCGGTGATCAGGACAAGGTCAATGTCAAAGCTTCTTTGAACGATCCGACCGATGCCAAGGGTACAACTAAAGTGGAGGTCATTGTCAATGGTGGTCGTACACTTGCCGAAAAGTCATATACCGGAAATAAGGCCGAGATCGAGTTCAAGAATCTCCCTGCCAACTACAGTTATTACTACCTCCGTGTCACGCAGCCGGATAAGAATATCGCCGTTACCGCACCTGTATGGGTAGGCGAAGGCATCAATGCCGGTGTATCCAACACAAGTTCCAATGTGGCCATGCCGATCAAGGGCGACGAGATCCGTATTTCTTCTCAGATCTATAACAATGCCCAGGATGACATGACGGTGAACTCATTGAAGTACACGATGGAAGGTGCTTCGGAACCGTTCAAGATCGTAGATCCTGCATCCATCGGCAACAATGGTACTGTTCCGGCAAGACAATCTTTCGAAGTTACATTCCCGTATGTTACCGAGCAGGCGGGTGGATTCAATATCAATGTTGAGCTCAATGCCACGATCGGTGGTCAGGCATATACATTCACAGATGTATTGAAGTTGACAGTATCCGATCCGGCTATTGCCACCAAGGTGTTGATCGACGGTACACATTACAATGACTATGTAAACGGTTATTACTCCGGTAATATGGGCAACTTCATCAATATGGGTACTCAGGATAACATCCAGGTCAAGATCGCTGAACCGGGTAAAGCTATCACAGTTGATGATCTCAAGGATGTGGCAATGCTTGTTGTATCTGCTCCGTTGAAGTATACAAGTGAATATACAGGTGATGCTAAGCCCAGTGTCTTTGAAGATGACTTTGTCAATGTTGTAAGAGACTATGTAAACAACGGTGGAACAGCGATCGTTACCGGTCTGGCTGACTATCAGGATGCCAATGACGGTCTGCCGTATACATCCTATGAACAGGCCAACAAGATGCTCTCGGGTATTGGCTCTACAATGCGTATCAATGATGATGAGTTGATCGATACAGATGACAATGGCGGTCAGCCGTATCGTCTGTATTTCGATGATTATAACTATGATGCCACCGATCCGTTTGTACAGAAGATCCTGACCGGTGTCAAAGAATCCGGTCTTAAGTACAGTTCCTACTCCGGTTGTTCCATTGCGGCAGGACAGGGTACACCGATCGTATTTGGTCATGATACAACATACTCCATCAACTCCAAAGCTCCTTCCCAAGGTCATGACAAGCCGGTATTGTCTTACAGTGCTCCCTATGATGAGAATACAGCTGTTGTTAAAAAGGGAGATGTTGTTTCCCTTGCGGCTGAGAATGTTGGACAGGGTCATGTCATTGCGGCAGGTACTGTCTTCATCTCCAACTTTGAAGTGGCAGCGGAAGATCAGGTAAGCTACGCCAATGGCATCATGGCCAAGAACTTGCTGGATGCAGTAAAGCGTAAGCCGGAGATCAGTACTATTCAGGAAGCACGTCATGGTAAGGAAGGGGATGTATTCACAGTAGAAGGTACCGTGGCATCCGGGACGGCCGATACAAAGAATGCTTTCTTCAATACGATCTATATCCAGGATGAAGAAGGAAACGGAATTAACGTATTCCCCATCGATGACAATACATTGAGAGTCGGTGACAAAGTGCAGGTCACAGGTTCTGTAAGTTCTTATATTGGCGACAAGCAGTTGTCTGCCATCAAGGTGACAACTTTGGAAGGTCATGGCGATGTCAAGATCACACCTGTCCGCAATGATGAAGCTATGGACTATGATGAGAACTTCGGTAAGTTGGTGGAAGTAGAGGGTGTTGTAAAGTCAGTCAGAGAAGCAAACGGTCTGATCGACAATATCATCATCACCGATTCTGAAGGTAATGACGCAAGAGTGTTTATCGATGGTTACATCGGCTACTCTGATGAATCCGATGAAAAGCTGGAGAAGTTCGTTAAGGAAGGGCAATCCATCCGTGCTGTTGGATTTGTGTCTCATGATGCTGAGGGTAATCGATTGAGAGTTCGTGACCGTTCTGAGATCAAGAAGGCAGATGCTGTTACACCGAACCCCACACCGGAAGTAACGCCATCTCCGAAACCTACACAGAAGCCAACTCCGACACCTGTCCCAAGCACACAGCCTACAGGCAAGCCGAATGGTACAGCTAAGCCGGAAGTGACTTCCAAACCGACAGAAACAAGCAAGCCTGAGAACAAGCCGCATACAGGTGTGACATCAGATCCACTCGCCTATGCCGGCGTTCTTATGGCAGCCCTTGCCGGTACATACTTCTTGATCAAGAAACATTGATCATAAGAAGCAAATATACGGATAAAAGCCAAAGATCGAACAGGGTATGTTCCTGCTCGGTCTTTTTTATTTTCCACTCCCTTAAAATTTTTCATAAAGTTTCAAAAAAATATGAAAAAAGAACAAAAAAACGAACTGCAAGATTGACTTGGAGCGTTTTTATAAGTTATATAAAAGTATCTTTTCATAACAACACGTTTTGAAATATGTAGTAGGTATGTAGAATTCTTTCATGTGATAAGCATGTGGTTTTTTGCGTATAAAAATTAAAGGAAAATGCCCATATTGGAGGTACTCAGGATGAAGTTCGATTGATTCGTGTATGTGAGCAGTATAAAGACATCCTCAATGCATCGGAATACGAGGTGGCGTTGCGGATGATCGAGAAGGTAATACAAAAGGAGGTCACATCATGACATTTTTAAAATTAAATCATGTTAAATACCTTTACGAAGGTACAGATGCCGGCATTCAAAATATTACGTTTGATGCTCATGGCGGAGATCTGGTGGCGGTCGTAGGTAGAAACGGGGCCGGCAAGTCTACGTTGATCAATCTTCTTTCCGGTGTGGAGAAACCTCAGGAAGGGACGATCTCATGTTCGGATGATCTGACATATCATGATCTTGGCATCAGTCCTCAGAAACAATCTATTGACTGGTATTTGAACGTATTTGACAATATAAATCTTGGCGTCTTATTGACGGGAAAAGATCACGCGGAGTGTAAGAAAGCAACGGATAAGATCGCAGCTGTCTTGGATCTGCAGGAACTGTATAAGAGAAATCCGGATTCGGTATCCGGAGGTCAACAACAGCGCATTCAGGTGGCACGTGCCTTGGTCCATGATCCCGAGATACTTTTCTTGGATGAACCCACCGTAGGCTTGGATTACGGCTATTCCACTGCATTGTTTGCATACTTGAAAGATAAATGCGAACACGAAAAGAAGCTGATCTTCGTTTCTTCACACGATTTGTCTTTGTTAGAAGATTACTGTAATAAGATCTTGTTTTTGGAAGAAGGCAGACAGGTGTTTTTTGGAGATATACACGAATTCCTGAAAGCACATCAACTTGTTCCGGAGTATGTGATTTCTTATTCCGGATCTTTGAGTGAAGATCTGCAGCAGCAACTTACCGGGCAGAATATTATCGTGAATGGGCAGACATTGACGGTACGTGATGTAGATAAGGATGTATTGAATGCTCTGATCGGCTCTTTGTTGAATGAGGTGTCGATCACCGGTATCGAAAGCAAGAAGATCGGTCTGAAGGATATCATCATTGACCGAAGGAGGGTATAACATGCTTAAGCATGAGATGTATATAAAGAGAGGGCGGCTTGGGTGGAAAGCTTTGCCTATCATGGTTTCCAATGAACTGAAAGCTTTGAATGCCAATCGGCAGATCATCTACAGTAGTTTGCTGTCGCCGGTTTTGTACTTTTTGTTCTATTCCATTGGGATTCAGTCTACATTTGGAGATATTGAATTCATGGGAGAGAAAGTAAGTTTTCTGACATATTCATTGATTGGTATCTTTGCTATGTGTATGTTCCGACAGATGTATCAGTGTGTTTATAGAATGGTGATCGATAAGAGGTGGGGTTTACTGAGTTTGAAATTGTTGAATGGTATCAGTCCTTCTGCTTATATTCTTGGCATTTCCACCTTTCCGATCATTGGCGTGTTGGTACAGTCTTGTTTATTGTATGTCATGGCAGTGTTGACAGGGGCGGCATTTCCGTTTGGTAAGTTTCTTATTGTACTTGCCTTTTTGGTAGTATGTGTGTTGTTTTGGTCGGCGTGTTTGATCTGTATTGCATTGTTGATCAAGGATTATAAGCAAAGGGATTTTGTTATGGATATAGTCATGCTTCCGATCTTGTTTGCAGCACCTTTGTTTTATTCATTTGATCATGCCCCGGTATTGATCAAGGCGGTGTCCTTTATCAATCCGTTGTCCTATCAAGTACAGGCAATGCGATCCATCACATTTGGAATCATCGATCTTAAATATATAGGCATCGTTATTTTGTTGGCAATCGTAATGTATGCATTTGCAGTCTTCTGCTTGAGTAGGACTGATTTCAAAAATGATGAACATTGATCAGTTGTCTGCTGTTTTGGCATAGTAAAAGCATCGTGTAGGATTTTGGCACGATGCTTTTTGTTGGTTATTCGTCTTCGTTCTTTTCAAACTGTGAGTTATACAGCTTTGCATAGAAGCCGTTCTTCTTAAGAAGTGTTTCATGGTTGCCTACTTCGACGATATCGCCATGGTCGAGGCAGAGGATCATATCTGCATTTTTAATCGTGGAGAGACGGTGGGCAATGACAAAGCTTGTTCTTCCTTTCATCAGATTTTCCATACCTTTTTGGATCAAGATCTCAGTACGTGTATCTACGGAAGAAGTAGCTTCATCCAAGATCAAGATCTTAGGATCTGAGAGGTAAGCACGGGCGATCGTCAACAGCTGTTTTTGTCCCTGTGAGATATTTGTGCTTTCTTCATTGATGACCGTGTCATAACCGTCTTCCAGAGTTCTGATGAAGTGGTCTACATAGGCTGCATCTGCCGCCTTTTTGACTTCCTCATCTGTCGCATCCATCCGTCCATAGCGGATATTCTCCATGATCGTACCGGAATGTAACCATGCATCTTGCAAGACCATACCGAAGCAGTCTCGTAGATCGCTTCTTGTTAGATCTTTGGTGTTCTTTCCATCGATGTAGATATTACCGCTGTTGAGTTCATAGAAGCGCATCAACAGTTTTACGATCGTAGTCTTACCGGCACCGGTAGGCCCGACGATGGCAATCTGGGATCCGGCCGGAACTTTGCAACAGAAGTCATGAATGATGATCTTATTGGGATCATATCCAAAGCAGACATGGTCAAAGACAACATCTCCTTTAATATCGATATTTCCATTGCTGTCTCTGACGGAGAGCGGATGTTTGGTATCCGGTTCTTCTTCCGGTTCTTCCAAGAACTCGAAGACACGTTCGGCAGCAGCAGCTGTGGCTTGCAATACATTCATGATCTGAGCAGTCTGAGTGATAGGCTGGTTGAAGTTTCTTACATACTGGATGAAGGCTTGGATATCACCGATCTCCATGCCGTTGTTAATAACGAGGAAACCACCGAGGACACAGACACCTACATATCCGAGATTGCCTACAAAACCGGTGATCGGTTGCATCATGCCGGACATAAACTGTGCTTTCCAAGCACTGTCTTGCAGATCGTTATTCAACTTGTTGAACTGTTCAATAGAACGCTCTTCCCCATTGAAAGCCTTCATGACAGTATGCCCACTGTACATTTCTTCAATATGACCGTTCACCTCACCGAGCATGGTCTGTTGACGTTTGAAGAAGTTCTGAGACTTCTTGACGATCAATGCGGCACCGATTGCCGAGAGTGGGACAACGATAATGGCCATAATCGTCATAGGAACGGAAATGGAGATCATCATGTACAGAATACCGATGACCATGACCACACTTGTCAGGATCTGTTGTACCGACTGATTGAGAGACTGTGACACAGTATCAACATCGTTTGTGATACGGGACAGTACTTCACCATGTGTCTGCTTATCAAAGAAGGATAAAGGCAGACGGTCGATCTTTTCCGAGATCTCTTTGCGCATGCGGTATGTCAGTTTCTGTGTGATACCGGACATGATCCAGCCCTGGATATAAGAGAATGCCAAGGACAAGAGATAAATGATCGTCAAGGTCTTGAGGATATTGAAGATCTTTGTGAAATCTATACCACCTGTATTTGTGTATTTGGCGGCAATTCCTTCGGCTAACGTGGTGGATGCTGTACCGAGGATCTTAGGACCGATGATCGTGAATACGGTGGAAGCGATAGCAAACAGTACACATACAAGCATGGCGATCCAATAGGGTCTTGTATACATGATCAGCTTGGACATCGTACCCTTGAAGTTTTTGGCTTTTTCACCCGGCATCATTCTGCCGTGTCCATGGCCACCCATGGGACCTCTTCTCATCTTTCTGTCATCACTCATCTGGCAAGTTCCTCCTCACTCATCTGAGAACGTGCGATCTCTTGGTATACTTTGCAATTTTGCATCAGTTCTTCATGTGTTCCGATACCGGCCACATGACCTTGATCCAGGACCACGATACGATCGGCATGACGGATCGTGGAGATACGCTGGGCGACGATGAATACTGTTGCTTTGGTGCGCTTGACCATGTCTGCCAAAGCGTGTCTCAATTTGGCATCTGTAGCATAGTCCAACGCACTGAATGTATCATCGAAGATCAACATATTCGCACTTGTCTTTGTCAATGCACGGGCAATGGAAAGTCTTTGTTTCTGACCACCGGATACATTTGTACCACCTTGAGCGATCGGTTCTTCTATGCCATTTGGCATACGTTCCACAAATTCTTTGGATTGGGAAACATTCAAGGCATTGTCTAACGCTTCTTGTGAAGCATTTTCATCCGCATATCGGAGATTGCTTTCAATCGTACCGGAGAACAATGTTCCCTTCTGTGGTACATAGCCGATCTTGGTACGAAGTTCATGCTGGGTGACATCACGAATATCCACACCACCTACCGTGATCTTACCTTCTGATACATCGAAGAAACGTGGTAAGAGGTTGATCAATGTAGACTTTCCGGAACCGGTGGAGCCGATGAAGGCAACTGTTTCACCGGGATCTGCTCGGAAGGAGATGTCATGGAGTACATTCTCTTCGGCATTGGGATAACGGAAAGACACGTGGTCGAAGATGACCGGAGCATTTTCATTTGGTAAATGCTTAGGATCTTTGGGGTCTTTGATGGAAACGTCGGTGTTCAATACTTCAAAGATACGATTGGCGGATACAGCGGATCGAGGGATCATAATGAAGATCGCAGCAATGATCATGAAGGCCATCAGGACATTCATGGCATATTGCAGGAAGGCCATCATATCACCGATCTGCATGGAACCAAGATCGATCTGCTTGGAGCCGAACCAGACGATCAATATTCCGGCAAAACTCATGAGGAATGTCATGACCGGCATCATGATAGCCATCAAACGGTTAACGAAGATATTGACACGGGTGATGTCTTTGTTTACATCGTCAAACTTCTTCTCTTCCGGTTTTTCATTATTGAAAGCTCGTATCACTAGCATACCTTCCAGCTGTTCTCTTGTAACAAGGTTGAGTTTATCGACAAGTTTCTGGATAATCTTGAACTTCGGCAGGGCGAAGAAGAACAGGATGCCCATGAGGACCAGGATCCCGGCCATGACCCATAATAGGATGGAGAACATGCTCGGGTAGCGAAGCACTTTAAATAGCGATGTAAAGCCCATCAGAGGTGCTAAGATCACGATACGCAACATCATCGTCAATAACATCTGTACCTGCTGTACATCGTTTGTTGTACGGGTAATAAGGGAGGCGGTGGAGAAGGAGGCAAACTCTGCCGGGGAGAAGGTCTGTACTTTGGCAAAGACATCTCTTCTCATATCACGGCAAGCGGCGGTGGCGGTACGGGCGGAGAGATATGCGGCTGCGATCGCACACAACGAACCGACAAGAGTGATGCCCAACATCTTAAGACCTTCGATAATGATGTATTGCATCTGCAACTTTGTCATATCCACGCCCAAAGCCGTGTATTCCTGCTTGACAGCCATCCGGCTGGCTGCTGACATGTTGTCAGCAGTAAAGCCATCAATGGCTTCCTGAAGCTTGGAAACAAGCTGTTCTTTGACTTCCGGGGAACGATCCATCATGGCATACAGTTCATCGGATGTACCAAGCTCCATCTTTTTCAACATATCTTCATTTTCAGTAAGAGATGTCATCAGATAGGCTTCTTCATAGGAACCTGCATCCGCATCTTTGTTCAACACATAGATGCTTTTATCTTTATTAAGGGGGTATTTGCCGGTGTACGCATCATCATTGACAGCGATCTTTGTATAACTGCCTTCCAGATCTGCATACTCCTCATCACTTAGGAAGTAAGCCATGTGAGACATGGAATCTTCCATCATGGCTTCCGGCATAGACTCAGTAATGCCGCCGTACTGAATGCCGTATGTAACGATATCCGACATATAGTCCGGCAAAGCAAGTTCACACTGTACCTGACCGAATACGAATGCAATGACAGCAATCACGGCCATCCAGTATGGTTTGAGATATTTAAGTGCTTTTACCATATAGTTCCTTTCTATTCCTTAGAATGATAGTTATATTACCACGGTAATATAACACTGTAAACGAGTAATATAATTATATTTACAAAGTGATAGTTCTGTGTTAAAAAGAAGTCATGGCAGATAACGAAAAGAAAAAAGAGATCCGGCAAAGAGCAGCAGCTCTTTTCCGTGAGAGGGGTTATGATAACGTAACAGTGAATGAGATCGCGGCGGCATCAGGGGTCTCCAAGAATACTTTCTATTATTATTACGAGAATAAAGAAGCGTTGATCAAGGGGATGTTCGATCCGCGGAATTTTGATTTGGATACGGTGATGGGGGAGTTATTGAAGTATTCCGATCCTTATGACCAGATCTTGTGTATGTGTGGCTTGATTGCAGATTATTTTGCATCATTGGGCAGAGAGATCGTCCGTAAGGCATTGGTGATGAACTTGTCACGGTCGATCATGCATCCGACACATAGGAATGGGGCAAAGGAGGCCCATGGGCCTGTTCGTTCGGTATTTCAAAGAGCGGTAGTGGAAGGTAAGATTCGCAATGATGTGACAGTGGATATGTTGATGACAGGTAGTACGGTGATTTTGATGGGATGTTTGCAGATGTGGTCTACTTGTGGTCAGGATATGGACTTGAAAGAGACATATGTGGAACAGATGCGATTGCTTTTGGAAAAACAGTCGGAGCGGTGAGGCGGTTGGGCTTTCGGTATCTTTACTTTACTGTGTATTTTTTATAATATAGTCGTGTCTTATGGACTGAAGAAAGGAACATATATGAGAGATCGTTCAGAGTGCAATCATGATGAAAAATCCGGTATGTTTGGTTTGTTCAGTCTGCATAGCGGACCGTTTTTGCATTTTCGTAAAATCAGTGTTTTGTGAGCTCATGGTGCATCCGTGGGCTTTCTTTCATTTCAGGAGGAGAGAGAACGATGAAAAAAGTAGCAATTGTAATGGGCAGTGCCAGCGACCTGCCGGTCATGAAGAAAGCAGCAGATATTCTGGATCAGTATGAGATCCCGTATGAAGTCCATGTTTATTCTGCTCACCGTACACCTGTGGAAGCATGTGAGTTTGCTTCTAAGGCACGTGAGAACGGATTCGGTGCGATCATTGCCGGTGCCGGCATGGCTGCAGCATTGGCCGGTGTACTTGCCGCCCATACGATCGTTCCGGTGATCGGTGTTCCGCTGAAGAGTGCGGCATTGGACGGTGTGGATGCATTGCTTGCAACATGCATGATGCCGAGTGGCATTCCGGTGGCTACAGTGGCGATCGACGGTGCCAAGAACGCTGCTTATCTTGCGGCTGAGATCATTGCCGGTTCCGATGAAGCATTGGCTGAAAAGATCCTTGCCGATCGTCAGAAGATGCATGATGATGTCATTGCCAAGAACGATGAAGTAGAAGCTAGTTTTGCTAAATAAGGAGGAAGGGAAAAATGGAAAAGAGTTTCAGCGAAAGCTATAAGGAAGCCGGTGTTGATGTTACAGCCGGTTATCAGTCTGTGGAACTGATGAAGAAGGACGTTGCTTCCACTGCCAGAGAGGGAGTGCTGGACAGTATCGGTGGTTTCGGCGGTCTGTTTGCACCGGCAGTCAAGGGAATGGAAAAGCCTGTACTTGTATCCGGTACAGACGGTGTAGGTACGAAGCTGAAGCTGGCTTTCCTGTTGGACAAGCATGATACGATCGGTATCGATTGTGTTGCTATGTGTGTCAACGATGTTATCTGTGCAGGTGCAGAACCTTTGTTCTTCTTGGATTACATTGCCTGTGGCAAGAACTATCCTGAAAAGATCGCAACGATCGTCAAGGGTGTGGCAGAAGGATGCAAGGAGTCCGGCTGTGCTTTGATCGGTGGCGAGACAGCAGAACATCCGGGTATGATGCCGGTCGATGATTATGATCTTGCCGGTTTCACAGTAGGTCTTGTCGATGAAAAGGACATCCTTGATAAAAACAATGTCAAGGAAGGGGATGTTATTATCGGTCTGGCTTCCAGTGGTGTGCATTCCAACGGTTTCTCTCTTGTTCGTAAGGTATTTGACATTACTTCCAAAGAAAGTCTTGATCTTTACAGTAAGGAACTTGGTGGTAAGACTCTTGGTGAGACATTGCTTACACCTACAAAGTTGTATGTCAAGCCTGTTCTGAATCTTTTGAAGCAGGTCAAGGTAAAGTCCATTGCTCATATCACAGGTGGTGGTTTCTATGAGAATATGCCACGTGCATATGGTGAAGGTCTGGACGCATGCATTAAGAAAGGTTCTTGGAATGTATTGCCGATCTTCCGTTTGATTCAGGAAAAGGGCGGTATCAGTGAACATGATATGTATAACACTTTTAATATGGGTGTTGGTATGATGGCTATCGTTGATCCGGCCGACGTTGAAAAGACGTTGTCTGTTTTGCGTGAGAACGGTGTTGAAGCCAATGTGATCGGCAGTATGGTAAAGGGAAGCCACACTGTTGTGTTTGAGGACTGATATGACAAAGATCGCGGTTCTTGTATCCGGTGGGGGTACCAACCTGCAAGCATTGATCGATGCTGAGAAGCAGGGAAAGATCCCCTGCGGCAAGATCGAACTGGTCGTTTCCGGCAATCCCAATGCATATGCATTGGAGAGAGCAAAGCAGGCCGGGATCGAGTCCGTTGTGGTAAGTCGCAAGGCATATGCCGATGGTGAGGCATATGATGAGGCAATGCTTGCGGTGCTGCAGGAGCATGGGATCGAAGAAGTGATCCTGGCCGGTTTCCTCAGTATTCTTGGCATGCCGGTGATCAAGGCATATCCCAAACGTATCCTTAATATCCATCCTTCCCTTATTCCATCATTTTGTGGGAAGGGCTTCTATGGACTCAAAGTCCATGAAGCAGCTTTGGCAAGGGGGGTCAAGGTGACAGGTGCCACAGTGCACTATGTCAATGAGATCCCGGATGGCGGTGAGATCATTGCCCAAAAGGCAGTGGAGATCCTTCCTGATGATACCCCGCAGACTTTGCAAAGAAGAGTAATGGAGCAGGCGGAATGGATCTTGCTTCCGGCAGCGGCTGCTATGGTCGCAGAACGTATTGAAAAGGAGAAAAAGGCATGAATACAGTAGATCTGTTTGAATATCTTTCATCAAAAGAATATCCCGGTCGTGGTATTGCCGTGGGCAGAACGGTTAATGGGGAGAAGATCCGCATTGCGTACTTCATCATGGGCAGAAGTGAGAACAGCCGCAACCGTGTATTCCTGGAAACAGAAGACGGCATCCGTACAGAGGCATATGATCCTTCCAAGATGTCTGATCCTTCTTTGATCATCTATCATCCGGTCAGAGTACTCGGGGATACAACGATCGTTACAAACGGTGATCAGACAGATACTGTTTGGAACTTTGCCAAGGAAGGTAAGTCTTTCGAAGAAGCTCTTCGTACCCGTACATTTGAACCGGATGGACCTAATTGGACACCTCGTATCAGTGCTGAAGTCAAGGACTTTACGCTGAAGATGTCCATCTTGAAGAGTGATAACGGAGATGACAGCAATGCTTTGCGTTATTTCTTTGAATACAATGATATGAAGAGCGGTACAGGCCGCATCATTCATACATATAAAGACAACGGCTCTCCGATCCCTTCCTTTGAAGGTGAGCCGGTGTTGTTTGAACTTGGCGATGAGTCTTTCGAGGACTGGTCCCATCATGTATGGGAAGCTTTGAACAGTGACAATAAGGTCTCTCTGTTCACACGTCAGCTCGATCCTGCTACAGGTGATGAGATCACAATGATCTTCAATAAGAACGAAGGAGAATAATATGGCAAACGAACTTCAGTTGAAATATGGTATGAATCCGAATCAGAAGCCTTCTCGCATCTACATGGAAGACGGTTCCGATCTGCCGGTAACAGTTTTGAACGGACGTCCGGGTTTCATCAATTTCTTGGATGCCCTTAACAGTTGGCAGCTTGTTAAAGAGTTGAAGGCCGCTACAGGTCTTCCGGCTGCCGCAAGCTTTAAGCATGTATCCCCGGCCGGTGCGGCCATTGGTACACCGTTGAGTGATATTGAGCGTGCAATCTACTTCACGGGTGATCAGGAGTTGTCTCCCATGGCTTGTGCATATGCCCGTGCAAGAGGGGCTGATCGTATGAGTTCTTATGGTGATTTTGCGGCTCTCTCCGATGTATGTGACAAGGACACGGCTTTGCTTTTGCAGCATGAAGTATCCGATGGCATCATTGCGCCGGGCTTTACGGAAGAGGCTTTGGAGATCCTCAAGAGTAAGAAAAAGGGTAATTATCCTATCATTCAGATCGATCCTGACTATGTACCGAATCCTATGGAACATAAGCAGGTATTCGGTGTTACGTTTGAACAGGGACGTAACAATGCACTGATCGATGCTTCTTGCCTGGAGAACATCGTGACAAAGAACAAGGATCTTACGGAAGATGCCAAGAGAGATCTTGTCATTGCTTTGATCACATTGAAGTATACGCAGTCCAACTCTGTTGCCTATGCCAAGAACGGTCAGGTCATCGGTGTTGGTGCCGGTCAGCAGAGCCGTGTACACTGCACAAGATTGGCAGGCTCCAAGGCTGACAATTGGTGGTTGAGACAGAATGAGAAGGTACTGAATCTGCCGTTTGTTGACAATATCAGAAGACCGGACAGAGACAATGCCATCGACAATTACATCGGTGATCATCCGGAAGACGTTTTGGCTGACGGAGAATGGCAGCGTATCTTCAAGACAAAGCCGGAAGAATTCACACCGGAAGAAAAGAAAGCTTGGTTGGAGAAGTTGGATGGGGTATCCATCGGTTCCGATGCGTTCTTCCCATTCGGTGACAACATTGAACGCGCTCATTTGAGTGGTGTTAAGTTTGTTGCACAGCCGGGTGGTTCCATTCGTGATGACAATGTCATCGATACTTGCGATAAGTATGATATGGTCATGGCTTTCACAGGTCAGAGACTGTTCCATCATTGATTAGAGAGAAGGGGCAAAATGAAGATCCTTGTAGTAGGTTCCGGTGGCCGTGAACATGCGGTCATTCGTAAATTGAGTGAAAACAACAAGATCGAGAAGATCTATTGCGCACCCGGCAACGGTGGTATCGCCGATCTGGCAGAGTGTGTGGATATCAAAGCAGGCGATATTGATGGTATGGTTGCTTTTGCAAAGGAAAATGCCGACTTTGTCGTAGTTACACCGGATGATCCGCTGGCTATGGGCATGGTGGATGCTATGGAAGAAGCAGGTATTCCGGCATTTGGTCCGAATAAGAAAGCAGCACAGATTGAGGCAAGCAAGGTGTTTGCCAAGGATCTGATGAAGAAGTATGGCATTCCGACAGCCGGCTATGCAGTGTTCCACGATGCTGAGGATGTTCTGGCTTATATCCGTGAGCAGAATAAGTATCCGACAGTCATCAAGGCAGATGGATTGGCTCTTGGTAAAGGCGTTCTTATTTGTAAAGACTATGCAGAGGCTGAAGAAGCTGTCAAAGAGATGATGATCGATCATAAGTTCGGTGCCAGTGGCAATGAAGTGGTCGTTGAAGAGTTCATGACCGGTCCGGAAGTATCGGTCTTGGCATTTACAGACGGACATGTTATTCGTCCGATGGTATCTTCTATGGATCACAAGAGAGCAAATGACAACGATGAAGGTCTCAATACAGGTGGTATGGGTACAATAGCACCCAGTCCGTTGTATACGGAAGAGATCGCCGATCGTTGCATGAAGGAGATCTTCCTGCCTACAGTCATGGCCATGAACAGTGAAGGTACACCGTTCAAGGGTGTTCTGTACTTTGGCTTGATGTTGACACCGGAAGGACCGAAGGTTGTTGAGTACAACTGCCGTTTCGGTGATCCGGAGACGCAGGTTGTATTGCCTTTGTTGAAGACAGATCTTTTGGAGATCATGGAAGCTGTACATGATGAGAAACTTGCTTCCGTGGATGTACAGTGGAAGGATGAAGCTTGTGCTTGTGTTATTGAAGCAAGTGGCGGTTATCCGGAGGCTTATAAGAAGGGCTGTGAGATCCACGGTCTGGATGAGCATGGTCAGCATGACGGTGTGTATGTCTATCATGCCGGCACTAAGTTGGAAGATGGTAAGTATTATACAAACGGTGGCAGAGTGTTGGGTATTACTGCTGTCGGTAAGGATCTTACGGAAGCATTGGCAAACAGTTATGCGGCCGTGAAGGAGATCGGTTTTGAGAATATGCATTATCGTACGGATATTGGTAGAAAGGTGATTAAGGGATGACGGTATATCGTTGTTATGTTGAGAAGAAGCAGCCGTATGCGACAGAAGCAGCGGGTGTGAAGAATGACCTTGAGATCACGTTGTTGAGACCTGTTGCAGGTGTCCGCGTACTCAATCGTTATGATATCGAAAAGATCGATGCGGAGGATTATGAAGCAGCGAAGCATACGATCCTTTCCGAGCCGCAGGTAGATGTTCTCTATGATGAGACAGCACCTGCAGCCGCTGATGATGAATGGGTATTGGCTGTTGAATATCTCCCCGGTCAATTTGATCAAAGAGCAGACAGTTGTGCACAATGTATCCAACTTTCCACAACAAAGGAAAGACCGCTGGTAAAGACTGCTCGCATCTATTACATCAAGGGTCAGTACACAGAAGAAGAGAAAGAAAAGATCGTTACAGCTCTTATCAACCCTGTTGAAGCAAGACGTGCTTCTCTTGATAAGCCTGAAACATTGGTCGATACTTACAGCAAGCCGGAATTGCCCGAAGTGCTGGATGGATTCTGTGAACTGGATGAAGCCGGTCTTGCCGCTTTCCTCAAAGACAGAGGATTGGCTATGGATCTTGCGGACATCAAGTGCCTGCAGGCTTACTTCCGTGATGAAGAGAAGCGTGATCCGCGTATTACAGAAGTTATGGTCATCGATACATATTGGAGCGATCACTGCCGTCATACGACATTTAATACTGTATTGGAAGATGTGAAGATCGAACCTCAGTACATCAAGGATGCCTATGATGTATATCTTGATCTGAGAAAAGAAGTATATGCCGGCCGTACACCAAAGCCGATCACATTGATGGATCTTGGTACGATCGGTGCCAAGTACCTTAAGAAGACAGGCAAGCTTAAGGATCTGGATGAATCTGAAGAGATCAATGCTTGTTCAGTACGTATCAAAGTCGATGTGGACGGTGAAGATCAGGATTGGTTGTTGATGTTCAAGAATGAGACGCATAACCATCCTACAGAGATCGAACCGTTCGGTGGTGCTGCCACATGCCTTGGTGGTGCGATCCGTGACCCGCTGTCCGGTAGATCCTATGTTTACCAGGCTATGCGTATCACAGGTGCAGCCGATCCGCTCGTTCCGGTAGAAGATACCATGGAAGGTAAGCTGCCACAGCGTAAGATCGTTACAACAGCTGCCAACGGCTATAGTTCTTACGGTAATCAGATCGGTCTGGCCACAGGTCTTGTACAGGAGATCTACCATCCCAACTATGTTGCCAAGAGAATGGAAGTAGGTGCTGTCATGGCAGCTGCTCCGGCTGAGAATGTTGTACGTACAGAACCGCAGCCCGGTGATGTCGTTATCCTCTTGGGTGGCAAGACAGGCCGTGATGGATGCGGTGGTGCTACAGGTTCTTCTAAGGCTCATAACACAGATTCATTGGAAAGCTGTGGTGCTGAAGTACAGAAGGGTAATGCCCCGGAAGAAAGAAAGTTGCAGAGATTGTTCCGTAATCCGGAAGCTACAAAACTCATTAAGAGATGTAATGACTTCGGCGCCGGTGGTGTATCAGTTGCCATTGGTGAATTGGCTGATGGTCTGGTCATCGATCTTGACAAAGTTCCGGTCAAGTATATGGGTCTGAACGGTACTGAATTGGCTATCTCTGAATCTCAGGAAAGAATGGCTGTTGTTACAAGTTCGGAAGATGCTGAAAAGTTCCGTGCATTGGCCGACAGTGAGAATTTGGAATCTACGATCGTTGCCAAGGTCACAGCCGAACCTCGTATGGTACTGAACTTGGATGGTGAGTCCATCGTCAATATCAGCCGTGCCTTCCTCAATACAAATGGGGCAAGTAAGTATACAAATGTAGATGTACCTGCGGAAGCAGCTTTCAAGCAGGCAGAAGATACACGTTCTGTAGAAGATCGTTTCAAGTCTTTGGCATCCGATCTGAATGTTGCTTCTCAGAAGGGTCTTTCAGAACGTTTTGACTCCACGATCGGAGCAGGTACAGTATTGATGCCGTTCGGTGGTAAGTACCAGCTCACACCGGAACAGGTAATGTGTGCAAAGATTCCGGTATTGCATGGTGATACAAATACAGCATCCATCATGTCTTGGGGCTTTAATCCGGAAGACAGTTCTGCCTCTCCGTTTATCGGTGCGGAAACATCTGTGATCTCTTCTATTGCCAAGATGATCGCAGCCGGTGGTTCCAGAAGCCATGCTTGGATGAGCTTCCAGGAATACTTCGGAAGAACGAACAACGATCCGTACAAGTGGGGCAGACCTTTCGGGGCAGTGCTTGGTGGTTTGATTGCCCAGAAGGAATTGGAAGTGGCTTCCATAGGTGGTAAGGACTCCTCTTCCGGCACGTTTAATGACATCGATGTACCTCCGACATTGATCGCCTTTACTGTTTCCACTGCTAAGGTTCAGAATGTCGTAAGCAGTGAGTGGAAGGGAGCCAACCACAATGTTTATCTGTTGCATCCTGAATATAATGCGGACGGTACACCGAATTGGTCTTCTGTTCGTACAGTCATGGATACAATGGAACAGCTCATCTCCGAAGGTAGAGTATTGTCCTGCTGGGCATTGGAGCACGGTGGAATTGCCGAAGCTCTTATCAAGTGCGGACTCGGTAACAAGATTGGTTTCCGTGTGGATTCCGGATTTGATGCGGAAAGACTGTTCACTTCCTGTCCGGGTGCTTTCTTATTTGAAACAGACCAGGATCTGGAAGTTGGTGAGATGGTTGGTGTGACGTTGGATGCTTACACGATCTCTGTCAATGACGATGACATTGACATGGATGAGATCCAGAAGATCTATGAAGATAAGTTCCAGCCGGTATTCCCGTATCTGGAAAACAAAGAAACAACACATTATCGTGCTTTGAATTACGAAGCAGAAGACGTAATGCACGCTTCTTACAAGGTTGAGCATCCGCATGTTTTGATTCCTGTATTCCCGGGTACAAACTGCGAGTGGGATACAGCCAAGTCCTTTGAAAAGGCCGGTGCAGAGGCTGAGATCTTCGTGATCCGCAACCGTACATCCCAAGAGATCGCAGAAAGTGCTGAGAACTTCGCCAAGGCGATCGACAGAAGCCATATCATTGCTGTGCCGGGTGGATTCTCCGGTGGTGATGAACCGGATGGATCCGGTAAGTTCATCATCTCCTTCTTCCGCAACCCTGCTATTAAGGCAGCCGTTACAAGATTGCTGGATGAAAGAGAAGGCTTGATGCTTGGTATCTGTAATGGTTTCCAGGCTTTGATCAAGCTCGGTCTTGTTCCTTACGGTCGCATCATCGATACCGATGAGCATTGTCCGACATTGACATTCAACACGATCGGCCGTCACCAGAGTATGCTGGTAGATACACGTGTTGCGTCTAATAAGTCTCCTTGGCTGCGTTATATGAAGCCGGGTGATGTAACAACAGTTGCCATCTCCCATGGTGAAGGCAGATTTGTTGTGGAGCCTGAACTGTTTGAGAAACTTGCTGAAAACGGTCAGATTGCAACACAGTACTGTGATAAGAACGGTGAGCCGACAGATGATATCCGTTATAACCCGAATAATTCCTACATGGCAGTGGAAGGTTTGCTCTCCCCGGATGGCAGAGTATTCGGTAAGATGGGTCACAGTGAAAGAAGTGGGGACGGTCTTTATGAGAATATCCCTGATCTGCATACACAGGAAGCGATCTTCCGCGGTGCTGTAGATTACTTCAGATAAGAAACAACACATAGGGAGATCACAGTATCTCCCTTTTTTCAGGAGAAATATGATCAAAGATTATACATATGATACAGAACTGAGATGCCCACATTGCGGTGAGATATCTCCATATCGGATGCGTACATTTATCAATAAGAGTGTAGATCCCGATGCTACAGCAAAACTATTGGATGGCAGTTGGTTCACATTTACATGCCCACATTGTGGCGAAAGACAGATTGCCGTATATTCCTGCCTCTACTATGACCAAGATAGCCGCTATATCGTTGCTTTGGCCGATTCCGACGAAGACGAAGAACAGTTTTTGCAATGGATGTCCGGTGTATATCAGCGTGATTCACTGGATGGGGCACTGAATGCCATGCTTGGTTCTTGTGAATGCAGAGTTGTCAGGACGCTGAGTGAACTGCAGGAGAAAGTACTGATAAAAGAACTGGGCATGGATGATAAAGTCATTGAACTGTGCAAGGTACTTGTAGAGCAGATCCTTGTGCAAGAAGGCCTTGCCCCGGATATTCGTGCAATGTTCTTCAATACCGATGGAGATAAGTGGAAACTGTTGTCAGACATCGGTGGTGATGACATGGCAGAGACCGATCTTCCGGAAGGAATGTATAACGATGTACGAGAGATGCTTACGGGTAAAACATTGCCCAAGTCTTTCAAGATCGGTCGGGAATGGGCATTGACCTTGTTACGAAGTGGGATGAATTAAGAATACAAGCATGCTCATAAAGCTATGCATACATTTCGAGATTCCAAATTTTGGTTTTCAGACAGTATGTTTCTTAAAGGCAGTACCGTAAATGGTGCTGCCTTTATTGCTTGTAAAGATTGCATCATCAGAATTTGAGCGAAAATTAAACTTATGTGACATGATGAAGATGATTTTACAAATACACATGTACGTTTTTTTGAAAAAATATATGTACATACTTGATAAGGCGTGTTAACATCAAAATAGAAAAGCGCTTACAATGATCTCGCCGTGAATTCATCAAAAATTTATATTTTCCGGAAAATCTCAATGCATCAGAAAACGTAGGAGGTAAATATGAAGAAGTCTTTGTTTTTGATGGCAGCGGTTTTGGTGGCATCTTTAGTCACTCCAACATATGCAGCAGAGTCCCGTGTGAATGGTAATGGGTATAGTAATGGTGAATTTTTGCATAATGGTCAGAAGTATACATTCTTCCATAATTTTTATTCGGAAGGGAAAGGTTTGGGTGCGAAATTTGAAACACCGGCTGATGTTACACGGCAACATGCGGGTTTAATTGGAAGGTTTAGAACAAAATCTCATGGTATCGATGAAGCATACAGTCCCAAAGTAGATGTACGTACCACAGGAATATCATATGCTAAAACGGTACATTCTAATTATGGTGACAGTGATGTAATTTCTCCGGATTATGGTATAGCACGAGTGGTTATTTTGTCGAATACTACATTTAAATCGGATGTTAGGATCAGTTTCTGATATTTGGAAGGAGAGGGAGATGCAGATGGTGGATTGCCTCTGCATCTTTTTGGATAATTGATATGAGAATGCATAAGATTATACTTGCATGTGTTTTGATGGTATCATGCCTTGGCTGTTCCGGTGGTGCAAATGTCCATACAGAGGATCAGAGTACCATTAATCCAACATGGGAGGAAGAAGATCATTCGTTCATGGCACCGAGGTTTTTTGATCTCATTCCAACAAAAGATGGGAATCAGTGCATGTTCGTGAATGATGTTGTATATTTGGGAGATCCTTCCAAATCGGCAAAGATGATCCCATATTGTTCAAAATCCGGATGTAAACACGATAGCATGGAATGCCCGGCGTACGTGGGACCGAATGTATTGGCATTTAGTCCGTACCATGATAAATGGTATTACATACAATCCAACGAAGATCAAAGCCATATCTTTTTCGTAGAACATGACCATACAACAAATGGGAGAAAAAAATTATGGGAGTGCAGTACGTATGAAGAGGACAGAGCGGTTCATACGTTTAACGTCGTTCCACAGACGATCCGACATGAGCGTTTATATTTCTTAGTACAAGAGATGATATTCCATCCGGAAAAAAATTCTAATTCTAAAGAATATTTTCATATGTTGGATCTTCATACCGGCAAGGATACGGTGTTAAAAGAATTTGATATTACTCAATATGGACATTCTCCTGTAGCGGTTTCAGATGATGCACTATATATGGAAAGTGTTACAGATATTGTGGATCTTGGTGGGGGATATGAGACATATGCAGCACTTGAAAAAATGGATCTGAAAACAGGAGAGGTACAGGTCGTTGTTCCTGCGGAAACAAGGATGCATGCCCATTTTCATCCATACGGTAGGACATTTAACGACGAGCTTGTATATATTACAGATAAAGAACTGCATTTGTATAATACAAAGACAGGTGAGGATCGTGTGGTGGAATCCATAGATGAGGGCCGGATGCTATACATGAACCTGTGTGGCAATGTTATCTATTGGAGTATGGTAAAAGAAGATCGTAATGACATTCATATGTTTAAGACGGATTGCAAGAGGGGTGAAACAAAAGAGATAGTGAGTCCGCATACAGACGGAGCCTTTGAATGCTCATTGTATTCTGCTGCCGGGAATGGTATTTTTGGCAAAATGGAAGATAACAACGGAGATCTGAAATCTGTCTGGATGACATGTGAAGATTATGAAAATGGACGTTATGAAAAAGCGGTGTTTCCGGAAGGAATAAAACAAGATAAATAATTGGATATCGACAGAGTCGATATTTGATCTTCAAGGGGGAATATCATGAAACTGGAGATCTCACATTTAAGTAAAGCATTTTGGGATGTGCGAGCATTGGATGATGTGAATTTGGTGTTGGAAGATGGTATATGCGGATTGCTTGGACCCAATGGGGCCGGTAAAAGTACATTAATGAATATTCTGACCGGAAATATAAAGCAAGATGCCGGAGCGATCCTCTTGAATGGTAAGCCATTGCAGGAGATGGGAAATGATTGCCGACACTTGCTTGGGTATATGCCACAGGCAGATACACTCTATCCGTTCTTCACGGGGATGCAATTTATGAAATACGTATCGGCCATGAAGGAGATGGACGTCATGCAAGCAAATAAAGATATTCACAGATTGTTGAAAGCAGTTGACTTATGGGAGGTCAGGCATAAGAAGATCAGTGGATATTCCGGTGGCATGAAACGAAGATTGATGCTTGCACAAGCGTTGTTGAACGATCCACGGATCTTGATCCTGGATGAACCGACAGCCGGTATGGATCCTCAACAAAGAGTGGCTGTTCGTAATCTGATCGGGAAGATCGCTTTATCACACATCGTCATACTATCCACCCATGTTGTATCCGACATTGAATATATTGCCGGCGAGATCGTTATTATGGACCATGGGAAGATCCTGTACAAAGAACCTCCGTATATTTTACGGGATATGGTGAGAGGAAAAGTTCATACGATGCATGTACCGTATGATATGACCGATGCCATGAATAAATACGGAACGATAACCGCAATATCCCGTGAGGAGAAGGATGCGTTGGTAAGAATAATCGGAGATGAGCCTTTGCCACTGGACGCAAAGGAGGAAGAGCCGACGCTGGATGATGTATGCCAATATCTCTTCCACGATGAAAAGCTATGAGACAAGAATGGATGAAACTGATCGCAAGTCGGATCATCACTATGATCGCCGTTGTTTTTCTCATACTTAACACCATGTTGTATTACAACGTATGTAAAGAACTCATACCGATCAAAGAACAATGGGCACAAGATGTGGTGACACTGCAAGAGGAAAAAGAAGACCTACAGCAGAAAATAGAAGAAGGCTGGATGGCCTTTGAAGTGGATGTTAATGCCCAACATGAGCGAGAAATCCAATTGGCGACAGATGAACAATTACTTGAGCGGAAGCACTATACCGAAGGATACCATGCCTGGTTGATGGGATATATCCAAGAAATGAACATGAAGCTCGAGATGGGTATGTTCACACAACGGCAGGAAAGAGAAGTGGTACATGGGATCAAATTGTATGAAAAGTTAGAAAGTATTGAGCCCGGAACTGTATTCCAGGGGACGGCAGAGACGCTCCTGTCATTTTCACTTCCGATGATATTCACGGTCATTATCATGATCATAGGAAGTATGTTTTTGTTTCAGCAGGATAAGCGAGATCGGATGGATATATTGTTCAGAACAATGCCCCGGTGGAAAAAGACAGCTGTGCATAAGACAGCCGCAATATTGACAGCCGGAATGGCGTTGTTTATGACAATGTTGGGAATAGAAGTGGTCTTAGGAACAATGATGCTGGGACCGATGGAACTTAAAGCGCCGATCCAGTCAGTGTATGGTCTTCATATATGTCCGTTTTCCTTATCTGTAGGAGGATATCTTGGAGTTTGCTTAGGCTGGCAGATCTTGATGATATTTGTTATGGGCATAGGAATAGCTGCAATCATGCATCGGTTGAATCTATTTCCATGTGTGGTTGTGTTGGGTGGTTTGCTTGTATTGTCTATGCTTATGGCATCGTCTACAGATATCCGGATCGATACATTCAGTTTGATTACGATGTTGAATGGACCGAATTTGTTTTCACATGATTTTATGCTGTTCTTCGGTCCTGTCATGGTCCCTCAGGTCATGGTGATGTTGATCGGATGCTCATTTTTGATCATAGGTGCGCTATATATATTGCGAAAAGATATGCCTCTGCCGACAAATCGGAAGAAGTACAGATCACACAAACAATTTCGTTTTCCCAAAACTTTACAAGGGATGGAGGATATTAAACTGGCTTGGCATAGCGGTGCAATCGGCATCATACTGATTTTGAGTGTGTTGGTAGTGGCTTACTGTGGTACATACCGTGTCTATCCTGCTCCGGCAGAGTATCTTTACCGCCAATACAGTATTGTGTTGGAAGGAAGTCCTTCACCGGAAAAAGATGCTTTTATTGTGAAAGAACAAGAAAAATTGGCAAAAGATCCTGATGAGAATATGAAAACAGGTGTATTGTTGAGAGCCAGGATGCAGTATGAGGCCGTTCCCGAAGATGGGCAATATGTATATGAGACCGGATATACTTCCTACTTTTCCAATCAGGTAAAGAGATATCGAAAAAATTGCTTGTTTATGGGGACTTTGGCAGTGTTGTTTATCTTTGCTTGGAATAGTGGTATGGAGCAGGAGAACGCAGTAGATGTTTTGGCAAAGGCATACAGGGCAAAGCATAAGATAGGAAAGGTAAAACTACGCAATGCAGTAGTGGTCTCTGTCTTGGTGGCAATCATTACAACTTTGCCAATGCTATGGCAAGTACATCATGAGTATGGGTTCCGATTACTGACGGCATCTGCGACATCAGTGGCGTTATTTCATGATGTGCCGAAGTTTGTTCCTCTATGGGGGATCTTACTGCTTCCGCTCTTGTTCAGTGTTCTTGTATACATGACGGTATGGAAAGTATCTGAAGTGGCGGCAGTGTGGACGAAGAAGACGATGTATACCATGGCGGTTGCCGGCATGATCCTTATATACGTGTTTCTCGCGATATAAAACGCAATTTAATGAAATCCAAAAATTGTATAAATATAAAGATTAACTTAGATTATTTATCATAAAAAGGCTATAAAAAGGATGGCTTGAAAGAGTAAAAGAGCTTAATATAGTTCATGTCAAAAATATTGACATACAGTAATATGCATGATATATGTATTTTTGTGCATAATGTGCTTTGAAGGAGGCCATAATATGCTTAGAAAATTATTTTTGTCAATAATTGTTATTGGCGCATCAATTTCTTTTGTTTCTGCAAAAGAAATTGGTGAATTTTCTAATTTTAGGATTACACCGACTGAAACCAGGACAGGATATCTCAATAAATATAATAGGAGTAATCATGTTATTAATCTTGAGCCAAGTCGAAATCTTAAGATGAATGTAAAAGCTACTTTAGTTAACTCAAATGGAGATGATAGAAGTGATGTTTATTATCCCACATGTGGATTTAGGTATACATACTCAAATTGGGCATCTCCAGGTTATATCTATGCTTTAGATCTTGCAAGACAAAATTGGTGGGATACAGCAGCCGGCATTACCGGTAGCTGGTCTCCTGATGAATATTAATAGAGTTTTATAAAACACATTGTGCACTTTTCTGAATGGGACATTTTATGAAAAAATATAGGAATTCCATAATAATTTGTATGACCATGATACTTGTTCTTCTGTTGTTGGTATATAAGGATTATTTCAAGACATTGTTCACTTTTCGGTTAGACGCATCTGATTTGGCGGGGATAGATGCCGAGGGTATTAAACAAAATGTTTTGCATTCACACTCTAATTTGCAATTTCTACTTTGGAATCTGGGATTCTTTTCATCATTTGTGATTCCTATTGCCATCGTGTTTATAGGATATGAATACAGTTCTCTCAAAGATAAATATCTTAAACTGAGTATTGGTAAGTCCGGAAAGTATGGACATAGACTAAATCGGTTAAAATTGATGTTGGCTAGTTTCTTGAGTTTTTCTTATGTGATCTTATTTGGCATCGTTATTTTGTTAACGGTTATTAACAAGAATGCAGCAATCTCAGAATATTCCTTCTTTGGGCTGGCAAGTGAGAAGAGTATACTTGCTCCCTTTGTGAATACTGCATTTGGGTTTGTTGCTATACAGCTTATATTGCTGTATCCTGCAATTTTTGTGAATTCCATCGTGATGTTTTACATCATAGACATTGTCCATGATCCCTTGCGAAGTTCGCTTATCTTCTTAGGAGTTATATGGTTGAGCTCGATCGTTTTATATCGCTTTTTGCCATATTGGTTGGTACCAATGACTACGATCATGCGGTTTAGTTACAATGATTTGGCTTTACCGACGATTCTTGCTCCGTATGTGCCATATGCAATTGCTGTGTTATGTATGAGAAGGATTCCTAAAACGATATGAAACAACTACTTGGAACCCTTACTCGTGTATGTGTGGGATGCCTATTTGTGTATTATCTGATAGAAGGGCTTACCTTTCAATTTCGAGCAGATGTAAGTTGTTTTGATTTTGTACAGAACGGTTTATTAAACATGATCGATTGTGATCCAAGCGGTCATACTTTCTTTAATTTCATCAAAGTCTTAATGCTGGAGGTTTGTTATTTTCTGTTCTACTTGGAATCTATTCAGAGGGTCGGGGACATGAAGAGAGGGTATGATCAGGTAATGAAGTATCATGCATGTTCGAGAATGGGCTATTTAAGAAATATGATCATGTATATCGTGCGTTATTTATTGCTGGATGTATTGGTGACAACTCTCATTTACATATTTGCTTGTTTCTTTTTAGAAGGAGACTTTTTGCGAGGTATAGGTATGTTTGGACAAATGGTGTTGTTTGATTGCCTTTATATCTTATGCCTTATGTTATGGACATCTGATGGGAAATATGTCTTATCTGCGATTGCAGCATTGGTAATCGTTCATACTTTTATCCGGTCTTATATGTGGCTGGGAATCAGTATTACGTTGGTACTATGTTTTCTCTCGATCACAGATCCGGCTGCACAATTTAGGAGGGATGAATCATGATATTGGAAATGCGAGATTGTACCAAAAGATTCAAAGAGAATTTGGTGATAGACGATATTTCGGTTACGTTTGAAAGTGGCAATGTGTATGGGTTACAAGGTGAGAATGGATGTGGAAAGACAGTTATTCTAAAGCTTCTGGCCGGGTATATGCCTTGTTCTGATGGAATTGTTTTGCAAGATGGAGTGCCGTTGCGTAAGAAGGGTAGATATATCAAAAATGCCGGGATCTTAATTGAGAATGTCAGGTTTCTTCCTTATCTTACAATGATGGAAAATTTGGAATTGTTACGTGATTTCTCGCCAAAGATCACAAGGTCATTGGTCAAGAGGTGGATAGCTTATTATCATTTGGAGAAGTTTGCTAAAACAAAATACAAGAATTTATCATTGGGAACGAAGCAGAAGATGGCACTGATCCAAGCTTTCATTCATGATTCGGATGTTCTTGTCTTAGATGAGCCGATGAATGCGTTGGATGAAGAAAGTGTTTTTTTGACAAAAAATGTAATTTTGCAAAAGCGGAAGCAGGGTCGCTTGATCATTATGACTTCTCATATCAATCAAGATATCAGCGATCTTTGTAATGTCAGATATCTTGTGAGATATGGGAAGATCAGTGAGAAATCAGTGTGAATATCAGTGTGAATAAAAGATGTCGGCACTGTACATTCATATGGAAAACAATATCTCGTTTTGCAAAAAAGACCATATGATAAACATATGGTACGGAAGGCATTTTGTGTAAACAGGATGCCTTTTATTTTGTTGTCTTGTCTTTCTTTTCACCGACCCACTGGAGCTCGTATTCGCCGGTGCATTCCAGAATACCCCCATCAGAGAGATCGATACATTCATCGGTATCGTAGTAGTCCTTGACGCGACCGATGGAATCGCGGACATGAAGTCCTTTATCCTTGACAGCCTTGACTTTGTATACACCCGGACGCAAGGAACGGGGGATCTCATATACACCCGGTGTGATCGTCATTTCATTGTCATTGCGGATGTAGATCAAGTGCTGGTGTTTGTTATTGGCTGCGGCATTCACTTTGCGGAAGAAGCGTTCTCGCATGAAGAACATATCCGCTCTTTGGATCGTATAAGTGAATGTATTCTTCTTTGTCTGTACAACGATCTTTGTCTTGTCATCGAGATCGTGACGGATAAAGCCGAGGCGGTGGCAGTTGATGAACTTCTCGGACATGAAGTAGAGAGCTACTTCTGATTCATAGAGCATGCCACGGACGATCATACCGTTCTTCTTTCTGTCCATAGATACATCCGGGATATTGTTGATATCTTTTCTCTGAATATCGCTCACGTGTCGAATGGCCGGATAATCGGGGATGTCAGAACGTTCCACTGTGATCGTGGCAGGTATGGCATTAATGCAATGTTCACCGTCATGGAGCCGGATTTCCGGCAGTGGAAAGAACTTATCTATTGCAAGATTGGCATCGTGACTTTCAAGATATGCATCCATGATCATGTCTCTCAGGTTCTCCTGGGCAGTGACAAGCTGCTGGAAGATATCGAATTGGATTGGCAGACCATAGGATTCAATGGTTGCTCTGCATTTCTTGCAAATATGGTGTCCATCAGGAATGCGCTTCGGTCTGTTGAAGAACCGACCACCTTCACTGAGGCAGAAATCGCAAACATGTTTTGCCATTTGGGAACCTCCTTATATATAAACGGGGCACGGTATGTGCCAAAGGCCGGCTGGTATCGGTGACGATCGTGAAGCATGCCTTTACTGCATATGCAGTCATTCCACAGTGAATTATAGCATTGAAACAGAATAAGCTGAAATACCGTCTTTATATTTGTTTATCTGTATATACCGTAATTTAACATGCCGGACATCATGCGATTACATATGCTCTATAAAATATATTCGCAGTTTTCTTATTAAAACTGCATATCTTCCTATCTAAAAACGGAAATCTGCCGGTCGTGAATGTCGATATTCGGCATTTTAATGGGGAAATTGCTGCTTTTTGTAAAAAAGTCTTGACGGAAGTGTGAAGTGTAGTAATATTTAGGGGCTTAGGAAAAAAAGGGGCTTTACGGATTGTAAAGCTTATATTTAGACTAAGAGGCGGCACACTTGGTAATGTGTGCATAGAGATATGAAAGGAGAATTCAGCAATGCCTACAATAAACCAGTTGATACGCAAAGGCCGTACCGATAAAGTTTACAAGTCAAAGTCACCTGCTCTGAACAGAGGCTACAACTCTTTGAAGAACAGACCTACAAAACTCAGCAGTCCTCAGAAGAGAGGTGTCTGCACACGTGTCGGCACAATGACACCGAAGAAGCCGAACTCCGCTCTTCGTAAATATGCCCGTGTTCGTCTTTCCAACGGCATGGAAGTTACAGCTTATATCCCGGGTGTTGGTCATAACCTTCAGGAGCATTCCGTTGTTATGATCCGCGGTGGTCGTGTTAAGGACCTTCCGGGTGTTCGTTACCATATTATCAGAGGTACATTGGACTGCGCCGGTGTTAATGACAGAAACCAGAGCCGTTCCTTGTACGGTGCTAAGAAGCCGAAGAAGAAGTAAGAGAGGAGAAGATAGAACATGCCAAGAAAAGGTTATATTGCAAAGCGTGATGTGCTGCCCGATCCGATCTATAATTCCAAGCTTGTAACAAAGCTGATCAATAGAATCATGATCGATGGTAAGCGTGGTACTGCACAGACAATTCTGTACGATGCATTCGCAGACATCGAAAAGAAGACGGGTGAGAACCCGATGGAAGTATTCGAGAAGGCTCTCGGCAACGTTATGCCTCAGCTCGAATTGAAGGTTCGCCGTGTCGGTGGTGCAAACTACCAGGTACCGGTTGAAGTAAGCGCAGAAAGAAAGCTGACTCTCGGTCTCCGTTGGATCGTTAACTATGCTCGTCTTAGAAACGAAAAGACAATGGAACAGAGACTCGCTAACGAGATCATGGATGCTGCCAACGGTACAGGCGCATCTGTCAAGAAGAAGGAAGATACTCATAAGATGGCTGAAGCAAACAAGGCGTTTGCTCACTATCGTTGGTAATTAGTTAGGAAAGGAGCACAAAATGCCCAGAGAGTTTCCATTAAACAAGATCCGTAATATCGGAATCATGGCTCATATCGATGCCGGTAAGACAACGACAACAGAGCGTATCCTTTATTACACAGGTGTAACTCATAAGATCGGTGAGACTCATGACGGTGCTTCCCAGATGGACTGGATGGCACAGGAACAGGAACGTGGTATCACGATCACATCCGCAGCTACAACATGCCATTGGCAGGATTGCCAGATCAACATCATCGATACACCAGGTCACGTAGACTTCACAGCTGAAGTTGAACGTTCCCTTCGTGTATTGGACGGTGCTGTTACAGTCCTCGACTCCAAGGCAGGCGTTGAGCCACAGACAGAGACAGTCTGGAGACAGGCTTCCGAATATAGAGTACCTCGTATCGTCTTCTCCAATAAGATGGATGCTACAGGTGCTGACTTCGATATGAGTGTAAACTCCATCGGAGACAGACTCGGTGCCAAGGCAGCTGCTATTCAGATGCCGATCGGTGCTGAAGCATCTTTCAGAGGTATCATCGACCTCGTAACAATGAAGCAGGAAATGTACATGAACGACCTCGGTACAGATATCCAGGTTACAGATATCGATGAAGAGTTCCGTGAGGAAGCAGAAGCTAAGCGTGCAGCATTGCTCGAAGCTATCGCTGACTACGATGATGAACTCATGATGAAGGTCCTTGAAGGTGAAGAACCTACAGTTGAAGAAATCAAGGCAGCTATCCGTAAGGGTGTTATGACTTCTGAATTCTTCCCTGTTATGTGCGGTTCCGCATATAAGAACAAGGGTGTTCAGCTCTTGCTCGACGCAGTCGTTGATTATCTGCCTTCCCCGGTAGATATTCCGGCTATCAAGGGTCATCTCGAAGATGGCACAGAAGATGAGCGTAAGGCTGACGACAACGAGCCGTTCAGCGCACTCGCATTTAAGATCGCAACAGACCCGTTCGTTGGTCGTTTGACATACTTCCGCGTTTACTCCGGTCATGCTGAAGCAGGTTCTTATGTACTCAATGCTTCCAAGGACAAGAGAGAAAGACTTGGACGTATTGTTAGAATGCATGCCAACCACAGAGCTGATATTACTGAAGTTTTTGCAGGTGATATTGCCGGTGCTGTAGGTCTTAAGAATACAGCCACAGGTGACACACTCTGTGATGTTGATCATCCGATCATTCTTGAATCCATGGTCTTCCCGGAACCTGTAATCCAGATGTCCGTTGAGCCTAAGACAAAGGCAGACTCCCAGAAGATGGACGATGCTCTTGCTAAGCTCGCTGAAGAAGATCCTACATTCAAGACATATACAGATGAAGAAACAGGCCAGACGATCATTGCCGGTGTCGGCGAATTGCAGCTCGACATCATCATGGACCGTATGAAGAGAGAATTTAAGGTTGAAGCAACAGCAGGTGCCCCTCAGGTAGCATACCGTGAGACGATCACTTCTGAAGCTGAAGTACAGGGTAAGTTCGTCAGACAGTCCGGTGGTCATGGTCAGTATGGTGACGTATGGATTAGATTCTCCCCGAACCCGGGCAAGGGCTTCGAATTTGTTGATGAGACAGTCGGTGGTTCCGTACCTAAGGAATTCATCAAGCCTACACAGCAGGGTCTCGAAGAAGCACTTCCGAATGGTCTCGTTGCAGGCTACCCGATCGTAGATATCAAGGCAGTTCTGTTCGACGGTTCCTACCATGATGTCGACTCTTCTGAGCAGGCATATAAGATCGCTGCATCCCTCGCATTGAAGGAAGCCGCAAAGAAGTGCAACCCTACGATCCTTGAACCTATCATGTCCGTTGATATTACAGCTCCGGCTGAATACCTCGGCTCCATCATGGGTGACGTTACAAAGAGACGTGGTCAGATCCGTGAGCAGGAAGAGACAGGTAATGCAATTAAGGTTAAGGCATTCATTCCGCTCGCTCAGATGTTCGGCTATGTAACAGATCTGCGTTCCTTCACACAGGGTCGTGGTATCTACAGCATGCAGATGGATCACTATGAGGAAGTTCCGAAGTCCATTGCGAAGGAAATCATCGCAAAGAACACAACTTCCGCAGATAAATAAGTAAATATTGATTTTAGCACCTGTATAAATTAGAATAACTACAGGCTGACTAATATAAAAACCAGGAGGAAAAAAGTTATGGCAAAGCAACATTTCGACCGTACGCTGGAACATGTAAACATTGGTACTATCGGTCACGTTGACCATGGTAAGACAACTCTTACAGCTGCGATCACAAGGTATCTTTCCACGCACCCTGAAGTAGGTTCTGCTAACTTCGAAGCATATGATGCAATCGACGGTGCTCCGGAAGAGAGAGAGCGTGGTATCACTATCAACACAGCACACGTTGAATATCAGACAAAGACAAGACATTATGCTCACGTAGACTGCCCAGGTCACGCTGACTATGTCAAGAACATGATTACTGGTGCTGCTCAGATGGATGGTGCTATCCTCGTAGTAGCTGCTACAGATGGTCCGATGCCTCAGACACGTGAGCACATCCTGCTCGCTCGTCAGGTGGGCGTTCCGAAGATCGTTGTATTCTTGAACAAGTGCGATATGATCGACGATCCGGAATTGATCGACCTCGTTGAAATGGAAGTTCGTGAACTTCTCTCTGAGTATGGTTTCGATGGTGATGACGCTCCTGTCATCCGTGGTTCCGCTCTTAAGGCTCTTGAAGGCGATGAGAAGTGGGGCGAAGCTATCCACGAATTGATGGATGCTGTTGACAGCTACATCCCTGCTCCTGAGCATGAATTCGACAAGCCGTTCATGATGGCTGTCGAAGATGTCTTCACAATCACAGGTCGTGGTACAGTAGCTACAGGTCGTGTTGAACGTGGTAAGCTCAACCTCAACGATGAAGTTGAAATCGTCGGTATCAAGGAAACACAGAAGACTGTTGTTACAGGTATCGAAATGTTCAGAAAGACTCTGGACTATGCACAGGCTGGTGACAACATCGGTGCTTTGCTCCGTGGTGTTAACCGTGAACAGATCGAGCGTGGTCAGGTTCTCGCTAAGCCGGGTTCCGTTACACCTCATACAAAGTTCAAGGCTCAGGTCTATGTATTGACAAAGGAAGAAGGCGGTCGTCATACACCGTTCGTTTCTAACTACCGTCCTCAGTTCTACTTCAGAACAACAGACGTTACAGGTGTTATCACATTGCCGGAAGGCGTTGAAATGTGCATGCCTGGCGATAACGTTGAGATGTCCGTTGAACTGCTCGCTCCGATCGCTATCGAAAAGGGAACAAAGTTCTCCATTCGTGAAGGCGGCCGTACAGTAGGTTCCGGTTCCATCATCGAAATCGATGGCTAATAGTTTACCGAATTAAAATTAATCGAACGCGTAAGAGATGTCCTATGGGCATCTCTTTTTTTGTATAATAGATTCATGGTTAAAGCAATTTTATTTGATTTTGACGGCACTTTGAGTGACCGGTATGGCGCTGCCTACGATATGTACAGATGGACAGTGCACCGTATTTTCCCTGAAATGGATGAAGATTCTTACGAATTTGAAGCGATTGTGCAGAGATGTTTGCAGTGGGATGAGTTTGGGTGTATCGATCGAACCCATCCCTTCAGTATGATCAAGGAGAAATATAAATCCGACCTCGATGTCGCTTATTGGGAGAAAGAATGGTTTGACAACTTCTATCATTTCCAGAGATTGCAACCTAATTGCATCGAAACGCTTCTTGCTCTATCGAAGCATTACAAGCTTGGCATCATTACGAATGGACCGGAAAAGAATCAGCTTGGTAAGATCCGTCAACTTGATCTCGAACAGTACTTTGCAACTGTGATCGTATCCGGGGCGTTTGGAAAGGATAAACCGGATCCTGCAATATATCAGAAAGCAGCTGCCGATCTGGGGGTGTCTTGTACGGAATGTGCTTTTATCGGTGATACATTTGCAACGGACATCATCGGTGCTATGAAGGCCGGCATGAAGCCGATCCTCTATGCTAGTGATAGAAGAGGACTTTCCCGGTTTGATGTTCAGTCGGTCCATAGCTACAAAGAAATCGCTGAAATATTCTTAAAATGATCTCAAATCGAAGCTTCTAGGGTGGTGTAGACCACCTTTTTTTATCAAAAGAGTTATAGTTATGCGGCCGAAAGCGTTTACAGTATCAAACAGCCTCGAGAACCTCTAAACACAGAAAATTTAGGGTCGGTTAGTAAAAACAAACTTAAAAACATTGTTAAAACCAATAAGAAATCTAAGTAACAGAAGTTTTAAAAAAGTTGAAAAAAAGGCTTGCATACGCCCTTTTTGGGTGTTAATATATGCAGGCACTCGCGTAGAGGCGGGAGATTGCCGGCACGCCAATATCCGTTGACATTGTAGCGTGATAACCGGGGAACTTCCGAGGAGCGATCCTGCAAGAGAGCAGGAATGAATACAAGGAGGAAAAATTCATGGCAAAAAATTCTGTAAGAATTCGTTTGAAGGCTTACGAGAACAGAAGTCTGGACGCTGCTGCCGAGAAGATCGTTACAACAGCAAACGGACACGGCGCTAAGAAGATCGTCGGCCCTGTTCCGCTGCCTACTGAACGTGAGGTCGTTACGATCTTGCGTGCTGTCCACAAGTACAAGGATTCCCGTGAACAGTTTGAAATCCGTACACACAAGAGACTGATTGAAATCATCGGTCCGAGTGCGGAAACAATCGATGCACTCAGCAGACTTGATCTGCCGTCCGGCGTCGATATCGAGATTAAACTTTAAAGAAAGGAACCAGGTAAAGAAAGATGAAAGGTATCTTAGGAAGAAAGCTGGGTATGACTCAGGTCTTCACCATCGATGGAACACTGATTCCTGTAACAGTTATCGATGTGAAGCCGAATGTTGTACTTCAGAAGAAGACAAAGGAAACTGACGGCTATGAAGCTATTCAGCTGGGTTACGAGGATGTAAAGGAGCACCGTGCTACTAAGGCAGCTATCGGTCATGCAAAGAAGGCCAATACAGCTCCTAAGAAGTACATTAAGGAAATCAAGGCTGACGAGATGATGAACCTCGAAGTCGGTGATGTTGTAAAGGCTGACCTGTTTAAGGCCGGTGACATCGTTGACATCCAGGGCACATCCAAGGGTCATGGTTATTCCGGTACTATCGTGCGTAACAACGCATCCAGAGGTCCTATGTCCCACGGCTCCGGCCATCACAGACATATCGGTTCCCTCGCTACAAATGGCCGTAACAACGGTGTTGTAAACAAGGGTACAGTTATGCCGGGTCAGTACGGTGTCTATACAACAACAATGCAGAACCTCACAGTCATCAAGGTCGATGCTGAAGAAGGTTACATGCTTGTTAAGGGCAACGTTCCGGGACCGAAGAGAGGTCTCGTAATGATTCACACAACAGTTAAGCCTAAGAAGGAAGTTACTGTTGAAGAATTGATCTCTTATGCAGGTACATCCGTTGAAGAGGAGCTTGAAAAGGTTTCCGACACAATCAACGCTGAACTCGCTGCAGAAGAGAAGGCACAGGAAGCTCTCGAGGCTTCCAAGAAGGCAGCTGCAAGTGCAGCTCGCAAGGGTAAGTAAGGAGGATCTAGAATGGCACAGATTGATGTTTACAATCAGGCAGGTGAAGTCGTTAAGCAGACTGAACTGAATGATGCCGTATTCGGTATCGAACCGAATCAGCAGTCCATCTACGACGCAGTCCTGGTATACCTCGCTGGTCTTAGACAGGGCACACATTCCACTCTGACAAGATCCTTCGTCAGCGGATCCGGCAAGAAGCCGTTCCGTCAGAAGGGCACAGGTCGTGCTCGTCAGGGTTCCACTCGTGCAACACAGTGGAGACACGGCGGTATCGCTTTTGGACCGCATCCTAGAAAGTACGGCATGAAGATGAACCGCAAGGTCAGAAGGTTGGCTTTCCGCTCTGCATTGAGCGAAAAGGTCATCAACAATGATCTCAGAGTCATCGAAAATCTCACATTCGATGAGATCAAGACAAAGAAGGCAGTTGCACTGTTGAATGCGTTCGGCTTTGACCGTAAGACATTGTTTGTCGCTGAAACAGCTGAAGACTTCGACAACGCATTCGTTTCCATGAGAAACATCCCGAATGCAGCAATCGTTACTGTCTCCCAGCTCAATGTTTACGACATCGCAAACGCTGACAAGATCGTGTTTACGGAAGCTGCTGCTGCTAAGGCAGGGGAGGTATTCGCAGAATGAGCGCACGTGATATTATCGTAAGACCTATCGTTACAGAAAAGACAAATGCGATGGGTGAGAACAACTGGGTTGCATTTGAAGTCAGCAAGAACTCCAACAAGAGTTCCATCGCTCAGGCTATCAAAGAGATCTATGATGTTAAGCCGGTAAGTGTTAACACAGTCAACACAAAGGCTAAGACAAAGAGAGTTGGCCGTTATGTAGGCAAGACAAAGTCCATTAAGAAGGCTTATGTCAAGTTCCCTGAAGGCCAGATGATCGACATCTTCAAGACTGAAGAGTAATCACCTAAATATCGGAGGAATACGCTATCTCCGGAAAACTGCGAAAGGAAAGAAAGAAAAATGGCAATTGTAAAGTACAAGCCGACCAGCAACGGACGCAGAAATATGAGTACATTGGACAACAAGGGGAGAATCACAAAGTCTACTCCTGAAAAGTCCTTGCTCGCACCGTTGAACAAGAAGGGCGGCAGAAACAACAATGGACGCATTACTACTCGTCATCAGGGTGGCGGCGTCAAGCAGAAGTACAGAATTATTGACTTCAAGAGAAATAAGGACAATGTTCCCGGTAAGGTTGCAGGTATCGAATACGATCCTAACCGTACAGCTAACATCGCTCTGATTCATTATCTCGATGGTGAAAAGAGATATATCATTGCTCCGGCAGAACTTCACACAGGCGATATGATCGTTTCCGGTGAAGCAGTAGATATCAAGCCGGGTAATGCAATGGAACTGAGAAACATCCCAGAAGGTACTCTCGTTCATAACGTAGAGCTCGTTCCGGGCAAGGGCGGTCAGATGGCAAGAGCTGCTGGCTCCTATGTTCAGATTCTCGGTTTCGAAGGCAAGTATGCAACTTTGAGACTCGCTTCCGGCGAAGTTCGCAAGGTTCTCGCTAACTGCCGCGCTACAATCGGCACAGTCGGTAACGCTGACTGGAACCTGGTCAACATCGGTAAGGCCGGCAGAAACAGATGGAGAGGTATCAGACCTACAGTTCGTGGTTCCGCAATGAACCCTTGCGATCACCCGCACGGTGGTGGTGAAGGTAAGTGTCCGGTAGGCCGTAAGGCACCTATGACACCTTGGGGCATGAAGGCTATGGGTGTTAAGACACGCGATCCTAAGAAGAAGAGCAACAACCTGATCGTCAGAAGACGTAACGGGAAATAAGCTGAAAGGAGAATGAAGTAATGTCAAGAAGCATTAAGAAGGGTCCTTTCTGCGATGCATACCTCCTCAAAAAGGTTGAAGAGCAGAACAAGGCAAACAAGAACGAAGTTATCAAGACTTGGTCCCGCCGTTCAACGATTTTCCCGAGTTTCGTGGAGCACACATTCGCTGTTCATAACGGCAAGGAACATGTTCCGGTATATGTAACAGAGGACATGGTAGGTCATAAGCTCGGCGAGTTCGTACCGACAAGAAAGTTCGGCGGACACGGCAGCGATAAGGCAAACTAAGGAGGAGACAGAACATGGATGTAAGATCAACAGCAAAGACAGTTCGCGTCACTCCCCGCAAGGCAAGACTTGTTCTTGATCTTGTCAGAGGCAAGAGCGTTGAAGAAGCTCTCGCAATTCTGGAGTTCACGCCGAACCAGGCTGCTAAGGCAGTATATAAAGTAGTTAAGAGTGCAGCTGCAAACGCTGTACACAACAATCAGCTGAATGCTGATGCTCTCTATGTAAAGGCTTGCTACGCTGACGAAGGTATCGTCATGAAGCGTTTCATGCCGAGAGCTAAGGGCAACGCAGCACAGATTCTGAAGAGAACAAGCCACATCACAGTTGTGGTTTCCGATGAGAGATAAGGGAGGAAGGTCAAGAATATGGGACAGAAAGTAAGCCCGATTGGTATGCGTGTTGGCGTCATCCGCGACTGGGATTCCAGATGGTACGCTAACAAGGCAGATTTCGGTGATCTTCTGAACGAAGATGCTAAGATCCGTGAGTATCTTGAGAAGAACCTCAAGGATGCTTATATTTCCCGCGTAGAGATTGAACGTGCTGGAAAGAAGAACGTCAAGGTTATTATCCGTTGTGCTCGTCCGGGCGCTATCGTTGGTAAGACTGAAGATGGCAAGGCAGAGAAGATGGAAGCAACAAAGAAGGCTCTGGCAAAGATCACTAATGGCAAGGCCGTTAAGATCAATGTTGTAGCAGTTGCAAATCCTGATCTCGATGCAAGACTCGTAGCTCGTAAGATCTGCGAAGCACTGGAGAACCGTCAGTCCTTCCGTATTACACAGAAGAAGGCAATCCAGCAGACAATGCGTTCCGGCGCTAAGGGTATCAAGACTCTGGCCAAGGGTCGTTTGGGCGGTGCAGAAATCGCTCGTCAGGAAGGTTATTCTAAGGGTATCGTTCCGCTTCACACACTGCGTTCCGATATTGACTATGCTTTGGAAGAAGCAAATACAACATACGGCAAGCTGGGCGTTAAGGTTTGGATCTGCCGTGGTGAAGTTCTTCCGGGTGAAATGGTTAAGGAACCTGAAGCACCTGCAGGACGCAATCCAAGAGATCGCAAGGGCGGCAGAAGAAACAACAACCGTCGTTTCAACAACCGTCGTCCTGCCGCTAACACAGAGGCTAAGCCTGCTCAGGCTGCAGCTGAAGGAGGTAACGACTAATGTTAATGCCAAAGAGAGTCAAGTACAGAAGACCTCATCGTCTTTCTTACGAAGGCCATGCTAAGGGCGGCACAAAGCTTGCCTTTGGTTCTTACGGTCTCGTAGCTGACGAGGGTGCTTATATCAGCAGCAATCAGATTGAGGCTGCACGTATTGCAATGACTCGTTATATGAACCGTGGTGGTAAGGTCTGGATCAAGATCTTCCCGCAGCTTGCTAAAACAAAGAAGCCGCTCGAAGTACGTATGGGTTCCGGTAAGGGCTCCCCTGATCATTGGGTAGCAGTTGTCCAGAAGGGCAGAATCCTGTTCGAGATCGACGGTGTCGATGAGGCAGTTGCACGTGAAGCGTTGAGACTTGCAGCTAATAAGCTGTGCGTTAAGACACGTTTTGTTAAGAGAGAACAGGAGGCTCGTTAATCATGAATGTGAAAGAAGTAAGAGATCTGAGCAATGAAGAGCTCGTAAACGAAATCGCATCCCTGAAAGAAGAACTCTACAACCTGCGTTTTGCACAGGCTACAGGCAATCTTGAGAATCCTGCTCGTATCAAGGATATTCGCAAGACGATCGCACGCATTAAGACAGTCATGACAGAACGCGCTAATGCGGAGAACAAGTAAGGAGGGCACTGACATGGAAGAAAGAAACGCACGTAAGGTCCTGCGCGGTACAGTAGTCTCCGACAAGATGGACAAGACAATCGTTGTTGAAATCAACGTTGCAAAGCGTCATCCGAAGTATGGCAGACACGTAATGTTCACAACGAAGTTTAAGGCACACGACGAAAACAACGAAGCTCATGTTGGTGACGTTGTAGAAGTAATGGAGACTCGTCCGCTTTCTAAGGACAAGCACTTCAGACTTGTTAAGGTCGTTGAAAAGGCAGTAATCATCTAAGGCACAGGAGGTAGAAGCAATGATTCAGAATGAAAGTAGATTGCGCGTTGCGGATAACACCGGTGCAAAGGAACTTCTGGTAATCAGATGTTTGGGTGGATCCAGACGCAAGACTGCTACAATCGGCGATATCGTTGTTTGTGCAGTCAAGCATGCAGCTCCTAACGGAACTGTAAAGGAAGGCCAGGTCGTAAAGGCAGTTATCGTCCGCACGGCTTATGGCGTACGTCGTGAAAACGGCAGTTATATCAAGTTCGATGATAACGCAGCAGTTATCATCAAGGATGACAACAATCCGGTAGGCACACGTATCTTTGGACCGGTTGCACGTGAAATTCGTGACAACGGCTTCATGAAGATCGTTTCCCTGGCACCGGAAGTATTGTAAGGAGGAGCCGAGATGAAGATCAAGACAGGTGATGAAGTCAAGGTAATCAGCGGTCACTACAAGGGAACAGTCTCCACAGTTACAGCTGTATTCCCTAAGGAGAACAAGATCATTGTTGAAGGCGTCAACATGATCAAGAAGTCTCTCAAGCCGACTCAGGCAAATCCTGAAGGTGGCATCGTTGAGCAGGAAGCTAAGATCGACGCTTCCAATGTCATGCTCTATGACAAGAAATCCAAGAGCGCAAGCCGTGTCGGATACGTCTTTGACGAAAACGGCAACAAGAAGAGAATCTACAAGAAGTCCGGCAATGAGGTTAAGGAGGGCAAGAAGTAATGAACCGTCTCGAACAGAAGTATGTTGAAACTGTAAAGCCCAGCCTCATGGAAGAGTTTGGTTACAAGTCTGTAATGCAGGCTCCGAAGCTGGAAAAGGTCGTCATCAACATGGGTGTTGGTGATGCTATCGTCAATCCGAAACTCCTCGAAGAGGCAGTTGAAGAAATGACATTGATCGCAGGTCAGAAGCCTGTGATCACAAAGGCTAAGAAGTCTATCGCTAACTTCAAGCTCCGTGAAGGAATGAACATCGGCTGCAAGGTAACACTTCGTGGCGAAAGAATGTATGAATTCCTTGATAAGCTGTTCAATATCTCTCTGCCGCGTGTAAGAGACTTCCGTGGTGTAAGTGCTACAGCATTTGATGGTCGTGGTAACTACACACTCGGTGTTAAGGAACAGTTGATCTTCCCTGAAATCAACTTCGATAAGGTTGCTAAGGTAAGAGGTCTGGACGTTGTCATCGTTACAACTGCCAATACAAATAAGGAAGCATTCGCATTGCTGAAGGGTCTCGGCATGCCGTTTGCTAAGTAAGGAGGAGAACTTGAATGGCTAAGACATCACAGAAAATCAGACAGGCACGTCCTGCGAAGTTCTCCACACGTGAGTACACACGCTGCGAGATTTGCGGACGTCCGCATTCCGTATTGAGAAAGTACAAGATTTGCCGTATCTGCTTCAGAGAGCTCGCTTATAAGGGCGAGATCCCTGGTGTTAAGAAGGCAAGCTGGTAAGAAGGAGGTAACCCGAGATGAATATGACAGATCCTATTGCTGACATGCTTACAAGAATCCGTAACGGTGTTCAGGCACGCATGGAAACAGTTGATGTCGCTCCGTACTCCAAGGTTAAGGTTGAAATTGCTAGAATCTTGAAGTCTGAGGGTTACATCGCTAACTACACAACAGAGGGCGAAGGTATTGAAAAGAAGATCGTCGTCACTTTGAAGTACGCTAATGGCCAGGGTGTCATCAGCGGTATCAAGAGAATCTCTAAGCCGGGCCTGCGTGTTTACGCAAAGGGCAATGAAGTACCGAAGGTACTCAATGGCTTGGGTATTGCGATCATTTCCACATCCAAGGGCATGATCACAGACAAGGAAGCTCGTAAGAACCACATCGGCGGCGAAGTTGTCGCTTATGTTTGGTAATTAACCATTAAAGAAAGGAAATTAAAAAATGTCACGTATCGGTAATAAGGCGATTACCATTCCTGCCGGCGTTGAAGTAAACGTTGCTGCAGGCAATGAGGTGACTGTAAAGGGTCCTAAGGGAAGCTTGACTAAGAAGTTCTCTGACTTGATGCAGATCGAAATCAACGATGGTATCCTCACAGTAAAGCGCCCGAATGAAGAAAAGCATACAAAGCAGCTTCACGGCACAACACGTGCTTTGCTCGCAACAATGATCGAAGGCTGCGCAAATGGTTACACAAAGGTTATGAAGGTAGTCGGTATCGGTTACCGTGTAGCTCTTGCAGGTAACAAGCTTACATTGAATGTAGGTTTCTCTCACCCGGTTGAGTTCACAGTTCCGGAAGGCATCACAGTAACATGCCCGGATGCGAACACAATCAACGTTTCCGGCATCGACAAGCAGGTCGTAGGCCAGTTTGCCGCTGTTGTTAGAGCAACTAAGAAGCCTGAGCCGTACGGTGGAAAGGGTATTCGTTATGTTGACGAATTCGTCCGTCGTAAGGAAGGTAAGACAGCTTCTGCTAAGAAGTAATGGGAAGGAGAGAGAAAAATGCTGAAAAAGACAAATAAGAATGCAGAGCGTATTCGTCGTCATAAGCGTGTACGCAGAGTAGTCAGCGGAACTCCCGACTGCCCTAGACTTAACGTATTCCGCTCTAATGCCAACATCTTTGCACAGGTGATCGATGATACAACACGTACAACATTGTGTGCTGTAAGCTCCCTGGATCTCAAGCTTGAGAACGGCGGCAACATCGAAGCAGCCAAGAAGGTCGGCGCTGCAATTGCAGAAAAGTGCAAGGAAAAGAACATCGAGGCTGTCCGTTTCGACCGCGGCGGCTACGTATATCACGGAAGAGTTCAGGCTCTCGCAGATGCTGCAAGAGAAGCCGGACTGAAATTCTAAGGAAGGAGAACAACAATGCCAACTGAAAATGTAGTAGAGCAGCGTAACAACGCAGGTCGTTCTGAGAAGGGCAACCGCGGTGCACGCAAGCCGTTCAGAAGACGTGAACCGAAAGAATTCGAAGATGTCGTTGTCTCCATCAACCGTGTTTCTAAGACAACAAAGGGTGGTCGTACAATGCGTTTCGCAGCTCTTGTTGTTGTAGGTGACAAGAAGGGCAGAATCGGCTTCGGTATGGGTAAGGCAGCTGAAGTTCCGGATGCAATCAAGAAGGCTAACGAAGCAGCTGTAAAGAATGTATTCAGAGTCAACCTGGTTGATGACAACAGAACAGTACCGCACGCAATCAAGGGTAAGCATGGTGCTTCCACTGTTTACCTGCAGCCTGCAGCTCCTGGTACCGGAGTTATCGCCGGTGGTGCAGTTAGATCCATTTTGGAACTTGCTGGTATCTCCGACGTTCTCTCCAAGGTTATCGGCAGCCGTACATCTGTAAACGTAGTATATGCAACTCTGGACGCACTCAAGGGAATGCGTACAGTTGAAGAGGTTGCTAAGATCCGCGACAAGAAAGTTGCGGAAATGAGATAAGGAGGCAGACCTAAATGAAACTCAATGAAATGAAGGCTAATGACGGCGCTCGCTTTGTCTCCAAGAGAGTAGGCAGAGGCCAGGGGTCCGGCATGGGCAAGACTTCCTCCAGAGGTCAGAAGGGCCAGAACTCCAGAAGCGGCGGTGGCGTCGCAATCGGTTTTGAAGGCGGTCAGACTCCGTTCTTCAAGAGAATGCCTAAGAGAGGCTTCACAAACTTCACACGTAAGGAATATGCAATTGTCAATGTTGAAGAATTGAACAGATTCGAAGACGGCGTCACAGTTGATTACGAAGCTCTTAAGGCTGCCGGTCTTGTTAAGAAGCATCTCGATGGTGTTAAGATCCTTGGCAATGGCAAGCTCGAGAAGAAGCTGACAGTCAAAGCTGAGAAGTTCTCCGGAACAGCTCAGAAGGCAATCGAAGAAGCAGGCGGAACAGTCGAGGTACTCTAATATGCTTCAGACGTTTGTCAGCTTGTTCAAGAACAAAGAGATTCGCGGAAAGATTTTCTTCACTCTCGCAATGCTGCTTATCTATCGCATTGGATCCGGTATTCCGGTTCCGGGCGTAGATGCAGTTGCACTCTCAGAACAGATTTCTGACAACTCAATTCTGAGCATGATGAACATGCTTGGTGGTGGTGCTTTGGAGCAATTGTCCATCTTCGCGATGGGCGTTACTCCTTACATCACGGCGAGTATTATTGTTCAATTGCTGAGTATGGATGTAATTCCCACTCTCTCTGAGTGGGCAAAGTCCGGACAGACAGGCAGACAGAAGATTGAAAAGACAACACGTTACCTCAGTATCGTATTGGCATTCATTCAGGCTTTCTCCCTTGTCTACGGCTTTGATAAACAGTATGGAATTCTCAGTAGTTCCGCATTGTCCAGCTATCTGTACACAGCTACCGTATTGTGCGCAGGAACAGCATTCCTCGTATGGATCGGTGATCGCATCAGTATGAAGGGTATCGGCAACGGTATTTCCATCATCATCTTCGGTGGTATTGTTTCCAACATGCCTTCTCAGGTAACACAGGTATACAGTATCCTCACAGGTGGTGCTACAAATGGAGAGATCTTCAATGGTATTCTTCAGTTCGGACTGTACTTGCTGATGGTTCTTGTGATTGTGGTCTTCGTTGTAATTATGGAGACTGCGCAGCGTAAGATCCCTGTACAGTACACAAAGAGCGTAAGTGCAAGAGGCGGTAAGAATGACGTTACATTCCTTCCTCTCAAGATCAACAGCGCATCTGTCATTCCGGTAATCTTTGCATCATCCATTATGACAGCTCCGCAAATCATCATCAGTTTCTTCAATACAGATCTGTATACGAAGCTGAGTACTTTCCTCAGTTTGAACAAACCGATCGGTCTTTGCATCTATGCGGTGCTCACGATTCTCTTCACATTCTTCTATACTGACTTGCAGGTCGATCCGGAAAAGATGGCAGACAACCTCAAGAAGTCTGATGCATATATCCCGGGCATTCGTCCGGGTGCGGATACTAAGAAGTACCTGCATAAAGTTCTGAACCGTATTACTGTATTAGGCGCTCTGGGACTGACATTTGTCGCAGTTCTGCCTTATCTGCTTCCGATGTTCACAAGCATTCCGACATCTGCAGCAATTGGCGGCACGGGTATTATCATCGTTGTCGGCGTTGCTAAAGAAACGATTGGTCAGCTTAAAGGACAGTTGACGCAGAAGCAGTATCATGGATTTCTGAACAACTAGGAGGAATTAAAATGAATATCCTGATCATGGGACCCGCTGGAGCAGGTAAGGGCACAATGTCCGACCTGATCCTTAACGAATATGATATTCCGCACATTTCCACAGGCGACATGCTTCGTGAAAATGTGAAAAACAACACAGAACTTGGCAAAGAAGCTAAATCTTACATGGATGCCGGTAAGCTTGTACCGGATGAAGTTATCAATGCCATGGTAGAAGACAGGCTCCAAAAACCTGACTGCCAGAAGGGCTATTTGCTCGATGGTTATCCCAGAACACTGGTTCAGGCGAAGAAATTTGCAGAAATTGCAGAAAAAATCAAAAAACCAGTTGAATGTGTGGTAGCACTTGATGTAGACTTTGAGCTGCTCAAGGAGCGCATCACGGGACGCCGTGTCTGCTCTAAGTGCGGAGCGATCTATCACATTCATACTCATCCGAGTAAGACAGAAGGCATTTGTGACGTTTGCGGAGGCGAACTCAAGCAGCGTGCAGATGATACTGTTGAAAAGCTGCAGCAGCGTATGACTGAGTATGAAGAAAGCACAAAGCCGGTCATTGATTTCTATGATCAGAAAGGTGCAGTAACTCACATCGATGCATCCAGAAAACCGGAAGATGTGTTTGCAAGCATCAAAGAGGCTTTAGGAAAGCTTAGTTAATTTTGGTCGAGAGCGGGTCTCCTCGATCCGCTCTTGGTCTTTGTTAATTAAAAGGAGAGTAAATGTCAAAACAGGACGTAATTGAAATCGAAGGTGTCATTGTTGATACACTTCCTAACGCCAACTTCAAAGTGAAACTTCAGAATGGACATGAGATCCGTGCTCACGTTGCTGGTAAAATCCGTATGAACTACATTCGCATTTTACCGGGAGACAGGGTCACTGTCGAAATTTCACCTTATGATTTAACACGTGGGCGCATCACATACAGACATAAATAAGTCTGCAATACATTTGTCCAGGAGGTTACAGAAATGAAAGTAAGACCTAGCGTAAAACCAATTTGCGACAAGTGCAGAGTCATTAAGCGCAAGGGCGTTGTAATGGTCATCTGCGAGAACCCTAAGCATAAGCAGAGACAGGGTTAATTTGGAGGAAGAAAGAATATGGCACGTTTTGCTGGTGTAGATATTCCGAACAACAAACAGGTCGGAATCTCTCTTACCTATATTTACGGCATCGGCCGTCCGACAGCTAAGAAGATTCTTGCTGCCGCAGGTATCGACGAGACGATCCGTGTAAAGGATCTGACTGAAGCTCAGGAAACAGCTATCCGTCAGCAGATCGACGCAATCAAGACAGAGGGTGACCTCCGTCGTGAAGTTGCTCTGAACATTAAGAGATTGATGGAAATCGGTTCTTACAGAGGACTGCGTCATAGAAGAAGTTTGCCTACACGCGGACAGAGAACACGTACAAATGCCCGCACACGTAAGGGACCGCGTCGTACTGTCGCTAACAAGAAGAAGTAATAGGAGGACATTAGAATGCCAACAAAGAAGAACAATGCAGCTAAGACTCGTAAGAGAAAAGCTCGCAGAAATGTGGCGAAGGGTGTCGCTCACATTCATTCAACATTTAACAATACAATCGTTACGATTGCTGATGAAGCAGGTAACGTTATTTCCTGGAGCTCCGCTGGTGCTCTGGGCTACAAGGGTTCCCGTAAGTCTACACCTTACGTAGCTCAGCTCTGTGCTGAAGCAGCCGGTAAGTCTGCTGTACAGCAGGGCATGAAGTCTGTTGAGGTAAATGTAAAGGGCCCGGGTCCGGGACGTGAAGCAGCAGTTAGATCTCTGCAGACAGCCGGCCTTGAAATCACTGTTATCAATGATGTAACACCGATCCCTCATAACGGTTGCCGTCCGCCTAAGAGACCGCGCGGCTAATCATAAAGAAGAGGAGGATGTTGCATGCAAAAGTTTGAACGCGCCGATTTTGAAGTACAGGAATTCAATGAATCTGAAAATTACGGAAAGTTTGTTCTCTCCCCACTCGAAAGGGGCTTTGGTACTACTATCGGAAACGCACTTCGCAGAGTTCTGCTGTCCTCCCTGCCGGGAGCTGCGGTATTCTCTATCAAGGTAGATGGTGTTTACCATGAGTTCACCACTATTCCTGGTGTAAGAGAAGATGTCTCCATGATCATCTTGAAGCTGAAGCAGCTGATCATGAAGATCGAAAATGATGAAGTTTATAAATTGCAGATCTCTGCAAAGGGACCTTGCGTTGTAACAGCCGGTGACATTATCTGCCCGGCTGAGGTTGAAATCCTTAACAAGGATCTCGAGATTGCACATCTCGAAGTAGGCACAAGCCTGGAGATGGAACTGACTGCCAAGAATGGTAGAGGTTACGTCAGCGCAGATATCAATAAGCAGCAGAATGTTGGTTCTTCTCAGGGAATCGGCACTGTCTATACAGACTCTATCTATACACCTGTCAAGAAGGTCGCTTATACAGTTGATCCGGCTCGTGTAGGTCAGGACGTTAAGTATGACGCTTTGACAATGGAGATCACAACAGACGGGTCTATCGCCCCTCAGAAGGCACTTGCTATGGCAGCAAAGATCTTGATCGATCACCTGGATTTGATTGCAGGTATCAATGATGAAGTCTTGAATATGGATGAAGTCATCAAGGAAGGCGGCCAGGAAGTTACAAATAAGGGACAGCAGATGATGATCGAAGACCTCGACCTCTCCGTACGTTCCTATAACTGCTTGAAGCGTGCCGGCATCCAGACTGTGGATGAACTGACACAGAAGACCGAGGATGAAATGATGAGAGTCCGTAACCTCGGTAAGAAATCGTTGAAAGAGGTTAAGGACAAGCTCATTGAACTCGGACTGGGCTTCAAGTCCTTTGACTGATTAGGAGGAACATACAATGTGGAATCGCAAATTCGGCAGAACTGCTGATCACCGTAAGGCTATGCTCAGAAATCTCGCTACATCTGTTATTCTCTATGGCAGAATCGAGACAACTGAAGCAAAGGCAAAGGATCTCCGTTCTGTAGTTGACGAGCTGATCACTCTTGGTAAGAAGGGTGACCTCGCAGCTAGAAGAAGAGCAGCAGCTTATCTCCGTAACGTCACAGACGAGAAGACAGGCAAGACTGTTCTCCAGAAGTTGTTCGATGAAGTAGCTCCGAAGTATGCTGACCGTAACGGTGGCTATACACGTGTCGTTAAGACAGGTGTCCGTAACGGTGATGCAGCTCCGATGGCATACATCGAATTGGTCTAAACACTAAAATAGATCTAATTAGGATCGGATATTCGTATCCGATCCTTTTTTTCTTTACAATACAGTTGGTGATGATATGAGAACAGATTATAAGAGCGGACTACTGCAAGTTTCTGCTGCTTTACACAACTATTACAACTTGCAAAGTTCTTGTGAAGCCGATCCTATCGTCTGTGATTGGTTGAATAGGAATCAATTTCGTTGTGTTGTGGTCATGCTTGTGGACGCAATGGGTACGGAGGTGATGAAGAAGCACCTTTCACAGGACTCCTTTCTGAGAAGATATCTTGCACAGGAAGTCATGTCAGTGTTTCCTCCCACGACGACTGCAGCTACAACAGCTTTGCTCACAGGAGAGTATCCTGCAAAGACAGGTTGGTTAGGATGGAATCAATACATTCCCAAACTTGATGATCATTTGATTTTATTTCTCGGGAAATCTTACTACGGAAATAAGGATTACCCGGGGTTTGTAACAGAGTATTTACCTGTGAAGTGGTTACCGGATGCCTTGCGTGATGCCGGTATCCATGCTGAAACGGTGTGGCCTTCTTTTGGTGAAGTGAATGCTTGCGATACATTTGCACGAGAATGCCGTTTAACGGCTGAATTAGCGCATTCTTGTAGGACAAGGTTCATTTATACATATTGGGATGCTTTTGATGATCTGATGCATTTAAACGGCGTTTCATGTGATATCGTAGGAGATACCTTGAGAGAGATTGATGGACAGATAGAGAAGATGGCACAGGATCTTCCTGATGATGTCGGTCTACTCGTCATTGCCGATCACGGTATGACAGATATAGAGTGTCATGATCTTCGCAATGACCATGATCTGGTCGAATGTTTTGCCAAAGCACCTTCCTTAGAGCCTAGAGCATGCATGTTTCACCTCAAAAACGGAACTGCCACTTTGTTTATGAAACGTTTTCGTGAGAAGTTTGAAGATGCGTTTGAACTGATGACGAAACAAGAGATCTTAGAGTCAGGGTTGTTTGGACCGATCGAACCCCCTGAACGGGTAAAGGGGATGCTTGGAGATGTGATCGCAATTGCCACTACTCCTCTTTCTCTCTTTTACAGTGATAAGAAAATGAAAGGACACCATGCCGGCGGTACTAAGGAGGAACTCATGATTCCTGTCGTTCTGTATCCAAAATAAGCTAAAACTGTATATAATGATGGCTATGAATAAGAAAATACTATGTTGTCTGCTCGGTGTATCACTTCTTTTTACCGGATGCGGAAAAGAGAAGAAAGAAGAAGGCCCTAAGATCACAACAGAGGCTGTGATCAAAGAACCGGTTGCCGGTGATGCATACGATCAATATACAAAAGCTGTGGAGCATAGAGAACAGGTCGATGACTATACGATCACAGTAAAGAACAGCTATACCATGTATTACGCAGATGGTACTATGTCGGCATATGACATGGATGAAGTGTTTCAAAAGGATGATGATACCGCACATCTGAAACAGAACATCGACTCCAATGGTATGCGACAGACCTTTGACGGGTATTACTACAACGGTCGTCTCTACAATTCATATAACAACATTACCTATTATGAAGATATGGATCTCAACTCTCTGTTTCAGAGCATGCTCGTTCCTGTGACCCCTATTGTTTTTCATAAAGATATGACGGCTGAAGTACAAGGTGGTAAAGATTCCGATGGCAATATCAGCTATAACATAACATTGGCGAAAGATCATCTTTTGGATATCTTCAAAGACAGATATGATCGATATGGTTTGGATCAGTATGATGACCTACAGGTAAAACAAGGCATTGTGACGGAAACATTTAACGACAGAGGTGTATTTATCGGAGAAGATGCAATGTTTGACACAAAGGTCTCACTGCAGGGGCAAGATGTCAGAGTGGTATATCGATCCTCTGTAGACTATGTTCGTCTCGGTACTACAACAGTAGAATTGACAGAGGAACAGAAGAAAGAACAGGCATCATATGTTAACTTCAAAGACATAGATGTCAGTAAGATCGAGACCTATACATCAGATGATGATTCCCCGGAAAAGACAGTGGAAGAGACATTCAAGAAGAGACTTGTCAATCGTTTAGGCTATAAGAAACAGGAAGACGGAAAGTATGCAAGTTCATACAACAATAACAATGAATCCTACACTGTTGATTTTGATCTGCATATCTTTGAATATTCAAATCGTTCCATCCACTATATCTATAACTGGAAGAGCGATACCGGCCAAATGGGAGCCTGCTCACTTGACTTTGATACAGATGTACAAAGCAGTGAATGCAAGTCTTCCACAGCAGATGCGATCAGGGATACCAAATCCTGGTTTGAGATGGAGCTTTACTACTGCGGTCTGACATTATCGGATCTGCAGGCAGAAGCAAATAAATAGAAAGAGAGAAGATTATGAGAGCAGTTATTTCAGTAGTGGGTAAAGACAGACCCGGCATTCTTGCCTTCACAGCAACATACTGTGCAGAGAAGAACATCAACATTACAGACGTCACACAGAAGGTTCTGCAGGACCTCTTTACGATGATCATGACCGTTGAAGTTCCGGCTGAATTGGAAAACAATTTTGCAAATATCGTTGCAGAGATCGAAAAGGCAGGCGATGAACGCGGGCTTAAGATCCACCTGATGCATGAAGGCATTTTCAATGCCATGCACACACTCTGAGAGGTGACTATGGCAATCAAAGAAAACAATATTTTGGAAACGATCCGTATGATCGATGAAGAGTGCCTGGATGTAAGAACGATCACGATGGGTATTTCTCTTCTGGATTGTGCGGATACGGATATCGATCGTTCATGCGAGAAGGTATACAACAAGATCATTACAAAAGCGAAGGATCTTGTGTCCACTGCGCAAGATATCAGCGCTCAGTACGGTATTCCGATCGTCAACACACGCATTAGCGTTACACCTATTTCTTTGCTTGTAAGTGTATCCGGCGGTGATCCTGTAAAATATGCAAAAGCACTGGATCGGGCCGGTAAAGCATTGGGTATCAACTTCATCGGCGGCTACTCTGCTCTTGTGCAAAAAGGTATGACACCGGGTGAAGAAGCACTGATTCGCTCCATCCCCAGAGCATTGAAAGAAACAGATATCGTATGTTCTTCCGTAAATATCGGATCTACCAAGGCCGGTATCAACATGGACGCGGTCAAGTTGATGGGGCAGATCGTCAAAGAAGCAGCGGAAGTCACGCAGGACAATATGTGTTTTGGTGCAGCTAAGCTTGTTGTCTTCTGCAATGCTGTGGAGGACAACCCCTTCATGGCAGGTGCCTTCCACGGTGTTACAGAAGCGGATTGTGTCCTCAACATGGGTGTATCCGGACCGGGCGTTGTTCGTATGGCCATCAAAAAAGCCGGTAAGGACAAGACTATGGATGAGATCGCAGAAGTGATCAAGCAGACTGCATTTAAGGTCACACGTATGGGGCAGCTCGTTGGTCGTCTTGCGTCGGAAAGACTCGGTGTTCCGTTCGGTATCGTCGATCTTTCGCTGGCCCCGACACCGGCCATCGGTGACTCTGTTGCACAGATCCTGGAAGAGATCGGTTTGGAAACATGTGGTGGTCCGGGCACCACGGCATGCCTTGCCATGTTGAATGATGCTGTTAAGAAGGGCGGTGTCATGGCTTCCAGTTCCGTCGGTGGTCTCTCCGGTGCATTTATTCCTGTATCAGAAGATCAAGGTATGATCGATGCCGCCAACAAGGGCGTGCTTACGATCGAAAAGCTCGAAGCAATGACAGCCGTATGTTCCGTAGGTCTGGACATGATCGTCATCCCGGGTGATACCACACCGGAAACGATCTCCGCCATTATTGCGGATGAAGCAGCCATCGGTATGATCAACAACAAGACGACCGCATGCCGTCTGATCCCTGCTGTCGGCAAGGAAGCGGGTGATGTATTGAATTTCGGTGGTCTGCTCGGCTATGGCCCTGTTATGCCGGTCAAGACGGCTAAACCGGATGTTATGGTCAATCGTGGAGGCAAGATCCCCGCACCTATTCACAGTTTGAAGAACTAATGATCCACGAAGGCTTGCATGCTGCAGGCCTTTTTTTCTATTATGAGAGAAAGGAAGTGACAGTTTATGATAATGAAAGGCTATATGATGCCACATCCCCCGATCATTGCAAAGGAGATCGGTAAAGGCGAAGAAAACAAATGTCAGGCTACATTGGAAGGGTATTACAGAGCGGCAAATGAGATCCGTGATCTACAACCGGATACCATCATCATCATTTCTCCACATGCATTACTGTACAAAGACTGGTTCAACATATCCGCCGGCACAGACGCATGGGGAGATTTCAGCTCTTTTCATTGCCCTGAGCTTAAAATACATGTTCGTTATGATGAAACATTTACAACTAATTTGAAGAATGTCATCCCTGGCGATTTTCCTGTCGGGACGGAGTATGATCGGGAACCGATGCTGGATCACGGCACGATGATCCCACTTTATTTCTTGCAAGATCTTTTACCTAAGGTAAAGATCGTCCGGGTCTCTCTCAGCGGTCTGTCTCTTATGCAACATTACCGATTGGGGATGTATCTTACCCAAACCTCCCAACGGTTGGGCAGAAGGACGGTCGTGATCGCCAGCGGTGATCTTTCACATTGCCAAAAACAGGATGGGCCATATGGTTTTCGCCAAGAAGGTCCTGAGTATGATAAGAAGATCATGCATACGATGTCTACGGCTTCTTTTGAAGAGTTGTTCTCCTATCCGCCGTCATTTTTACAGGCTGCTATGGAATGTGGACATCGCTCCTTTACAATCATGGCCGGTATGTTCGACAGGACTGCTGTAAAGTCAGAAGTCTATAGTCATGAAGCACCGTTTGGAGTGGGGTATGGCATCGCTTCCTTTACTCCGCTTGGACATGATGAAAGTAGAGCATTCTTGGATCGGTATCGGAAAGAGCAGGAAACTGCATATAAACAACGGTATGAAGCAGCGGATGTATATGCGCGATTGGCATATGATACCATCAATGCTTACATCCTTCACAAGCCACTTCCGACTGTTCCTTTGTCGTTGCATGAACCTGCCGCAGTATTTGTTTCTATCCACAAACTTGGAGTGCTACGAGGCTGTATCGGTACTTTGTCACCATGTGAAGCTTGTGTGGGTGAAGAGATCATACGAAATGCGATCAGTGCCTGCACCAAAGATCCTCGTTTCCCCTCCATCAACCCCGTGGAGCTACCGTATCTCACCATACACGTAGATGTTCTGTCAGACCCTGTTCAGGTCTTTGATATCACTAAACTGGATCATAGGAAGTACGGTGTCATCTGCAGCACCAGAGACGGTCGCAGAGGCGTCCTTTTACCAGATATAGAAGGTGTTGAAAGTGTCCAAGAACAGCTGGATATCGCCTGTCGTAAAGGCGGCATCGATCGGATCTCGGAAGATGTGATGATCCAACGATTTGAGGTGGTCCGCCATGTCTGAAGTCATATGCCACGTATGCCATCATCATTGTCATCTCAAAGAAGGTGGCACAGGTCTTTGTCATGCCCGTACCTGTCGTGATGATCATAATATTCCCACGGGATATGGTCGCATTACATCCATGGCACTGGACCCCATAGAAAAGAAACCATTGGCCCACTTTCACCCGGGGACAGAGATCATATCGATCGGATCATACGGTTGTTCTATGGCTTGTCCATTTTGCCAAAACAGTATTATTTCCATGGCCGATGAAGACAGCATTGGCTGGAAGTATGTCTCTCCTGATGAGATGGCATCGATCGTACTTTCACACCCGGCTTCCATTGGTCTTGCCTTTACGTACAACGAACCGTTGATCACCTATGAATACATCATCGATTGTGCCAAACTCCTACGCCCATATGACAAAAAGATCGTTGTGGTGACCAATGGCATGGTCACCGACAAAGTATGGGCACAGGTCTTGCCTTGGATCAATGCAATAAACATAGACCTCAAAGGTAACCGTGATTTCTACAAAGAGGAACTGCAAGGTTCATATGATCTTGTGCATGAAAGCATCACCAAAGCAGCCGGACATTGTCATGTAGAAGTGACTTCACTCATCATTCCCGGCAAAAACGACGATCCTTCTTGGGTCCGTGAAGAAGCACGCTTTTTATCCTCTGTGGATGAAGAGATCGTATGGCATTTGTCACGCTACTTTCCAAGATATCATTACGATATTTCTGCTACACCAAAGGAAACGCTCTATGCCCTTCAAAGTGAAGCTCGGAAATACTTGAAATATGTGACAGTCGGTAATATATGACGAAACATGATATACTTCCGTCATGGAAGATCTTGTAAAAGAAGTGCATGACCGTGCTCGTGCTGAGCATGTGCCGATCATGAAAGATGACGGCATGGTATTTCTGTGCCGTTTGCTCAAAGAACATACAGAAGTCAGAGATATCCTCGAATGTGGCACAGCAGTGGGATATTCCGCCATCAATATGGCCAAGGTAAGATGGGATATGACAGTGGATACACTGGAAGTGGATCCTGACATGTATGAGCAAGCCATTCAAAATGTAAAGGAAGCGGGGCTTGAGGATCGCATCACATGCCATCTGATAGATGCTGCTTCATATATGACAGAAAAACAGTATGATCTTGTGTTTGTGGATGCCGCAAAATCGCAATATCGAAGATACCTGGAACATTTCTATAAGAATACACACAAAGGATCTATCTTCGTTTTCGATAATCTTAATTTCCACGGTATCGTGGATGATGAATCATTGTCCCACAACCGCAGTACGATCCAGATGATCCATAAGATCAAAAAATTCCGCGATCACATCATCGTCGATCCTCGTTTCCATACGGAATTTTATGGTGGTGTAGGAGACGGAGTAGCTGTATCGATCAGATTAAAAGACTGACAGAGGTGATAAGTCATCTCTGTTTTCTTTTCCACAAGAAACAGAAATATACCGATATTTTCCCACAGGAGAAGTATCTTGCTCTGTTATTTTCCACAGGAAAACTTATATGATAAAGGGTTGGAAGTCCGCATTGTGCAAACAAGAAGGAGGAATCAAGGCAGAGGGTGTCGAAAGATCACTCTGCTTTTTCTTTTTCCACACCAAAAGTCTTTTTCTTTATACTTATCCACTGTAAAAGTCGGATAGCAAAACCTATCATGTGGAATAACGGCCGAAGGACTTCCATTCCCTTCATCAGTCTATATACGTGATCGGTCATATTTCCCTCATTTTTTTTCGAAAGTTCATGTGTGGATACACATCGCTTTGTTTCAAGACATTTGTGATGTATTGAAACAAAATTTCCTAGCTCTCTGTGTGCAATTCTTACATTTTTACATTTATTTTCTCCGTGCATGTTCAAAGGTCTCATTGTACACCTGCAGCAATTGGTTGCTGTGCATTTGCAATATCTCTATTAAAACGCATTATTATGCTAAAAAACACCATTTTATACAATGGTGTTTGGGCTGTTTGTATGATACTTTTGCAATGCGCTTCCATTAGTTTCGAATGGCTTATTTTTTTACGTTTTGATTGTAACAAAAACAGTTATTTCTATCAATAATTTACATTTTTATGAAAAAATACTTGCAACAGAATATTGAAACAAGTATCATAAGCCCATACTCAAAAGGGAGGACGTTAGTATGAATTGGAAAAGACCTATGTGTTTTGCCCTGGCAGCAGCTATGTTGGCAGGATGCAGTGCTCCGGCCGGTACAGATACCGGTGCAAATGATGATGGTCTGCATGTCGTCGTGCAGTTTGATGCCGATCTCAACACCATGGATCACAACATGGCCAGTGAGCAGAATTCCTTCGTTATGCAGACAATGTGCATGTCCGGTCTGACCTCGGTCGATGAAGACAATCAACCGTTGCCGGAGATCGCCGAGAAGTGGGATGTTTCGGAAGATGGTACAAAGTACACATTCCATCTGTCAAAAGATGCTAAGTGGTCGGATGGAACACCGATCACAGCAGCAGACTTCGTCTATGGCTGGCAAAGACTTGTTGATCCTGCGACCGCATCTGAATATGGTTTCATCCTCGACACAATGCACATAAAGAATGCCGCTGCTGTACATGCCGGCGAGAAGCCGTTGGATGAACTTGGCGTCAAGGCAGTAGACGATTACACTCTGGAAGTGGATCTTGATCTTCCGTGTGAATTCTTGTTGAGTCTGTTGGCCTTCCCAAGCTTGTTTCCGGTGAACCAAGCCTTCTATGAAGCACATAAAGACACATATGCACAATCCATCGACGATCTTCTCTTCAGTGGGCCGTATGAGATGTCGGAATGGTCACAGGGCAGCGAATATACATTCACTAAGAGAGATGACTACTTCAAGGAAGATCCGGAAGCAGCCGAATCCGTGACCTTCAAGTTCATTCAGGATACACAGTCGGCATTGCTTGCTTATGAACAAGGTGACATCAATGTCGTTAAGCTGCAGTCCGAACAAGTAGACCAGTATAAAGACAAAGAAGGTTTTGAGAATAAGATGACCGGTTTCCTCTGGTATCTCATGATCAACATGACCAACTCCACCCTGCAGAACAAGGACCTTAGAGCGGCTCTTGCGTATGCTACAGATCGTGAAACGATCGCTGTAGATGTTCTCAAAGACGGTTCGATCGCAGCAGAAGGTCTTGTACCGAGAGAATTGGCTAAGAATTCTGAAGGTAAGGATTACCGTGATGCGGCAGGCAAGCTTTCCGAATACGATCCTGCTAAGGCAAAGGAGCACTATGATGCGGCTGTAAAGGCACTTGGTAAGGATCCTACGGTAGAACTGTTGTTTGAAGATTCCGAGGCATGCAAGGCCGTTGCGGAAAATCTCCAGGCACAGTGGCAGAAGGCATGTCCCGGTCTTACGGTAACGCTCAACTCCAAGCCGAAGAAGACAAGACTTCAGCTCCTTGACCAGCAGGCATTTGAAGTATGTTTGACAAGATGGGGCCCTGACTATGGCGATCCTCAGACATACATGGATCTCTTTACATCCTTCAACAATGCCAATAATGACGGCAAATATGCCAACCCAGCATACGATGCTCCTGTAGAAGCGGCCGGCTATGGTGAAGATGCTGACGATCCCGCCAAGAGATGGGAAGACTACATCAAAGCAGAAAAGATCATCGTACAGGATGACTATGGTGTGATCCCGGTCTATCAAAATGGCGGTGCCATGATGATCGATCCGAAGCTGGAGGGAATCAAGTTCCATAGTGCCGGCGTTGATGATTACCGCAATATCCATTCAGTGGAATAACAAGAAATGAACAGGGCTTGAGATGTGCTCTCATGCCCTGTGTTGCTATCAGGGGGTAACTATGTGGAAATACATTGCAAAACGCGTCATGATCAGTGCCGGTGCACTGCTGGCCATCGTATTCGTCCTGTTCCTGATGCTGGATCTCATGCCCGGCTCACCGTTCAATGACGAAAAACTTACCGAAACGCAAAGAGCGTTGCTCTATTCAAAATACGGTTTGGATGAACCGTTCCTCATCCGCTTCATCAAATACCTTGGCAACATGCTGAGAGGAGACCTTGGCGTATCTTACGTCATCAATAAAAACAAAGCTGTCTCAGATCTTATCAGTGGACCGCTTCTGCTGTCCTTGAACCTTGGTGCCAGAGCCATGATTCTTGGTACTGTCATTGGCCTCATCTTTGGCATTATTGCCGCTTTAAAGCACAACACATGGATCGACAACGCTTTCTCGGCTTTATCGGTCGTCGGTGTATCCGTACCGTCTTATGTATTCGCATTGCTGTTGATGTTCTTCGTTGGCTTCAAACTAAAATGGACACCGCTCCTCTACAGTGCAAAAAACTTCAATGCTTCGCTGATCCTGCCAATGATTGCATTGGCCATGTTCCCCATTGCCAACATCTCCCGCTTTACAAGATCGGAGATGGTGGATGTACTGAACTCTGACTATATCCAGCTTGTTCAGGCCAAAGGTGTAAGATCACCGGGGCTCGTTATTCACCATGCCTTGCGTAATACTCTTATCCCCATTATCACGATTATGGGTCCGATCATGGTCAACTTGTTGACAGGATCCATGGTGGTGGAAAAAGTATTCGCCATTCCAGGCATCGGTATGATGATGGTCCAGGCGATCCAAAGCAATGACTATAACGTGGTCATTGCCTGTGCATTTGTATATTCATTGTTGTATATCGCAACGATGCTCGTGATCGACATCTTATACGGTGTGATCGATCCCCGCATCAGAGTGGCAAAGGAGGGCTGACATGAGTGAAAAGATCGTAAACGAGACATTGTCGCTGGCTAATGACGACGACTTCACAAAAGAAGATTTTGTCTTTGTGCGGGATGGGGAAATGCTCAAAGACCGCACATATGCGGATACCTCCTACTTTAAAGATGTATTACATGCATTCTTCAAGAACAAAGGTGCTGCGATCGGTTTGGTCATCATCATCCTGATCGTACTGTTTGCCATCATCGGACCGATGGTCTCGGGCCATGTCTACGATGAGATCGTAAATGCCCATCAGAGTCTACCGCCCAAGATCCCGTTCTTATCCGGCTTTGGTATCTTCAATGGTGTGGAGAACGGGACGGATGTATATGCCCAAAAGGGTGTGGATATTGCTTACTGGTTTGGTACAGATACAAGTGGCAGAGATTTGTTCACAAGAGTGTGGGAAGGTACCAGGATCTCATTGACCATTGCCCTTGCGGCGGTCGTAATCGATATCGTCATTGGTATGTCTTATGGACTTATTTCCGGCTACTTCGGTGGCAAGGTTGATATGGTCATGCAGAGGTTTGCGGAGATTCTCAACGGTATTCCCACTCTTGTTGTTGTCACTCTGCTTGGTCTTGTCTTACCCGGAGGTATCACTTCCATCATCTTCGCACTGATGATCACAGGCTGGATCGGCATGCAAAGGATCGCCCGTGCGGAAGTGCTGAAGCTCAAAGAGAGTGAGTATATCCTTGCCTCCCGTACACTTGGGGCAAGTGATATCTCCATCATTTTCAAGGACATCATGCCCAACATCTTTGGACAGCTGATCATCATGTCCATGTTCTCCATTCCCAATGCCATTTTTACGGAAGCATTCCTTTCCTTTGTGGGACTTGGTATTGAACCTCCGGCCGCTTCCCTTGGTTCTTTGATCGCTGAGGGTTACAAATCACTGACCGTACATCCGTATCAGATTGCATCCGCAGTCATCGTATTGGCACTGCTGATGTTAAGCTTCAATTTGTTTGCGGACGGTCTCAGGGATGCATTCGATCCCGGACAAAAAAGAGGGTAGGTAACAACTATGACAGAAAAGAGAGATAAGAAAGACCGTGTATTGTCCATTCGAGATCTCAACATCTCCTTTGAAACCGCCAATGGTAAAGTAAATGCCATTCGCGGTGTGAGAATGGACTTGTTCAAAGGGGAGACCATTGCCATCGTGGGAGAGTCCGGTTCCGGAAAGTCTGTCACAGTCAAAGCCATCATGGGTATTCTGGCCGGCAATGGTACGATCGAGAGTGGTCAGATCAACTATACATATACCGATGAGAATGGTGAGAGGCAGACAGAAGATCTCACTAAACTCACTCAGAAACAGATCCGGTATCGCTTTTGCGGCAAACACATCGCCATGGTTTTCCAAGATCCCATGACTTCCTTGGATCCTACCATGACCATCGGTGATCAGATCATGGAAGGAATGATCTTGCATAAACATCTGTCGAAGAAAGAAGCATCCGTAAAAGCCAAGGAACTGTTGGAGAAGGTCGGCATCACCGATCCTGAGAAACGTTTCTCTCAGTACCCGCATCAGTTGTCCGGTGGTATGCGTCAAAGAGTCGTCATTGCCATTGCCTTGAGTTGCGATCCGGATATCCTCATTTGCGATGAACCGACAACAGCCTTGGATGTGACGATCCAGGCCAAGATCTTGGAATTGATCAAAGAGATACAAGAGAAGAACGGATTCTCCGTCATCTACATTACACATGACCTGGGGGTGGTGGCCAAGGTTGCCGATTATGTAGATGTGATGTATGCCGGTCGGATCATTGAGAAAGGCAGTATCGATGAGATCTTCTATGAACCACGTCATCCGTATACATGGGGATTGTTAGCTTCTATGCCGGATACAGATACCGACAGTACAAGATTATTTGCCATTCCCGGTACACCTCCCAATCTTTTGGAGAAGGTACAAGGAGATGCCTTTGCCCCACGCAACCCGTATGCCATGAAAGTGGACTTCTTGGCGGAACCTCCTATGTTTAATGTTGGTGGACAGCATCGTGTGGCAAGTTGGCTGTGTGATCCAAGAGCACCGCATGTGGAGATGCCGACACAGTTGAAAGCAAGGATCGAAAAGATGAAAGGGGTGAAGGAACATGACGCTGCGTGAACAAGAACCGTTGTTGCATGTGGAAGGGCTGAAGCAGCACTTCAAGATCAGCCGGAGTTATACGACCAAGGCTGTGGATGATATCAGCTTTGATATCTGGCCGGGTGAAACATATGGCTTGGTTGGTGAGTCCGGTTCCGGTAAATCCACTACCGGGCGCGCCATCATCCGTTTGTATGAACCCACGGCCGGTAAGATCATCTTTGACGGACATGACATCAGTCATAAATTGGACAAAGAGACAGAAAGACATTTACGCATGAATATGCAGATGATCTTCCAGGATCCTATGGCTTGTCTCAATCCCCGCAAGAAGGTCAAGGAGATCATTGCCCAAGGTCTTGAAATCCAACATGTATGTAAAACACGTGAGGAATTGGATGCTAAAGTATATGCTATTTTGGATAAAGTCGGACTTTCCAAAGAACAGGCACTCAGATACCCCCAACAGTTCTCCGGTGGGCAAAGACAGAGGATCGGTATTGCTCGGGCTTTGGTCATGAATCCTAAACTTGTCATTGCCGATGAAGCCATTTCGGCGCTGGATGTCTCCATTCAGGCCCAGGTCGTCAATCTTATGAAAGACCTGCAAGAAGAACTTGGTACAACGTACCTGTTCATTGCCCATGACCTCTCCATGGTCAAATACATCTCCGACAGGATCGGGGTCATGCATTTGGGACATATCGTTGAAACCGGTACGACAGATGAGATCTTTACTTCCCCCATACACCCCTATACAAGATCCCTCCTCAGTGCCATTCCTTATCCCGATCCTCATCGGGAAAAGCATCGTACAGCACTGCATTATGATAAGGATAAAGAGGGCGTTGATTACACCCTTGGTACAGAACACAAGATCACAGAAACACACTCTGTTTTGGCGACCGAGGAAGAATATGCAAGATGGACGAAAGAGAGCTGATAAACTCTCTTTTTTGTTTTGAGGATGCCTGTAATTATGATTTTGAGGACATTTAAGTCATATAACTCTTTATCATAATACAGAAGGAATCTAAAAAATTGATGAACATTTAAGATATATTGGGGAGATATGTATATGCACTGATTTTATTCCTGACAAAGTGATGAAAATATGTGTTTTGACGGTGCGTTAACGGCTTACAGGTACTATAATGTAAGCGGTTAAAAATCGAAGAAAGAGGTAAAAAATGGAAAAGCATCAGTCTGAAATCTTGAAACAATTCAAATTGAACGGCAATGCGGTAAGCTGTGAGCCGTATGGTACAGGTCACATCAATGACACATATCTTGTTGTCACGGATGCAGGTGTCCGCTACATTTTGCAAAGATTGAATACAAACGTATTCAAGGACCCCATGGTCGTCATGAACAATATCGAGAAGGTCACGGCACATCTTGGCAAGAAGTGCTCCGATCCAAGAGAAGTATTGCATCTGGTGTATACAACAGATGACAAGTGCTATCTGCAGGATGAAACAGGTTTCTATCGTGTATATGACTTTGTAGAAGATTCTGTATGTGTTCTTCGTCCGACAAAGAGTGACTTTGAACAGTGTGCGGTTGCATTCGGTAAGTTTCAGTATGATCTGTCCGACTTCCCGGCTGAGGAGCTTGTGGAAACGATTCCGGATTTCCACAATACGCCGAAGAGATTCAAGGATTTTGAAAAGGCAGTGGAAGAGGATGTTGTCGGTCGCGTTGCCACAGCACAGGAAGAGATCGCATTTATTAAGGAGCGTGAGGCATTTACACATGTTCTTATGGATGCTCATAAAGAAGGCAGACTCCCGTTGCGTGTCAGTCACAATGATACAAAGTCCGACAATGTCATGTTGGATGCTGAGACACATGCTGCATTGTGCGTGATCGATCTGGATACGATCATGCCCGGTTTTGCTGTAACGGACTTCGGTGATTCCATCCGTTTCGGGGCTAGTACAGCTTTGGAAGATGAACCGGATCTGGATAAGGTCCATCTTGATATGGAACTCTACAATACATATATCAAGGGTTTCCTTGCCGGCAATAAGCACAGCATGGAGCCGGGTGAGATCGATCTTTTGGCTGAAGGGGCAAAGATGATGACACTCGAATGTGGTATGAGATTCCTGGCAGACTACCTCCAAGGTGATGTATACTTCAAGACAGCATATCCGGAACACAACCTTGTTCGTGCTCGTACACAGATCAAGCTTGTAAAGGAAATGGAAGAACATTGGGATGAAATGAAGGAGGCAGCACACAATGCGTGATATTACACTTGTCGTCATGGCAGCCGGCATGGGCAGCCGTTTTGGCGGGCTGAAGCAGATCGAAGCAGTGACCGACGATGGCGAAGGAATTCTTGATTTCTCTGTAAGAGATGCCAAGAGAGCCGGCTTTACAAAGGTCGTATTTGTTATCAAACATGAGATCGAAGATGTATTTAAAGAATATGTAGGCAACAGGATCTCCAAGAAGATCAAAGTTGAGTATGTTTTCCAGGATCTTAACGATCTGCCGGAAGGATTTACATGTCCTGCCGACAGAACAAAGCCTTGGGGAACAGGTCAGGCTGTTCTTGCTTGCCGAGATGTTGTTCATGAACCGTTTGCGGTCATCAATGCGGATGACTACTATGGTATGCATGCATTTGATGAGATCGCTGCGTACTTGCAGAGTGATCCGGAAGATTACTGTATGACAGGTTTCAGATTGACAAATACATTGTCTGAGAACGGTACTGTATCCAGAGGCGTATGTGATATCAAAGACGGGTATCTGGAAAAGGTCACAGAACGTACAAAGATCAAGGATTGCAAATATACAGAAGACGGTGAGAACTGGGTGGATCTTGCGCCGGATACAGTCGTATCTATGAACCTTTGGGGCTTCACACCGGATTTCTTTGAAGATTTGGAATCCGGCTTCAAGTCCTTCTTGGAGACTTCTTCCTCCAATATCAAGGCAGAGTACTATCTGCCGACAGCTGTTACAAATGTAATTAACAGTGGTAAGAAGAAAGTTCGTGTATTTGTTGCGGAAGACCAGTGGTATGGCATGACATATCCGGAAGATAAGCAGCTTGTCATGGACGCTATGAAGAAGATCTCTGAGATCGATCACGACTAATACAAAAACAAAGTGTCGGCATTCATTACCGACACTTTTTCTTATACTCACCAAAACACAAAAAAGAGATCCCGAAGGATCTCTTTCATGGCGCCTCAAACAGGACTCGAACCTGTGACACCCTGGTTAACAGCCAAGTGCTCTACCGACTGAGCTATTGAGGCATGCTTCGTTAAGCACAATTACTATTATATGCAAAGATGATATAAAGTGCAATGCCAAAATCACAGAATGTGAAGAAAAGATACAAAAAAGAGATTCCGAAGAATCTCTTTCATGGCGCCTCAAACAGGACTCGAACCTGTGACACCCTGGTTAACAGCCAAGTGCTCTACCGACTGAGCTATTGAGGCATTGCCTTTTACTAAGTGCAAAAGTATTATATGAAACTCATGGTGGAAATGCAACAGTTTTTTACATGTTTTTTAGAATGCTGAAGTAAAAAGAAGATGATGCCGGTTAAAACACCATCTTCCATATATGGTACTCTACTAAGAACTTTCACATGCCGGCTTAGAAGAAAATCATTTTTACCGCAATGACATAGCATAAAACGAAGAAACCTATGCAACATAGACGGTAAGCTTTTTGATTATCATCCGAAAGAAACTCTTTCCATTGTGAACGTGGGACAATAAAGGCCAGAAAGTAGATCACGATAAAGGCATACATGATCAGAAAGATTTTGGGGGAGGATAATAGGATAAGCACAGCACCGTGTAAAAATAAGAATGAGGAAATCATTTCGGTGTATCTCTTCTTAGGGTCTTTCATAGTTTTTGCCCTCCGTTTTTTATAAAAGGATGATCAACCACCTACCGATTGATAATAATCAGTATATGAGTCGGTGATTCTTTCTGCGGAATCATATTGTTTTACCGCCTGGTGATAGCAATGTGTATAGTAGACGTTATCGTATTTAAAGTGAACTTCATATGTTGAAGATGAAATTGTCATCTTATAGGGAGTTTGATCGGCAATGTTTTGTAATATAACACCACTCAAACTAAGCAGCATAGAATACGGTCCACCTATTGAACCGGTCAGTATTCCTGCAATCTCTGCGGCAGTACCCCATTTTTTATGTCAGAGGCAAAATATGTCTGTGTTGGAGTAGTGGCAACAAAGATATGATAAAAGTTTGGATTTGTTATTTCTGAACCGAATGGTTCGACCGGTTTGGCGAATATGTCTTTGGCAAGTACATCATATTGGATCGTTCCTTCCGCAAGTATGTTATTTGATTCCGAATCAATAATAATAAATTTATTGTCCGGGTATGAGATACGCTCAGTGGTCTTTATTTCATCATAATCATAATACGTTACCTTCTCATGAATGATATCGTTGTCCACATAACTTTCTTCATTGACTATATAGTGATTATCATAGGTATGATTTGTGACTGATGTATCACATGCATTTGCAGTGATATGTGTAAAACAAGATAAAATTGCACATAATGATAGGATGATGACACTTGATCTTTTCATATAAATTCTCCTTTCTGTAATATGTGAAAAAATCAATGGATATGTTATGGAAACTGTACAGTTTATCTAAGCAAAATATAGCAGATTTTTTTGTGTGTAAAGCCGTAGTTTTTAAAATTTACAAATGCTATTCAATGCAGGATCAGGATTTATCTTAAACGGGAAAACAGGACTTGCAGAAGTGATAGAAAGACTTGCAAACAAACCCGAACAGGTGTAATACAGTATTATAAAAAGCTTTTATTATCAGAAAAATAAGATTTGTGAAAATTATAGATAGATGTTTCGACAAATACACGTGTTTGTTTACATGAATACGACAATTGACCAAGAGTGTTTATATTTAATTAACAATATGGGTGTAAAACTGAAGTAGCTGACACCAGGAGGAATATATCATGGGTAAGATGTCTGAAAATATTACACATAAGGCTGAAAGACAGGCAATGTCTGTACTTGCTGACCAGTTGTTGAAGACTTTGAATAAAGCAAAGGATTATCAGGAGAGATCGGAGACGTATGCCAAGATCGTTGATGTGGCTGCCAAGTTCTATGGAAAGTCTGCTCCGCAAAAGACTTTGGATGCTGTGAAGGCATATGTTTCCAATCCGGATAATAGATGGATGAGAGTGTTGAATCATATTATTGATGAAGCAGATCCGCATTATGCCAAGATGATGCTTCTTAATCTTGGGTATGAGTCTTTCTTCTGTGGTACGAAGAAGATCCGTGAGATGCGTCAGAAGTACAATTGCAACATTCCGTGGTTGATCTTGTTTGATCCTACATCAGCTTGTAACATGCATTGTGTAGGTTGCTGGAGTGGCACATATGGTCATAAGAGCAGTTTAACATTTGAAGAGATGGATAAGATCGTCACTGAGGGTAAGGAACTTGGTGCACACTTGTATATGTTGACGGGTGGTGAACCAATGGTTAAGAAGGAAGAAGTTCTGAGACTTTGTGAGAAGCACAATGATTGCTTCTTTGCGGCATATACAAACTCCACATTGATCGATGAAGATCTTTGTAAGAGAGTACAGAAGCTCGGTAATCTCACATTCATGATTTCCATTGAAGGTACACCTGATACAAATGATGCACGTAGAGGCGAAGGTCATTATGCGGCTGTTATGAAGGCTATGGACTTATTGAAGAAGTACGGCATCATCTTTGGTACATCTATTTGCTATACAAGGGATAATGTAGAGGCTGTCACAAGTGATGATTTCTTCAATATGCTGGCTGAGAAGGGAGCACATTTCGGTTTCTACTTCCACCTTATGCCGGTAGGTAACAATGCTGTACCGGAACTCATGCCTACACCGGAGCAGAGAACATATATGATCAATAGGATCCGCGAGGTACGTTCGGAGAAGAGCAATATTGAATTCTTCCCGATGGACTTCCAGAATGACGGTGAGTATGTAGGAGGTTGTATTGCCGGTGGCAGAAACTACTTCCATATCAATTCCAACGGTGATGCGGAACCATGTGTATTTATTCACTTCTCCAATACAAACATCAAGACACACAGTATCTTGGAGATGTTGCAGAGCCCGTTGTTCATGGCTTACCATGAAGGACAGCCGTTCAACCGTAATCACCTGAGACCGTGTCCGATGTTGGAAAATCCGGAATTGTTGGAAGAGATCGTACATGCGACAGGTGCACATCAGACAAATGAAGAATCACCGGAAGAAGTTGAACATCTTTGTGCAAAGTGTAAGGATTATGCTGCGGCATGGAAGCCGGTGGCAGATAAGATCTGGGCGGAGGAAAAGCATTCTAAACCGACATATGAAAATTATACGATTGAAAAGAGAGAACACCCGGAACTTGCTGCATTTGAACATGCCGACGGAACAGAACACATTGATACAGATATCAATGCCCCGGAACAGAGCAATAAATAATGGTTAAACAGCCAAAAGACTTGATTTCATTCTTGAAACGGGAAGGTCAAGTCTTTTTTTGTCAGCTATTAGATAGAGTTAGGATCTAATCCATTATTTTCAGCATTGATCTTGTTGTTGGGAGAGGGGCCAGAATAGTGTTAACAAAGTGCATTTGTTCCCATCTAAATTTTAATCTAGGTGAATTATCATAATAAGTGCAACACTAGAAAAAAGAAAAAAGCTCATGGATTCCGATGATAGAATGTAAGCACAACCAAAGCATCTATACAGAAGAATCACATGAACTACAAGCATTTTACCCTAAATGAAAGAACTGTACTATCACAGTTACTTACGTGTGGATATTCTATCCGTGGCATAGCTAAAATCCTACACCGCAGTCCTGGCACTATTTCCAGAGAGTTAAAACGTAATAGCGATTTAACAAATGATGGAAATCTTCCTGTTTATTCCGCAGCACAGGCACAGGATAAATATAAAGCTAAGCGACATAACTGCGGGTGAAAATGCATAGATGAGATGACAATAGTTACATACATATGCGATAAAATAGCAAATCATTGGTCTCCGGAGCAGATATCCAATCGTATCGTACAAGATATAAAGTTGCCATCTACCTCTACTATATACAGGATGATACACGCAAAAAGATTAGGCTCTATAACTATGGAAAGATTGCGAAGAAAAGGAAGCTTTAAACGCCCTGCTGAAACAAGAGGAAAATTCAACGACGGTGGAAGATCTATTAAAAAGAGAGACAAAAGCATCTACAAACGTAACGAACTTGGACATTGGGAAGGCGATACAGTGGTATCCGGAAGAAATGGCCATCAGGAAAAGTCATAATACTGTTTTGTTACACTTGCCGAAAGAAAATCAAGATTTTATATAGCCATCAAAGTTCCCAATAGAACATCATCGGTAGTTACACAAGCAATCATCAATGCGTTAAATCAAATTTCAAATGAACTGGTAAAAACCATAACCTTTGACAGAGGAAAAGAATTCTCAGAATATGAGCAGATAGAACAAGCAATGGATTGTAAAACTTATTTCTGTGATGCGTACTGTGCATGGCAAAAAGGAACAAATGAAAATACAAATGGACTTTTAAGAGACTTCTATCCTAAAGGAATGGATCTTTCAGATGTTGACGAAGAAGAAATGAAATGTAACTTAGAAAAAATGAATCAGCATCCAAGAAAATGCTTACACTATCAAACGCCAAGTGAAGTCATCTACTCTGTGTGACGTGTTGCACTTAATTTGACAAATCACCGGAAAAAAAGAGATATCTAAGTTAAACAATAAAGAGTTGATCAAGTTCAGAAGAAAACATATCTCCTTTGTGTTTCAGAACTTCGCTTTGATCGATATTACTCGGTGGAAGAGAACATCCTGCTGCCGTTGAGGTATAAGTTTGGGAATAAGACAAAAGAGAAAAAACATGAAGTAGATGTTTTGCTCGCACGTTTGGGCATTTCTTATGTGAAAGATCGGAAGATAAAAAATTTATCCGGTGGTGAGAAGCAACGTATTTCCATAGCACGGGCATTGATCAGTGATATGACATGTATCCTTTCGGATGAATCGACAGGAGCGTTGGAGGAAAAGACGGGAATGCGCATTATGGGACTCTTTCAAGAGTTAAAGGAAGAAGGGAAGACGATCATTATCGTAACTCACGATGTGGATATAGCACAAATGTGTGATAGAGTGATTCGAATATAAGAGAGACCGGTAGGTCTCTTTTTGCATGATGGCGTTAAGAGGGGTAGGATATACGGGATGAGGTGATGCATATGAAGTATAAACTGGCGATATTTGATATGGACGGCACGGTCCTGTTCACTTTGCAGGATCTTAAAGATACGATGAATGCCGCATTGGCAATGCACCATATGCCATTACGTACAACGGAAGAAGTAAAGGCGTTTGTAGGCAACGGTATTCATAAACTTGTGGAAAGAGCAGTACCGGAAGGGACAAGTGAAAATACGATCGAGGAAGTGTTCAAAGACTTTAACATATATTACAAAGATCATTGCAATGATCATACATGTCCCTATGATGGTATTCCTACCTTAATGGAACAATTACGAGATGCCGGCATGCATTGTGCGGTCGTATCCAACAAAGCGGATTATGCCGTACAGCAGTTGGATGATAAATACTTTAAAGGGTTGCTTGATCTTGGCGTGGGGGAAAAGGAAGGTATCCACCGTAAACCTGCTCCGGATATGGTGGAACTTGTCTTACAACAGTTGGGTGTAGAGAAAGAAGATGCTGTATATATTGGCGACAGTGAGGTAGATGTCATGACCGGTAAGAATGCCGGCATGGATGTGATCTCTGTATTGTGGGGATATCGCACAAAAGAACAGTTGCTCGAAGCCGGAGCCAAGGTCATGGTAAAAGATATCAAAGAATTGGAAAGTGTGTTGCTGGGGTAATGCACTTTTTTCTTTATCTCAACTTTACATACAGTTGATGGAGACGAGATAGATAGGTTGGTGTACGGGTGGTATCCTCCCCGAGGAATACAAGCATTTATGCATAAGGAGGAAAGATGAAAGATCCGTTAAAGAAGATCGCCGTGTGGGCATCGCTCGGCATGTGTATGGTGAGTTATACAGTGCTCCCTGTTCATGCAACACAACAGAAACCTGCCTGCATGTCATCACCGTTGGTCATTACAGAAGTGGTGCCCAATACAGATAACGTGAACAAGGCAGATGCCTATGAATACTATGAATTGACGAATATTACCGATCGTCCTATCGCCAAAGGTCTGTATGACATCACCTATATTAACGGTGAAAAGAGGTCGGACTGGACGGTTGAGATTGACGAAGTACCTGCCCACTCTTCTTTCCTTGTCTGGATCAAGAATGACGGTAACAAAGATCTGACGAAAAAAGACTTTGTAAAGTATTACCAAGACAAGGGCTTTGGAAACATATTGGAAGATCGTGTGGCGGAGTTGGCATGTGATGGTCTCAGCAATTCCGGTATTCGTACATTGGAAGTATCTTCTCATACAGGTAAAGTACTTACCACAGCTTCCTATAACAGCAAACTTTCCGGGGGTGAGAAGCTCGATGTGGATGAAGCAATTGCATTTCGATATGACACAGATGAAGCATCTGCTGTATATGATCAAACACCCACACCATTGATGACCGAAGGACTTGTGATGGGTACATATACATTCCCAAAACCGGTGACTGATCCCGGTGTTGAAGTGAATGGCAACGATCATTTGGAAGCCGGACAGAACCTTGTGGTGGAAGTAACCACGACCGATCTGGATCTTTCTCACATCCTTAATGCTTATATCACAAAGGGGGAAGATACATATGCCATGTGGTATGAAGGGGAGGTCCTCAAAGGAGAGATCCCGGCTGCAGATTTGGCCGATCTATCTGATATCGCATATACTGTCACTCTTACCGATGGTATCAATACTGCCGTTTCTTCTGTACACCATGTACAGATCGAAGGACAAGAACATCCCGAGACAAGTTCAGTACCGGCTTTGACGATCACCGAGATCTTGCCGGATTCTGCCAATGTGGGCGGTGCGGATGCATATGAGTTTGTGGAGATCGCCAACAACAGCCCAAGGGATATCGATCTCAAGGATTACAAACTGATGTATGTCTATCCTGATTCCGGTAGTGAAACAGCATGGTGGAGCACGGATGAAGATAAGATCTTGGCCAAGGGAGAGACGCTTGTCTTCTGGATCAAGAGTGGACCTAATGACATCCTTACGGAAGCTGATTTTAATAAGAAGTTTGCCGTGGATCTTCCGTCTGATAAGCTCATTCCGATCGCATGCGGTGGTATGGCCAACAGCGGTGCCAGAGGACTTAAGATCGTCACCAACACAGGGGATGTAGTGGATGAAGTATATTACAACATGACGACGGAAGATGATACCACAGCTGATAAGACGATCACATATAAGAATGTCTACGATGCTGAAAAAGGTGGCTATCATACAACCATGACAAGCAATAGCGCTATGCCTACTCCCGGTACTTTAACAAAGACAGAACAGGCCGAGCATATCGCCGATCCCGATATCTCTCAGGATGCCCCGGTGTTGACTGTAAATACACCCATAACATTTACAAATGAGACGGAAAGTCTGTCTTTCTCGGTTACAGCAGTATCGTCCGATTCCACTGTGAAGACAGTCTCTCTTTTCCTTAAAGATAACAATCAGACAGATTATACGCAATTCAAACTCAAGCGTGAGGGTGGTACCGGGGATGTGTTTACCAAGACATTGGATCGGGTGGATATCCTCAACAAGCAGAACTTTTCCTACTACTTTGAAGCTTCCGATGGTACTCATGTTGCCCATACAGACGCAAAGACCGTTGCCAACTCCGATCCCGAACTCTCCCCGGCATTGAATGTAAAAGAGGGGGATGTGATCGGTGGTTCTGTACAGTTGATCGCCAAAGGTAATACTTTGACGGTGGATGGGACAGATGTTACGGTCGATTCCGTTCATTCCCTCAACGGACCCGGTAAAATTGCTTTTGATGCGACAGATACCGATGTGTTCTTCAAGAATGCCGTGGCGGTCAATGGCAAGACCGTAGGTGTGTTCAATGAAGGAACATACAGTGATGTACGTACATATGTTTATGACATCGACGCTTCGCAATATGATCCTGAACGTAAAACGATCACCGTGGAGTTCCATGCCGGCAATAAAGCCAATGCGTTGGAACATAACATCGAGAACAACGATGACTTTACCTTGCGCAATATCCGCATGGTACTACCAAACGGCAGGACATTGACACCTGTCTCCTACACGGCCAAAAAAGGTCTTGGAGCGGTGGAGCACAATGGCTTGGATGATCAACCGACAGTGAATGTCCATGTACCGACACAGGAAACCGATATTGCCATGGGTGACGGTACTTCCAAGTATGAGATCTTGTATGCTGAGTTTGCTTTGACAGACAGCGACTTTGCGTCTATGCGTTATGTATGGGATACGACAAAGATGGGTGATGGTACACATACAGTGGTGGCAGAGAATGCTTCGGTATCAGTGACGGTGGATAATACCGCACCTGTTATTACAAGCAATATCGAAGATGGAGCACAGTATCATAACGGCTCGATTACCGCTGAAGCAACGGATGCGGGCTCAGGACCTCTTTCGGTGATGGCAACACTGGATGGCAAAGCCATTACCTTGCCTCATCCGTTCCGCGCGTTGGAGATGACAGCCGGTGAACATACACTGGTCCTCAATGCCCGTGATATGATCGGTAATATTGCTGAAAGGACCATTACCTTCACGACACCGAAAGAATCGGCAGATCTTGATGACAGGATCCAACCTGAAAACGGAGCATCCGTGACGGGTGATCCCACTCTTTCCGTTTATCCGCAGGATGAAGCACAAGATGTGATGCATGTTGCATTTAAGCAAGGGGAATGCTATGAACTGCGAGATACTAACATCACGACAGATCGTGGTATCAGTGATAAGAACGGCACGATCGACAACGTATTTGCGGAAGGGTCCGGCAATGGTTTTCCGTATGAAAGCTTTGACATCTCCCTGGATGAAGATGTCACAGAAGATGCCGTGGTGGAAGTACAGTGGACCGGTGCCTCCAACAATGTCAAGACATTTATGTATGCATACAACACCGGTACCGGAAGTTTGGAAAAACTGGCCGCAAAGCAGACCGTAGACGGCGAAAGCATGACATTGACGGCAGAAGTGGCGATCAAGGATCACCTGGATGCCGGCAAGATCCATGTCATCGTGCAAAACGGTGAAGGCTATACGCCACCGCAGCAGGATGAACAAGCATCCGGTTATGCCCTTCCGCCCATCAACGTTACCCCGGATGATGTGGAGACACATAACCAGAATGATACACCCCGCACGGATTATGATTTTACCTTTGCGGTGGAAAGCGATACTCAGTACTACAACGAGGACTATGAAGACAATCCCCAACAAGAAAACACCGGTCGTTACCAGCATCAGATGAACATCCACAATTGGCTGCTTGGCAATCGCAAGAGAATGAATATCCAGTATATGTTCCATGACGGTGACATCATCGACGATGAACCCAATACAAGAGAATGGGAACAGGCGGATGCGGCATATAAGAAACTGGACGAAGCAGGATTGCCATATGGTGTACTTGCCGGAAACCACGATGTCGGCCACCTCAATGGCGACTATTCCAACTACAGCAAGTATTTTGGTGAAGCAAGATATAAGAACGATCCATGGTACGGTGGCAGCTACAAGGATAACCGTGGGCACTATGATCTGATCACGGTGGATGGCATCGATTTCATCATGATGTACATGGGATGGGGCATCGGTGATGAAGAGATCAAATGGATGAATGATGTTTTGGCACAGTATCCGGAACGCAAAGCAATCCTCAACTTCCATGAGTATCTCCTTGCCAGTGGTGGTCTTGGAGAAGAGCCACAACGTATACATGATGAAGTTATTGCAAAAAATGAGAATGTATGTATGGTGTTGTCCGGTCACTATCACAATGCCAAGACAAGAGTGGATACATTTACAAATGCGGATGGGACCGAACGTAAGGTATATGAGATGTTGTTTGACTACCAAGGATTGGCCGAAGGTGGCGCCGGGTATATGCGTCTCTTGCATTTTGATACCGATGGTCAAAAGATTATCGTAAGGACGTTTACACCATCTTACGGTGGTACGGAATTGGACAACTACGGTGACTATGATGCCAAGCCTTCTCAGCAACCAAACCCCGGTAATGAATTCAACTTTGCGGATGCGAATTTGAATGATGCCGAGACATTTGAAGTGCCGTTTAAAGATCTTGGTATTATCCCTACGGTCAAGACATTGCATACAAACGATCTCAAAGTGAATGTATATGAACAGACAGAGATCGGCAGTGTGAATGGAGTAGAGAACGGTGAAGAGGCAGCTGTGACATGGCACAATGCCCCGGATGGTGTAAATGGTTGGTATGCGGAAGTGACAGATGCCAACGGAGGGCTTTCACGTACAGATGTACATTATGTCAATATTACACATGATGTCACGGCCCCTGTCATCACTTTCCCCGATCATACCGAGATTACGATCGATGACGTCTTCGATCCCATGGCTGATGTTACGGCAGTAGACGATGTGGATGGAGATATCACAGCAGAGCTCGTAGTGACGGGTACGGTCGATACCACCACCGCCGGTGTATATACTTTGGTATATACAGTTGTGGACAAAGCGGGTAATCGCACTTCTGTTGAACGTAGTGTGAAGGTGGGAGAAGGAATGATCCTACCACCACACCAAAGTGAGCTGCCACATATCGATGATACCGAGCACCATACGACTAAGCCGAGCAATCATAAAGATGTGGCAACAGGGGACGAAAGAGACCCATTGTTGTATGGAGCCTTGATGGCCGCAGCTCTTGTGGTGGTGTTGATGGGTAAAAAACATTCATGATATGACATTGAGCATCGGATCACTCCGGTGCTTTTTCATACTTGCACAGAATACCCCCTACGGGTATATTGAAGCCGGAGGAGACATCTATGAAGAACTGTTGTGAACGAAAAGTACATAGAACAGATGAAGATAAGAAAAAGATGCTGACACGGCTGAAACGTGCGGAAGGACAGATCAGAGGAATCGCCAAGATGGTGGAAGAGGATGCGTATTGTCCGGATATCATGACCCAGGTGGCCGCTGTGCAATCGGCTTTGGATGGTTTTAACAAAGTGCTGTTGACGGCGCATATCAAAGGATGTGTCGTCAAGGATATCCAAGCCGGCAAAGAGGAGGCACCGGAAGAGTTGGCAGAGCTTGTCAGGAGGTTGATGAGATGAGATATAAAGTGGAAGGTATGAGTTGTGCGGCTTGCCAAGCACATGTGCAGGATGCTGTATTACATGTACCGGGCGTCAAAGATTGCCATGTGTCGTTGTTGACCAACAGTATGACGGTCGAGGGGGATGTGTCATCGGAAGATGTATGCCGGGCTGTGGCGCAAGCCGGCTATCATGCCGATCTTGCTACAACAGTCAAAGCTTCCGACTTGGAAGACAATGAGACACCGATCTTGCAGAAGCGATTGATCGTTTCCTTGGTCTTCTTGTTGGTCCTTATGTATTTACACATGGGCCATATGTTCCATCTTCCCCCTGTGGTCGGAAGTGCGATCTGGCAGGCGATGATCTGTACCGTGATCTTGGCTATAAACAGGAATTTCTTTGTGTCCGGTATCAGGGCTCTTTGTAACAAAGCGGCTAATATGGATACGCTTGTGGCATTGGGGTCGGGGGTCTCGTATATATGGTCGTTGTATGTTTTGGTCACCGGCACCGGTGGTGATCTTTACTTTGAGAGTGCGGCGATGATCCCGACTCTTGTCACTGTAGGTAAGATGTTGGAGGCACGTTCCAAAGCCAAAACAGCAGATGCTCTGCATTCACTTTTGGAGATGCGTCCCCAGACGGCGGTCGTCGTCAAAGACGGTGTGGAATGTGAGATCCCGGCCGAAGAACTCAAAGTCGGAGATGTGTTTCTTGTAAGACCTGGTTGTGCGGTGTCGGCTGATGGTACGATCTTGACCGGTGAGACTTCTCTTAATGAAGCGGCTTTGACCGGAGAATCGATACCGGTGGATAAGACACGAAATGATACGGTGTTTGCGGCTTCCTTGAATATGACAGGAACGATATATGTCAAAGCCGGTAAAGTGGGGGAAGATACCACTCTTTCACAGATCATACGTATGGTATACGATGCCAATACGACCAAAGCACCTATTGAAAGGATCACAGATAAGGCCGCCAAGATCTTTGTGCCGACAGTCATGATCTTATCGCTTTGCACGTTTGTCGGTTGGTTCTTTGTAAGCCGTGATATTGCCCTTGCTTTGATGCGGGCGGTATCGGTACTTGTCATATCCTGTCCTTGTGCTTTGGGCCTTGCCGTACCGACAGCGGTCATGGCCGGCACGGGCCTGGGAGCTAAAAACGGCATTCTGTTCAAAGACGGAACATCTCTGGAAAATGCCGGCAAAGCAAAGATCCTGGTCATGGACAAGACCGGTACGATCACCACCGGTCATCCCCATGTTGCTAAAGTCGTTCCGTTCGGTATAACGGAAGAAGATCTGTTCCGCCTGGCTGCTTCTTTGGAAAAGCAAGCCGAACACCCTCTTGGTAAAGCAGTGGTGGAAGAAGCAACCAAACGTGGCATAGCATGTATGTCGGTGGATAACTTCCGCCTGCAAGCAGGGTCCGGTGTAACAGCGGTATATGCGGGACATACCCTTCATGGTGGAAATCTCAGGTATGTGAGCAAGTATGCCATAGCACCGGATCCTGCCAAGGCGGTGGCCGAAGAAATGGAAGGAGCAGGTATCACTCCACTTTGGTTCACACGGGACGATGCCGTGATCGGCATCATCGGTGTGATGGACACGGTAAGAGAAGATGCTTCGGAAGCAGTGGCAGTATTGCATCGTCTTGGGATAGAGACGGTCATGTGCACCGGCGATCGCAAAGGTCCGGCCATGGCGATTGCCAAACAAGTGGGGATCGACCATGTCGTTGCCGGTGTACTGCCTCGGGATAAAGTGCAAGTCGTTCGGGATATGAAGCAGTATGGAATGACGATGATGGTGGGTGATGGCATCAATGATGCACCTGCCTTGGCCGAAGCTGATCTTGGCGCGGCCATAGGAGGAGGTACGGAAGCTGCCAGATCCTGTGCCGATATCGTCTTGATGCAAGACCGTCTGATCGATGTGGCAAGAGCGATCTACCTCTCACGTATCGTGATACGCAACATATATGAAAATTTATTCTGGGCATTCATTTATAATGCCATTTGCATTCCGGCCGCTGCCGGTTTATTCTCATGGAAATTAAACCCTATGATCGCTGCTGCAGCCATGTCATTATCCAGTGTAACTGTATGCTTAAATGCCCTTCGTTTGAACTTTTATAACGTAAAAAACGTAAAAACTGACAATAAACGTACTAAAATAGTGATAAGTGATGAAATCTTTACAGAACGATATACAATAGAAACAGAGAGCGGTGCAAAGGAGAATCATATGAAGACGGTTATGGAAGTAGAGGGTATGATGTGCCCTCATTGTGAAGCTAGGGTTGAAAAAACGCTCAAAGAGATCGATGGGGTGATCTCTTGTAAAGCGGATCATGAAAAAGGTCTTGTAACACTGGATCTCAGTAAAGAGGTCGTACACGATGTTTTGAAAAAAGCAGTGGAAGACCAGGGGTATACGGTAATCAGTATCAAATGATAAACGTAAAGCAGTACAGGGGGAGATTAGGAAATGCGTTTGAATTTGGAAACAGGCTATGCATTGCAAAGTCTGCTGTATCTGGCGGAACAGCACGGATATGTCACATCAGGGGAACTGATGGAAGTCGTGGGATTCGGGTCTCATGAACATGCACAGAAGATCTTGAGAAAGCTCAGGAACGGAGGCATGATCGGTGTGAAGAGGGGTATTGCGGGTGGCTATATCCTGAACAAGGATCCCAAGGACATCTCATTATGGGATGTGTTGAGTGTGATGGAAGATTCTATGTGCATACAAAGATGTTTGGAAAAAGACGGTGTTTGTTCGGGTGGTGCCAAAGAAACATGCCGTTTGCGCAAATATTTCGGTAATGCCCAACAGCAGATGGAGGACACCTTCAGCAAAACTTCGATCCAAGATATTCTGGATGAAAAATTCTGATACGTATAAAGGGCAGAACATTCTGCCCTTTTACTATATCCGGATATATCCAAAACAAATAAAAGACCGTATTTCTACGGTCTTTGATGGTGACTCCCGAGGGATTCGAACCCTCGACCCACTGATTAAGAGTCAGTTGCTCTACCAACTGAGCTAGGGAGTCATTTCTGTTTGCTTAGTTATAATACCACTCTTCCGATGAAATGCAACATAAATTATACAAAAAGCTAAAAAACACCTGAGAAATAAATAAAAGACCGTATTTCTACGGTCCTTGATGGTGACTCCCGAGGGATTCGAACCCTCGACCCACTGATTAAGAGTCAGTTGCTCTACCAACTGAGCTAGGGAGTCATTTCTGTTTACTTAGTTATAATACCACTCTTCCAATGAAATGCAATATATATTTATGAATATTATAAAAAAAGTGTAAAACGCAATTCACGTATCTTACACTTTAGGACTTGCCACTTGGTATATAATGAACTTGGAGGAACACATGAAGCCTATCAATGACGAAATTACAGAATTGCATAATCGGGTCAGTGTGCCGACACTTGGGTATCGGGTGATCGCCGCACACGGTGATATTTATGAAAGAGTGAGAAAGGCTATGGATGCAGGCTACAGGTATTTTGATCTTTCGACAGAATCTGTAGTGGAGAAGGAGTTTGGACGTGCTTTGGCTGACAGTGGTATCAACAGGGGGGATATCTTTCTTACTGTGAAGATCCCCAATGAGGATCATGGATACGATCTTGCGGCTAGGGCGTTTCGGAATTCTTTGAGCAGGTTGAAGACGGACTATGCGGATCTTCTGTTGGTGGATTGGCCTAATCCCAAGAAGTTCCGTGATTCTTATGAAGAGTCTTCGGTCGAGACATGGCGGGCTGTGGAGGATGCATATAAGAACGGCTCTGCCAGAGCAATCGGTGTCGCCAATTATGAAGCTCGACATATTGAATATCTTTTGGAACATTCGGAGATCGCACCTATGGTGAATGAGGCGAGGATCTATCCGGGATTTCCGTTTACCGATAATTTGACATGTGCACAGGAACACAAGATCCTGACAGTTGGATATATGCCGGTGGATTTCAACAAAGTGTTGGATTCCAGAGAAGTGGGTATCTTTGCCGATAAGTATCATGTCAGTCCGGAACAGATCTGCATTCGGTATCTGTATGACAAGGGGTGCATTGCCCTAGTGTATGGAGATGATGAGGATGTGCTGAAGGATAACTTTAGGGCATATGACTTTGATCTGGAAGCGGAAGATGTGAAGTATATGGATGTTATGAAGAACTACGGACCTGCGAATATTGATCCCGATCATGCTGAGTTCTAAGTAAGAAAGCCGATCTGACAATCGGCTTTTTACTATGCGTTTATGTGAAGTGATCGGCTATTTTTCCAAGTCGTTTTTAAGGAAATCATAGAACGTTGATTCATCAAGAATTTCCAAGTCACTTCCTTTTTCTTTGAACGCTTCAGCTTTTATCTGCTTTTTGCTTTTGTTTTCAGGATCACAGTATGCTTCATCGGAAACAACAACATAATCGGTCTTTTTGTTGACATCGTTTTTTGGAAAACCGCCGGCTGCTTCAATACATTGGTTTGCGTATTCTCTGGTTAAATGTTTTAAGGTACCGGTGATAACTACATTCTTTTTGTACAAGAAGTTGTCAGGATCGGGTTTGTAGTCTTCCGGGGAGACGATGCTACTGTGCGTACGTTTCGAATTACTCGATTTCTTTGGCCAAAGTGATTCAATTGTTAAACCTTTCCGAGTCATTTCCAGTTTTATGGCATCATACAATTCTTTTTCGGAAATACAGTCGGCCAATGCTCGATGTTCATTGTTTGAAAGATGAAGATACGCGACTAGTGTGTCAAGTTTGTGGTTTTCCAATTCAGGATAGACGCGTTTGGAAAAACAGCACGTATCAATGTATTTGATAGGAATGTTGATGCTCATCTGCTTTTCCAAAAAGTTGATATCAAAAGAGGTGTTGTGGCCAATGATAATGCGATCACCGATAAAGCTGAGTACATCGTCTTTGATGTCGCTTAATGATGGCTTATCGTTGACCATATCATTCGTGATGCCTGTTTTACGGGTGATTGTTGATGAGATTGCACAGTGCGGGTTGACTAGTTGGGAATATTTTTCAACAACGATATCGTCATTTACTTTTAGAATACCGATTTCTATTATTCGATCATTATGCGGGGAGAAACCGGTTGTTTCTAGGTCCAATACACAATAATCACTAATGATTTCTTTTACGAGTTTTTTTTCCATTGTAATCACTTCCTTTTTCTACAATATATTTTACAGTAAATGGTAATAAAAATGTTCTTTTTATGCGTGATTTGTATGGATGTGGTGAGTTTAGCTGTTTCTATATGCAAGATCTTGTTGTATCCGCATTTTTACTTCTTTAAGACAGTGCAGATATGTGGGAATGAGGTATATGACAGCTGAGGTCCAGGCGGTCTGATCGGCCCACGTGATGGCATCATATTGCAGGATACCCACAAGACCAAGGGTCACGATCGTACGGGCAAACATCTCCACAATACCACCGATCATGGCTTTGCCGGAATATCCAAGACCTTGGATGGCCATCCGGGTGATGATCAATATTCCAAGAACAGGGTAGAAGATACCGATACGGAATAAGTACAAAGCACTGGCATTTAGTACATCTACAGCATCGATAGATACAAACAACATGGACATGGTACGACCCAGTGTGGTCATGACAAGAGCAGCCAACATACCATAGCCGATGGCCATGATGAGACCACTGCGATATCCTTGTTTGATCCTGTCATAGGCATTATTGCCGTAGTTTTGCGCAAGGAATGTGGATACACCGGCACCGATGGCATCAAAGGGACACATCATCAATTGCTTGATACGCATACCGGATGTAAAGCCGGATACATAGACAGTACCAAGTGAATTGTTACCTGCTTGCATGACCATGGAACCGATGGCGGTAATGGAGAATTGCAACCCCATGGGAAGACCCATGATCAACAAGGTCTTACATGATTCCGGAGTTATGATTTGATCTTGTTTTTGTATCTTCACGATATGTATCTTCCTGTGCATGTATAACATGCATAAGATGCCACTGATGGCTTGGGCTGTGATCGTGGCAATGGCAGCCCCGGCACAGCCCATATGGAATATGCGGATGCATACCAGATCCAATATGATATTCAAACAAGCAGAGAAAGCCAAGAACAGGAAAGGGGTGCGAGAATCACCGATGGCACGCATCACGGCTGACAACATGTTATACAGTAATGTAAACGGGATCCCGGCAAAGATGATGACAAGATAAGCATAGGCATCATGATATATATCAGGATGTACTTGTAGAAGATGGAGGATGGTGGGACACAACAACACGGTTGCCGTTGTTGTGATGGCTGCACATATTGCCGTTAATACATAACTTCCAAACACATACTGCCGCATACCGTCTTCATCCCCGGCTCCAAACCTCTGTGCCACCGGTATGGCAAAGCCTTGCGTGACCCCGGAACAGAAACCAAGTACAAGGAACTGAATGCTGGATGTAGAGCCAACGGCGGCCAAGGCATTGGCCCCAAGCGTTCTACCTACAATGGCCGCATCGGCCATGTTGTAGAACTGTTGGAATAAGTTGCCCAGTAATAAAGGGAGACTAAAAGCAAGGATCAGCTTCCAAGGTGATCCTTTCGTCATGGATCTGGTCATAGTTACCTCTTTTCTGCATTAGTATACGCTCTTCTTTGGTTTGTTATAAAATATACATGGAAAGACGTGAGGTTTTGGTATGAGATTGGCAATGGCACAAGTATCCATGTTGAATAACATGAATGAGAATTATAAAAAGACTTTACAGTATATAGAGAAAGCACAGGGGAACGATCTGTTGTTTTTTCCACAGTTGCAGCTGTCTCCGTACTTTCCCATGATCTCCGGTCTGGATGCATCTGTGGCATTAAGTAGAGAAACAGACGCCAGATTGAAGGGCATCGCCTATCAGGCACAGAAATATCATATGTGCATCTCTCCTAATGTGTATCTGGATGATAGAGGAAGACAGTATTGTGCTTCTTTGTGGTTTGACAAGAACGGTGCATCACATGGGAATGCAGGCATGGTGCATTTGTATGATCGGAAGTACAGTCATGATGAGGAATATTTCAGACCTGCCAATACCGGTTTTATCGTACATGATGCCGGTGTTGCCGGGGTCGGTATCGTGATCGGTAATGATGTGCATTTTCCGGAGAGTGTGAGGTGTTGTGCTTTGCGGGGAGCACAGTTGATCATTGTTCCGGCAGCGGTAACGGAGAAGGAAGATTTTGAGATGCTGGAATGGGAGCTGCGTGTTCAGGCAAGAGAGAACCATGTGTATATTGCTTTGTGCAATAGGTGTGATAGGGAAGGTAAGCTGACTTTTGTGGGAAGGTCCTTTGTTGTTGGACCGGATGGAAGTGTTGTATTGAGAGCCGGTAGTGGGGAGGAACTTTTGAAAGTGGATTTGGATCTTACGAAAGCAGGTGTTGACAGTCCGTATATTCAATACAGAAATCCAATATACTATGGGGTACTGGCACAGCATAAAGAGACAGAAGAATAGGACCTTGGGATATGAAGTGAATTCGCAAAGCTGTACTAACTTGTTATGTCGCGACTGTGGATTCGCTTTTTTTGATACATTATGAATAGCAAATTTACACATTGGTTTTAGTTTTCTAAGGGACGATATTATAGCAACGCTTTTAGAACTTTTGATACTAAGATAAAGCAAAAACAAGTTTAGTCATGAATTCTTGCCACGCAGTATGCTATAGTGCAAATAGAGAAAAAATCTGAATAGTCAATGCGGAGGTGATATACATGGAACAATATTCAGATGAGGATTTGATTTGGCTGTCTGGAATACAGAAATTTCTATATTGCTCAAGACAATGGGGGTTACGATGTGTGGAAGATCAGTGGGCGGATAACCATTTAACGGTGGACGGAAATTATGTGCATAGAAGGGTTCATGATGCAGATTTACATGAAAAGCGTAATAACATGATCACTGCACGTGGTATGCCAGTGCGATCATATACATTGGGTATTAGTGGTAAATGTGATGCGGTGGAATTTATTGAGGCGCCGGAAGGAGCGTATTTGCAGAGGTATGGCAAGACATATGCTGTTATTCCGGTGGAATATAAGCATGGGCATGAGAAGGCTGATAAAATTGATTTGGCACAGGTTGCTGCACAAGCGATATGCTTGGAAGAGATGCTATGTTGTCATATTGATACTGTAGCTTTGTATTATGCGGAAACGCATAGTCGAAAAGAGTATATGCTGACAGATGAGCTAAGAGAGCTTGTGGCATCAACATATAAACAAATGCATGATTGGTTAAAAAGAGGGTATGTGCCAAAGCCTAAGATGTCAAAGAAATGTGATAATTGCTCATTAAAGGGGTTATGTTTGCCTGAATTATCTAAGGCGAACGCTCCAAAGAAATACATTATGGAGATGGTGAAGGAGGAAGAATCATGCGAAGACTGTTGAATACTCTGTATGTAACAGAAAAACGGCAGTATTTGAGATTGTTAAATCATAATGTGGTAATCTGCGATAAGAATGGGGAAGTGGGTAAGATCCCGCTACAGAATCTGGAAGGAATCGTTGCATTTGAGCCTTCTGGAGCAACACCGAATCTTATGGAAGAATGTGCGAAGAATAATATTAGTTTAAATTTTCTTTCATATACCGGAAAGTTTACAATGAGAGTGACTGGTGAACAGAAGGGAAATGTACTTTTACGAAAGACGCAGTATAGAGTTTCGGATGATGCGGAGGCATCAATGGAATACGCCCGGAATTTTATTATTGGGAAGATTTACAATGAAGTTATGGTGGTGAATCGCTATAGAAGAGATCACGCAATTCAAGTAGATGAAATACATATGAAGCAGATACGCGATGATTTGAAAGCTATTATTGCTCAGTGTATGACAGCGAAAAATGTGGATTCGTTGAGAAGCTTGGAGGGAAGAGCGGCAGAGAAATATTTTGCGGTATTTAATGATTGCATTTTAAATCAGAAATCGGATTTCAAGTTTGTAAATAGAAACAGGCGACCTCCAACAGATCGTCTGAACGCAATGCTTTCGTACACGTATACATTATTGACTATGATGTGTACATCGGCACTTGAAACGGTTGGACTTGATCCGTATGTTGGATTTATGCATACAGATCAACCGGGGCGAGCTTCGTTGGCACTGGACCTGGTAGAAGAACTCAGATCACCATATGCAGATAGATTTGTATTGTCTCTCATCAATAAAAGGGTGATTCAGGGTGATGATTTCAGTGTTACGGAAGATGGCTCTGTTCTTATGAAGGATGGAGCAAGAAAGAGATTCCTTGGATTCTGGGAAAAGAAGAAACATGAAGAAATTACTCATCCATATCTGAATGAGAAGGTGGAATGGGGACTTATTCCGTATGTTCAGGCAATTCTGCTGGCTAGAACATTAAGAGGGGATCTGGAGGTATATCCACCGTTTATGTGGCATTAATATGTTTCTACTTGTCACATATGATGTGTGTGTTGCATCAGAAGGCGGTCCTGGAAGATTGCGTGCTGTGTCTAAGATATGTGAGATGTATGGACATAGGGTGCAGTGTTCGGTGTTTGAGATGCAAGTTGATGCAACACAACAACAGAACTTGGAGAATGCTTTAAGAATAGCAATTGACCCCGCACAGGATTCTATACGGATGTATAGTCTTGGCAAAAACTATAAAAACAAGATTGTAACTCTAGGAAAATCGGATGATTTTGATGTAAATGGGTTATTGATATTTTAGTGCGAATCATGGGTGATCATAGAATCCTTGCGAGATTCGCACTTTATTTTGGATGAATTTGTGTGCACGGAATAAAAAAAACAGTGTATTATATATAAAGTAACAGGAAATATGTAATCGTCGGTCGGCTAAAACTGACTATGGAAACTGTTTTCTGCGGTCAGCTCCCGTGAGGGGGCTGTGAATTGAAATATTTATTTTCCCTCCCAATAAGTTACAAAGTGGTACAGTCAGCTCCCGTGAGGGGGCTGTGAATTGAAATCGCCGTCATTTCGTGTTGTTGCCCTTGCCGTTATGTCAGCTCCCGTGAGGGGGCTGTGAATTGAAATTCAGTCCCGAATAGTTACACAGGAGCTAAGAGGGTCAGCTCCCGTGAGGGGGCTGTGAATTGAAATTCATACCGGGGTCCATATTGGGAACAGCTACGCTGTCAGCTCCCGTGAGGGGGCTGTGAATTGAAATTTTTTGTTTTATTCATTTTTTTGTCCTGGATGGTGTCAGCTCCCGTGAGGGGGCTGTGAATTGAAATACGAGCAAAATCTCCCATCGATTCCAAACCCTCGTCAGCTCCCGTGAGGGGGCTGTGAATTGAAATAAATAATCTTGGCTACATCGAAGCGAAGTTACAGGTCAGCTCCCGTGAGGGGGCTGTGAATTGAAATCAAGGTACAGTGCTTGAATAAGATCGTCTAAACCTGTCAGCTCCCGTGAGGGGGCTGTGAATTGAAATATAGTCAACCAGCAAGCTAATCGGTTCTGGATCGTCAGCTCCCGTGAGGGGGCTGTGAATTGAAATATATCATCTTCCGTTAATGGATTTGAATGCTTTGGTCAGCTCCCGTGAGGGGGCTGTGAATTGAAATATGTTTACGTATTGTGAGGAATTGAAAAAGCCGGATGTCAGCTCCCGTGAGGGGGCTGTGAATTGAAATCTGCAAAAAATAATATAGGTGTACCCCCTTGCCGTCAGCTCCCGTGAGGGGGCTGTGAATTGAAATTGGATACTTCTTTTTTGCCTCTTCTAAAGATAAAGTCAGCTCCCGTGAGGGGGCTGTGAATTGAAATCCAAAATGTATATCCCTTATGCGCCGAATATCCCGTCAGCTCCCGTGAGGGGGCTGTGAATTGAAATAAATTAGTGCACCATGCAAACATGGAACTCATGTCAGCTCCCGTGAGGGGGCTGTGAATTGAAATCGTTCTGATGGCGACATTTAGCTTTTATATCTCGTCAGCTCCCGTGAGGGGGCTGTGAATTGAAATTCGGGTGGGATGACCTCAACCACATTGCGGAGGGTCAGCTCCCGTGAGGGGGCTGTGAATTGAAATATACAACCTTAGTCAGTAGATCGGCTGGTCTGCGTCAGCTCCCGGGAGGGGGCTGTGAATTGAAATTTCTCTTTTTGCCCTGGATCGTACGGTAGGGAGGGTCAGCTCCCGTGAGGGGGCTGTGAATTGAAATTTTCTCCATTCTTGGACTATCGCTTGTTTCGTTGGTCAGCTCCCGTGAGGGGGCTGTGAATTGAAATTAATTTTTCAGGAACAAATCTA